>Ga0326728_10024937_pt1 | contig 10765 bp, 12 predicted proteins | sample MB3enrmetagenome_FD_207602 | JGI IMG/M metagenome (GOLD analysis project Ga0326728, IMG submission 207602) | Lab enriched peat soil microbial communities from McLean, Ithaca, NY, United States - MB31MN | ecosystem: Environmental > Terrestrial > Soil > Wetlands > Peat | place: USA: New York...
CAATCGGTCTCCGCGGAAGAGATGAAGGGACTGAAGTTGAAAACTGATGCGTTCCATCCCGATTGGAACTATACCCTATGTCCTGCCACTGGAACTTGATTGTAAATGTTATTTCTTAACAGCCCCTAAGGTCCTCACCAAGGACGGGGCCATCCGAGCGGCCGGGCAAGTCGAGACTGTCTGGTGAGTTGACGGCATCCCCCCGGTCACCGGCCACGTCGCTCCCGATGCGGCGCGGGACGCTCTCAGTGCGGGCTCCGCCCGCAGCCCGAAGTCGAAAGTCCAAAGGGGCTCGCAGGAATGTCGGGTATGCCGCCCTCGGTGCTGACGGCTCTCGACAAGTACGTTCAAGCGCCCGGCCGGACGGCGCAATAAACTCCGCCGTACGATGCCCCAGTGAGCGGCACCGCACGAGGAACCGGCCGGGCCGGCGTGGGGCAGATGGAGGATTGCATGACTACCCTCATCGACATCCACGCCCACGTTTTCCCCGACGATGTGGCGGACGCCTACATCGCAAACTACAGCGGCCACAACGGGCTGGCCGCCGTGTGCCGGCCAACGGTCGACGCTCTTCAGGAGCGCTACCGTGCCGCCGGCTTCGAGCTGCGCCACCTTGCTGCAACGCATCCTGCGTGGTGGATACCCGGAGGTGTCGCGGGGTCCTGGCCTGCGGCTCAGAACTGCGCAGGCAACCGGAAGCGCCGCTCCGTGTTGGTCCGTGTCACGGCGGCGATCTCCTCCAGAGCCTGCCCTCTGATCTCAGCAATCGCTGACGCGGTGTGCACGACGTACGCCGGCTCGTTGCGTTTGCCACAAGGCGGAGAGTAATCTTCGCCGGCACGGGGTGTCGTTTGAGGAAGCGTCCACTGTGTTCGGCGATCCCTTGGCGGCCACTCTCAAGGAACAGTCTGTTTCAGCACCGTCATGCCCGCAATCCTCTGGCGGGCATCCAGGAGGGGCGGATGGATTCCCGCTTGAAGACTGCGGGAATGACGGAAGAGAGCACCGAGGGATCGCTTCCTTGGCCCAACGGACCGGCGCCGCGCCGGTTGGGTTCTCGGGACGACCCCAATCATTCGGTCGAAGAGATGCGATTCTTAACGATAGGATAGCAGTATGAGTCAGAAGGATGAGGAGGCCGACGAAATGCGTCCGGAATATGACTTTACCGGCGCGGTTCGCGGGAAGTATTACGAACGCTACCGGGCGGGTACCAACGTCGTTGTGCTGGATCCTGACGTCGCGGAGGTCTTCCCGACTTCTCAGGCTGTGAACGAAGCGTTGCGTGTCTTGATCAAAGCGGCGCGAAGCCAGGTATCAGAGTCCACAACGGCGCCTCAGAACAGGCAGGTCTAACTCAGCCGGCCCCAGCCGACCGCGGCCACGAAGGCTTCCGTGCAACGGGACCGTCACATATGACCGCGGCTACTCAGGAACAACCGCCGTTCCGTAGATCGCGCCCCTCGATACACCGGCCCAAAAGAACGGGCCGGCACTCGGGGCAAACGGTTGGGAGAGCCCTTCCACACTTCCACCCGTTCACCCCGAGAAGCAGACCCGCGCGGCGCGAGTCTGTTGAGCCAGGGAACCGCACGATCGGCCGACACGCCAGGGGCGATGCCCCAGGCTCAAGTATGGCCACCCTGGTGGGCTGCTGACCGCCGATTCACTAGCCTCAGCCCTGAAAGGGCGGCAATCCATCAGCCCTGGGCAACGCCCAGGGCGGGTGGAGCGGCAGTGGCCCATTGGTAGACGTCGCCAAAAGCCAGGCAGGCGGGACCGGCCGTAGCCATGGGGCTCAGGGCTCAGGCTTGAGCCGAAAGCGCCGCTCCGTGTTGGTTCGCGTCACGGCGGCGATGTCCTCCAGAGCCTGACCTCGGGCCTCGGCGACCGCCGCCGCTGTGTGCACCACGTACGCCGGCTCGTTGCGTTTGCCACGGTAAGGTAGCGGCGCCAGGAAGGGCGCATCGGTCTCGACCAGAAAACGATCGGCAGGCACTATGCGGGCGACGGCTCGCAACTCATCGGCGTTCTTGAAGGTCACGACACCACTGAACGAAATGTCGAACCCCAGGTCCAAGAAGCTCTTCGCCTGGGCGCGGTCGCCACTGAAACAGTGAATCACGCCGCCGGTCTCGGCGGCATGCTCCTCGCGCAAGATCGTCACTGCATCCTCGTACGCGTCGCGCAGGTGCACGACCACGGGGAGTTGCAGCGTGCGCGCCAGCTGGATGAACTGCCGGAACGCCGCGCACTGCGCCGGACGCGGCGAATGGTCGTAGTAGTAGTCCAAACCGGTTTCGCCGATGGCGACCACCTTCGGGCCGCGAGCCAGACGCGCAAGCTCCTCGATCACCTCTGGTGACACCGTGCTGGCCTCGTGCGGATGGATGCCGACCGTCGCGAAGATGCTGGCGTGGCGCGCGGCGAGGGCGATGGCATCGTGGTTCGCCTGCATGCCGCCGCTGGCACCGATGGTCACCATCCGGGTCACGCCGGCCGCCAGCGCCCGCGCGATGACGGCCTCGCGGTCCGCATCGAAACGGGCTTCTTCGAGGTGGCAGTGTGAATCGATCAGCGTGATGGATGCCGTCATGGCTTCGCGCAGCGTATAACCTTCCGCCCGCCCTGAGGGGCTAGACCGGCGAGGGCGCGGGCTTGGAGTGTCCATGAACCGTCCCCCTTACCAAGGGGGACCACAGGGGGTTCCCCACGCGGCACTTCAACCTCCCCTGAAAATCATCTGGAAGGCCTCACCCCACAGGTTGTAAGGTCCGGTTTGACAGACGTACCCCACAACCCGTGGAGAGGAGGCGTGGAGATGACGGCATTGTATAGCGGGATCGATCTGCATTCCAACAACTGTGTGGTGGTGGTGATGGATGCGGGAGGAACGGTGGTGTACCGGCGCCGCCTGGACAATGAGCTGGAGCGCATCAGGTGGGCGCTGGCGCCGTACCGCGAGCGCTTGAGGGGCGTGGCCGTGGAGTCGACGTTCAACTGGTACTGGCTGGTCGACGGGCTGATGGATGCGGGCTATCGGGTCAAGCTGGCGAACACCACGGCCATCGAGCAGTACAGCGGGCTCAAGCACACCGACGACGACTCGGACGCCGAGTGGTTGGCAGAGATGCTGCGGTTGGGGATCCTGCCCACCGGCTACATTTACCCGCGGGCGGAGCGAGCCGTGCGGGACTTGCTGCGCAAGCGGGCGCATCTGGTGCGGCAGCGCACCGCGAATCTCGTGAGCATACAGAATTTGCTGCAGCGTAACACCGGCGGGCGGCTGAAGAGCGAGGCGGTCAAGGGCCTCACCCCCGAGCAGCCGGGGCAGCTGCTGGCGAATCCAGACGTGGCGCTGGCCGTGGCGGCCACGGTGCGCGTACGCCAGTGTCTGGATACGGAGATCGCTGGGTTGGAGAAGGTCGTGCTGGAGCGGGTGCAGCTGCGGCCGCAGTTCCGCCAGCTCAAGACTGTTCCGGGCATCGGTGAGATCCTGGGACTGACCATCATGCTCGAGGCGGGACCGATCGGGCGCTTTGCGTCGGTGGGCGACTTCGCCTCGTACTGTCGCTGTGTGGGCAGCACCAAGCTGAGCAACGGCAAGCGCAAAGGAGGGGGGAACGTCAAAAACGGCAACCGCTACCTGGCCTGGGCGTTCATCGAAGCGGCCAACTTCGCGCCCCGCTACTGCGCCCCGATACAGCGCTTCTACCAGCGCAAGGCGGCCCGGACCAAGGCGGTCGTGGCGATCAAGACGGTGGCGCACAAGCTGGCGCGCGCGGCGTATTACATCCTGCGCGATCAGGTGCCCTTCAATGTGAGCAAGGCGTTCGCCTGAGGAGATCGGCGAGAGCGGTGAGCCCGAGAGGAGGGTTGGCTTGCAACCACACACCCTGAATGGCGGCCGCTTTCGCCGGTGCACTCTCGCCCGCAGGGGCGGAACACCGGACGCCCGGGCCGTGAGCCCGCATGAGGGTGGACACGGGTGCTTCACGCAAACGGTCACGGGTCCCACAAGGGGACGAGCGCTGGAGCGGACCAGCTTCGGGAGCATGCAAAGAACCACAGGACCTGTTAGCAAACGATTGGACACGGTCGGGAACCAACGGTCTTCTGGGACGCCACCGGCGTCAGGGGCGAATGCGATCCGGCATGTCGCCGGGGAGCGTGTAGCCTTGATCCAGATGGGGGACTGGTGCGGCTGGCGTGCCGCAACCACATAGAGCGAAGATCTAGGGTGCGTTTGAGGTTCTGCAACTGGCAGACGAGAAAAAGATGGCAGTTAAAGAAAAACATGCGCCGACGGCGTTAGCGGACGAGTGTCCTCAGTTGACAACCGGCCTTCCAATGGGTGGCCCCTCCTTGGTAAGGAGGGGAACCCTGGCCGATCGGTTCATGGGCAGGAGCGGCCTCCTGAGGAGCGAAGCATCTCGAAGGGTTCTGGCCGCGTCTCGATAAGCCGATTCGGAGAAAATCGGTCTCGTGCTATGGCCTGCCGTGAAAGGGGCAGCATCAGGCGTCAATTTCGATGCGCGGAAAAAGGATGACCGAGGGCTGCGTGCGATGCCCAGGGGTGAAGTTGCGGCCCCACGCCAGATCAGCAGGCAGCGTGACGGCCGGCTCGACTGCGAGCAGCTCGAATATGTGAGCGCTGGTTTCCGGCAACGACCAGGTCAGCAGCAACGCGCTGGCCCGCAGCGCCTCGAGGAGGTGATGGAGAATGGTACCGACGCGCGGCCGCTGCGCGGGATCTTTGGCCAGGGTGAATGGCGCGGTCACCACGATGTACTTGTTTGCCTGGTCGATGGCGCGCCAGAGGGCTTCGAGGGCACGGTGAAACGCCAGCTCATCGGTCAGCCGCGGCACTTCGCGGTAGGCCTCGGTAAACGCCGCTTGCAGCGCTTCATCATCCGCGGTCGACGCCCCTAGCGGCTGCACCGTCCCTTCGAAATACCGCTGCTGCATCGACAGTGTACGGCTGACGAGGTTGCCGAGATTGTTGGCGAGGTCGGCGTTGACACGGGTCACGAACGCATCCTCGCTGAACACGGCGTCCTGTCCGAAGGCCATCTCGCGCAGTAGGAAATAGCGCAAGGCATCCAGGCCGTAGCGCGCTTTCATGTCCAACGGGCGAATCACGTTTCCTAGACTCTTGGACATTTTGCTCTCACCGCGCACCCAGTAGCCGTGCACCAGCAGACGTTTAAACAACGGCAGGCCGAGGGCCATGAGCATCGTCGGCCAGAAAATGCCATGGGGTTTCAGGATGTCCTTGGCCATGACGTGACGCGCCACCGGCCACATGGTTTCAAACGTCTCGTCGCCGTGCGCCTTCAACGCGCTGATGTAGTTGATCAACGCATCCCACCAGACGTAAGTCACGTAGTCGCGATCGAACGGCAGCTCGATGCCCCACTGCAGCCGCGACTTGGGCCGCGAGATGCAGAGGTCCGGGAGCGCCCCGCTGCGCAGGATCGAGAGGATCTCATTGCGGTAGCGTTCGGGCGTGATTGTGTCCGGATGCGCTTCAAGGTACGCGATCCAGCGATCCTGGTACTTCGTCATGCGGAAGAAGTAGTTCTCTTCCTCGATGAACGTTGGCGGCGTGAGGTGATCGGGGCAGTTGCCGCCGACCAGCTCCTTCTCGGTGTAGAAGCGCTCACAACCGGTGCAGTACAGGCCGCCGTAGCGGCTGAAGTAGATGTCGCCCTGGGCGTGGATGCGGCTGAGGAACTCCTGCACGGTACGGACATGGTACTCGTCCGTGGTGCGGACGAAGTGGTCGTAGCGGAAACCGCATTGATCCCAGGTCTCGCGGAAGATCCCGCTCACGCGCTCGGCGTAGGCGCGCGGCTCCAGCCCCGCCGCCGCCGCCGCGGCGGCGATCTTGTCCCCGTGCTCGTCCGTGCCGGTGACGAAGAAGGTCCGATCACCGCGGGCACGATGAAAGCGGGCCAACGTGTCGGCGATCACGGTCGTATAGGTGTGACCGAGATGGGGCTCGGCGTTGATGTAATAGATCGGTGTCGTGACGTAGAAACGATCCACGGCGCTCATCCCCGGCAAAACGTTAGCGCCCCTGGGGCGCGGTGAAATCTTGGACCCGAAACGCGCATGTGTGGCAGCGCATCATGAGTCTGCCAGGCGCAGCAGCAGGGCTTCGAGCAGCAGCTGCCGGTTGGGATTGCCCCGGCGGATCAGATTCCAAGCCGCGTCGACGGCGTCCGCACGTTGCAGGAGGCTGCGCAACCTGATCGCCGCCCCAGGCGAGGCTTCGTAGGTCTCGGCGGACACGCTGTGCACCGCCTCATCACGGAAGTCGGACAGGAGCATTTCCAGCTTCACCGCTACTTGGGTCTCGGGCGAACTCAGCTCGTTCGCCATCCGCGCCAGCCGAACATAACGGGCTTGCTCCACGCCAGCAAGCTGCTCGCGCCAAGCCTCGCGGCTCACACCGGCCAGGCAGGCCTCCAGCATCTGCGCACGACCGGGACTGCCCTCCGCCAGCAATGCCAGCTCGCGGGCGGTGGCCGCGTCGATCCCGGAAGTCACGGTCAAGATCTCCACCACGGTGTCTGTGGGTAGCGGTGCAAACTGCAGGCGCTGACAGCGCGAGCGAACGGTGGCCAGCAGCGCCCCGGGATTGCTCGACACCAGCAACAAGAACGAGCGCGGGGGAGGCTCCTCCAGGACTTTGAGCAACGCATTTTGCGCCGGGATCGTCAGCAGGTCCGCCTCGTCGATGACGGCAGCCTTCGCTTTACCGCGCAGCGGCTGCAGCTGCATGAAGCGCTTCACGTCACGGATCCGGTCGATGCCGATTTCCTTCTTTCCAGGCGTGACCGAAAGGAGTTGCACATCGGGATGGCTCGCCGCTGCGATCTGGCGGCAGGAGGAGCACTCGCCGCACGCGTCTTCACCGTCATGCTCGCACTGGAGCCGGGCAACGAACGCCAGCGCCAGAGAACGCTTGCCGATGCCGTCCGCTCCCGTGAACAGCAGGGCGTGCGGCAGGCGGTCGTGCGCCAGGGCGGTACGCAGGAACTCGCGCGCGCGCTCGTGGCCGCGGACATCTGCAAAGCGGATCACCGTGGATTCAGGCACTGCATCACCGCCGCGAGGATCTGTTCCTGAACTTGTTCCTGCGGAGCCGTCGCATCGATGACGCAATAGCGGTCGCAGTCTTCACGGGCAAGTGACAGAAAGCCGCGGCGGACCCGCTGGTGAAACTCTTGCTCCTCGCGGTGAAAGCGGTCATCGCCGCGCGCCCGTGCCAGCCCCACCTCGACAGGGCAATCCAGCAGCACGGTGAGGGCGGGCGCAATTCCCTGACGGGCGATGGCATCGAGCCGGGTGACGGTTTCGAGATCCAATCGGCGGGCGTACCCTTGGTACGCGATGGTTGAGGCGGAGAAGCGGTCGGTGAGCACCACGTGGCTCCGCAAAAGCGCTGGGGCGATGACCTGAGACACGTGCTGGGCGCGGTCGGCAAGGTAGAGCAACAGCTCAGCCAGCGGCGTGGGCGGACTCTCCGGCATGTGCATGAGGAGGCGGCGTACCTCCGCTCCGAGGGCGGTGCCGCCGGGCTCACGCGTCTCCACCACCGCCACGCTGCGCGCCCGCAGGGCGGCGGCGGTGAGGCGGATCTGAGTGGATTTGCCTGCCCCTTCGATGCCTTCGAAGGCGATCAGGCACCTACGGTCAGCCAACCGACTCCCCTTCGCCGAGGATCAGCTCAATGCCGTAGAGGAGTTGCTTGGCCGTAAATGGCTTAGTGATGTAATAATCGGCACCGTATTGGTACCCGCTGATGACGTCTTCGTCCTGCGTCTTGGCGGTGACCAGAATGACGGGGAGGCGGCCGGTAGCCGCATCTTCCTTGATCCGCTGCAGCACCTCCATACCGCTCATCTCGGGCATCATGATGTCCAGGAGGACGAGGTCCACGGTTTCCTTCTTGAGAAACTGCAACGCCTCGGTGCCGCTGTGCGCTGCCGCCACGTCATATCCGCGGCCTTCGAGCATGCCGCGCATGATGACGACACTGTCTGGATTGTCGTCGACCACGAGGACTTTGTGCTTCATGGGGGACCCTTCACGTTGCAGTCAGGCCAGTGTACTGCATTTACGATGTTGCCCCACCGGTGTACTTCTTGACCACCGCTCGAATAGCGGCTGGCCGCGCCGGCTTCGGGAGGTAGTCGTCGCAGCCCGCCGCGCGCGCCTGCTCTTCATCGCCGCGCATGGCCACCGCGGTCAGCGCGACCACCGGGATCGAGCGCGTCTCCGCATTGCCCTTCAGCTGTCGCGTCGCTTCCCAGCCGTCCATGTTGGGGAGCGCGAGATCCATGAGGATCAAGTCGGGGCGCTCCGCCCGCGCTTGCACCAGCGCCTCTCTGCCATCGGTTGCTTCGACGACGTGGTAGCCTTCGACGGAGAGCACTTTGGCAACGATGCGGCGGTTATCAGGATCATCTTCCACAACCAGGATTTTTTTTGGCATCTTGTCTCCACCGGTGGGCGCGAACGCCGCTCTATTTTATATCGTCGAGCTGCCTGCTTGCAAAGAGGTACAAGGCGTGCCTACCGCGCACAGCAGACTCGCCCAACACCGTCCTATTTACAACTCCTCTTCCCACCCGCTGACGACAGCCGCATGTGGCAGAATACCGGGAAAGGCTGCATCGGCGGCGGCCAGTGCGCGGCTGCTATACATGATCGCGCCGCTGCTGCGTAGCTGAAGGCGGTCATCCACCGTCCGCCCTTGCCAAAGCGCGCCTTTGATCGCGACGTTGGCGGATGGCTCGAACAGGATTCCGTTGAGCGCAATGACGAGACCAGTGAACTCGAAAGTGCCCATGACCTGCAGCGTACCCCGGACCACCAGCACACCGCTACCTTTCACCCGTTCTGATTCCGAGACGAGCGCGGCGCCGTCGACCACCGACATCTGTAGCGTTCCCGGCTCACCCAGTTTTGCCGTCTCATCCAGGGCAGAGAGGTGCACGCATGCCGGTTGTGCCGCAAACTGGTCCGCGTAGGTCTGAACGCTGACGGCGGGACTAGTTGCGATGCTCGGAGCGCCCCCAAGGCCGACGAGCTGCCGGGCGAGGACTTCGGGCAGCCGTCGGCGGAGATCCTGCTCCGCGTCGGCGTCCGGGCTGGCGAGTGCCGGCACAGGGGCCGCCGTTTCCGTCGGGCTCGCCGGCGAATCGCTGATCGGATGGTCCGAGCCCGACAGCAGCAGTTGCCCCCCACTGAGATCCAGCCGGCGGATATCGCTTTGGGCGTAGAGTGCTGCCGGCGTAAAAGGGAGGCGCGAACGCGCAACTAATGCAGCGACCACTTTCGTCGCATTGTACCTGCCTGTCCCGCGGCTCACGATCGAGAGCACGTTGTGGCCGGCCAGCGTGACCCGCACCTGATAGCCAAGCGGCGGAGATGGGAAGGCGCCCGGGGAGCCTTCGCGGAAAGGAAATGATCCATCGTCAGCCGTACCGGCAATGTGATCGGGGCCGGTGAGCACGCCGTCGAATGACTGTCCGGGGTCGATTTCGGCGATGGCATGCTCGAGCCCGGCCTCCGCGGTGTAGAAGGCCTCGATCTCCGCTCGGAAGTTGCGTTCGATCATCAAGTCGGTCCGGCATTGCAGGACGACATACGCGCCGAGCGGAAGCAGAATCATGATGATGATCAAAGTGGCCATCAAGGCCGTGCCGCGGTTGTTCATTGTTCCGATGGTTGGTTACGCAAGCACATGCTGGCCGACACGGTGGAGAACGAGGGCGCGCCGCCGACGGCATCAGCGTTGGGCGACTCGATTTGCAGCACCGCATCGATGCGATGGATGCGCTTGCGTTGGTCGGCCGCCATGGCGCAATCGCTAGGGATCTCACTTCCGCTCGCATCGAAAAATATGAAGCGCAACCCGCCTGGAGGGACATTGCGCACCAGCGGTTGAGGACTGGCTCCGCCGGTGGCACGCACCAGTTGCCGCTTTTCCTCGTTGTAGCTGTAGGCGATGAGCTCATTCGGACCATCGGTTGCCCCGTCGCCATCGAAATCGGCAGCCACTTCGACGCGCTCACGAGCGGCGCTGCGGACGGCCTCCAGCGGCGCCCCCGCCGCGCTGAAGCCGGCCAGGCGCAACTCACGCGTCAGCAGGTCGACCGCCATCAGCATCACCTCTTGCGCATCACTCTTTGCGTCCTGTGCGCGGACGCTAAGAAACGCCGCCCGCGCGAAACTGTACGAAATCGCCATCAGGATGGTGAGGAACATGGTGCTGATCATCAGCTCGACCAAGCTACTGCCGGCTGAGGCCGCGACGCCGTTCAGCGGCGCATTAAGGTAACCAGCTGCAGCGTATGCATGTCGCCGTCGTTCCATGAGACCGTAACCTCGAGGCGGCTCAGCCCAGGGTGCCCGCCCCAGGGCGTCACCAATGCGGAGCGCTCAAAGTCCCCCGCCAGGTGCACCCCGCCGGGCAGCTGCCCCGCCCGCAGCTGCTCCAGCCCCTCGGCTGCCAACTGCGCCGCTTGCATCCATTTGCCGCTGGCCGTGAGTACCCGGTGCGTGGTGATCAGCGTTGTGCTGAGGCCGAGAGCGACCGTCGAGAGTAGGGCGAGCGCGATCAGCAGCTCAATTAAGGTGAAGCCGCGGCTGATGTCGTGAGACTGCACTAGTACACCCGCGCCTGGCCAGCGATGTCCACGCTCACGTGGCGCACCTCGCCCTGGATGTTGCGGATCGTAATCGT
>Ga0326728_10024939_pt1 | contig 10765 bp, 11 predicted proteins | sample MB3enrmetagenome_FD_207602 | JGI IMG/M metagenome (GOLD analysis project Ga0326728, IMG submission 207602) | Lab enriched peat soil microbial communities from McLean, Ithaca, NY, United States - MB31MN | ecosystem: Environmental > Terrestrial > Soil > Wetlands > Peat | place: USA: New York...
TTGGACGGTCTTCTGAATCGGAACCATAGCCTCCAAAACGAAAGAATTTCATCAGATCAGCCCGGGCGAGTTTGATCCTCGCCCCTTCCTCCAAATTGCCTGTCCCCAGTCCCATCAGCACATCTTCGTGGCGCGAAAGCTCTGCCAGAAGTTCCGGGATTCCCGGCAGGACGCGATAACCGGGGCTTACTGGAATTTCCACGGCGAGGCGGTCCAAGTAAACGCGGCAGAGCTTCTCAATCTCAACCTTCTCAGAAGGTCGGCCGAGGTGAACACGAATCATCTCCCGGCAGATGGCCGGATCGGTCTTCCCATCCGGGCTCACTTTTTTCATGGCGCCTGGAATTTGAAAGAGCTTTTCGAAGGAAAAATCGAGCGCGCGCACGCCGGCGCCGCCCGAATAAATCAACGTCCAATCTAGATCAAATAACAATAATCTCTTCATCGAATTGTGTGCCTAAAAATCATACTGAATTAGACTCAAAAAAATCTCAAGCGTTTGTAAAAACAAATGAAGTTTTACACTTTTTCATTGAAGCTTTCTCCGACCGGGGACACACTTTTCCCGAGGAGGGACACGTGGCCGAAGCCTGCATATTCGAGATTCTCGACCTGCCTCAGGACGACTTGAAAAAGGTTCTCCCTAAGGCGTCGACGCGTTCCTTGGCGAAGCTCGTCGTGGCCTATCCCAGGGCCGTCGGGAAAGCCTTCCTCGAGATTCTGACGGAATGCCTGAGCGCCCCCACGATCGCTTTCATCGAGGAAGAAGTCGGCCTCATGCACATCCCGACGTATCCGGAAATCCGGACGGCGGAATTGGAAATCATGAAGATCATCCGGGAGGAACATCTCGAAAACCGCCTTTCCTGCGTTCCGCGCGCCACAACACTCCAGCAATAGTCTCGACCACAAGAAACGGAACCGCCACCATCAAAAGAATGGTCCCGTAAAAACCTTTGGCCATGCCGGCGGTGGTCCTCAAACCGTCCCTTCATGGCCAGATGCGGATAGGATGGAGGCGATGAGGGTCAGTCCCGCAAAACCCGCCGAAACGGCGAGACAAGCCCCGAAGGAAACGGTGCCGTGCCCCAGAGGACTTCCATCGGCATAAAAACACTCTTGCAGCCCCAGGACGCCATAGGTCAGGGGATTCAAGCGCATCACGATACGGATCCACGTCGCGGCGCCGGAGGGAGGGAAGAGCGCTCCGGACAGAAGCCACATCGGGATCAGGAAGAGGTTCATAATCGCATGGAATCCCTGAGAAGAGTCCAACCGCCAGGCCATCAAAAAACCCAGGCCCGCCTGACCGACCGAGAGCGCCGTCAGAAGAAGCAAAACCGGAATCCATTCAGCCACGGGGATGCTGAGGCTCGCCAGAGGCGCTAGAAGTAGGAAAGGAAGAGCATGGATGAGCGCGAGAAGCGCTGCTCCGCCGACTTTACCGGTCACAATCGTCACCCGCGACAGGGGCGCCACCAGCGCGGACTGCAGAAAGCCGGCATGCCGGTCTTCGATGATGGAAATCGTTGAAAAAATTGCCGTAAACAAAATGATCAGCACAATCGTCCCGGGGAAGAAATACTGCAGGTAGTTGGCTCCGCGGAAGGAATGTGCCAGCCCCGAGCCGATTAAAAGCCAAAAGACTACCGGCGGCAGAAAGGCCCCGATCACCCGGCTCCTCTGGCGCAGGAACCGGACCAGCTCCCGCTCGCACAGCGTCCAGGATGCCAGCCAGAAATGTTTCATGGCAGACGGTCCTCCGTTCCAAAGCGGTGGCCTGTCTTGTGAATGAAAACATCTTCGATCGAGGGTTTGCCCAACGTCACCGACTTGATCCGTCCCGGAAACGCCCCCACCAGGAGCGGGATGAACTCGTGACCCCGTTCCAATTCGATTCTCAGCATTCCATCGACGATAGTGGATTTCACGCTGAGCTTCCGTTCAAGATCGGCCCCCAACGCCGGAAGATCCTCCGCCTCAACCGAGATCACATCTCCGCCGATTTCGGCTTTCAGGTCCTTCGGCCGCCCGAGGGCGACAAGCTGTCCATGGTTTAAAATCGCGATACGATCGCAAAGGTCGGCTTCATCCATCAGATGGGTCGTTAAAGCGATCGTCGCGCCGCTCTCTTGGAGGTCCTTCAGATGCGCCCAGATCTCCCGTCGAACCACGGGATCGAGGCCGGTCGTCGGCTCATCCAGGACTAAGAGCTTCGGCTGATGCAGCAGCCCCTTGGCCAGTTCCACGCGGCGCTTCATGCCGCCGGAAAGCGTTTCGACAAATTCCCCCGCGCGATCGGCGAGGCCCACCCGGCCCAAGACGTCCCGGATGCGGCGCGCCAGAATTTCTCCGCTCAGGCCATAAAGATGCCCCTGGTGCTTTAAGTTTTCCTGAACCGTCAGCTTGGGATCTAAGCCCGGGGCCTGGAAAACAACGCCGATCTTGCGTCGGACGGCTTCGATATCTCTCAAGAGATCCACGCCAAAAATCTCAACATGCCCGCGCGTCGGCGGGAAATAGGTAGACAAAATGTGAAAGAGAGTGCTTTTGCCGCCGCCGTTGGGGCCCAGAAGGCCGAAAATTTCCCCCTCATGAATCTGGAAGTTGATTCCGTTCAACGCTTGTCGCGGCGTTTTTGACGGCCGTTTGGCGGGGTAAGTATGGGTCAGATTTTCAACAGAGACCGCGTTCACTGGAAGACATTGAGGCGCCTCGTGGCGAGTTCAAAAAAGTCTCGGAGAGGCATGCGTCAGGCCACCCGCCGGAAACTTTCGAGACTGAGCACGGACGACGTGGCTAGGATGAGGGCGCCGGTCGCGGCATGCGCCGTCGCATCCAGAACGGTCGGGTACTGCCAGGTGCACAGGCCAAGGCCGATCTGGATTACGATAAGGCCCATCAGGCAGGCCGTCGGCCGGAGAAACCAGATGTCCTCGGCGGCGGATTTCTTGACACGCGTATATAAGAGAACACCATGAATAAACACGAGCGCAGCCCCCAGAAAGTGCAGATGCAGCAGGATCCCGATGTGCCGATAGATGGCCCCGATAACGAGCTGGAGGAAGACAAGAGCGGTCGTCAGGAGGGCGAGCCGCCGAAGCCGTTTAACGTCATTCTCATGCGCCTCCTTGCCGGCAGGCAGGGCCACGGGCGCGGGATTCAGAAATACCTTGCCGGAAACCGCAGGGTATGAGGCAGACCAGGCCATCGCCGCGATGCAGCTGATCCAGGAAAAACAGACCTGCCCGAGGCAGGCATGGCCGATCGACGTCACGGCCGGAAGTTTAAGAAGCACGGTGACGCCGCCAAGCACCCCCTGAGCGCAAACCAACGCCAAGGCAATCCACCCGGCTTTCTTAAGGAGGGGCTCTTCGGCTTGAAACCAGAGCCAAAACGCGAGGATGATCGTGAGGAGTCCGACGGCCATCGCGACCAGGCGATGGCCATGCTCATAGAAAACCCCACCTACCATAGGCGGAAACAGTTGCCCGAAGGACAGCGGCCAATAGGGGACCGCCAGGGCCGATCCCGTGCTCGTCACCAGGTCTCCGGCAATCACTAGGCAGAAGGTTGCGACGACCATGAACAGCGTGTAGAGGCGCAGCCTGCGGCTAATCACGGGAGGGTTTTATATCAAATTGGACTCGGCAGCTCAATCGGCGGAAGAAGCCTCGAAGGTAGGCTTCAGATCATCGAACAGTACTTCGGTTTCCTCGTTTTCTCGGACGTTAATTTCCTCAATCTGCTGCATGGGCTCAAATTCCAGGCGCCCATCGCGGTCTTTTCCTTTGGCCAGCCAGCCTTCATGCCAGACGCGGACCCGGTAGTGACCAGCAGGCACATTTTTCATCGTAAATTCCCCGGACGAATCCGTGACAGTAACTGAATCATGCGGCGACACATAGATCCAGGCGCGCTCCCATAAATGCCTCCCGCAATTGATCTTGTAGAGGCCGGGAACCACCAGAGGACGCCGGAGAGGGGGACTGTCTGGCTTCAAATCAGCTTCAAACAGGCTATTGTCCCCCAGCGTGGCATAGAGATGGTGCATCGCCCCATCCTTATTGATGATGGCCAGGCTCGTTCCCAGCGGCAACCATTGGATCCTCGGCACGAGCTGGCAACCCTCGGTCGTAAGTTGGGCCTGAAGCCGGGTCGGCATCACGCGACGGTCATAGCGCTCAAGGACGATGAGTGCATTCTCGAGGCCAAGCGTGTCCTGTCGAACCAAAAGATGGGTCTGCGGGATGCCGTGCGGACAGTCATGGTCGGAAGGATTCGCGAACATACTGCGCGCGGGCGTTTCTCCGGGAAACTTCACAAAACCGGTGATCGTACCCAGCGGTTCCGTATCCGCCCAGCACAGCGACAGGATGAAGATACAAAAGACTGTCCTAAGGGGCTTTTTCAATGTACTGCCAGCCGGCAAGGTAGGTGGCAGCGGCAAATTTCATCCAGTAAGTGACCAACTGCGTGAGCGCCGCCATCGGATAGGACATCCAGATCGACAAACTGAAAAATTGACTATTGGCAAAGGCGAAACCGATCGTGCCTACGACTAGCGCCGTCCTGGGGCCGGGACCCAGGCGGGGCCGCGCGAGCGCGTACAGCCAGCTCAGTAAAAATCCTGCCAACAAGCTGGGAAAAATGAGCGAGCCCGAAATCGCCATCAGTTCCCCCCACATGAGATTGGGCTCCGGGACCATGATGCGCTGGGTTAAAATCAGGTTTCCCAGGTCAAACAGCCACAAAACGACCGCCCCGATGGCGGCACCGATCCAGATGTGTTTCCAATTCATAGCTCAGGCGACGGGGCAGTGGGCGCAGCTGGCTGGGCGGGTCCGAAAAGGTTCCCCGGAACCTGGATCCCCTGAGTGGGAGCCTGCTGAATGAAGAGAGGCGCATAGCCTGTAGGGAAATAGCCCGTCTGGCCGGCGTGATTGCGCCCGAGCACGAAGATGTCCTGCACAGTGACGCGCCCGTCCTGCATGCCGGTGACTTCAGTCACGGCGGTAACCTGGCGCTGGCCCTCGATGGTACGGCGCATCTGGATGATGAGGTGAATCGCACGGGCGATCTGCTGGCGGATGGCCAGCAGAGGGATCTCATAGCCCGCCATGAGGACCAGGGTCTCCAGTCGCGAAACGACATCAAACGGGGAGCTGGCGTGGATGGTGGCCATGGCTCCGTCATGGCCGGAGTTCATCGCCTGGAGCACATCCAGGGCCTCGGCGCCGCGCATCTCGCCGAGGAGGATCCGGTCAGGGCGCAAATGCAGGGCGTGTGCCACCAGCGCGCGCATGTCGATGAACGCCCCTCCTTCTCCTCTGCCCTGGAACACCGTTTCAAGCGCCACCCAGTTGGGATGCGGCAGGGAGATTTCAAACGTGTCCTCGATCGTGACGATCCGGTGCTGCTTGGGGATGACGGACGCCAAGGCGTTTAACAGCGTCGTTTTTCCGCTACTGGTCCCGCCCGAGATCAAAATGTTGAGGCGCATTTGGATCGCGATGCGCAGTACTTCGGCCATCGGGCCTGACATAGTCCCGCGTACGACCAGTTCGTTCAAATCGAGCGCGCGGTATGTCGGACGGCGGATCGTAAAGCACGTGTGGGAAGTCACGGGCGGCGTCGTCACGGTCATGCGCGAGCCGTCACTCAAGCGGCAATCCAGGAGCGGCAATTGCGGCGAAAGCGTCTTTCCCGCCAGGGCCAGGAGCTGCCGGACCACGCGGAGCAGTTCTGCTTCATTGGGGAACCTTTTCTCCACCTGTGTGAGCTTTCCGGCCTGCTCGACAAATATTCGACTGGGTCCGTTGACCATAACCTCAGAGACGTCGCTGGACGCGAGGTAGGGAGTGAGGGGACCGTAGTCTTCGATAGGAGGCATACGGTGTTTGTATATCACCCACCGATAATTTGCAACGGGAAAAATGCCATCATTTCACGGATGGATTGCAATCATTTTGGAATTTGTGGCGGATGCCTATGCGAAAAAGGGGTATCGGGCCCGCCGCGCCCGCTTCCTTATCAAGAAGAACTCGTCCGCAAAGAAACCCGGGTCAAGACGCTTCTTGGGGCCTATGAAATAGAAATATGGCTCCCGATCGTTCCTTCCCCCGAAGAATGGCACTACCGCAACAAAATGGAATGCGCTTTTGCCGTCTGGGATGAGCACCTCGTGCTGGGCCTTCGCGAAGCCGGTCGATTTGACCGGATCATCGACCTCGAAACCTGTTTTTTGATGTCGCCGGAATGTCTGGAGATCCTCAACCGCGTCCGGACATGGGCCCACAGCCACAGCCTGCGCGGCTACCATCGAAAACGACATGAGGGGGACCTCCGATACCTTGTCCTACGCGAAGGGAAGAATACCGGACAGAGGATGGCGGTGCTGCTCGCTACCGGACAGGGCGCACGGTCCTGCCTGACGGCAGACAGTGGTGCCGCCACAATCAGCGACCTTCAGGAAAAAATTCAGCCGTTGCTAAGCACATGCTGGCTGGGTGTCACGGACGAGAAAAGCGATGTCGCTCAAGCGGAAGACATGCAACTGTTGTGGGGCCCTGGGACAATCGAAGAGAAGTTGGGATCCATCACCTATCGCATCTCGCCCTACTCTTTTTTCCAGACCAACACCCATGCCACTGAGAAGCTTTATGCGCGGCTCCAAGAGTGGGGCCGCGACATTCGAGGCGCTCTGGTGGATCTCTACTGCGGCTCCGGAGGAATTACCCTGACTTTGGCCGGATCTTTTGACCGCGTCGTCGGCATCGACACCAATCTCAGCGCCATCGCAGACGCCAAAAAGAACGCGGAGATGAACGGGATTGGAAACGCTGAATTTGTCTGCGAAGATGCACTTGAGTTCCTGAAAAAGTTACCGGGGTCCAAGCTTTCGGTCCAGCTTTCCGCGATGGTGGTCGATCCGCCGCGCACCGGGCTACACCCGAAGGCCCTCCAGGCGCTCCTCGAAATGAACCCGTTCAGGTTGGCCTACGTCTCCTGCAACCCGGAATCTCTCGCCCGCGACCTCCAAAATCTCGTACCTTTTTATACGATACGAAGTGCGCAGCCGGTGGATCTGTTCCCCCACACGGCGCACGTGGAAACGCTGGTATTCTTGAAACATCGATGAATGGCAACAAGAGAATCGTACGGGCGGGGCACTGTCCCCGCCCGCAAAAGAATGACATTTCGGGCAGGCACAGTGGCCTGCCCCTACAATTCATTTTGTTCCTGTTGCCCTTTTCCTTTTGCCATGCCGTCGATACGCCTCCGCGGCTGTTCTTCAGCGACGCGAAGCTGAGCTTTGTGGTCCCGGAACTGTGGGAGGTCCCTTCCTCTTTTCCCGTCGGGCCGCTCTTGACACGCAAGACCCAGGAAGGGACGGACGCCTTTATCCAGTGCCAGATTTCTGATCCCGTCGACATTACTCGGATGTCTGCGGACGCCTCCGTCGGCGTCTTGAAAACCTTCGCGGGCAACGACATCGGCTCCCGGTCGAAAAATTCCCGCCTCCTGGCCTCCTCCGCCCGGACCCTGGCGGGCCAGAACGCCTACGAAGTGACCTGGCTGAGCGAAGGCCCGGAAGAGACGGTGCAGTACCAGTCCGTTTACTTTTTCATGGAGAACCGTTTCTATGTCCTTTCCCTGCGCGCCAACCGTGACAGTTTTCCCTGGATCGTCCAGGATTTTCAGAATTGGCTGGTGTCCGTGCGCCTCTTGTCCCGACAGGATTCCGGAAAATTGGACACCCCCGCCCATGGAGGTCTGTGGGTGCACCAGACAGGGGGCGCGAAGATCGCGTTTCCGGAAAACTGGCTGATCGGCGTGGCGGACGACCGGCAGGTTGGCGCCACGGTGGCGCGTGATAAAATGCACCTCGCCTTTACGGCGGAGGTCGAGGTGCTCGGATCCCCCGCGCGCGAGATGACGCCGGACGATAAAAAGGAAGTACGGGGGGCGCTGGAGCGGAAAGGGTACACGGTCACGGCCGAATCGGATGAGCCCTTTCACGGATATCCCTGCTTCCGCCTGACCTATGAAGGGACGATCGATGGCCGGTTCGTCCGCGGTCAGGACCTCTGGGTTTCCAGCCCCAGGGCGTGCTGGTTGATCAGCCTGGATGGAGACGGGGTCCTTCTGCGGCAGCTCGCGGACGAGTGGCAGGGCATTCTGAACGGTATTCACTTTTATGATTGACGATTATCTTCAAAACCTGAATGGTCCACAACAGGAGGCGGTGCTTCACACCGAAGGGCCGCTCCTGGTACTGGCCGGCGCTGGCAGCGGGAAAACGCGGGTCATCACGACCCGCGTCGCGCACCTGATCGCGCAGGAAGTCCGACCCTGGCATATCCTGGCGGTCACCTTCACAAACAAAGCGGCTGAAGAGATGCAGAACCGGGTGGACGCGCTCACCGGGGGCCGCGGCCGCGGCGTCCTCATCGCCACCTTCCACCGCTTCTGCGCGCAGCTCCTGCGCCGGGAAGGGAAGGCGATCGACCTCTCTCCGCATTTTGTGATTTACGACGATCATGACCAGAAAGAGCTCGTCAAGGACTGCCTCACGGAGCTGAGCCTGGACGACAAGAAGTTCAAGCCGGGTGTGCTCGTGGCCATGATCTCGCGCTCCAAAGACGAGCTGATCGACGCAGCGTCCTACCAGATCCACGCGCTCACCTCTCCGGACCCCTTTCGCCAGATGGTGGCCAGCGTTTATCACCTCTACCAGAAAAAGCTGACGGCGTCGAACGCCCTCGACTTCGGCGACCTGATCATGAAAAGCGTGGAACTCCTGCGCGACAAGGCGGAGGTCCGGGAGAAGCTGCAGGAGCGCTTCCACAACATCATGGTGGACGAATACCAGGACACCAACCGCGCCCAGTACGTTCTGATTAAGACGCTGGCCGCCAAGCACCGCAACCTCTGCGTCGTGGGCGACGATGACCAGTGCGTCTACGTGTGGCGGGGCGCCGATATCCGCAACATTTTGGAGTTTGAGAAAGAATACCCGGAAGCGAAAGTGGTGAAGCTTGAGCAGAACTATCGCTCCACCAAGCCGATCTTGGATGCCGCCTGGAATGTCGTCCAGCACAACCAGTTCCGCAAAGAGAAGAAGCTCTGGACGGATAGGACCTCAGGAGACCCGGTCGGAGCCACGGAATTCGCCGATGAGCGCGAGGAAGCGCTGGCGGTGGCGAGCGCCATCCATCAAAAGGTCCGGAACGAAGATTCCCGCTACGCCGACTTCGCGATCTTCTACCGCATCAATGCCCAGTCCCGCGTGCTGGAAGACGCCCTACGGCGCCTGGAGATCCCCTACAAGATCATCGGTTCCGTGCGCTTCTATGACCGCGCGGAAGTCAAGAACGTGATCGCTTATCTGCACGTCGTGGTGAATCCTGCGGACACCCTGAGCCTGAAGCGTATCATCAACATTCCGACCCGGGCCCTCGGGAAGAACACGCTGGAAGCGATTGAAAAATATGCCTTCGCCCAGAACATTTCCTTGTTTAACGCGCTCGAGCGGGCCAAGGAGATTCCGGATATTACCTCGCGCGCGAAAAAAGCCGCGGTCGAATTCCACACGCTTCTGTCCACCTTCATCGCCAACCGGGACCGGCTCGATGCGATGGAGCTGACCCAGCAGGTCCTGGATGCCACCGGTTATCTCAGGGAACTGGAGGCGGAGGAAGACGCCGAGGCCCAGACCCGCGCTCAGAACATCCGCGAATTCATCAATGCCATCGAAGAATACCTCGAACGCTCGGAGGACAAATCGGCGGCCGGGTTTCTGGAACAGGTGTCGCTGGTGGCGGATACCGATGAGATAGAGTCCGGGCCGAATTACGTGACGCTCATGACCGTGCATCTGGCCAAGGGCCTGGAATTCTCATCGGTGTTCATGACCGGCATGGAGGAAGGACTGTTCCCGATCGGGGAATCAGATTTTTCACAGGAAGACCTGGAGGAGGAGCGACGCCTCTGCTACGTGGGAATGACGCGCGCCAAGCATCAACTCCAGATCACCTGGGCCGCCAGCCGTCGGCTCTTCGGGCATTCGCGCTGGAATGCTCCCTCCCGCTTTATCGAAGAAGCTAAACTCGACACTGGCCGCACAAGGCCACAGACCTCAGGTCCCAGGTCTCAGGAAGAATTGCTCTCTCAACGTGCTACGTCGGACCTTGGGCCTCGGGCCTCGGAACTGGAGTTTTTGGCCTTCAGCGTGGGTTCACGCGTGCGCCACCCGGAGTTCGGCAAGGGCAAAATTATGGAAAAAAGCGGTACCGGCGACAGTCTCAAGGTGGTGGTGCTCTTCGATAATGGGCAGTGGAAGAAACTCCTCGTAAAATATGCTGGTTTAGAAAAAATCTAACGCGTACTGGGCCAAAAGGCTACTTGTCATCCAGACGTCCACCTGATATAACATGAATGTCCTCCCCGAATAAACCTATGGCTCGCATTCTCATCATCGAAGACGACGAGATGGTCAGACACCTCCTCGAGGAGCACCTATCCAATGAAGGTTACGAGGTCATCTTGGTCTCAGGGGCTGAAGAAGGCCTTGCGCTTGCTTTAGCGTCGCCTCCCGATCTAGTCCTTTTGGACGTCAACATGCCGGAGGCCACCGGCTTTCAGATCTGCGCAAGATTGCGGCAGAACCCGGCAACCCAGTTCATCCCGATCATCATGATGACGGGCACCGCACGCTGGCCGAATCAGCAAGCGATCGGACGGCAGATGGGCGCTAACGAGT
>Ga0326728_10024940_pt1 | contig 10764 bp, 12 predicted proteins | sample MB3enrmetagenome_FD_207602 | JGI IMG/M metagenome (GOLD analysis project Ga0326728, IMG submission 207602) | Lab enriched peat soil microbial communities from McLean, Ithaca, NY, United States - MB31MN | ecosystem: Environmental > Terrestrial > Soil > Wetlands > Peat | place: USA: New York...
GGAGCACATCTGGGGCCGCGCCTCCTGCGACGCCAAGGGCATCATCGCCTGCATGACGAAGGCCGCCGAGGCGCTGCTCGAAGCCGGCGACCGCAACTTCGGCCTGCTGTTCGTGGTGGGCGAGGAGCGCAACAGCGCCGGCGCCTACCGTGCGGCCCGTACGCCGCGCGGCGGGCGATTCATCGTCAACGGCGAGCCCACCGGGAACAAGATGGCGTTAGGTTCAAAAGGCGCATTGCGTTATGAAGTCGTCGCCACCGGCAAGATGGCCCACTCCGCCTACCCCGAGCTGGGCGATTCGGCCATCCACAAGCTGATCGACGCGCTGGCCGATATGCGCCGCATCCCGCTGCCCGTCGATCCGCTGCTGGGGCCGAGCACGCTCAACATCGGCACGCTCTCCGGCGGCCGCGCGCCCAACGTGGTCGCCGATGAAGCCCGCGCCGAAATCATGATCCGCCTGGTGGGCGATTCCGCCGAAACCAAGGCTGCCATGGCGCGCGCCGCCGCGGGCCGCGCGGAGTTGCGCCAGGTCCTCGAAATCCCCGCGCTCCGCCTGAACTCGATGGAGGGCATCCCCACCACCGTGGTGGCCTTCACCACCGATATCCCGGCATTCGCCGGCCAATGGGGTGAGCCGTTCCTGATCGGGCCGGGTTCCATCCACGTGGCGCACACGCTCGAGGAGCGCGTCGCCAAATCGCAATTGACCGAAGCAGTCGAACTCTATCAACGCATCGTAAGGCACTTATGCAAACGCGAATCGAAGTAGGCATCCTGGGCGCCACCGGAATGGTGGGCCAGCATTTCATCAAGTTCTTGCAGGGGCATCCCTGGTTCCACCTCACGTGGCTGGGCGCCAGCGACCGCTCCGCCGGCAAGAAGTACGCCGACGCCATGACCTGGCACCTGGCGGGCGGCACGCCGGACACGGTCGCCGGTCTCACGGTGGAGGATTGCCGGCCCGGCAACGCCCCGCGGCTGTTGTTCTCGGCCATGGATGCCTCCGTGGCCACGGAAATCGAGCGCGCCTTCGCCGAAGCCGGGCACATCGTCGTGTCGAACTCCAAGAACCATCGCATGGAGCGCGATGTGCCGCTGCTGGTTCCCGAGATCAATCCCGACCACCTCAAGCTGGTGCCGCTACAGCAGCGCGCGCGCGGCTGGAAAGGCCAAATCGTCACCAACCCCAACTGCTCCACGGTGGTGCTCACCATGGGCCTGGCGCCGCTCAAACCGTTTGGCATCGCCAAGGTGATCGCCACCACCATGCAAGCCATTTCGGGCGCGGGTTACCCCGGCGTGGCCTCCATGGACATCGTGGGCAACGTCGTCCCCTTCATCGGCGGCGAAGAGGAGAAGATGGAGCGGGAGACGCAGAAGATCCTGGGCGAATTCCGCGGCGACCATATCGAGCCGCTGCCCGCCAGTGTGAGCGCCCACTGCAATCGCGTGCCGGTGGTGGACGGCCACACCGTCACCGTCTCGGTGGAGCTTTCCGCCAAGCCCTCGCAAGCCGATCTGCGCCGCGCTTTCGACGGCTTCATGAGCGTTCCGCAGCAGCGCCAGCTTCCCAGCGCGCCGCCGCACCCCGTCATTTACATGGAGCAGGCCGACCGCCCGCAGCCGCGCAAGGATGCCGAGCGCGAGCGCGGCATGGCGGCTTTCATCGGCCGCCTCCGCCCCTGCCCGGTGCTGGATTACAAGTTCGTCGCCCTCGGCCACAACACCGTTCGCGGCGCCGCCGGCGCGGCCGTGCTCAACGCCGAGCTGATGCAATCGGAAGGGATGCTCGACCGATGATCGTCATGAAGTTCGGCGGCACCTCGGTGGAATCGGCCGCCGCCATCGAGCGCGTCGCCGGCATCGTCAAGGCGCGCCAAGACCGCCGGCCCGTGGTGGTGGTCTCGGCCATGGGCAAGACCACCAACAAGCTGCTGGCCATTGCCGCCGCCGCGATTGCCGGCCACCGCGAGGAATACATCCGCCAGATCCAGGACCTGCGCGATACCCATTCGCGCGAGGCGCGTCTGGTGACGCCTCTCGACCAGCGCGCCGAGCTAGATCGCACCCTCGACGAGCACTTCCAGGAACTCACCGAGCTGGTGAAGGGCCTGGCGGTTCTGGGCGAGCTGACGCCCCGTTCCATCGACGCCATCTCGAGCTACGGCGAGCGGCTCTCCAGCGTAATCGTGACGCTGGCGTTCCAGCGCTTCGGCATGAACGCCGTGCATCTCGATTCACGCCGGGTGATTGTCACCGACAAGCGCCACACCCAGGCTGCGCCCGATTTCCCCGAGACCTACGCGCGCCTCGAAGCCACCATCCCCGCCATGGCTCGGGAAAACGTGGTGGTCATGGCCGGATTCATCGGCTCCACCAAAGACGGCGTCACCACCACCCTGGGCCGCGGCGGCTCCGATTTCACGGCCTCCATTGTGGGCGCGGGCATCGGCGCCGAAGAGATCCAGATCTGGACCGACGTGGACGGCATGCTCACCGCCGACCCCACCATCCTCGCCGGCGGCCATCGTGTCAAGACCATTTCCTTCGCGGAAGCCGCCGAGCTGGCCTATTTCGGCGCCAAGGTGCTGCACCCCGCCACGGTCCTGCCCGCCATTCAGAAGAGCATCCCCGTGCTGATCCTGAACTCTCGACGGCCCGAAGTGCCCGGCACGCGCATCGTGGCCGAAGCCGTCCCCTGCGCCAACGTGGTCAAGTCCATCGCCTGCAAGCGCAAAATCGCGCTGGTGAACATCCATTCCACCCGCATGCTCATGGCGCACGGCTTCCTGCGCCGCATCTTCGAGGTCTTCGACCGCTTCGAAACGCCGGTCGACATGGTGGCCACCTCCGAAGTCAGCGTCTCGCTCACCATCGACAATCCCGCGCGCCTCTCCGACATCGTGGCCGAGCTGGAGCAATTCGCCGAGGTCGATATCGAGAAGGACCAGGTGATTGTCTGCCTGGTGGGCGACAACATCCGGCGCACTCCGGGGGTGGCCCGGCGCGTCTTCAACGCCCTCGACGGCATCGACATCCGCATGATTTCGCAGGGCGCGTCGCTGCTCAACATCAGCCTGGTGGTGGCCGAGGCGGACCTGCTCCGCGCGGTCCCGGCATTGCATGAGGAATTTTTCGCCGAGCTGGATCCGGACGTGTTCGAACGAAGGGAGGCCATCCATGCCTGAGCTGGCAATCGTAGGTTACGGCAGGATGGGCAAGCTGGTCGAGCAGCTCGCCCCAGAGTACGGTTTCGCCGTGGCGCTCAAGCTCGACGAATTCAATAACACGGCCTTTGAAGGTCTCACGCCGGAGAATTTCCGCGGCATCGACGTGGCCATCGATTTTTCCATCCCTTCGGCGGTGCTCGGCAACGTGGAGGGAATCGCGGCGCTGGGCGTCAACATGGTGATCGGGACCACGGGCTGGCTGGAACACCTGGAAGCCGTCAAGGCCGCCGTGGCCCGGCACGGCATCGGCCTGGTCTGGAGCCCCAACTACTCCGTGGGCGTGAACGCGTTCTTCCATCTGGTGTCGGAGGCCGCCCGCCTGCTGGCCACCCAGCCGGAGTACGGCGCCTGGGCTTGGGAGATCCACCACGCCACCAAAAAGGACGCGCCGTCGGGTACACTCTTAAAGCTGGTGGATGAGATGAAGAAGGCGGGATACGCGCGCGCGATCAACGTAAGTTCCAACCGTGCGGGCGCGCACCCCGGCACGCACGAGATTGGCTTCGATTCTTCCGCCGATACGATTACGTTGCGGCACACCGCCCGGAGCCGCGAAGGTTTCGCCCGCGGCGCCCTCAAAGCCGCGCGTTGGTTGACAGGCAGAACAGGTTTTCACGAGTTCAGTGAGATATGGTGACCTTGTGGGGCAGGATGGCATCCTGCGCGGCGATTGGGGGCGCCCTCTGGGCCCGCCGCGCGGGCCGAGTGCCACTCGGCCCGCAGGTTACAAACCTGCCCCACAAGCTTTTCAGAGGAGGTGGCACATGTTCACAGGCTGCGGCACCGCGCTGGTAACACCCTTCCAACGCGATCTTTCGCTCGATGAAGAGACGCTCCGCGCGTTGATCCGGCGCCAAATCGACGCCGGCATCGACTTCCTGGTTCCCTGCGGCACCACCGGCGAAAGTCCCACGCTCACCCGCGCCGAGCATCTGCGCGTGGTGGGGATCGCGCTCGAAGAGGCGCGCGGCAAGGTCCCGGTGCTGGCCGGCGCCAGCGGCTACAACACCAACGAGGTGATCGAGCTGGCCCGCGAGCTGGAGCGCATGGGCGTAGACGGCATCCTCTCGGTGACGCCCTACTACAACAAGCCCACCCAGGAGGGCCTGTACCAGCACTATAAAGCCATCGCCTCCGCGATCCGCCTCCCCATTGTGGTGTACAGCGTGCAAGGCCGCACCGGAGTGAACGTCGAGCCGGCCACCATGGCGCGCCTGGCCTCGATCGAGAACATCGTGGGCGTGAAGGAGGCTTCCGGCAACATCGGGCAGGTGGCCACCATCCTGAACGAGGTCCCCACAACCTTCACGGTGCTCTCGGGCGACGACGCCGTCACCATCCCCGTGATGGCGCTGGGCGGGCGCGGCATCGTCTCAGTGGTCTCGAACCAGATTCCCGGGGAGATGACGCAGCTCGCGCAGGCTTGTCTGCGCGGCGATTTCGAAACCGCGCGCCGCGTCCAGGCCCGCTACCTGCCGCTCATGAACGTCAACTTCGTGGAGTCCAATCCCATTCCAGTGAAAGCCGCGATGGGGCTGATGGGGCTGCTCGATCCGGTCTACCGCCTGCCGATGACGCCGCCCAGCCCCGCCAACCTGGCGCGCATCGCGAAGGTTCTGGAGGCCGCCGGCCTGCTGAGGAGCGTGCCCCTTGCAAGCTGAAATCGAGCGCCTCTTCGACGTTGCGCCCTCCGTCTACACGGACGAGGATTTCCTCCTGTTCGAGCAGTTCAAAGCCGCGCTCAACGAAGGCCGCGTCCGTGCGGCCGAGCCTTGCCCGGAAACCCGCACCGGCTGGCGCGTGAATGCCTGGGTGAAAAAGGGCATCCTGCTGGGCTTTCGCATGGGCGCGGTCGTCGACATGTCCGTCGATTCCGAGCGCCAGCCGTTCTTCGACAAGTCCACCTTTCCGGTCAAGCGCTTCACGGTCGAGAGCGGCGTGCGCATCGTGCCCGGCGGCTCCAGCATCCGCGACGGCTGCTATATCGGCAAGGGCGTGGTCTCGATGCCGCCCATGTTCATCAACGCGGGCGCCTGGGTGGACGACGGAACCATGGTGGATTCGCACGCCCTGGTGGGAAGCTGCGCGCAAGTGGGCAAGAACTGCCACATCTCGGCCGCCAGCCAGATCGGCGGCGTGCTGGAGCCGGTGGGCGCCATGCCGGTGATCGTGGAGGACGACGTCCTGGTGGGCGGCAATTGCGGCATCTACGAAGGCACCGTCGTCAAGCGCCGCGCCGTCGTCGGCACCGGAACCATTCTCAATCGCTCGACCCCGGTCTACGACCTGGTGCGCAACATCATCCACCGCGCCACCGGTGACGAGCCGCTTGTGATCCCCGAAGCGGCCGTGGTCGTGGCCGGATCGCGCGCGCTCCCCAGCGGCCCGGGGAAAGACTGGGGAATCTCGGTCTATACTCCCGTCATCGTGAAGTACCGGGACGCCAGGACCGACACCAAGATCCAGCTCGAAGATCTTCTAAGATAGGTCTTGTGTCCCGGATTCTGGTGGCCGACGACGATCTCGATCAGCTCGCCGTAAACAAGCTCCTGCTCGAAGCCATGGGGCATGAAGTCGTCGTGGCCAGGTGCCCGTCCGAGGCGCTTCGGGAGCTGGAGCGGAGCGCGCCCGGCCTCTGCATGATGGATCTGCGGTTTCCCAACGCGGCCGGTCAACCGGATTCCCGCGAGGGCATGGCGCTGATTCGCGGCATCCGCGAAGCGGGATACCGGCTGCCCGTGGTGGTGCTCTCCGGCTGGCCGGCGGATCTGTATGGCGAGCCGGAAGAGCAGATGGTCTCGCGCATCCTGGTCAAGCCCGTGGAAATACCGGTGCTGCTGGAGACAATCGAATTGCTTACTTCAGTTTCCGCGCCTTCTCGAAGTCTTCCTTGAGCCTGGCCGTGATCTTGTCCGCTACGTCCGCGCTGGCGCCGTGGAATTTCGCGCCCAGGCTCTCCTCGGTGGTGGACCAGATGACATCCCCGTCTTTGTTCACCAGGCGCACTGCGGCGATGGCTTCGTGACGCCGCTCGGCCGAATGGTCCGATTCGTTTTCTCCCACGCCGACGCCGGCGGTATCGCCTCGCGAAGTCCGCGTGCTGCCGCCGGTTCGCACGCCCAAGTTGGCGTGCGCGTTGATGCCGTCGGATGAGGTGTGCACCTCGGTGAACACCAGGTCCTCGGAGGCGCCCCGCAGCACGGCGTCCGCGCGCTCCTCTTTCTCCGTGAGGATGAAGAGCTTGGCGCCCTCCAGGCTGCTGATGAGAATGTCGCGCATCTGCGCGGCGGTTTCGCCGCCCGTGAGCCGGTCCACGTACACGCGCCGGATGGAGAGCAACTGGCGCAGGCCGGCCGCTTCGATGGCGGCCTGTGAGGGCGGATCGTCTGCGCCGGGCCCAGAGGGCACCCCAGCCGCCGCCGCCAGCAGGAGAATCAGCGGCAGTTTCATCATTGGCTACCCTTCCTGGCTTCGTCGTCCTGATAGTCCACCCGCCGGCCGGTGCGCGCCTCCAGGCTGGACAGCACCCACCGGATGTCCCCCTTTTCCACCCGAAACACCAGCGCCTGCTGATTGCCTCCGCCGTCCAGGTACTCTATGGTGACGAAGTGTTTGCGCGATTTGCTCAGCAACAGCACCGGCGAAATCAGCACTGCGGCGGCGTAGCGCCGGCTCACGGTCTGGCCATATTCGAGCGTGTCGATCTTCTGAAACGGGATGCGCAGTTCGGTCTGGCCGCACCGGAACACCAGCGCCTCGGCGCCGGTCAAGTCCAGGCGCGCGCTGGATTTGGCGGAGACTCCGGCCAGCGTCCCGCCCATGAACTGCGCCTTGACGCCCGGCTCGGCGGCGGTGAGGGCGATGCCGCCGATCAGCAGCAAGCAGATTCGGATCATTGGTTGTAGTAAGAGTAGTGCCGCCGAACAGGCGAGGTTCTCAAGAATATGAGCGTCGGGATATATAATATAGTGGCCAGATAGGAAACTGAAGGAGGAACACAAGATGAAACGTCACATTCATGTAGCGCTACTCGCGGTGCTCGCTCTGGCGCCGCTCGTCGCCCAAACGCCGCAGGGCTGGAAACAGCGCGTCGATCGCAGCCAGTCGGCCACGGACCCCGACGCCTCCGGCCCCATCAAGTTCGTAACCATGGGATCGGGCTTCCACGCCACCAATCCCCAAGCGGCGGTGTACTGGAATCCGGCCAATACCGCGTCGGGTGCGTATACTCTGAAGGGCACGTTTACGCTGATGAAGCCCAGCGGCCACACCAACTATTACGGCCTGGTGTTTGGCGGCAGCGCTCTGGAAGGCGCGGACCAGGCCTATCTGTACTTTGTGGTGGCGCAGGACGGGACGTGGCTGCTCAAGAGCCGCGCCGGGGCCGCCACCCCCATCATTGCCCCGAAAACGCCCAACGACGCGGTGAAGAAACCGGACGCCAGCGGACAATCCGTCAATGCCCTCGAAGTGCGCGTCGGCGCCGATAAGGTCGATTTCGTGGTCAACGGCGTGGTGGTCCACTCCGAACCCAAGACCGGGGCGATGGCCAAAACCGACGGCATCTACGGCATCCGCATCAACCACCTGCTCGAGGTTCAGATCGACGGGTTCTCCGGGCGCGTCTCGGTGTCGAAGTAGCGGCCCGGCTTCAGCAGCACTTCGGCATCGCGGACCGGACGCGCTGCCGCTCCTCGGAAAAGCGGCGCCATTCCGCGGTGGAATGGACGCGCCCGTGCGCCGCCAGGTGCCGCTGGTAGGCGCTCGGCGCGAGCTGAAGATTTGTGTCACTCCGCTGGAGGCTGATCAGCAAGCCACGGGTGACCGGCCTGCTCTTCCTCTTGTGTGCTCCTGCCAAATGAAGCGCCGAGCTTGATCTTGAACCGGATGCGCGCGTCATCGGTCATCTGCAGAATCTTGCGGTCGAGGATCCCTGGGAACTCTGCTGAAGGAATCGAGAGCACCTGACCATAGTCGATGACCCAGTCTTTTCCGTCGAGCCGCTCGTCTTGAGGCAGGTAGAAATAGTTTATGTATCCGGGGTCCTCGGGATTCAGCGGATACTTGTTTGCCTGCAGACTGGCGAGCTTTTCTGGGTCCTTCGCGGGCCCAGATGGCACTGGCACCAACCGTGCCAGCGCTATTGTCGGTTGCCGCGTGATCCTTCCGTTCTTCGGCGCAATGTCACAGCATTGAGAGATTACTGCAGCAAGGCCAAGCCGTGCGAACATCTGGCACTTCCACGCAGGCGAGTTCCGGAGCGTAATCTGTTCAGCTTGCCACGGCAGAGCCACAGGGTCTGCAGACGAATTCGCGATCCCGAGGAACCGTACCTCATCGGCGACGACCAGCGGGTACAGCACGTTCTTCAGAATGTCACCCTGACGCAGACAGGTCTTATCCATGTCCGCATCCGCCACGAACATACAGAGGTCTTCCTTTAGGGCTGTTCGGCCTCATCCTCCTCAACTGCCGGTGAGACGGGGAGCCGGGCAGAGAAAAGCGCTCGGAGCAAGCGGGCTGATCTCGGCCCTATCGAGCGCTGCGCGGGCTCATCCTGCTCCTGCATGGCGAGCTGACCTCGCCACAATGCACGCCCGATTTCAAGCAAGAGCGAATCTATCTCCTCTTCTGGGGCAAGATCGATCAGAGCATGGCAATAAACTCTGCGATTAACGCTTTCAAGAGCTCGATCTTGCCACGGCTCAAGGGGGCTGTACGTATAAAGGTGCTGTATCCGGACATCTGAGGCAAATACCTCCCAACCGGTCCACAGCATTCTAGACGTGCCCGACGTCCCCGGAAGGAGGGACCAACTCGGGGTCCATGGCCGCGTGGAGGACGCCAGTGATGCACCACCTAAATAGGCGCCCAGATTGCTGGTTGAAGTAGTCGAGCTTATTGTAGACATCAGCGGGCCTCGTTTGTTTATCGGTGAAGAAATCGTTGTCGATCAGATAGCAGACTTCGGTATTCTTGGTGGTCTGGACGAGTCCATGTCGGAGGTTTACGTATCCGAGTCCGTCCGGAATCTGGATCACGCTTTGAGTCAGCGTCTGTTCAACGGTCGCGCGAAGATCCGGCGCCGACAGCAATCCCGTGATCGGCTGCTTGAGAAGTTCGGGCCATGGCCGGTCGGCCAGATTGAGCGCGGAGCGCTTTATTAGGTCCTGATACCGCAGGCCCACCCTTGAAAACCACGATGGCGCGTAAATATCGAGCAGCGCGTTCAGCGGACCTTCGAGGTGGCGCTTGAATTCCTCCCAGCGCCGGTAGGATCTCGTTGCCAGAGCCAGGAAGTCGCGTGTCAGACTAACGGTCCACTCGCCATCGGTGGACACAAAATCGTAAGCGGCCTGCGGTTTTTGCCCGCTCCCGGGAGATCGGAGCAGACTGGCGACCAGAAGCGGCAAGTCGGGGGGCAGCCCGAGCATCTCGCTCGTCTTATCTCTCAATACGGGATATTCGGCCCTGATCCGTTCCTGGAAGGCAGCCGGTGGTTCGACGTCAATGCGCAGGAGTGCAGGAAATCGCAACTGGCAGACGACCTCGACCAGCGGATTTACGCGGTAGACTGCGCGCGGCGATTCGGGAAACGGCGAGGGCGGTGAAAGGGGAGTTCCGGAGGGAGTGCCAGGGGACACGCTGGTAATTGTATCAGATCGTGTGTGGGAATCCGTCGCCCGGTGCGCTGGCAGAGAAGTGGGGCGAGGAGCTTGGGGCAGTGGTCTCCCGCTCGAGATGATTTGCATCGGCGTGGGAAGCTTGGGCGCCCGAGGGCAGCTCCGGGCGGCTAGCGGCGTCGCGTTGCCCTTCAACGGTGCGGTCGGTTCCACACTCGGACGACCCCGACTATAGTCCCCGAAAACAGGTTTCGTAACTATAATACCAAATATTCGAGAATGGAACGCTGGACCCGTTCACTGTAGATGAGGATCACATCGTCACGTAATCGCCGTGTCCTAGAAGTGCCGCCGGGATGGAAGGCCCTCGAAACGGGGATATTGGCGGCTTCGGGATGCCACCCGTTCTTAACTGGACCCTATTGCGCGCTCTTCGGCGTGCCGTAGAGGCCGCCGTCAGCCCGAACTCAGCAGCACCTCGCTATCGTCTCCCGGGCCCTCTGCCGCTCCTCGGAGAAGCGGCGCCATTCCGCGGTGGAATGGACGCGCCCGTGCGCCGCCAGGTGCCGCTGGTAGGCGCTCTCGTCGGCGAGTTCGCGCAATAGCGCCAGAATGAACCTGCCCAGGCGCTTCATAACTCCTCCGCGCGCAATTGCGAAAGCACGAAGGGCGCTTCGCATACGCGCGCTTCCCGCGTGCCTCGCAAAATGCCGATCCAGACGCGCATCGAATCCAGCAGAATGGTGGTCACCAGCAACAGGAAGACGCCGCACAGTACGGCGTCCAGCCGCGCGTTGAAGATCAAGGTCTGGGTGGCTGCCGGGTCCGCCGCCGTGCCGGCGCGCAAGGAGGCTTCCAGCCGGTCCGCCTGCGCCAGAAAACCGAGCGCCGGCAGGGGAGAGAAGATC
>Ga0326728_10024941_pt1 | contig 10763 bp, 7 predicted proteins | sample MB3enrmetagenome_FD_207602 | JGI IMG/M metagenome (GOLD analysis project Ga0326728, IMG submission 207602) | Lab enriched peat soil microbial communities from McLean, Ithaca, NY, United States - MB31MN | ecosystem: Environmental > Terrestrial > Soil > Wetlands > Peat | place: USA: New York...
GGAAGCGTTCCTCGCTCTCACGCAAAGCCTCTTCCACCCGTTTACGTTCGGTGATATCCCTTACCATGGCTTGGATGTATGACTGATCCCCCAGCTCGATGCGGTTCAGGGAGACCTCGGCATCAAAAGGTGTACCGTCCTTGCGGATGTGCTTCCAGTAAAAGCGCTTAAGTGTTCCTTCAAATGCAGCATTTATGTATTCCTTTGCCTTTTCTCGAGAATCTCTTCCGTCAGGCTGCCGGGGTGGGCTGAATTCCCATGGCCTGCGACCAAATATGTCATCCTTGCTGTCACACCCGAACATCTTCAGTGTCATCTGGTTGCACTCAATAAACTTGTCCTCGCTCATGATGAAGATCGCATCATTGGCACTCTCAAAAAGGGTGCGATACCGCCTTTCTGCTTCCCGTATGACGTCTTCCGCCTGCTTGCGCACCGAGATGTCACCCAGGCTGCCCAGCATACGGACTGCCCTGCCTTTTTCATCAGGGAGGAAAACGCCATGGTCCTCCACAAAGATATACGAGCCGTCCTTTCTCCGCAGGCGGTACTCGGCACTATACGATCCGCATTCATTCAGGGCAGTCTCAAGAATGGCGATGTTCTCGGCACGGTCTTCGGGGTGGATCATATCATTGAATGCCTTGACATCGATGGCATCCAACTCATGGGGCATGAGTCCGATGAGCTGTGAGATGGCCCCGTGCCAGGTGATTTGCCCTGTGGGGACATCATAATCGTACACGAGCTTTCCGGTCAGCTCGGCCATGAGCCGGTAGCGTTCCTCGCTCTCTTTCAGCGCCTCCTCGGCCCGTTTCCGCTCGGTGATGTCGCTCAATACCCCGTCATAAGAGATAATGACCCCGGCCTCGTTGCGGTGAACCACCGGCATGTTGACAACCCAGCGAATTGAGCCGTTCTTGTGGTAGATCCGGTGCTCGATGGGCACTTCATGTTCACCCATGAGGACCTTGTTGAAATATTCCCGAACGCTCTGTCGGTCTTCATCCACCACCATGCTGAACCAGAGAAACGGGTCAGCATTGAATTCTTCGACCGTGTACCCGGTGACAAACTCGCATGCAGGGCTGTGCTCGGTGCGGACCGCCCTGCCCTCTTGAACATAGACAGTATAAATATAATCCGTGACGGCACCTGCAATCTTCTTGTAACGCTCCTCGCTCTCACGGAAGGCATCTTCCACACTTTTACGTGCAGTAATGTCTCTAAACTCGGTCACCCTGACCGATCTGCCGTGGTAATGGATATTCTTGCCCTGTATTTCCAGAGGATAGATCGTTTTATCCTTCCGGATACCCTCCACATCATAGGGCTGCTCATACCCGCTCAATATCCTCTGCATCACGTGGTCACGCCACCGGGGTGCGATAAGCTCAAGGCCATTCATGCCGATGAGCTCCTTCATCGAGAATCCGGTCATGTCGGCAAGCCCCTGGTTGCAATCCAGGATAATCCCTTTGTCATGAATACCGATGCCGCCGAATGACGCATCATGCAGGGCGCGGAATCTTTCCTCGCTCTCTTTCAGGGCCCGCTCGGCCTGCCTCAGATCGGTAATATCCCGTGCAATGGAAATGGTGTAGACCTCATCATCAATATCGATCAGATTGGATGATATCAGCACATCCCGGATCTCGCCATTTCTCTTTTTGAGCTTCGTTGCAAATCTGCTGACGGACTTCCCGCGAGACAGATCATTGAATAAATGTTTCCTATCCTGAAGATCAGGCCACATATCCAGGTCAAGGGTTGTCTTCCCGACAAGGGCCTTACGCTCAAAACCGGACCATGCTTCAAAGGCCTTGTTGGCATCAATGATCCTGCCTGTTGCCGGTTCAGAGATCACGATAGAATACGGGCTTGCATGGAAGGCCGAGCAGAATTTCTTTTCAGATAACTTGAGCTGCTCATCGAAACGTTTATGAGCGGTTATATCCCTGAATGTGGCCAGGATCGCGTCACTGTCTTTAAATGGGATATGCGCTGCGGTGACCTCGACGTATCGGTGGTCCCCCTTTGGGGTGATGATCCGGTAATCGGCGATAAATCCTCCTTTCCCGGCCTTGATGAGCATGTTGTTCTCCTTGGACTGCTGAAGTTCATCGGGATGGAGAAATTGCTCAATGTTGAGGCCCTGGGGTGTTTTGCGCGGCCTAAGACCTATAATCCGGTATGCGACCTTGTTGGCGAACAGGAAATTACCGTCCCAATCCATCACAACCAGCCCATCTGGCATGTTGCCAGTGACTGCGGAGAACAGTTCTTGAACTTCATGAAGATTCGTGTTTATCTTTTCGTGACCGGCAAGGGTCTTTTTTATTGCATTCAACTCTGAGCGCAAAGACTTGAGCTCATCTTGAAGCTCCTTGGCGCTCCTGTTTCCGTTTCTTCTCTTTTCACGCTGTCTGCTCACCCGGGACAGCCTCCAAGTCCTTGTATCCCAGACAAAGACCTTGTATTGCATGTTATAAGAACAAAGAATTAGAGAGTCAATGGAAGAAAAACTCCGCTATGAATTTCCCGAGCCGCTGACGATACCTCAATTCGCCTGCGGCTCGGGGGATATCTCACGCACATTACCAAGGCGCAAAAGCAGCGACCCTTTTTTCGTGCCTTCTCCGATGGCAAGGCTTGATACCACTACCCGATTGATGGGAACGAGCCTTTCATTTGGAGGGGCAGGTTCGGTGAAGGCATAGAGATCATGGATGGCATAGGGCACACCGTCGATCGAACCCAGAAAGAGCATGATATGCCCGGGAAACTGGAGCGTGGTGATACCCCCCATGGCACTCGTACCAAGCTTTCTTTGCCGGTCGTCCGGGGGGTTTGATTTCGTAAAGGATGCGATGAGCCTGCCCACCTTGCCCTGCTGGGCGGAGTTCCTTGGCAGCGTGATGCCCATGGTGGCGAAGACCTCCTGGATGAAACGGGAGCAGTCCTGCTCTCCGTACATGCCGCCCCAGCCGTAGGGGGTGTTCAGCAGCTTGAAGGCCTGAGTAATAGCGTTACGCGGCGTGTAAGAAAGATAGCCCCGGTGTACCTGGGAAGCAGATACAAACGCGGCATCAAACGTACACCAGCCCCCGTCCGAGCGCACAGGGACAAGTACCTGGATGACGCCGTTATCCCATTCCTGGAGGAGAGGAAGCCTGACGCCCATCTGAATGTAGGTTTGGTACTGTCTGAGCCAGGGGTCGGCGTAGATATCCGCCTTGGCATCGGTAGCTACTACGAATGTTGTCCACGCCTCATATCGAGCCATTTCATCCTTGGGGCATAGGGCGATATTATCCGCAAGCACCCAACCTTCGGAATTGGCGGATATCGCATAGACCCACACATGATCTGCACTTTCAATGAGAACGAGTAGTGGTGTTGCAGCATCCAAGGCGCTATTCTGGAGTCTGTCGATAGCGGTATCGCCCTCGCTCTTGTAAAAGGGTTTTGCCGTGGGCAGAAGCCTCTGATCACAGGGCCTGACAACATATGCCCAGTGCGCAGTGATGGTGGATGGGATCCTATCCAGACCCATCAGGGCCTCCATATCGCGGATGAATTCCTTGGTCATCATCTTTCCGTCACCGCCGACATAGCCCCGGTTCTGTGCAAGCATCTTCCGGAGAGAAATCCCCAGTGCCCGGCCGTCGCGCGAGTCGGAAAGCGTAAGGACATCATGCATTGCCTTGGTCTTTTTCTTGATGTACCCATTGAAGTCGACAATGTCCTGATCCGTCATGATAACAGCGTCCGGGTCAGGATTACGGCCGATCCAGAACCCGGCGGTATTCATCTCCGGCCGTGTCCCCGGGGCGAGTGAGGGCACTGCATAGTAACTGATTACGACCTTCGGCTGGCACGCGCTCAGGAACGCGAGTATGAGGAGCAAACCGAAACCGATCTTATATCTCACGCAATCCTCCGGGGACGTGCACATATGTTCCTTTAATATCTTGCCCTATACGGCATCGGGCCTGTCAAGTAAAGACCCCCGTACCAAGGCTTAAGGGATTCTGCGACAAAGGAATCAGCGGTTCCGACCCGTTCCCTATTCCGTAAACCCCGGCGGCACCGAACCTTCAGGCCCGTAAGACTTCTCCGACGATTCGGGCATGCCCTGCAGCTTAGGTTCGATTACGAGCCCGAGCTGCCTGGTCTTTTCACGGTATGAACCATCATCCAGCCGCAGTGCGCCCATGGGCTCCACCACGATAGCTGCCTTTGCCTGCACAGGGCAGTAGTATTCACAGAACCCGCATCCGCTGCACCTGTTCTCCTGTACAACGGGTACTGCGACCGGCACCCCGCTTACACGCTCAAGGCTGATGGCACCATAGGGGCAGACCTCGGCACACACCAGGCAGGGCTTGCCGAATTCCCAGGCAATACACTTCTGATGGGTAATGGAGGCGGTTCCCACCTTGGCTTGCCTCTTCTCTTTGAGGATAAGGGGCCGGATAGCCTCTGTAGGGCACACGTGGCCGCAGGCGTTGCAGGTGGGATCGCACGGACCCTTGCGGGGAACCATGACCGGGCCGAAGAATCCAGCAAGCCCCGCTGCAAGGCCTGCCGGCTGCAGGGTATTGGTAGGGCATGTCTTCATACACTCGCCGCACCCCACGCATCGATCCAGGAATGAACACTCGGATACGGCACCGGGCGGCCTGATCAAGGCCGGATCCATTATCCGCCCCGGGCCGCCTTCACAAGACCCTCCCTTCAACCCTATTCGCGAGATCAAGGCAGTGCCGAGGCCGGCCAGGGCCGATAGGATGATCATACGCCTCAAGGCGGAGAAGGTGATTGCCTGCCGCGCAAAGGCACCTTTTCCGACAGCAAAGCGTACGGCACTTTCAGGACAGACATGAGAACATCTCCGGCAGATAATACACTCCGAAGAGTCCGTAGCGTGGGGATCCTCGGCGATGGCATCCATGGGGCATTCTCTCCTGCAGAGTCCGCATGAGGTACACCCATCGGATACCCGGCGCCTGATGAGCACCGGGCGCAAGGACAATAAAGCCAGGATCGCCCCAGCAGGGCACAGATAGCGGCACCAGAAACGAGGTGTCTTCAATGATAATGCGAATATGCCGACAGGCAGGGCCAGGATAAGCCACTGGAGGGCATACCCGGGGTTAGGCAGGCCTGCATAGGCGAGCGAGGTGATGCCGAACTTATCAGCAATCGGCCTGAATATCGTGAACCCGGCATCAGCCACGAGAGTGAGAATGGGATAGACCGCCAATCCGTAAAACCGTGTAGCTATGGGTATCGGTGCCCCAAATGCCGTGAGCGACACCCCGATCAGGGCTGCGGCAAGGATGAAACAGAGCCCCAGGTACTTGATGGGCTTCAATTTCCTGCCGGCAGCGGCCTTGGCCTTAACAGACGCCTTGGACACCCTGAAGAGTTTATCCGAAACATCTATGGATGTCCCTAAGGGGCAGATCATGGAACAGAAAAACCTGCCGAAAATGATGGTGAGGCCGATAATCACCGCACCAGGCAGAAGTGTAGTCATGAAGCCCCTGGTCATAAAGATGGTGGTTACCACTACAAGCGGGTCCATCCTGAGGAAGAGGTCTACCGGAATCGGCAGCACAAGCGGAAAGGCCGCGTACCACAGCAGCACCAGGAAAAAGATGAGGCTTAAAGTCTGTATGACCCTGTTCAGTGCCATCAAAGAACGACTTTTTTGGTTACAAGATTCTGGATGTCCATACGGCCAAGCCCTCGCTCATGGGCGAGTTTGATATGGCGGACCTGGCGGGGCTCCATCTTCTTGCCGTACCACTCGAACATCTGAACTGCCGTTGCATCCGCCGCCACCACGTCGCGGGAGGCAATCACGGTCCTGGGTGTGATCACGGTACCCGGTCCTCCGGGACCGTTTGTCGTAAGGACCCTGGTGGCATCGATGAGAACGAGTTTGGGCTTAAGTATGGTGCTCAGATCCACGATAGACTCATGAAGATTATAGCGCCAGTGCATGACGGACCTGTTCAAGACAAGCCCCATCATGCCCTTCATGGACAGGCTCACACCCGTACTGCCGTGGGACTTGGCCACCGGTGCGGAGATGAGGACTTCGGACTCCAGGACATCCCTCATGACATCGGTTTCTCTTAATGATACCCCCTTACTGATCTCCACCTCTTTGTAGAAATCCTTCTTGTCCAGTGCATGCACGATGTCGTCGCCGAATATGCTGCATGCTTCCTTTGCACCCTGGATGCACTGCTCGGAGGGTCTTAATGGATGGTCGAGTACCCGGATCTTGGAGGCACCGGCTTCTCTGCACATGGCAACGAGCTCACGGATGATCTCCGGATGGGTGTTTGTGGCATCCTGTATGGAGCCGTTAAAGCTCATGTTGGGCTTGATCACCACCCTCTCTCCCGTTTTCACAAAGGCCTTCATGCCGCCCAAGAGGTTCACCGCCGCCCGCGCGGCCGCAGCAGGGTCGCCTACAGCGATTGCGATATCCGGGGCTGTTGCTGCATGGAGCATCCGGGGTGTAATGAGACCGGAGGAGGCTGCAGTGGCCAGGAGCGCCCCTTTTGCATGAGACTTTATGAATTCCCGCCTGCTGATGGGGATAGTATATGCCTGTCCCATCTGGGCCAAGAGCTTCTCTATAAGACTGATGCTCATGTGAGTACCTCCACGGCAATTGTTTGATGACATCTCTATTTAATACCTTTTGAAATAAAAAGATAGATCCACCAAGAATTGATAAGAAAGCTTAAAGTATAATGAAATCATGATGCTTTTTGAGATCCACCAAAAAGGGAATTGCCTTGCACCGATTCACTTGATACTATCGTGTTAACGAGAGGAGGAGAGTTCTAAAATGGGCACGAGACGGTGGATCACTTATCTATTGGCTGGTATCTTGCTGTGCGTATTCCCGGGTATCCCGGCTTTCGCCGTTAAAACGCTTGTTGTTGCGGTCAATCCCTGCTGGCCGCCTATGGAGATGAAAGACAAGAAGGGAAAGATATCAGGATATGAGATCGACCTGATAAAGGCTATGGGAAATGAAGCCGGTTTCAAGGTAAAATTTGTTGAGGTGCCCTGGAAAAATATCCTCAATGGTCTCGATGCCGGGAAATACGATGCCGTTCTGGCCTCTATAAGTATCACGGATGGCAGGAAGGAGAAATTCGATTTCTCCGAGCCCTATTTCACCACGGAACAACTCTTCGTGGTCCCCAAGGCTAAAGCAGAAGAACCCCTCAAGGAAAAAAACATCGGGGCCTTCAAACTGACAACCGGGGCCGAGGCCATCAGGTTGTACCAAAAGGTGAACATCACCTTTTATACGGTAGACGAAACCGATAGGGCATTCAAGGATCTGTCAAAGGGCTTCATCGACGGAGTGCTCTGCGACTCACCTGTAGCGGTGGATTATGCCACCTGTAACAAGTACAAAGGCAAGTTCGCTCTCACATGCGGGGTATTGCCCGAGGGTGTGCAAATACCTAAAGAGGATTATGGGATAGCGATCAAGAAGGGCAACGCCTCGGTCCTCGACCTGATCAACCAAGGCCTCCAGGCGGTGAAAGACAAGGGAATTGAAGGCCAGATCCGTTCAAAGTGGATAAAGTCTTCTGGGGTAACATCCGGTCCTCAATCGCCAAGTAAGAACGGGGTGAACGGGGTATCCTTGAACGAGGGTCAAACGCCTTAAAGCCTGTGCGTCTGTTCACTGATACATGATGAATCGCGGCTAAAGCCGCTCCTACAGAATAAAGGACTAAGGACCAGCCCCGCCCTATTCATTCTTTTTCTCTGTTCACTGTTCACGTATGACTGATCACTTATCCGCTTTCTTCCTCATGCCCTCATGGCAATCAGAAATTCCCTGATCTCCTCATCCGTGAGGCCCGCCTTTTCAATCCCGAGCTCCTGTTTGAGGGCTGCCGGGTCAAAAGGGGCTGCATCGACAGCAATATGGGTGCCGCCAAGTTCCTCCACATAAAGGTCAGGATCGTCTTCGGAACCAAGGATAAGATACCTGAACAGCCTCACTTCCGCCTTCAGCCCATGCCGGAGGATGGAAGTAATCTCAGGGGGAAACGATGCGGAGAGGATCATAAGAACCGGCGGGAACGAGAAGTCGATCTCGCTCGGCTGGTAGATCCTTGTGAGGAAATCCAGGTTCTCAATAAACCATCCGTAGCCCCTCAGGGCACTGAGCAGGGCATCACTGAGACTATCGGTATTAATGGTGACCAGATAGATATTGCTTGAGTCTGTGGCCAGGATATCAATGCTCCCGGTAAAGGTGTTCCCGATTCGGTACTCCACGATTCTCAAGCCCAGTCCTTCCTTGATCCATTGGGCGCATAATCTGATGACCCGGGCCGGATCGGTTATGTTGATATGTTTCAGCAGACGCATCATGGCTCCATTAACCTGCCTTCGTCGTTTTCCAATAATAGGGAACAGATCCTGATGAGTGCATCTTTTGTAATGGAGGTACCGTCAAAGAGCACGAGCGGCCTTTTTTCGGAGACAGAGCGCTCGAGGTGCTCATCATGAAGAAGGCTGCCGAAATAATCTACTTCGAACCCGAGGCGCTCATCGATAAATCCTGCAAACTTCCTGAAAACGGTATCAGCGTCTATTCCATGAACCGCCTCGTCAAAGACCACGTGAACCCTGCTTGATTCACCGTGTGCATGAATGACCTTGATAGAGGCATAACACCGAAGCAGAGACTTCTCATCGGTCATGGTGAGGATGATGTATTCACCGGATGGAGCCCCTTCATGGATAAGGTCGAGTAAAACGGGTGCATTCACCAAGGTCAGACTGCCAGTATCGTCCCTATAAGGCTCAGCCTCATGAGGAGATTCCTTTTCTTTCCAGAGGCCCCCCGGGCCGCCGTCTTCAATCCTGATCTCCGGCAGCCCGTAAAGCCTCACAAAGGCCTTGCCCGGGTCTCCCTCATCACGGAAAAGTATTGACCCCATCAGGGTCGACACTCGAGTCTCATCGGAGGTGGAAAAATCCCTTATACGTACAAGGCGGCGGTGCCTTGCAAGCTCCAGGGCGAGATTCGCCGTGACTACGGATTGGATCAGGGGCGATCCGGGGGAACAGATAGAGAGGGTTTTCGGTTCAGTAGTCGTGGATGTAACTTCCCCTGCCTCATGTTCTTGGTATGAGGCATCACTCAGAAAAAACTTTGATAGATCCGGTAGCCCTCTCCCCAGCTTGGGCCGCTCCTTCATGGTCAGTCGATCTCAATAAGGGAGTTCTCACCGAACTCGTTTTTCAACTTGTCCGGATTATTGGGATCGCTCACCCACTGGCCGTCAACATAGAATTTGTATTCATACGTGCCCTTCTTGAGGGGAACGATTCTCTGCCACATGCCGGTACCTTCAATATTGACCATGGGGAGCCCATCCATATTCCAGTCGTTGAAATCAGCCACTACATATACCTTGGAGGCCTTCGGGGAATAGTATGTGAACAACACGCCGTCTTTCGTGACCAAGGGTTTGAGGATTTTTTCATCCTCTTCTATCTTCACCTTCTTGAGCTTCTTGATGGACATGACCTCTTTTGCAAGGCTCTGATAGTCTCTGGCGCCGGGGGAGTTCTTATCGTACATGATGATGGACTCTCCGTATCCCGCCGCCTCCTTGAGTTTCACATTAACATTGATGACAGTCTTGTACACGTGCCCATGCATATGCTTCCTGAGTTCTTCCAAGGACTCATAGGCGATTTTTGTCCTGCGGTCGTACATGGTGGCAAGGGCATATGCAGAGATATTGATAGCCCTCTTCATATTTACCAGATGGATGGTCTCCAGGAGCTTCGCCAGACCATGGAGGGCAAACAGGCCGCTTTCCATGGGGATGACCGCCTCGGTGCATGCATACAAGGCATTGAACGTGAGGATTCCGATGTTCGGGGGACAATCGATTATGATGAAATCATACTTTTCGGACAAGGGTTTAAGGATATCAGCCAGAGAATATTCGCGGTGATCTCTCTGAAGCAGGATGGGCTCGGCTGCACTGAGCATGACATCCGAAGGGATCAGGTCGAGGTTCTCGGCCATGTTCATGATGACATCACCCGTGAAGACCCTTCCCTTCTCTTTCCTGATCAGAAGATCGTAGATGCTCTTCTGATATTCGCCCGGGTTGATTCCGAAACCCAGCGTGGCATGGGCCTGAGGATCAAGATCCACCACAAGAACTCTTTTCTTCAGGTTAGCCAGGCATGCCCCGAGGTTAATGCTGGTAGTAGTCTTGCCACACCCACCCTTCTGATTTATGATGGCAATAGTTCTCATCCGAGTCCCCCCTCTCAAGAAATTTGTGTACCAACATCCGCTGCTTCCCGGCTCAAAGCGTTCCTTCTCGCCAAAAGGACACGTCAAAACAAGAAACGTGCGATTCATGGTGTTTTTCCAAATCGGAGCCGCAGACCTTAAGGCAATTTTCGTGAAGCAAAGGCCCTGCAAAATACAAGAACGTCTTGGATGTGCACATAGCATTGCATTTCATACATGTCAACAAAATTATTGAGATTTTTTGGTATTTATGTGGTACTTGCCTCATCAACGCCGTCACAAACCTTAAAGGAACATCCTTAAGAATCCCTATGCGCCATCCAACCCATGGTGCTCCCTTTTGGTAAACCACGAGGAAGGGTCCTTCATATATTCCTCAAAATCTTTCAGCGAGAGGTAGTGCTCCCGCTCCATGGAT
>Ga0326728_10024942_pt1 | contig 10763 bp, 6 predicted proteins | sample MB3enrmetagenome_FD_207602 | JGI IMG/M metagenome (GOLD analysis project Ga0326728, IMG submission 207602) | Lab enriched peat soil microbial communities from McLean, Ithaca, NY, United States - MB31MN | ecosystem: Environmental > Terrestrial > Soil > Wetlands > Peat | place: USA: New York...
TTCGCCTGGCATCCAGTTGGATCTCGGCGTAATCTTTCTCCGGAACGTTGCGCACCGTCAGGTTAGCCATGACTCCTCCACCCTCACAATGATATCATAATGATATCACTACGCACCCCCGCTGGTACCCGTCCGCAACTGGTTCATTCGCCCGACCCAGCGAACAAGACCATGCGCATCGAGAGGCTGCCGTACTCAAAGCCTTCGTAAGGGTAGCTCACCGCGTCGCGCCCGGTGGTGCTCCCCATGCAGTAAAGCAGTGGCACGTAATGCTCGAGCGTGGGATGCGCCAGCGCCGCCAGCGCCTTGCCCCAAGCCTCGGGGGTGGCGAGCGACGCGAGGTCGCGAGTTTCAATTGCTTTCTTCACATCCGAGTCGAACTCGATGGTCCAGGGAAAAGGCTGGGCGTTCTTCTCACCCTCCATGCGGCGCAAATTGTGCACGATGTTGCCGCTTCCCAAAATCAACACGCCGCGGTCGCGCAGCCCGGCCAGCTCGCTTCCGAGTTCGACGTGGCGCGGCAGGCTGCGGCCTGCGTCGAGGCTGACTTGAAACACCGGCACGTCGGCTTCGGGATAAAGATGCCGCAGGACGCTCCACGCCCCGTGATCGAACCCCCAAGTCTCATCCTGCTGGATTTCGAGCTCACGGGCAACGCGTGCGGCTTCGGAGGGCGCGCCCGGCGCCGGGTACTCGACCTCATAGAGAGGCGCCGGAAAACCGTAGAAGTCATGAATGGTGCGCGGCTTGGCAACGGCCAGAACCTCGGAGCCGCGCGTCACCCAATGCGCCGAGACCACGCACACGGCCCTCGGCCGTGGCAGCCGCTGCGAGAGTCCCGTGAGCGTCTCCGTAAACCGGTTCCGCTCAAGGGCATTCATCGGCGATCCGTGGCCAACGAAAAGAACGGGCATTTTCATATAGCTCCTAAACTAAGAATTTTTCTTCCTGCCTGAAGCCCCAAAGGAGCTACGCCGCGCGCGCCCATTCACCAACCCTTTCCGCCTAGTTTGCCATGAAGGCGACGCTACGAAGAACGAAAATGCGCCTACGCCCGTCCCCACTCGCGTGCCGGAAGGACCAAGCCCTTCCGGGGAGCGGGCGGCGGAGCCGAATCAAGTTTCCTGCGACTCACTGCCTTGGCAGGGCAGGGGACTACGCCGCGATTTGGGCGTATAGTGGGGATACTACTATTAGAGAGAACGATTATGGGTCGAGCTATTCGGCAAGATTGCGCTCGCAGCCTAGGTCGAATCCTTCTCCCCTGGGTTACCCTTGCGATTTGGCTGTTCGCCACCGGCTCCGGCGCGGCGCCGCGAGGGCTCAGTTCCCCGGGAGTTCATTCCCACAGGATTCGGCTTCATGAGGTGAATCTCGCGTTGCGGCTTCAGGCCAATCACCATCCGGGGCGAGCGAGCGGCGACGAGTTTCAGAAAGCTCCCAAGACGTTCGTGGATATGAGCCCCGCTGAGCTTGCCAAGGCTATCCCCGAACTGAAGCATCTGGAGCCGGCGGAGAATCAGGACATGTTGCCGCAGATCCTCAAGCGCGCGGGGGATGTAGTGGCGGCTTTCTTCGATAATTTTCCTAATACCACTTGCACCGAGCAAGTCACCTCCCTCGTGGATACCCCGTTGCGCGCCAGGCCTTTGCATTACGATAATAAATATAACTATGTGGCTTTGGCCCCAGCGGGCGCGGAGAAAGGCCGCCTCCGGGAATATCGAACCGATGCCACGGGCGATCTCGTGCAACCGGACGCAAAGACTGGGGTGGTCACCGTCGGATTCGTGGCCATGTCCGCGCATTTTCATCCCGACTACCAAGCTGACTCCCGCTTCCGCTACCTGGGGCGTGAGGAAATGGAAAAGCAGGACACCTACCTCATCGCCTTTGCCCAGCAACCTCAAGTGGCGCGGCTATCGTCGAGCGTCCAGTTCCTCGGCCGGAGCGGAATCGTTTTCATGCAAGGTGTGGCCTGGATCGATCCGGCGAGCTTCAGGATTGTTCGCCTGCGCGTCGATATCCAGCAACCGGATTCGTACGTCGGCTTGCTGAAAGAGACTACCCAAGTCCTTTTCTCAGAAGTGAGCTTCACACATGGTGACAAGACGTTGTGGCTGCCGAGTGAGGTGACCGTAACCGGGCAACTGGAAAAGTATCTCTTCCGCAACCAGCACCGCTACACCGACTACCGGCTCTTCAATGTCGAAGTCGAGCAGAAAGAGGAAAAACCATGAGGCGTCACCGAACGACGCGAGGTGTTGCTCCATAACTCGAACAATCCCGATGCGCATTACAATCTTGGCGTGGCGTTAGAACGAAAGGGCCAGCACCCAGACGCGCTGCAAGAATACCGCACAGCCTGTGAGCTCAATCCCAGGAATCCCAACTACCTTATTTCGAGAGGCCTTTGAGGTCCTTCAACAATCTTGAAAAAGCACTGCCAAAGGCGCCCTCCCGGTCGTCGGTGAACTCCCCACCCTCCGCCTGATAGAGAGTCTTTCCCGAGGCGCGGTTGGTGATGAGCATCCTGGCCTGCTGGAGCCTTACCGTTTTCAAAGCATAAGCCTCGTTCTGAAGAGTCGTGCCGTCGCCCGCCGGCCCCAACCTTTCGGACTCCTCCATGGTCAATATCACCGTCGCCTCAGCGCTGCTGCAACTGTCCAGGCGCTGCCAGTGCAACTTGGTAAATACCCCCTTGGGTTTACCGGCCTGGGCGGCAAACCTTTGCAGATCCCTTAATTGGTCTGGGGTCAGTGGGCTTGTGTCCAGGCAAAAGGTGTGAACTTTCAGAAGGCTGCCGGCATCCGCTACATCCCCGTGCGGCGGTTTTTCCTGACCGGCGAATGAAATACATGGCAGCAAGTAAAGGGCAAGCAATAGCTCCCAACGGAATCTCATACCCACCCCCGGACCAGGATTTCCATTTTGGTCTCCTGGGGACCATCATTGTACATCTGTGCAAGCGGAATAGCAGTGTCTCTGTGTCTCAATGGTGCAAACCACATTCCGCTTACGCCGCTTGGGCTTTCCCGCGCTTGAAGGTCATCTCGCCCTTCTTCATGTCCGCCTCAATGGTGCGCGGCTTGGCAACGGCCAGAACCTCGGAGCCGCGCGTCACCCAATGCGCCGAGACCACGCACACGGCCTTCGGCCGTGGAAGCCGCTGCGAGAGTCCCGTGAGCGTCTCGGTAAACCGGTTCCGCTCAAGGGCATTCATCGGCGATCCGTGGCCAACGAAAAGAACGGGCATTTTCATATAGCTCCTAAGCTAAGAATCCTTCCTCCCTCGTCCCCTTGGGGACAGGGTATTCAGACGTGCGGGAAGTGCGGATTATATGCAACTTCCCAGAGAAAGCCGTCGGGGTCGGCAAAGTAGCCGGAGTACCCCTGGAATTCCGGCCGTGCCCGGCCCATCTGCATGATGCGCCCTCCGCCAGCCTCGACTTCGGCCAGGAGCTGGTCGACCTCACGAGCTGAGCGCACATTGTGCGCGAGGGTGAATCCCGGGAAAGCGCCGGGGGCGGGATGGCTGGGGTCGGACAACCCGGCATCCGCGGCAAGATCCGCTCGCGGATAGAGCGCCAGAAAAATGCGCCCCAGCTCGAAAAAGGCTATCGTGGGGGGCGTTTTGAGCTGCGGCAGGTGCAAGACTCTGGCGTAAAAGTCGGTGGCGCGCTTAAGGTCCGCGACACCCAGCGTAACGAAGCTCAACCGTGGTTCCATGCGCTCAGCTCCTCATTGCGGATTCAAGGACGGCGCGGGCGATATCCTTCACTTCAGTTCCCGCACCCAGTTCCGAAGCTCGGTCAGCCACTCGGTGCTCTTCAAGGACACGCTCTGTCGAACCAGTTCGAGCTATTCTACTCCCAATACCCATGAACATCGCTGCCTCCGCTGGGATGCGCGACACAGACGTTGAATATGGTGGTTCTTCTCGATGCATCACGTCCGTCCTTGCGTAGCGATCCGTTAGGCGTCAGGCGAAAAAGGCGCGGGCGGGGAGGTAACGCGGGCAGCCTGCCCCGATTCATCGAGGTCTCGCCCGCTCTGGCAGGGGTGTCCCGCCCGCGCGCCGTCATGGCCAAGATGGCCATGCCACGAGGAGTGGGACGGCCATCCTGCCCGCGTCCTGGGGCGCCTCGCCTACGGTTCTTACCGAATCATCCCTATAGCCCTGAAGCCAGCAAAGAGTCCATCCAAGAGCGACATACGTACCATCGGTCTGCGGTCTGCGCAATCGCTGATTGGGCTCAGAGGGTTGGGTTCAGAGGGTTTGACTGGGGGCAAAACGGGGCGTACCCTTGTACCCGCCGGAGGCCGAAAACTCATTCCGGATAACAGCAAAAGGCGGACAGCCCTATTTGACCTCGCCAAGTGAGGATGGGTCTCGGGGGGAGGGCTGAGGGTAATTCAGCTTTTGCGGAGGGTCACCATGCGATGGCGGGGTTTGAACCTTTTGCTGGGTTGCCTGCTGGGCCTAGCCTCTGCATGCCTGCTCTGCGCCCAGCGCGGCGATCGCGGCATCATCACCGGACTCGTTACGGGTCCCGCGGGTGCTGCGGTTCCCGACGCTACGGTGACCGTCACGGGCGAAGTCAGTGCCTTTAAGTTTGTCGTCAAAACCTCAAGTAACGGCAACTACGGAACACCTTTACTAGCCCTGGGCACGTACACGGTGCAAGTGCAGAAAACAGGTTTCAAAACTTACCTCCGCAGGGGAATTGAGATCACCAGCGGCAGCGAGTATCGGCAAGACGTGACCCTCGAACTCGGCGCCGTAACGCAAACCGTGGAGGTAAAGGCGGCGTCGGAGATGATTAACGTGCAGACCGCCGACGTCTCCAACACCGTCAACCAGAAGTACCACCAAGACCTTCCCACGGTCATGGGAACGGACATGCGCCTGGCGGAAAGCAGGCTAACGACACAGGCGGGCTACACTCCCATGGAGCCCAACGCCGACCCGATGTTTCTTGGCAGCGGATTCAACTCGCGCCTTAACGGCGGCCAGGCCATGTCGGTGGAAAGCATCATCGACGGCGCCGCTTTCGGCTATCTCAATGGCCACAACGGAACGCAGGAAAGCAGCCCGCCCATTGAAGCCATTGCCGAAATGCGGGTCGATACCGGCAGCTTCTCGGCCCAATATGGCCACACCAGCGGCGGCTTTATCGAGTACACCACCAAGTCAGGCACGAATGAATTTCACGGCAGCCTCTACGAGTATGTGGGCAACAAAGCGCTCAACGCTCGTAATTTCTTCGCCCCTGCCCGCCAACCTTTTCAGAACAATTCTTACGGTGTCACGGCGAGCGGGCCGGTGGTGATCCCTGGACTTTACAGCGGCAAGAACCGGACTTACATCTTCGGCAATCTGGACATGACGAACCTCCGAACCGGCGTGGGGGTCAACTTTGACGAGACGGTCCCCAGCGCTCGGGAGAAGACGGGCGATTTCAGCGAGCTTCTCAGTTATGGGCAAGGGGCCGGAGACCAGGCGCAGGTTTGCGGGACCGGGAGCTCGGCCTGCGTGGATGCTCTGGGGCGGCCCATTGACAATGGCGCCATCTATAATCCGGCCAGTACCCGGATGGTTTCGAAGGGCACGGTGGATTCGGTTACGGGCTTGACCGCCATGGCCACGGCGGAAGTGCGTGATCCGATCCCGCTCAATGTCATTTCCAACGCTCCCACTGCTGATGCCCTGCTGAGCACGGTAGCGGGCAAGGTCAATGCGCTCCAGCCCGCTGGGCAGAAGTCGGGGATTGGCTACAACGCTCTCGGAACGGCCTACGGAGACCCCAACGGGAGGCTCGATCCCAAGACGTTTCTGCTGCGCGTTGACCATCAAATCTCACCCAGCGTCAAGATGTACACCACTTGGTATCAAAACTCCCGGCCTTCTATTCGCAACTGCAGTGGACCACAGGGATGCAACACGCAACATGATGGGGAATCGGACCCGCAGGACAACACCGCGTACATCGGGCCTGGTTTCTACCAGCGCATCTCCGTGCGGAATCTCCATCAACAGTTCGACTGGCTGATCCGCCCGAATCTGTTCAACCACACCACGATCGCGTATGACCGCTGGTATATGGGCACTTATGGCTTGTCCGATGGGGTGGGCTGGATTCAGGATTTGGGGCTCGAGGAGAGTAATGGCAACTACATTCCCACCTACGGCGCCGATGGCAAGTCAGGCGCTTTCCCGACCATGACCTGGAACAACGGTTGGGCTCCGGGAGTATCTTCGGACGGCAACGGCTGGATTCGAGGCTTTGAGACCACCAACCGCTGGCAGTTCCTGGACGACCTCTCCTGGATCAAAGGCAAGCACACACTCAAGGTGGGTGATGAGTACCGGCACCACCAGATCCCGCAAGACGGATGGAACCGGGCAGTAACCGGTACCTGGAATTTCGATCCCAGCGAAACTGCCGGCATCGATTCGACCGGGAGTATCAAGAGCGGCGTATCGGGCGATTCTTATGCTTCGATGCTTTTAGGCCAAGTGGACAATGCAAATTTCGTGGCCTTCCAGCCGGGGACTTGGAACGAAGCTTATGCGGCCGCGTTCATCAACGACGCGATCAAGGTAACCCCCAAGCTCAGTATGACCCTTGGTATGCGCTACGATTACATGTTCCCGAGAACGGAGTCGCACGACCGCTATTCCACCTTCAGCCCTACAACTCCGAACCCTGCCGCGAGTAACATCCCCGGCGCTATGCTTTTCGCCGGCACCGGCCCGGGGCGCACGGGCCGTAGGACCTTCGAGACCCCCCTGAAGACCGACTGGGGGCCACGCATTGGCTTGGCTTACCGAATTACCCATAAGGACGTCATCCGGGCCGGGTACGGAATGTATTATTCGGGCGTCTCCTTCAACTATACTGCGCCCGGAGGATACCCCGACGTGGGCCTCGGGGCTACCTACCCCACGGCGGCTAACCTCACCGCGGGACTTTACCCCGCTTTCTATTGGGATGCCGGCGGCACTTGCCCCAGCTACCTCGCAAGCGCCCATGTGGGTTGCGGCTTCCCTGTGTCGGACGTCATGCTGCCACCCGAGATCGGCCCCTCCATCGTTAACGGCCAAAGTGCCAGGGGTGTCCACCCCGATACCCTCAACTTGCCCCGATATCAGAACTGGTCTTTCACCTACGAGCGCCAGCTCACGGCCAACAGCTCCTTTATGATGGCGTACATCGGCAACCACGGAACCCGCCTGCCTATGAACGGGGCGGGACTCGGGTTGGGTACGGACATGGGTAACCCCGCTAACTTATCCCTGGGGGCTTCCGCGCTGAGCTCGGACATCACCTCAACCCTAGCCCAGAGCCTCGCCCCGGTTGAGGCGATGCCTATTTACAGCGGCGTTCATTTGCCCTTCGCGGGGTTCACCGGCGACGTGGCCCAGGCGCTACGGCCTTTCCCGCAATATACGAGCGTAATCTGGCGCAGTGGCTTCCCCGGCGGCTACAGCAGCTACAACGCGCTCCAGACGGAGTATGAAAGGCGCTTCTCGGCCGGACTGCAACTGCATGTGGCTTACACTTGGTCCAAACTCATCAACAACGGGGCGGAGAACGGTCTGATTTGGGCCGCCCCGGTTCAGAACCCGGTGAACGTCGCCGCCGAACGCGGACTGAGCGGGGATGATGTTCCCCACGTGCTGGTGGTGGCTTACACCTATGCCTTGCCCTTCGGCAAGGGCCGGCATTGGGTCAACACCGGCGGCGTGGCGAATCAGTTGTTTGGTGGCTGGCATATCGCTGGGACTCAACGCTACAATAGTGGACGGCCCGTCAACGTCAATATGGCGAACGATGTAGGTTCGTTCATCTTCAATATTCAGAAGCGTCCCAACTATTTGGGCGGGGGTTGCTGGAAAGGCGGGAAATTCGACCCCGCCGTCGACACCTTCCTCAATTCCAGCGGTTGGGCCGATCCGGGCGACCTCGTACTTGGCAATGCTGCGCGGACGGGACCCTGCCGCGACTTTCCGGTCTATAATGAGGACCTCAACCTCTTCAAAGAATTCCCCTTCAGAAACGAGCACCTCAAGCTCCGGTTCGAGATGCAGTCGAGCAACGTCTTTAACCGGCATTTCCTCTGCACCCCTGCTAACAACGGCCCGAGCAACACGTGGGGCACTCCCAACTTCGGAGAGTTGGTCAATCAGTGCAACGAACCGAGGCACATTGACTTCGGGATGAAACTATTGATTTCGACGCCCTCAATTGCCCGGAAGTCTTGATGGCCCGGATCGCCGAGGTTGAGAAGCAGCGCAGAGTCAGGCGTAGTTTGCCTTACCCTGAGAATCACGAACTAGATTTGTGTTTCGCGCCCCCTGGAGACGTCCTCCACTTCGCCGCATAATGCTGCTTAAGTCCTCGCCGCCTTGGCCTTGGCGGGCACGAAGGTCATCACGCCCTTCTTCATGTCGGCATCGATGGTGAGCGAGTCGCCGGGAACAACTTCGCCGTCGAGCAACTTCATGGCGAGCGGGTCCTGGATGAGCCGCTGGATCGCGCGCTTGAGCGGCCGCGCCCCGAACTGCGGGTCGTACCCCTCGCGGAAGAGCAGCTCGTGAGCTTTCTCCGTCAGGGTGATCTGGATTTTGCGTTCCGCGAGCTGACGCCGCAGGTTCTCAAGCTGAAGGTCGATGATCTTCTCGATTTCCTGCTTGCCGAGCGCGTTGAAGATCACAATTTCATCAATGCGGTTCAGGAACTCCGGACGGAAGTGCTGGAGAAGCAAGTCTTGGATCTGCTTCTTCAATCCTTCGCTCAGCACTCCCGCCTCACCCACCGCACTTCCCTTCTTCGTAGTCCTACCGATGGCGTGATCGACGCCGTTCATGGCCTCGTGAATCAGGTGGCTGCCGATGTTCGAGGTCATGATGATGACCGTGTTCTTGAAATCCACCGTGCGGCCCTTGCCGTCGGTCAGGCGGCCGTCTTCGAGAATTTGCAGGAATATATTGAAGACGTCGGGATGCGCCTTTTCGATTTCGTCGAAAAGTAGAACGGCATAGGGCCGGCGCCGTACCAGCTCGGTCAACTGGCCGCCTTCCTCATACCCCACATAGCCGGGCGGCGCGCCGATCAGCCGCGCCACCGCGTGTTTCTCCATGTACTCCGACATGTCGACGCGCAGCATGGCGCGCTCGTCGTCAAAGAGAAACTCGGCGAGGGCGCGGGCCAGTTCCGTCTTGCCCACGCCCGTGGGACCGAGGAACAGGAACGAGCCGATGGGGCGATGCGGGTCCGCCAGGCCCGCCCGGCTGCGGCGCACGGCGTTTGCGACCAGGCGCAGGCCCTCATCCTGGCCCACCACGCGCAGGCGCAGCCGCTCTTCCATCTTGATGAGCTTCGCCACTTCCCCTTCCAGCATCTTGGTGACGGGGATGTGCGTCCAGCGCGAAACCACGCGCGCCACATCTTCTTCGTCCACTTCTTCCTTGAGCATGCGGCCCGTCTTGTCGATGCTTTGAAGCTTGGCGTTGGCGGCGGCGAGCTCTTTCTCCAGACCCACCAGCTTGCCGTAGCGGATCTCCGCCGCTTTGTTCAGGTCACCCTCGCGCGTGGCGCGCGTTTCGTCAACCTTCGCCTGCTCAATCGCATCCCTCAGCCTGCCAATATTCGCGATGACTTCCTTCTCCGCCTTCCAGCGTAGCTTCAACTGGTCGGATTTCTCCTTCAGCCCGGCCAACTCTTTTTCCAGCACCTGCAAGCGCTCGCGCGAAGCTGCGTCGTCTTCCTTGCTCAGCGCTCGCCGCTCGATTTCAAGCTGGATCACGCGCCGCTCGATCTGGTCAATCTCGGCAGGCATGGAATCGATTTCAATGCGCAGGCCGGAGGCGGCTTCGTCAATCAGATCGATGGCCTTGTCGGGCAGAAAGCGGTCGGAGATATAACGGTTAGAAAGCACCGCCGCGGCGACGATAGCCGAATCCTTGATCGTGACATTGTGGTGCTTTTCGTAGCGCTCCTTCAGGCCGCGCAGAATGGCGATGGTGTCTTCCACCGTGGGCTCGCCCACCTGGACGGGCTGGAAACGCCGCTCCAGCGCCGCGTCCTTCTCCACATATTTCTTGTATTCGTTTAGCGTGGTGGCGCCGATGCAACGCAGCTCGCCACGCGCCAGGGCCGGCTTGAGCATGTTGGAAGCGTCGATGGCACCTTCGGCAGCTCCCGCGCCCACCAGGGTGTGCAATTCGTCGATGAAAAGAATGATCTGGCCGCTCGCTTCTTCAATCTCTTTGAGCACGGCCTTCAGGCGGTCTTCAAACTCGCCCCGGTATTTCGAACCCGCCACCATCGCGCCCAAGTCAAGCGCCACGATGCGCTTCGATTTTAGCGATTCCGGAACGTCGCCCGCCACGATGCGCTGCGCGATGCCTTCCACAATGGCCGTCTTGCCCACGCCCGGCTCGCCGATCAGCACGGGATTGTTTTTAGTGCGGCGCGAAAGCACCTGGATCACGCGACGAACCTCCTCATCGCGGCCGATCACCGGGTCGAGCTTGCCGCGGCGGGCCAGTTCCGTCAGGTCGCGCGCATACTTCTCCAGCGCCTCGTACTTGGCTTCGGGATTCTGATCGGTAACGCGTTGCGTGCCGCGCACCGCCACCAGCGCCTGCAAAATGGCATCGTGCGTGACGCCCAGCCGCCTCAGAATGCGCCCCGCCGGGTCGTTGGTTTTCTTCGCCAGGGCCAACAGCAAGTGCTCGGTGGAGACGTATTCGT
>Ga0326728_10024943_pt1 | contig 10763 bp, 10 predicted proteins | sample MB3enrmetagenome_FD_207602 | JGI IMG/M metagenome (GOLD analysis project Ga0326728, IMG submission 207602) | Lab enriched peat soil microbial communities from McLean, Ithaca, NY, United States - MB31MN | ecosystem: Environmental > Terrestrial > Soil > Wetlands > Peat | place: USA: New York...
GAACGAATTCCGCATGGCGGGCACATTGCCGGTGACGGCACAGTCGCCCAGCGAGACCAGCAACTTGGTCTTGCTGCGTACCATGCGGATTTTCTCGATATCCTCCTCGCTGGCCAAGGCGCCTTCCACCAGGGTCAGATCGACGTTGTCAGGAAACTTCTGCGCGTCGACCAGAGGACTGTAAACCACCTCCACCTTGTCCACGATTTCCAACAGCCGCTCGTCCATGTCGAGGAGCGACATATGGCAACCCGAGCAGGCGTCCAGCCAGAGTGTAGCGACTCGTGCTTTGCTCATCGCCGTCCCTCCTCGCGCATCAGGCGCAAATAAGGCAGGAAAGCCTGCCGTTTGAACATCTCCGCCACGGACCGGCCCTTCTCGACCAGCGCGCCGGTGGGGCAAACTTGTACGCACTTGCCGCAACCGGTGCAGGTTTCCGATTTCCCCCAGAGTTCTTTCAGGTCGGTAATCACACGGCAACTGGCGCCCCGGCCCGTGATGTCCCAGGTATGCGCGCCTTCGATCTCGTCGCACACGCGGACACAGCGGGCACACAGGACGCAGCGGTTATGATCCACTACGAAACGCGGGCTGGATGCGTCCACCTCCAGCTTGGGGTGCAGGTAGGGGAAGTCCACGTGGGTAATCCCCAGTTCCTGCGCCATAGCTTGCAGTTCGCAGTGGCCCCGCGACACGCATACCGAACAGGTGTGGTTGCGCTCGGTGAGGAGCAGCTCCACCACCAGGCGGCGGTACTCGTGCAGCTGGGGCGAGTGAGCGGTGACCTCCATTCCTTCCTGCACCTGGGTGACACAGGCCGGCAACAACTTGTTGCTGCCCTTGACCTCCACCAGGCAAAGCCGGCAGGCGCCGATTTCCGAAAGCCCCTGCAGGTGACAGAGAGTGGGGATATGGATGCCGTTTTCTCGCGCGACCTCGAGGATGGTCTGGTGCTCGGAAGCGCCCAGCTCGCGGCCGTCGATCTTCAGCGTCTTAATCTGGTATTGCTGTTTTCGATCTGCCATGCGCCATCCTCCTTATTTCCCCGCCTCAGCGGCCACAGTGTGCGCTTGCGCGATCTTGCAGACGCCGGCTGGGCAGCGATGCTTTTCAATGTGCGCCAGATATTCCTCGCGGAAATAGCGCAGCGTGCTGAACACCGGGTTGGGCGAGGTCTGGCCGAGTCCGCAAAGCGCGGTGCGCTTGACCATATCGCCGAGTTTGGCCAACTGCTCCAGATCGCCCGGCGTCCCTCTCCCTTCCGTGATGTTGGTCAGGGTGTTGTGAACATGCACCGTACCGACGCGGCAGGGAACGCATTTGCCGCACGATTCGGAGCGGCAGAAGTCCATGAAGAACTTCGCCACGTCGACCATGCAGGCCTTGTCGTCGATGATGATCATTCCGCCCGAACCCATGATGGAACCCGCACTCGCCAGGGATTCGTAGTCGACGGGCATGTCCAAAAACTGCTCGGGAATGCAGCCGCCGGACGGTCCGCCGGTCTGCACCGCTTTGAACTTGCCGCCGTCGGGGATGCCCCCGCCGAGATTGAAGACGATGTCGCGCAGCTTCATGCCCATGGGAACTTCGATCAGGCCGGTGTTATTCACCCGCCCGGCCAAGGCAAATACCTTGGTCCCCTTGCTCTTCTCGGTTCCGATCTGCGCATACCACTCGCCGCCATTGCGCAGAATGGGCGGGATGTTGGCGAACGTCTCCACGTTATTGATCAGCGTCGGGGCGCCATAGAGTCCTTCCTGCGCGGGGAAAGGCGGCCGCGGACGCGGTACGCCGCGCTTGCCTTCGACCGAAGCGATCAGGGCGGTCTCTTCGCCGCATACAAATGCGCCGGCCCCGAGCCGGATGTCGATGCGGAAGTTAAAGGTGGTGTCGCAGATGTTGTTGCCCAGCAGGCCGAACTGTTCCGCCTGGCGGATTGCGGTCCGCAGGCGTTTAACGGCCAGGGGATATTCCGCGCGGCAGTAGATGAAGCCGCGCGAAGCGCCTACCGCGTACGCGCCGATCGCCATGCCCTCCAGCACCCGATGCGGATCGCTTTCCAGCACGCTCCGATCCATGAACGCGCCCGGGTCGCCCTCATCGGCGTTGCAGATGACATATTTTTGGCCGCTATCACCGGCTTTGGCCACCGTGCTCCATTTCAGTCCGGTGGGGAACCCGGCGCCGCCACGGCCCCGGAGTCCACTTTTGGTGACCTCCTGGATGATGTCCTGCCGGCTCTTCGCGGTCAGGCCGGTCAGCAGCGCCTCGTAGCCGCCGGCGGCAATGTATTCCTCGATCCGTTCCGGATCGATGACCCCGCAATTCTCCAGCACGATCTTGCGCTGATCGCGGAAGAAAGGCATCTCCGCGGAGAGCGCCAAATCGCTGGGCGGGGTATGATCCAAGGCATCGACGATGGCGGCCGAATGCTCCTTGGTAAGGCATTTGTACATCTGGTTGGCGGGCATCACATTGAGCAGGGGGCCGGCGGCACATAAACCCAGGCAGCCAACGCCCTTCACTTTGACCGTCTTCTCCAAGCCCCGCTTCTTGACCTCGGCTTCCAGGTCGGCCTTGGTCTGATCGCTGCGCTGGGAGAGGCAGCCGGCAGCCACGCAGACCCCAATGCAGTGCTTATAGGCCTTCTGGGCTTCGCGTTCCTTGTGCGCGATTTCTCGCAGTTCCTCAAGCGTCATGGCCGATCCACCTCCGCAGCCGGGTATCTACATCCTGCGGCCCCATCTTGCCGACCACATCGCCGTCAAACACCACCGCAGGCGCCAGCCCGCAGGAGCCCAGGCAGCGAGCGGTCACCAGCGACAGTTTGTTGTCGGAGGTAGTCTCGCCGGCCTTAATGTGGGCGATGTTTTCCACTTCTTGCAACAAATTGCCGGCGCCCTTGATGTAGCACGCCGTGCCCATGCAGATCACGCAGGTATGTTCGCCTTGGGGTTTGAGAGTGAAGAAGTGGTAGAAAGTGGCGACGCCGTAAACTTTGCTCAACGGCAATCGCAGAGCCTGCGCCACGTAGCGCAGCGCGGTTTCATCCAGGAAACCGAAGCTTTCCTGGACAGTATGAAGGACCTCTATCAGTGCATAGGATTCATGCCCATGACGTCGCATGGTGCCTTCCACCAGCTTCCAGCGTTTATCGTCGGAAGGTGGCGGCACCATAACCCGATTCGCTTGCATGGTGCACCCCTTTCGTGTGGGATCTGGTTCCAAGCACAGTCTTACCGAATTGTGTGCGGTCCGATCCGCTACCTCTTTCCCTGCAGAATGGCCGCTGGGACGGGAACGCCCCCAAGCGGCATTAAATATCGGAAATAATCCTTGCACAGTCTGACGAAATCTCTGAGGAGGGCCAGTGCGCCGGGTCACCCTCAATTGTGAGGGTGGGCACATGGGGGTTTTCCCTAGTTCCCGGTTCTCAGTTCTCAGTTCTCAGTTTCAGTGGTCAGTGGTCAGCAACACTCAGCAGTCGGCATTCAGCGAACATCAGAGCCAAGACGAGAAAGGATCGAGACCTTTTCGCCGCGAGGAAACGGTACGACGGAAGCCGAACCGTTCCGAAAATCTGGTGAGAAGTGCGGGCCAGGCGCTTGACTGAGTAGCCGGGGCAGAAGCCCGGCTTCAGGTCGTGCCGGCCAGGGCCGTTCCTCCGCCCGCCTGGCGGCGGGCTTTGAAAAAGGGTGGCTTTCTACGCGGCGCGGCGGTGCCACCACCAGGTAAAGGCGCCCAGCGCGAAGGCCCCGACGGCGGCGCCGGCGGCAATTTTGGGTAGAAGGTCCGGCACCGGCGGGGGCACCTGCCGAACGCCCGTGGCGTCGGCTGACGCCGGGCGGCGGACATAACGGCCGCCCCGCGGCGGCCGGAAATGCATGGCAAAGTCGCGCAGGCGCTCATCCAGGCCAGCCACCGCGAGGGGTAACCCGTGTCCTGGGGCGATCACTCGGGGCAACAGGAGCGCCAGGAATTCGACAGAGCGCCGGGCCTGCTGCCAATCGGTGGTAAATGGCCGGGGAGGCGGCTGCAACTCCCGCTTGCGCGTCAACATGGCCAGGGCGGAATCCTGGTTCACGGTGGTGAGGGCATCGCCGCAGATCAACACGCGATCGGATTCGCGAAACAGCGACACATGTCCGGGGGTGTGTCCCGGAGTATGTATCCATCGCCAACCCGGCATTTCCGGCACGCTGCCATCGGCCGGCAGCGCCCGCAGTCGGCCATTCAAATCGACGCGGCGCCTGGGCATGAACCGCGACAAGAGTCCCATCGCGCCCCCGATGGTCGGATCCGGCGGCGGATAGTGGGAGCGATGTGTCAGGTAAGGCAGCTCCAGGTTATGCGCATACACCGGAATGTCCCAGGCCGCGGCCAGATGCGGTGCGCCGCCGGCATGATCGAAATGGCCGTGGGTAAGCACGATAGCGCGCGGTTTCGCCTCCGGGCCGTAATGCTTCCGGAAAGCCTGCCGAATCTTGCCGGCGGTAAGCGGCAGGCCGGTATCGACCAGCACCACAGCCCGCTGGCGTCTTTCCGCGCTTACTTCCACCGCGTACAGGTTGGCGAAGACACTGCTGAAGCGAGCGACGCCAGGAACTACATCTTTAAAGGAACTGCGTTTGCGTTTGGTCATCGCTTTTCTCCAGATTGACTCCGCACTATGCTTTGATGCGAGATGTCAGGTGGCCGTGTCACGTTGCCGGGAAGCAACCAGCCACAAGCAACAAACAACAACAAGCAAAAGGCAAGAGCCGCGAGCAGTAAGAGGCGGGCAAGCAGCACTTCTTCCTTTTGCCTCTGGCTTGGAGCTTGTTGCTTGTAGCTTGTCGCTGTTTTGCTTTTTTGCTTGTGGCTTGCGGCTTCGGGCTTGTTGCTGGTTCTCCAAACCCCGCGTCAATGGGGCATTCCGATAGGTTTTGCACACCGGCGCCGCCAACGAATTGCGTTTGCGGTGCGCCGAGTATGCGCTTTTTGTGGGCCAAAATTAGGGTTTTCGCCCGACCCGCGTGGCTGCGATGCCCGCCAGATGCACCGTTTGCGCCACATAGCCCTGTGGACACCTTGTAAATGAATGATTCTACGGGAAATAGAAATGAGGTACAAACGATTGACAGGGGGCGCGGGAGGAGTAAGGTACGTTTCGTTCTTTGACAACTTCAAATGTTTTTCCAGTTGGTGCCGAGTCCGGGGCTCAAGCTCAGGTCACGGCCGACACCCTGCGGCGGATCGCGAGCCCTGCAGGGAAGATGCGGGTTGCTTCACGGCGGCCAGCATCGGCGAAGGTCATCTCGCGGTGACCGTCGCCAGAAACGAATCGGCTGAGGGCCGGCAAGGGTCAAAATGCGAAGCGCTGGTTGAGAAGAACAGTGATAATTGTCGAGAGCAGGATAGGGTCCTGAGGAGATCAGACCGGTTTTCCCGGTTGGCAGTGAGCCCGGAGCCCGAGCTCAAATCGCCGGTCGCGAGCCGAAAGGCAGTGACGCAGGCAGGCGCAGCGAGGGTCTAACGCAAGCTACTGGCCGAGGAGAATGGGTTCGACCACCAACCTCAGGACCCTTAATTTTTTTTAGTAACAAGTACCAATGGCTTGTTGTGAGCTTGCGATTGCTTCTGGTTCAACTTGTTACTTGTTGCTGCTTTACGTCTGCTGTCGCGCTTCTCCCAAGGTCACCTTGAAATCCAGCTTCTTCTTTCCGCGAAACACGGTTACGGTGACGGTATCCCCGGCGCGGTGGCTGTTCATGACTCGAGCGATGTCCTGCAGATCCTGAATTTCCTGGCCGCCGATGGCAACGATCAAATCGCCCCCGATCAGGATGGGGGTGTTGCCCAGATACGCACGCTGATTGCCGCCATGTAATCCGGCGCGTTCCGCCGCGCCGCCGGCAGCCACCTGCATGATGAGCACGCCATAATCGGAGGCTAGTCCTAATTGTGCGGCCAGCTCTGGACCGATAGGCAGGCCGCTGATCCCCAGCGCCGGACGCCGCACGCGCCCCAGAGTAACCAGATCGTTCAAGACTGCCTTGGCGGTGTTGACGGGTATAGCGAAACCCACGCCAGCGCTCTGGCCGGCCCCGCCCGTGGCGATCATGGCATTGATGCCTACCACTTCCCCTCGGGAATTCAGCAGCGGTCCACCGGAGTTGCCGGGATTAATGGCCGCATCGGTCTGAATGGCGTCGTCGATGAGCGCGCCCTCCGGGGTCTCAATCGACCGGATGGAGCTTACGATGCCCCGGGTCATCGTGCCGTTCAGGCCGAAGGGATTGCCAATCGCGTACACAAACTGGCCTACGGACAGGCCCCGCGAATCGCCCAGCACCGCCGGCGTAAGATTGGGAGCGGTAATCTGCACCACCGCCAGATCGTGGGACTGATCCAAGCCGATAATCTCAGCCTTGTACTTCTTACGGTTGTGCAGCGTAATCTCGACCAGCCGCGCGCCTTCAACCACGTGGTAATTGGTCAGGATGTGGCCCTCGCGGTCGATGACAAATCCCGTCCCCTGGCCTTTTTGTGGCATCAATCCGTAGAAAAAATTAAAAGCCACCGCGGTGGAAGTGACGTTCACCACCGAAGGAATCGCTTTGCGGTAAACGGCAATATTAGTTTGCTCTTCCGCATCCAGTGGGCTGGCGCCCTGTGCCGCCTCCGTCAATTCCAGCTTGTGGCTGCCGGCGAACCAATTCTGGGGGTTCAAAAAGTGGCCGGAGTGCGTGGTGTAAAGATAAAAGACCGCAGCCAACGCCGCAGCCAGCAGGAACTGCCGTGCAAATCTCATAGGCTTGAAACCTTTCGAACCACAAAGGACACTAAGGACACCAAGGGGCGCAGAACCGAGGAATCTTTTTGTTGGTTTTTTTCCTTACCTTAGTGTCCTTCGTGTCCTTTGTGGTAAATGGCTAAAACCTTAATCCGGCTTGCCGTTTCAGCTCAGCGAGCGCTTGCTCCACCTGTTGCGCCGTCTGTTCCAGGGAGCCGTTGTTGCGGATGACCATATCCGCCAGACGCACCTTGTCTGCATCGGGCCACTGCGCGCGTGAGCGCCGTTCCACTTCTGCGCGCGCCGCCGCTAAGTCGACCCCGGTCCGCGAGGCTAGACGCTGTATCTTCTGCTCAGGATCGCAAACTACCACCACGATCCGGTCGAAATGGCCGCGCAGCCCGGCCTCGAAGATCAAGGCTGCTTCCACCATGGCAATCCCGGCCGGATCCTGCCGCGCGATCTGTAGGCTCCACCGGTCTTGCTCCGCCACGACCGCGGGGTGCACCAAGCGGTTCAGTTCTTCAATCCGGGGCCGGTTGGCGGCAAAAGCTATGGCTGCGAGCTTTTGGCGATTGATGCTGCCGTCGGGATCTAAAATCTCCTTCCCAAATTTCTCTACCACCGCCATGTAAACGGTTTCTCCGGGCCGCATCAGACGATGCGCGATTTCGTCCGCCTTCACGACATGGACCCCGCGAGCGGCAAACATATCCGCCACCACGGACTTGCCGCAGGCAATGCCACCGGTCAAGCCAACTTTCAGCATCGCAAGCGCACCCCGATCATGTCGGTTCTAGAACTGATAACCCGGATTGCCCATACCCACGCAGAATTCGGCGGCGCGCAGTAAATTCTGCGTCAGAGCCGCCACCGTCACCGGGCCAACCCCCCGGGGAACCGGCGTGATATGCGAGGCGATTGCCTTAACCGCCTCGAAGTCCACGTCTCCTCTCAGTTGCCCGTTAGGTTCGACCCGAGTGCCGATATCGATCACTACAGCGCCGGGTTTCACCATTTCCGCGGTGACCTTGTAACTGGGGTTGCCCACGGAAGTGATCACGATGTCGGCCTGGCGCATGAAGGCATTGTGGTCCTCTTGGCGCGTATAACGGTGACACCAAATGGCGGTGGCATTACACATCCGTCCCCCCAGCAGGTGATGCAGAGGCTTGGCCGTAATGTCATTTCTGCCGACGACGACCGCTACCTTGCCCTGGGTCCCGATCTTGTAAAACGCGAGCATCGCCAGAACGGCCACGGGGGTGCACGGCAGAAACATCATCTCGCGCCGCTGCGCGCGGTACAGCTCCGGCACCGAGTAACGGGAGACGGCATCGACATCCTTGGCCGGAGCGATGCTGTCGAAGATCTCGAACTTACCTACCGCCTCGCCTTCCGGCGGTTCTTCGATGTGGGGAGGCAGCGGCAGTTGCACCAGGATGCCGTGAACCTCGCGGTCGCTGCTGAGCCGGTAGACCTCATCCCGCAACTGGGCGCCGCTGACGTCCTCCGGATAAAGATGAAGCGCCGCCCGCATTCCCAGACGATCGCAAGCCTCCACCTTCTTCTTGACGTAGCGCAGCGATGCTGGACTGTTGCCAACCTGAACAATGTCCAGGCGGGGCATAACCCGGTGCACGCGGACAAACTCCTCCACTCCCGCGTGTACGCGGCTTTCGATTTGCTCAGCCACCGGCTTGCCATACATGATCTCTGCCGCCACGACATTAAGGATACTAGAAGTGCCAACTTTATCGGGCGACCCAACCATCGGGTGATCCGGTGATCTGAAACCCCCAAATTCCACGGCATTGCAGGAGGCCCTTATCTCTTGCAAACAGATAATCTGGGGCTTGTTTTTCAGATCGCCCGATCACCCGATAGCCGGTGAAGTTACTTTCGTTCCTGCCCATTCGTTAGCCGGAAATAAGGTATAGCTACTCTGGACTTGGCGTTTCACCTGGTGTAAGAATCCAGAGACTCTGCTTTAGGGTGTGCAGATCCGTTACGAAGCGGACCTCAACTGACCAGGTGAACCGGCGAATGTCGCGCGAGCGGGAGCCACAGCACCGGACTAAAGCCGTAACGGGCCACCGAATTCGGTGGTTTCTGTTCATCCTTTTCTTCTTCGCGGTGGCGGGTGGAATCGCAATCCCAACCGTCTGGGGGCAAGCCGCCGGCTCCGTCTCCGATCCTGTCGACGATCTGGTCCAGCGGGAGATGGCGGCGCGCAAGCTGCCCTCGGTCGCTCTGGCCGTAGTCAAAGACGGCATCATCGTGAAGCACGCGGCCTATGGGTATGCGCGCATTAGCCCTGACCTGGCCGCTGCGCCGTCCACGCGTTATCGCCTCGCTTCCGTAACTAAGCAATTTACCGCCGCGGCGATTTTGATTCTCCGGCAGCAGCGACGTCTGCGGCTGGAGGATTCCGTGAGCCAGTATCTTGGGGACGCTCCGGCCAGTTGGGCGAACATTACCATCCGCGACCTGCTCACTCATACCTCGGGGTTTCCCCGCGATTCGCCCGCCGGATATGGCCGCCTCGCGGATCAGGCGAGTAATCCCCGCGACCTGCTGAATCGCCTGTACCAGATTCGTCCGCTCACGCCGCCGGGCACGCATTACCAGTACAGCAATGCAGGCTATGCCTTGCTGGGCGCCATTGTGGAGACCGTCAGCGGCCAAAGCTACGGGCAGTTCCTTAGGCAAAACATCTTTGCGCCCGCTGGCATGAACGATACCCAGGTCGATGACGAAAACTACAGCGATCCCAGGCTGGCCATGGGCTATGCCTGGGAATCCTCAGCGGGGCGCTGGCAGGCTCGTAGCCAGGGATACGCGCCGCTGGCCGCCGGTTCAGTCCAATCCACCGTCCTTGACCTGGCGAAATGGGAAGCCGCGCTGGAAACGGACGCCATTCTGACCGCGGAGAGCAAAAAACAGATGTGGACGCCGCTGGTGCTGAAAAACGGCGTCGAATACGATTACGGCTTCGCCTGGCTGGTGCAGGACACTCCTGCCGGCCGCTTTATTTCTCACGCGGGGAGCGGTTGGGGCTATAGCACGGCGTTCTACCGCTATCCCGATGCCGGTTACACCATCATCGTCCTGACCAATTTGCAGCCGAGCAAGAACAACTACCACGCCAGTGTGCTGGCCGATGCCATCGCCGACTTCTACCTCCGGAACCAGATGCCAGTGGCTAAGACCAGTGGCCACTGGTCAGTGGCCAGTGTCCAGCAAAACCAGTAGCCAGTGGTCAGTGACCAGTAGCGGTCCTCCAAAGTTTCGAATCCCAAGTCCCTAATTCCTCTGTGCACCTAAAACGAGTGCTCAGTAGCTAGTCACCAGTCGATGAACCGTGACAGCGGACTGTTGCCCACCGAGCTGGCCTTCGGCGTGTTGCTGTTCTTCGCCGCCTATGTGACCTGCGGAGTTCCCAGCAACCTGGCGCTGGAACGCGTGGGGGCGCGGCGCTGGATGGCGTTGATCATCGTGAGCTGGGGCCTGGTCTCGATGGGGACGGCTTTCATCGTCGGCACCAAGTCGTATTACATCAATCGCTTGCTGCTGGGCCTGGCGGAGGCGGGCTTCCTGCCGGGCTCCATCCTGTTCATGAGTCACTGGTTTCCCTCCGCTTACCGGGCCAAGATGATAAGCATCTTTTCCATGGCAATGCCCTTTTCGGGTTTTATCGGGTCGCCGATCTCCGGGCTGCTACTGGGAATGCACGGCATTCTCGGATTGCACGGATGGCAGGGTTCGCGCCCCAAATGATTTGGGGCAGAACGAGGCGCCTCTATCCCATCCACCGCCCAAAAGCGGGGCGGAGGGTGGGGTGCCCTGCTGACCTAGCCGAAGTTCGTCACGAGAAGGTCGCTTTTGCCTTTTTTGAGGCTTCGGACACGCGTAAGGGTCGTGTTTGCCATCTGTGTTTCTGAGAAATGCGATGTAGTGTAGACCTTCCCTCTTGTCCTCAGGG
>Ga0326728_10024944_pt1 | contig 10763 bp, 8 predicted proteins | sample MB3enrmetagenome_FD_207602 | JGI IMG/M metagenome (GOLD analysis project Ga0326728, IMG submission 207602) | Lab enriched peat soil microbial communities from McLean, Ithaca, NY, United States - MB31MN | ecosystem: Environmental > Terrestrial > Soil > Wetlands > Peat | place: USA: New York...
GCAAAGTGGGTTTGAACAGAGGCATCGGCGGACCGCTGGTCGGGCCTGCCTCTTATTTCATGAAATCGCCGCCGGTCCAGTACACCGACGCCAAGGCTCACGCTGAGACGGAAAAGTTTATTACTGAGAACAAACTCGCTTAATCTTCAAGACTTTTAAAAGCTTGAGCTGAGCAAGTTAACTGGACAGTATGATGAAGATTGCACTGGTATCTCCGTATGATTTCTCCCATCCGGGTGGGGTAGGACGCCATATCACCGCACTCTTTAACAACTTTACCTCGGCAGGGCATCAGGTCAAGGTTATTGCGCCTTCTTCGCATCATGTTGATGAGTTCGGCGAGCACTTTGTCCGTATCGGCCGGCCGTTCCCCATTCCGGCCAGTGATTCGGTAACACGCATCCCGGTTTCTTTGCACCTGGCTCCGGCCATTAAAAAAGTGATGGCCGAAGAGCAGTTCGATGTTGTGCATCTGCACGAACCGTTTATGCCGATGCTCTGCAGCGCCACGTTGCGGTTCTCCAATACCGTCAATGTCGGCACTTTTCACGCCGCCCAGGGCAAACCGGGCTATGGCTTCGGCCGCCCGGTCACAAAATGGATATTGGAAAGCCGCGCAAAAAAGCTGCACGGGCATATCGCCGTCTCGAAACCGGCAATGGACTACGCCTGTCATTTTGTTCCGGCTGAATACGAAATTATCCCCAACGGCGTTGATACGAAATATTTCCATCCGGATGTCCCTCTGATTGAAAAGTATAATGACGGCAAACTGAATATCGTCTTTATGGGCCGGCTGGAATTCCGCAAAGGGCTGAACTACCTGTTAAAAGCTTTTTACGATGTTAAAAAAGAAATGCCGGAGACACGGCTCATTATCTGCGGCCCCGGTACCCGTCTCCGTAAACGCTACGAACAGTGGGTTAAAGACAACCGGCTGCAGGATGTCGTCTTCACCGGCATGGTGAATTTTGAAGAGCAGCCCAGTTACTACCGCACTGCGGATGTTTTCTGTGCGCCCAATACCAGCCACGAAAGTTTTGGTTTGATTTTAATCGAAGCGATGGCCGCCGGACGGCCAGTTGTTGCCTCCAACATCGAAGGCTTTGCCAGCGTCGTCACCGACGGTAAAGAAGGCGTTCTGGTGCCGCCGATGACTGTCCGCCCCCTGGCGAATGCCCTGCTCAAAATGCTGAATGATAAACCGCTCCGTTTGCAGATGGGCCGGCAGGGTCTTATCACCGCTCAGAAATACGATTGGGAAGGCATCTCCGCCCGCGTTTTGGCCTATTATCAGAAAACTATCGAAAAGACCCGCGCACAAGGCCTGGTGAAATAATATGGCAAGTTTGGAAGGCGCCCGCAGGACGTTAGGCAAGTATTTCACCGACCCGGTAGTAACCGTACTGGAAAAAACACACATCACCCCGAATGCCCTGACGGTTATCGGGATGCTGATTACTTTCGTTGCCGCCGCGCTGGTCGCCTTGAAACATCCCTTTGCCGCCGGCTGGGTGGTTTTATTCGCCGGGTTGTTTGATATGGTGGACGGCGCGCTCGCCCGCCGCACGAATAAAGTCTCCAAATTCGGCGGCGTGCTGGATTCCACTCTCGACCGTATCTCCGAAGCCTCCGTCCTCATCGGCATCGCCGTCTTTTACACCAACCACGGGTCTGTTTGGGGCGTGGCCGTCGCCGGCATTACTTTAGTCGGCTCGCAACTTCCCAGCTACATTCGCTCCAAAGCCGAAAACCTGAATATCAACGGCGAAATCGGGCTCTTTACCCGGCCGGAAAGAGTGATTATCCTGGCTTTAGGGTTACTGCTTGCCGATATTACTAACGTTCTGCTCATCGCGCTGATTGTTATCGCTGTCCTCAGCTTCTTTACCGCCGGACAGCGTTTGGTCCATATCTGGAATAAAACAAAATCGGTTTAATTGGGGGACAATATGCCGGTAATAGCTATCATTGGTGCACAATGGGGGGATGAAGGTAAAGGGCGGGTCGTGGATTTGATTACGGAGAAAGCGGATGTGGTGGTCCGTTACTCCGGCGGCGATAATGCCGGTCATACGGTCATCAATAATCTGGGTAAATTTGCCCTGCATCTGATTCCTTCGGGTATCTTTTCCAAAAACGCCGTCTCGGTCATCGGCAACGGCGTGGTCATCAATCCGAAATCACTTTTCACCGAAATGGATATGCTTACCGCAAGAGGCGTTGACATCTCTCCGGCGCGTCTTTCCATCAGCGACCGGGCGCAGCTCATCATGCCCTACCACCTGCTGCTCGACAAACTGGAAGAACAATCCCTGGGCAACAGCGCCATCGGCACTACATTGAAAGGCATCGGCCCAGTCTATTCGGATAAAGTAGCACGACGCGGTATCCGCGTCGGCGATTTAATGGATAAGAACACTTTCAAAGTACAGTTAAAAGCGGCCCTCGCCCGCAAGAATCAGGTCCTCACCAAAATCTACGGCGTCGAACCGCTGGCGCTGGAGCCGATTTATGAAGAATATCTCGCTTACGGCCGGCGCCTGGCACCTTACGTCCAGGAAACAACGCTGGCACTGAACGAAGCACTGGAAAAAGGGCAGACCATTCTGCTCGAAGGCGCGCAGGGCACTTTGCTCGACCCTGATTTCGGCACCTATCCCTACACCACATCTTCTTCCCCGATTGCCGGCGGCGCTTCCATCGGCACCGGCATCGGCCCGAATAAAATGAATGTCATTCTGGGCGTCTTCAAAGCCTACTGCACCCGCGTTGGCGGCGGTCCCTTCCCCACCGAACTGAAAGATGCCGTCGGCGACCAGATTCGGGAACGCGCACATGAATTCGGCACCACCACCGGCCGGCCGCGGCGCTGCGGCTGGTTCGACGGCGTGGCTGCCCGCTTCAGCCAGCGCGTCAACGGATTCACCGGCATGGTCATCACCCGTTTCGATATTCTGGATGTGCTCCCGACTTTGAAAGTCTGCACCGCTTATAAACTGGACGGCAAGGTCATAAATTATTTCCCGTCCAACATTGATATCCTCGCCCGGTGCGAGCCGGTTTACGAAGAATTGCCCGGTTGGCTAACCTCCACCGAAAACATCCGTAAATATAAAGATTTACCGGCCAATGCCAAGAATTATGTCAAACGGATGGAAAAACTCTCCGGCTGCCCGACCAACCTCATCGGCGTCGGCCCAGCCCGAGAACAGATTATCGAAAAATCCCCGATTATCTAACTCAAATAAAATACGATTCTATAATGTCTAACAGACCGCTCCAAAATTGAGCGGTCTGTTTCGTTGATGTCAGTCCTCTTTAAGTCGCAACGAAATACCCGTAGGCCAAAGGCCGGAGAGCCATTTTCGGTACTTGACGCAGTCAATGTATACTCAGCTCAACGAGCTGATGTATAAGGACATTAAGCCGAAATGCTGTAGCTTCGCCGGAAGTACTTCATGAAGTGAATGTGTACGCCCCAGCGTGGGAGAGAGCCGAAGGTACTTTGCTTCGGTAAACTTACATCGAAGCAAATGTATATAGAGCGGGGTGAGTCTGTGGGTAATTTTATGTTTGCCCTACACTAAAAATTCCGCGTCTTCTTCACTCAGCCGCATATGCTCTTTCCGCATGCACTTGTCCATCACCACCAGCAGTCCCGCCGATTCTGCTTTTTTCGCCGCGACTTTATTCACGATGCCTTCCTGCATCCAGACGACTTTCGCCCCGATTTTAATCGCCTCGTCAACAATCAGGGGTACGTCATCGGATTTGCGGAACACATCCACCACTTCTATTTTCCCCGGAATCGCGCTCAGGCTGGGATAACACTTTTTCCCGTAAACTTCTTCAATCGTCGGATTGACCGGAACCACGTTGTAGCCGTGCACCGTCAGGTACCTGAACACCACGTTACTCGGCTTCTGCGGGTCGGCAGAAGCCCCCACCATCGCCACATTCCGGAAACTTTTTAATATTTTTACTTCAGACATTTATTTCTCCCTTTATTCTTTATGTAAACTGGTTTAACCTCACACTCTGGCCCCGCTTAAAGATAACTCTCATTGCTATTATTCCCTTCTCCCTTGCCGGCCGGAGTCCGCAGATGGAGGTACTTTACTGAGTTTATTCGAAGTAAATGTAGAGAAGGTCAGGATGAGGGAGAAATGGCAGGTAACGAACAAAGGTTAAAAAAACTCCGCCAGCAGCTTCTCCGTCTTCAATGGTTCAATCGGTGCAGATACCAGCGTCCCCTTCTCCAACCAGGGAAATTCGCTCTCATAAGTCGCTTTTTCTTCCCGGTAAAACACCCCGATGGGAATCTTATTCCCCCATTCCAGCGCTTTCTGAAAAGCCGCGATTTTATCGGTCGTGCGGTAAGACCTGTCGCCATCCAGCCGGTACACGCGTTCCTTGTACCACGCATACGTGTTCTTGTGATTGAAAGACACGCACGGCTGCAGAATATCAATCAAAGCAAAACCTTTGTGGTTAATGCCTTCTTTAATCATCTGTGAAAGATGTTCTAGATCCCCAGCAAAAGACCGCGCTACAAAAGTCGCCCCGGCCGCAATCGCGATGGACAGCGGATTAAACGGCGGCGGCGCCCCCTGCGGTGTCGTTTTAGTCACAAAACCGATGTCGCTCGTCGGGGAAGTTTGCCCTTTGGTCAGGCCGTAAATCTGGTTATCGTGCACCAGGTAAGTTATATCGTGGTTACGCCGCGCTGCGTGGATGAACTGATTCCCGCCCTCGCCGTAACCGTCCCCATCCCCGCTGAAGGCAATCACCTTCAAATCGCGGTTGCACAGCTTAGCCGCCACCGCCGGCGGTACCGGACGCCCATGCAAAGAATTAAACACGTTTCCCCTGGTGTAATGCGGTAATTTCCCTGCCTGCCCGATGCCGCTCACCAGCAACAAATCGTGCGGGTCGATGTTCAGTTCCACCAGTGCTTTCTTCACTGCCGCCAGTATCCCGAAGTTCCCGCAGCCGGGACACCACGCCGGAGTCAAACCGTTATAGTCTTCCATCGTTACTGTCATCGCTGTTTCCTCAATTCCCGCAGGATAATCTCCGGCGTAAACGGACGGCCGTCGTATTTCAAAATACTGACGGAAGCTAAACCCGTCTGTTGCCGGATCAACCCGGCCAATTGCCCGGTGAAATTATTTTCAATCACATAAGTCTGTTTGGCCTTTTTCATTCTTTCCGCAACAGCGTCTGCTGGGAAAGGCCAGAGCTGCGTCAAATGTAAATGGGCGTAACTGGCACCCGCTTGATTCAATATCCCCGCGGATTCCCGGATAACCCCATAAGTGCTGCCCCAGCCGATGAGCAGCGTCTCGGCATTTTCCCCGCCGTAAATCTTCGGCGGCACCATCTCTTTTTTTACGCTTTCCATCTTCTTGAAACGCTTGTCCATCATTCGGGTGCGGGTTTCGGCGTCTTCAATCAAATGCCCAGCTTCGTCGTGCTCGTCGGAATCAGCCACCACTAAAGCGTTCCGGTCGCCGGGAAAGGCCCGCGGCGATATCCCGGATTCGGTGTAAGCATATCTTTTATATTCGCCCGCGGCTGTGTTTTTATCGAATAGTAATCCGCGCTCGATGGTGACCTTACTCAGGTCGAATTTTTCTGTGGTGAAATAAGAATTGGCCAGATTGTGGTCGGTGATAATTAAAACCGGTATTTGATATTTTTCCGCCAGGTTAAAAGCTTTTACCATCAAATTGAAACTGTCTTCGACGTTGCTCGGGGCGAAAACCACCCGCGGGAACTCGCCGTGCGAAGCATGCAGAACGAACTCCAGGTCGCCCTGCTCGGTACGCGTCGGCAAGCCGATGGCCGGCCCCGGCCGCTGTCCTTCAACGACGACCACCGGAGTTTCCGTAATCCCCGCCAGCCCCAACCCTTCCACCATCAGGCAGAAACCGCCGCCGGATGTCGCCGTCATCGCCCTCACCCCGGTAAAACCGGCGCCCACGGTCATGTTCATCGCGGAAATTTCGTCCTCGGCCGGCACCACCACCAGCCCGAACTCGGCAGCGTGTGCCGCCAGGTATTCCATGATCGCTGTCGTCGGGGTCATGGGATAAGCGGACATGAATTTACAGCCTGCGTTAATCGCCCCCACCGCCATCGCTTCGTTGCCGTTCAGCAGCATCCGTTTTGCTTCACCGGCCTGGGCCATTTTTAACTGACCGCTGCCGAACATATTTACCGCCTGGTAGCCGGCATCTGCTGCTTTGACGTTTTTCGCGCCGATTTCCCCGCTGAAGAACACGGTCAGCAAGTCGCTGAGCAGGCTGAAATCGTAGCCGATAAGCCCTAACGCCGCGCCCAGGGCAACGGTGTTGGCCGTGACCGCGTCACCCGCTTCCCGGCCCAGCCGGTCGAAAGGCACGCTAAAAAGGTCTTTACCCGTTAGACCGGTCAGTTTTTCGCCGTCGTAGAGAATGACGCCGCCGTCTTTGATTTCCCGGCGGTGCATGTCGATGCTTTCCTGATTCAGGGCAATCAGGATGTCCAAGGGCTCTTTCACGGCCTCAACCGGTACCTCCGACGCCCGGATGCGGAAGAAGTTGTGCCCGCCGCGCACCCGCGATTCGTAGTCCTGGTCGGCGTAAACATTATACCCCCAGCGGGCCAGCGCTTTTGCCAGTAAAAACCCCACGGACTGCACACCCTGCCCCGCTTCCCCGCCCACCATGAAGTTGATTTCAGCGGTCATTCCATCTCCCCTATTTTATCATTGCGCCGCATATCATTTTATCATTGCAACTCAACATCATACCATCATTGCGCAGCAACATCATTTCATCTTAAGGATGAACTCTATTTTATCCTCTTCTCTACATTATCCCAGTTGATATTCTTAAAGAAGGCGGCAATGTAATCTGCGCGCTTCAGTCCGTAATCAATCATGTAAGCATGTTCGAAGACGTCCATCACCAGGATTGGGGTACAGCCGGCAAGGTGCCCGGTCTCGTGCTCGTTAATCCACTGGTTGAAAAGCGCCCCGTTCCAGTCCTGATAGAGCACCGCCCAGCCGATGCCGCGCATCGCGCCGACGGCTTTGAAATCCGCTTCCCAGGCTTCGTACATCCCGAAAGCCGCTGATACTTTCTGGCTGAATTTCGATGATTTTTCCAGCAGCGCTTTGCTGCCGAGGTTATCGAAATAGAGTTCGTGCAGCCGCATGCCGTTAAATTCGAAGCCCATGCGCCGCTTCAGTTCGGAATATTCGGGTTGTCCCGTTTTACCTTCCTTGAGCATCACGGTCATGGTATCCATCAGTTTGTTGGTATTGGTAACATAGCCCTGGTATAGCGTGAAATGGTTCTTCAGCAGGGTCTCGCTGAATCCCTGCATCCCGATAAGTGAGCTGAAATCTTTAGATACATAAGCCATCGCCTTTCTCCTTTTTCTCGAATATTTGTTTCTACTTTAGTATATTGAAATTGACGGGTATGTGACAAAAGTCCGGTTAGAGAATCAAATCCGAAATACCAAACGTTAAAACTTGGGATTTTAAGGTTTCAGACTCTTCGGCGTGCTTTTCATTTCAAAGCAGAAATGATAGACTAACCTGAACCGGGATTAATTTGCAGGAGAATAGTTTTTCAATAGCAGGGAAAACAAGAAGAAAATAGGAATAGTTGCCTATGAGCTATTAATTGACGCGCCCCTGGAGACAATATTTAATTTCGTCACCAGGGCAAGCAACCTGCCGCAAATTTGGCCCAATCTGGCGGAAATAAAAGACGAACAGCTGTCACCGGACGGCAGGTACAGCGCAAGGTGGATGTATAAAATAGGCGGCATCCCATTTCACGGCGTCGGGGAAGTGGCCGAATTAGCTGTTAACTCCTGGTTTATCGCTAAGACCTGAGGACCGGTCAACAGTACCACTAAATGGAATTTTTACCGGTAGGACGGTAAAACAAGAATAACCGTGGCGACGGATTATCAGGCTTCGCTGCGGGTTTTGAATGCGCTGCCCAGGTCTTTTATCTCAAAGATGATTGTGCAGGAAACAAATCTGGTGCTGATGAACCTGCAGGGAAAGTTCGAGAAAGCCCCGGAGGTTTTGTGACAGGACTTGCGACGCTGACAGTCCGGATTCCGGCCTTCGCCCTAATGGATTGAGTATTTCCATTCTGTGGATACGCAGTACCCGAAGAATCTCCATAACAATTAATTAGGCGGGGAGACTCCTGTTCGCCTCCCTCAAGGACCATAGCTTTCACTTCGTTCAGGGTGGATTATAACCCCAGACTCTCCGCAGCGCCCTGCATCGACTGGAGGCCGAGGGCAATAAAGTCATCCAGCTCAAGCCCGATTTCGCTGCACTTCGCAATCTGTTCGCGGTTGGCGCCGGCGGCAAAGGTTTTTTCCTTGAAGCGTTTGCGAACGGACTTCGCTTCGACAAAGCTGAGTTTCTTTTCCGGCCGGACCAGTGCCGCAGCGGTGATGAGGCCGGTGAGCGGGTCGGCACAGAAAAGGGCTTTATCCATCATGGTTTGAAAACCCTCGCCGTGAGCCTCGTTATGGCAGAGGATGGCATGGCAGACGGCACCGCTGGCGCCGAGTTGTTGGGCCATTTCCGCACTGCGTTTGCTGTGGGTGGTAAAGTCGTCACCGAGTAGTTCGAGGTCAATGTCATGCAGCAGTCCGGCGAGACCCCATTCGTCTTCATTCTCGCTGAAGCGCTTGGCGAGGGCACGCATGATGGCTTCGGTGGCCAGCATGTGGCGGATCAGATTTTCATTTTTGATATTCTGGCGGACTGATTGTAGTGCCGATTCACGGTTCATATTCTTTTCACCTCCGAGTGTTCTTAAGACTGGGACTCACCCACTCTCGCTTTCTCCCGCACTTGGGAGAGAAAATTACACTTCATATGTTTGGTCTCTTGATTCCTCCATCGACAAACGAGGAACTTATTAGAAAAGCTGAGAAAAAAATATCCAAATTTTTAATTTTCCGTTTTTAAATTTGTTTAGTATTTCGACATTCGGATTTAGGATTTATTTGTAATTTGGCTTTTGGAATTTGGAGTTTATCCTCTACTCTGCGTGTTTTCCTGCCAGGATATCCTTCAAATACCGTCCGGTGATAGATTCGGGGACTTCAGCCACTTCTTCCGGAGTACCTTTGGCGACGACATAACCGCCGGCATCGCCCGCGCCCGGACCGAGGTCAATGATGTAATCGGCGTTTTTCATCACATCCGGGTTATGCTCGATGACCACTACTGTGTTGCCGGCGTCCACCAGCCGCTGCATTACCCGTAGCAAAGCGGCCACATCGTCGAAAGAGAGACCGGTGGTGGGCTCGTCCAGAATGTACAGGGTCTTACCGGTGGACCGCTTGGCGAGCTCGGTTGCGAGCTTGACGCGCTGGGCTTCACCGCCGGAGAGAGTGGGGGCGGGCTGGCCCAGCCGGATATAGCCGAGGCCGACATCGTTGAGCGTTTCCAGCTTGCGTTTGATGGCCGGGAAGTTCTTGAAAAATTCCAGCGCTTCCTCGACGGTCATGTCCAAGACTTCAGCGATATTTTTGTCCTTGAACTTGATTTCGAGGGCCTCGCGGTTGTAGCGTTTGCCTTTGCAAACTTCGCACGGGACGGTAACATCGGGCAGGAACTGCATTTCAATCTCGATGTAGCCTTCGCCGCGGCAGGCTTCGCAGCGGCCGCCTTTGACGTTGAAAGAGAACCGTCCGGCTTCGTAGCCGCGGATGCGGGCGTCCGGCACGGAGGCAAACAGCTCGCGGATGGGCCCGAAAGTGGCGGTATAGGTGGCCGGGTTGCTGCGCGGGGTACGCCCGATGGGCGACTGGTCAACGTTGATGACCTTGTCAATATTCTCGATGCCGATAATTTCATCGCATTTCCCGACGGGGTCTTTGGCATCATACAAAACCTGGGCCAGCTTGCGGGAAAGGACGTCGTCCACCAGGGTGCTTTTGCCGCTGCCGGAAACGCCGGTGATGCAGACAAATTTGCCGAGGGGGATTTTAACGTCAATATCCTTGAGGTTGTTCTGTCGAGCGCCTTTAATAATAAGCGCAACGCCATTGCCTTTACGCCGTTTAGCCGGCATGGGGATGAATTTAGCGCCGCTGAGGTACTGTCCGGTGAGGGAATCTTTGCAGTCCATAATATCCTGCATCGTGCCGGTGGCGATGACCCGGCCGCCGTGTTCGCCGGCGCGCGGGCCCATGTCAATAATGAAATCGGCGGTGCGCATCACGCTTTCATCGTGCTCGACGACGAGGATAGTGTTGCCGATATCCCGCAGCCTTTTCAGGGTTTCAATCAGGCGGTGGCTGTCCGCCAAATGCAGGCCGACGGTGGGCTCGTCGCAGATGTAGAGGACGCCCATCAGGCCGCTGCCGATTTGCGTCGCGAGACGGATGCGCTGGGCTTCGCCGCCGCTAAGGGTCATCGAGGGTCGTTCCAGCGCCAGATAATCCAGCCCGATATCGCTCAAAAACCCGAGCCGGGAGAGGATTTCCTTGATAATCTGGCGGGCGATAAGCTGCTCCCTTTCGGAAAGGATAGGATTTTCGCCGCTATTGAGGGATTTGGCCCAGGCCAGCGTTTTGGCGACAGGCAGGCCGCTGATTTCGTAAATATTTTTACCGCCGATGGTGACGGCCAATGCTTCGGGCTTGAGCCGCTTGCCGCCGCACTCCAGACACGGCTTAGTGACCATGTAGCGCTCGGTTTCCTGCCGGGAGTATTCGGACTG
>Ga0326728_10024945_pt1 | contig 10763 bp, 9 predicted proteins | sample MB3enrmetagenome_FD_207602 | JGI IMG/M metagenome (GOLD analysis project Ga0326728, IMG submission 207602) | Lab enriched peat soil microbial communities from McLean, Ithaca, NY, United States - MB31MN | ecosystem: Environmental > Terrestrial > Soil > Wetlands > Peat | place: USA: New York...
TGATGTGGCGTCCAGGCGCGGCGCTATCGTACACCGGGAGAACGTCCGTGATTTGTCCCGGCTTGAGCTTGCCGATGGCGTTGTAGACTTCGGGGTCGGTACGCAGCTGCGACTCGAAGACAAAACCTATGTCGCCGCCGTTCGAGGCCGTGTCCTTATCCTCCGAGAAATTCGCGGCTACAAAACCGAAGTCCTCACCGTTCTCGAGTCTGCCGTGCAAAGCCTCGATCTTCTTCTTTGCGTCGGCGTCGCCGGAGGCTTTGTTGTTCTGGAGGTTGGCAGCTTGCGGCGAAGGAGCGTTGCTGACCCCGATCCGGGCAAGGTTGTAACGCGGCTCAATCAGATTGAAGTCGGCCTTGTGGCTGTTGTAATAGCCGGCTATCTCCGCATCCGTGATGTCGATCTTGGACTCGATCTCCTTGTTCAGCAGCTTCTTTCGTGTCAGATCGTTGCGGATGTCGCGCTTGAGATCGTCCAGGGTCTGATTTCTCAACTTGAGCTTCTGGTTGAACTGCTCCGGGGTATCGGGCGCCTTCATCTCCGTGAGCGTATCGTTGACGTCCTCGTCGGAGGCGGTGACGTTCAATTTGGCGGCCCGCTGCTCCAGAGTCTCCAGTTCGATCATCTGGCGAAGGACCGCAAGCCGGAGGATCTGGGCCTGTTCCGCGGAAGGCTCCTGCGGAGTCTCTCCCTGGCTAAGCCTGTAGTCCTGGTATTTCCTCTCCAGATCGGAGCGCAGGATCTCCTTGCCGTTCACGGTGGCCATCACGTCGGGCGCGGGTGAGCGGTGACAGCCGGCGACCGGGGCCAACAGGGCTCCGCTCAAGAGAATCAGGGCGGCAACACGAGCATGGGTCGGAAAAAACGATTCAACTGACAACCTGGTATCTCCTATGGGGCCGAAAAGGCCCCGGCATTCAAGGATAAATCCACAGGCCGGTGCGGCGATAGCATCACGAGGGCCTATTTTCCAGCTCCGGCGGTTTGAGACGGGTTGGCTGGAGCGGCTGGAAGAGCAACGCCGGCTGCGCTCAGGGCGCGGTCGATTGCCAGCCAGACCTGCTCCTCCGGAACCACGCCGTCGATCCGCTCACCGTCCACGAAGACCGCGGGCACTCCATCGATCTTGAGCGACTCCGCTTCCTGCATCGAAGCGCGCACCTGGGTCTCGTCCTGCGCGGCGAGGCAGGCATCGAGCTTGCCGGCGTCGAGTTTGGCCAGCGTCGCCTCCTGGCGGGCAACGCGATTCAGAGCGTCAAAGCTTCTTGCCGGGTTGGGGTCTTCTCCACCGATCTCCTCGCGGTGGTCGTGGACGTAATCGACATAGGCCCAGTAGACCTCGCCGCTCTGCGCGGCCAGGCAGTTGGCGTCCACAGCCGCGTGCATTGCCCAGGGGTGCATTTCAGCGGGTAGCGGGTCGTCCTTGTAGACGAACCGGACCTTGTCTTTGTAACGCTCGAGTGTGGAGGGAAAAAGCGACTGATGCATGCGCCTGCAGTAGGGGCATTCGAGGTCGTCGAAGCTGATGACGGTGACCTTGGCGGCGGGATTGCCGCGGATGGGGCGGCCGGCGATGTCGATGGCAAAGACCGGATTCTTGACCAGGTCGAAGGTCTCCAGGCGGGCCAGGGTTTTGCCGTCGGTCGAGATCAGGAAGTCGATCACCTGCTGCTTTTTGGCGTGAGAGAGCGTGATAGGCAGCGTGTAATAGCCCGGAATCTGGCTGGGCTGGCGCGCGCCGAGGGTCACGGTATAGTCCTGCGGGATGTTGAACTGAGAGCGGACCATGACCTCGATGTGACGGTCGAGCACGGGGTCAGGCGCCGGTTGCGGGGCGGGTTGGGCCTTACAGCCCGCGGTCATGCAGAGCACGAGCAGGCCAGCCAGAATACGAATGCGCAACAATTTGAATTCCTCTCAAGAAAGAATACTCCACAGGGGGCGAAGCGGGCCGGTGGAGGAAACGCTTCGCAGGTCGATAACCAGTTGACGCGCAAGAAGTGGAAAGGCAAGCAGGGGTTCGCTGATTCCTGCCCATGGGGCGAATGAAGGCGCCCACCGGGGAGACCGGGCGCGGGTGGAATAGCGGCTCTAATAGGCGGGCGGCAGCGTGGGATCGCGGAAGACGGAGTTGGAGCGGCGAATGTCGCCGACTGAGCCGAAGTTGGCCAGCGTGAAGCTGTAGAGGTACTGGGTCTCGTCGCGGACCGAGCCAAGCTGGAAGCGGCGGTAACCGAAGGTGAGGCCGCAGCAGTTCCAGTTATAGGTTGCCTGCGCTCCGCCGTATTGCAACTGGCCGAGGACGAAGTCGTAACCGGCGTTGGCGGCGAAGTTGAAGCCTGCGCCGCTGGGCTTGCCGATGGAGAGGAAGGGCTGGATCTGCTGGCTCTGAATGATGGAGGCGGCGCTGCCGTTTTCGTCCACGGCGTTGAGCAGGGCATGGCCCACGCCGGCGGTGGCGCGGCCCCAACTGTAGCCGGCAAAGACGTTGTCGGCGTCCATCCGTCCGCTCTTGGGGTCGTAGTCGAGATCCCACTCGATGCGCAGATTGTCGATAGCCTCGAAGCGCAGGCGCGAGGTGACGGGCGAGAGATTGCGCGGGGAGGTGAGGAAGGCGATGCCGGTCAGGTCCAGCGTCGAGTCGAAGACGTTGCGGCGATTGGGGATGAGCGCGCCGCCGAAGTTGGGGTCGATGAAGAACTTCTGGGCGATCTGCCAACTGGCCCACTCGCGCGGCTTTTGCGGGCAGTCGCCGGAAGGCAGCACATCTTCAGGGGCGCAGCGTTGGGGGACGATGGGGCGCAGATAGAAGCGCTGGGTGAGCGAGTAGCCCACTTCGTCGGTGTTGGTGGCGATGTCGGTGGTGTCGATCAAGAGCACATTTTGGGCCTGGGCGCCGATGCCGCTGACAAACCGGTAGGTCAGTTCCGGCTCGATGACGTGGCGCAGCTCGCGGTTCCATCCGCTGAGGGTAAAGTCGCGCTCGAAGGCCGGCGGACGGAGGTCGACGGAGGCCTCGACGTCGACGCGGTTGAGCGCGTCGTGGCTGATGGAAGGAGTGCCGCTCCGTGCGCCGGTGAGGTCGGGGGTCTGGCTGATGGAATAGAAGGTGTCGCGCAGCGCGGCCTCGGGAACCACGCTCCAGCCGCCGGCTTCAAGTGGAAGCGAGATGTGCGGGTAGAAGTCGACTCGGCCCACGTTGCGGGCGTGGAAGTGGGGCTCGGAGCGGTTCAGGTAGCTCAGCGACGAACCCAGTCCCCCGTAGAGCGGCGATGCGAACAGCGGCCTGTCGAGTATGTCGTAGCGCAGGCTGGGCAGGTGGAGGATTCTGGCTTCGTCGCCGTTGGTGGAGCTGGCAAAGGTCTGGAAGCGGTCCAGCGCGACGGAGGGGATGAGGCCATTGTGCTCGTGGGTGAGCGAGAGGTCGCTGGCCACCTCGGAGCTGACGGCCTGCGAGTAGTTGTCGTTAAAGACCAGGCGGTAAAGGTAGCTGGAGAGATACTCGACATTTCCGGCGACGCGGGTATTGGGAGTGAGGTCCTTGCGGCCGAGGGCAACCACATCGACGCCGCCTTGGTTGACGAGTTCCTCGCCGACCGGGCCGGGCAGCAGATCGGCTGGGCGCGCGCCATTGGCAGAGCGCGTGGCGCCGGTGGGAATGGTTGCGCCCACCTGCTCTTCCACGCCGCGATCGAGCAGGGCATTCCAGCGCACGATCAGGTGGTCGATGCCGGGTCCCTTGTAGCGGAAGTCGCCGTTGGGCGCCCAGCCGCGCTTGGAGTAGTACTCGGCGCCGGCGACCATGTCCATGCTGCGGTTGATGACCCAGTAAACCTGTTCGCCTACGATGAATCCCTTGATGGACGAATTGCTGAGGACGGGGACCAGCACTCCACTCTCGCGGCCCGTCTCGTCCACGGGATGGCGGAGGTAGGGCAGGTAAAAGACGGGCACGCCGAGGAATTCGAAGAAGGCGTTGGACGTGGAGGCCTTGCCGTTGGCGAGGTCGATGGAGCGGGAGATCAGCCGCCAATCCGGGTGCGGCAGGTGGCAGTTGGTCATGGAGCCGTCAACGATGCGGTAGTTGCCCTCGCCGTTCTGGAGCAGAACCCTCCCGGAGAAGATGAAAGGGTTGGCTGTGGAATAGACCACGGTGCGGCCAGCGGTGCGCACGCCCTGGGAGCCGTTGACGTTGTAAAAGCGGGCGGTGTGCATGTTCAGGCGCATCTCGCCATGGGAGGCGTTGATCAGCACATCGTTGGGTCCGCCGGCAAGCTGCACATGGCCTTCGGCCTCCAACTCCGAGGTGGACTGGTTGTAGACGACCTTGTCGGCGCGGAGAATGTAGTCGCGGTAGCGGCCGACCACATTGCCGGTGAGGGTGAGGACATCGCCCACCCAGTCCTGGCGGCCGGCGTCCCAATCGACGTGTACGCCGGTCGAGGGCGCCGGCTCAGGCTGGGCGACGGACAGAAGCTCCTGGCCGGGATCGTCGGGAAGGGCCGCGCTTGAACTGTCTGAAGTGGGGGTTTCCGGGCTGGAAGCGCCGGCGCCGGCGGCGCTTTGCGGGGCGGGAGGCAGCGCATTGGTCGACGTCTGCCCTCGCAGCGAGAGGTGACAGAGGGCCAGCAGCGTGATGAATGCCAAGTTGCGAGGACGCATCCCAGGACCAAGACCGGTGCAAGGCTCAGGATAGCAAAAGCGGGCCACGGCCGATGGAATGTGAGCCGCGCGGCCCCGGCGGCAGGCAAGAATCGAAGGGCTGTCTAGCCGCTTGGCTCTCACAAGCCGCGCGAAGCCTGTGTACCTTCGCGATACCTCTCTCGTCTTTTTGACTGCGAAGGGAGCAGTCGTCCGGCTAGGATGGGCTTGCGGACCGGAAGAGCGGCGCCATGCCCGCAAGGAGGCGTGTGCGCAGGCAGGCCCGGGAGCCGCGTCAGAAGGGACACTGGGGCATTGAGCACATCCGCAATCCTGGCCGATCGCGCACCCTCATGGAAACAGGAAGTGAACCGGCGCGTCGCCGCGCACCAAGGCCGCAAGGCTTCTTTCGCGGCGGAGGCGAAGCCGCGCCTGGAGTCCAATCCAGGGGCAAGCCGCCGGGCCGCTGAGGCTGCCACGCGGGTTGCCGCCCGCTATGCCAAGGCTCCCAGCTACAGCGAGATGCTGGCCAGCGAGGCTCGCGCCGCCGTGCGCGCCGCCGAGGCCGCATCCCGGGCTGCGCTGGAGGCGCAGGCGGCCGCTGAATCCATTCTGGCCGGGCTGGAGGCCGCTTCCGTTGCGGAGCGGGCCTGGCAGCCTGAGGCTCTTCAGGGCGAGGCTTCCGGGCAGACTTGCGAGCCGGCGCGGGAGGCAACAGTCGAGCTCGCCCGCCCGGCCGCGCCCAAATCGAGCCAAGCGGCGGAAAAGCAGTCGTTCGGAATCCTGTTGGATGCGGATTTGCCGGTGCGCGCGGTGTTCGAGGCAACCCGCGCGGCGCATGGGCCAGGCGTCTTTGAGAGTTCGGCGGAAGGCTGGCGGCAATCGGACCGGCTGGCGCGGGATGAAAAGGACTCATTCCTGGAGAGCGAGGAGATTGAGGTGGTGGAACCTGCTCAGCCGATTCCCGCCAGGCTGATCGAGTTTCCTCGCCAGCTTGTCGCCACGCGCAAGGTTCGCCCGCGGCTGGCCGAAGGGCCTCATGCGCGGGTGGGCAATGCTGCGGGGCAGTTGAGCATCTTCGAGGTTGACCCGGCAACCGTCTCGACGCAACCGGCGGCTGTGGCCGAGGCGGCGCCCGTGTGGCCGGGCACGGACTGGTCCTCCATTCGACTGGGCGAGCAATTGCTGGACGACAAATCTCCGGACGAGCTGCCGGCCGAAGAAGCCGAGACCGCCACGGCTTCGGCGGCTGCCTTTGAACTGGCGCCGATAAGCCTGCGGCTGATGGCGGCGGTTGTGGACAGTTCGCTGATAGCGGGCGCTTTTCTGGCGCTGGCCCTGGCGGTTTTGAACAAGGCGAAGGAGCTGCCCAACCTCCACAAGGCAGAGCTGGGCGCGGCTGTCACGCTGGCGGTCCTCGCCATGCTGTACCAGGTCTTCTTCGTTTTGCTGGCCGCCAAGACGCCGGGCATGAGGTGGGCCCGCATCTCGTTGAGCACCTTCGGCGGCCAGAGGCTCACGCTCGATGAGAGGTGCGGCCGGCTGGGGGCGCTGATTCTGTCTCTGCTGCCGGTGGGACTGGGCGTGGCCTGGGCCATCTTCGACGACGAGCACCTGAGCTGGCACGACCGGCTGTCGGGAACGTACGTGCGGATGGGGTAGGGGCGAGGGACTAAGGGACTAGGGAATAGGGAATAGGGAATACGCGGGGTGGGCGCCAGGGGGTTCATGACCAGAACCCTACGGTGACTCCCGGTTTGGAAGCCGACGCTCTTTTCTGCCTGGCAGCTTTGCGGAGTCCGGCCTCTTGGCATATACTTATGTATATGCCATGAGTGCGGGAGGGCGCGATGCAGCGAACAGCCAAGGTATTCATGAACAACCGGAGTCAGGCTGTCCGGTTGCCGAAGGACTTCCAGTTTTCGACCGCGGAGGTCTTTATCCGCAGGCAGGGGGACGAGGTGATTCTCTCCGCGCGTCCCAAGGACTGGTCTGCGTATCTGGCGTCGAGCCCGGCGGCCTCGGAGGAGTTCATGGAGGGGGTTGAGGACCTGCCGGTACAGGAGCGCACGCTCTGATGGCGATCTTCATGCTCGACACGGACATTGCGTCGTACATCATGAAGCGCTCCGACGACGCTGTGCTGCGGAGGCTTCGGACGGTCGCCGTGAGCGATGTGTGCATCTCCGCGATTGCCAAGGCTGAACTTGAATATGGCGTTGAGGTGTCGCCGAGGAGGCAGTGGGACCAGCAAGCGCTGGATGCGTTTTTGCGCCATGTGGAGGTTCTGGGCTTTCCCGGCGAGGCAGCCGCGGAGCATGGCCGAATCCGCGCCGATCTGAAGGCGCGCGGGACCATGATCGGCGCGAACGATCTGCTCATCGCGGCTCATGCCCGCTGCCTTGGGCTCACGCTGGTAACCAAAAACACGCGAGAGTTCGGGCGGGTGCAGGGGCTCAAGATGGAAAACTGGAGCGAGTAGGTCACTCCTCGCTGAAGGCGACCACCAGCCAGCGCCCGGCGCGTTTCTCCACGTCGAAGCGATAGGTGGTTGAAAGCCCCACAAGCTCGATGCGCTCCATTCCGTTGGCGGTGCGAGTCACCCGAAGATCGTCGGCATGGGCGTCGGGCGGAATGTCGCGGACCAATCTGCGCGCTACGCCGCCGGAGGCGCAATATGCGAGAACGGCCGGGAAGTCCCGCTGCTGAGCATATTCGATGGCTTTGGCGATGGGCACAAGGTCGGGCCGGTTGTAGGCGCGGGAGCGAAATCTGACGTTGTCGCCGGAAAGGTCGTAGGTATCGACTGCGCACATGCTTGGGTTGTCCCAGGTGTCGATGGCTGAAAACCAGCAATACGGCAGAGTAAGGAGCGGTCCTTCGGTCTTGAGTTCGCCGATCGGCGCGAAGGGATCCTTCGGCGTGGGCGCATGAACGCCCGGTGTGGTGGATAGCCCGAGGGAGCCTTCCTGCTTGATGATTGCTCCGGAGTAGCCAGAGCCGGATTTCGGATCCCACTCCCGGGCTTCGTACGCAATGCCGATGGCGTTTCCGGCGCACCCACTGTTGTTGAATACCACGAGGAACCGGGCGTTTCCCGAGGGGCCTCTATGTAACGGATAAAGATCGAGTTGATTACCGAACCATCCCTCCCCAGCAAAATCGCCATCCGACCCGACTTCCTGCCAAAGCCGGTTGGGCTTCCCGGGACTCTCCTCAGGGATGCCGAAGACGAAGAAGCTATCGTGGGTGCGAATGGTCATCTTCACGACCAGCGCGGGCGTAAGGTCGAGCACCTGGAAATGGAAACGGTTCTCTTCGGGCCATGCGGAGTCGATCTCCGCGCTCAGCCGCTCCAGCTTCTTCAGCGCCCCCGTCGCCCGGTGGTGCGGCGGCCGCGCTCCGCCTGGGTCTGCGTTCAGTTCCTGCACCACGAAGCTTGCCGCTCTCTCGAATAAGTGGAATTCAATCTCTGATGCCTTGTCGTCTGGTCCGTTCGGTGGATCGCACGGGTCCGGTGGTTCAGCGGCGATCTTCTGAAGCAGCAGCTTGAAATCCTGGTCTGGGTCGGTTGGTGGCGGAGTGCAGTAGCTCCGGCTGGCGCTGGAGAGGGCGAAGAGGACCGAGGAGAGGGCTATGAGCGGAATCGAGCGGAAGGTCATGGGGGCAAATGCGCCATCGGGGCGTCCCAGATCAACAATACTCCAGTTTTCGGCGTGAAGAATCGAGCTCCGAGTGCGTCGCCGATTGGCATGGACTCGATTCAAGTTCGAGCCTGAGCCCCTGCCCGCCGGGTTCCCCGAAAAAAACTTCAAAATAGTACTTGACATCGTACACTGTGTGCGATACAGTGTGTTGTGTACAGTGTATGAGGTACAGCATGACCATCACCGAAAACCTCTTCGAGAACCTTCGCCTGGAACTGCGGCGCGGCTGCCTGACTCTGGCAGTGCTGGCGCAGCTTCGCCAGGAGCATTACGGCTACACGCTGCGCAAGGCCCTGGCCAAACGCGGCCTGGAGATCGACGAAAGCACGCTCTACCCGCTGCTGCGGCGCCTGGAGGCCCAGGGGCTGCTGACCAGCGAGTGGCGCGAGGAAGACAAGCGCAACAAGCGGTTTTACCGCCTCTCCAGCGACGGCGAAGGGATCTTCGCCCAGTTGCTCGGGGAGTGGCAGGCCATCAACGCGGCGATTCACCTGACCATCGACAACATTCAGTAAGCAGAAAAGGAAGACGCCATGGAACTTCTCGATCGTTACCTCGAAGCCGTAAGGAAGCACCTGCCGTGGGAGCGGCAGGACGACATCATCGCCGAACTGCGGGCCAACCTGGAAGCGCAGCTTGAGGACAAGGAGGCTGAGCTGGGCCGGCCTCTCACCGCGGGCGAAGCGGAGGATTGGCTCAAGCAGATCGGGCAGCCGATGCAGGTGGCCGCGCGCTACAAGCCACAGCAGTACCTGATCGGGCCGGCCATCTTTCCGGCCTATTGGTTTGTGCTGCGACTGGCGGTCATCTGGGTCACGGTCCTCTACATGATCGGGGTCGCGCTGGAGATTGCTGTGCACACCCCCAGTTGGACCGCCGTATTTGAAGGAGTGCTTCGCGTGCCGGAGGTTCTGCTGACGACGGCCGCGTCGGTTACGCTCATCTTTGCCGTGATCGAGGTCTTGGCTACACGCTACCCAGGGAGATGGGCTCTGCCCGTGGCTCCATCCGCCGGCTGGACGCCCAGCGCCCTGCCCCCGGTGGATAAGGAAGCTGTGAGCGGACAGAAGCCGCGCAGCTATGCTCATGCCGTGGCCGAAGTGGTCTTTGGCTTCGTCTTTCTGTTGTGGTTTTTACTGGTCCCCCATTATCCGTACCTGCTGCTGGGGCCGGGCGCAGCCTACATGCAGGGTTCGCCCTTCCAACTGGCGCCGGTCTTGGTTCAGTTCTACTGGTGGGTGGTGGGCCTGAACGCGCTGCAGTTGGGATGGCGCGTGGCGGACCTGCTGCGCGGAAGCTGGCGTGGGCCGAGGCTCGCGCAGCGGAAGACCGTGCAGGCTCTGGGGCTGATTCCACTGCTGCTGCTGCTCACCGTCCGCGATCATGCGTGGGTCACCCTGCGGCATCCGGCGCTGGACCAGGCGCGCTACGGCGGGGCCGTGGAGGCGATCAACAAGGCGCTCTACCTGGGCGCGTCAATCGTCTGCGCCCTTGCGGTTCTGCAATTGCTTTGGGAGGTGGGGCGGATAAGTCTGAATGTCTATCGCAAGCGCGCGGCGGCGATGCGGTAATGGCGCGCCGCGCGCCGCCTTGGCCGCCGGCCGTCTTCACGGGGGATGAAGAACTTTGCCCGCCGCCCGCGAGCGCTTCGACGCGCCCATCGGCGCCTACCAGGTCTCCGGCGAGTACTCCATGCTTCAGGCGGCTTTCCAGAAAGGTTGGCTGGACCGGGATCGCGCCATCCTCGAACCGCTCGTCGGCATCCGCCGCGCCGGCGCCGGCTTCATTGTGACGTATTTTGCGAAGGACGCCGCCAAGCTGCTCGGCTGACCGCCGTCTACCCCCGAATAAAAGCCAGCAAATCCGCATTCACCTGGTCCGTGTAGGTGGAGCAGAGCCCGTGATCGCCGCCGGCATACACTTTCAGCGTCGATCCCTTCACCAGCGCGGCGGTCAGCGGCGCAGAGTCCGCGATGGGCACAATCTGGTCGGCGTCGCCGTGAATAATCAGCGCCGGCACGTCGATCTTCTTCAGATCCTCGGTAAAGTCCGTCTCTGAAAACGCCTTGATGCACTCCAGAACGGCCCTCAGCGAAGCCTGCGCGCCCTGTAGCCAGAACGAGTTCAGAAGGCCCTCCGACACCGAGACTCCGGACCGGTTGGTGCCATAGAAGGTCATCGTCAATCCCTTGAAGAACTGCGACCGGTCGGCCAGAACCCCCGCCCGCATGGCATCGAAGACCTCCAGCGGCAATCCGCCCGGATTGGCCGCCGTTTGCACCATCAGCGGCGTCACTGAGCCGATCAGCGCCACCTTGGCCACGCGCCCGGTTCCGTAGCGCCCAATGTAGCGCGCAACCTCGCCCCCGCCGGCCGAGTGCCCCACATGGACCGCGTGCTTCAAATCCAGCTTCC
>Ga0326728_10024946_pt1 | contig 10762 bp, 5 predicted proteins | sample MB3enrmetagenome_FD_207602 | JGI IMG/M metagenome (GOLD analysis project Ga0326728, IMG submission 207602) | Lab enriched peat soil microbial communities from McLean, Ithaca, NY, United States - MB31MN | ecosystem: Environmental > Terrestrial > Soil > Wetlands > Peat | place: USA: New York...
GTCCATCGCGAACTCCCTTTCGTGTGCTTTGGCGGCTCACGTTTGGGAGTCTCCGCGATGGACTCCGGTATCTGTCAAACTTCTACTGCCTCCCCGGCAGAGCCGGGGGGTCTCCCGTTCCTACTAGGAGAAACGGAGAAATAAGGCTATCAGGATGGAAGATCACGAAGACCAAGGAGACTCTTAAGTACTAAGATGAATTCTCCGCCTATGCTCCGCCAGGAATCTAATCGTCATCGAGCGGTACGGCCGGACGATGATCGTGCAAGAAGAATTGCTGGTCGTTAGGCGCTTGGATCGTGGTGAATTTCAGCGGCGTCTGGCTGTAGTCGAAGCAATCGGTGAAGTCATCCGTATCGGAGTAGTTGTCCGAATAATTTCCCGGCCCGACCGGCCCCAGTCCCCAGTTCTTCTCAATGAACTTGAGAATGCTCCCGAAGTTGTGTGGGACGTGCGAGATGTACTTCGCTTTCGCGTAGGGTGAGACCACAATCACGGGAACGCGGAATCCGTATTCGTAATAGTTAAGGATGGCCGGCGGAGCGACATGGTCGTACCATCCTCCCCAGTCATCCCAGGTGATGAAGATGGCGGTGTTGGCCCAAAACGGGCTGGTGCCAACGGCATTCACCACCGACGCGACCCAGGAAGGGCCGGTGGTCCCGGTGGTGCCTCCATGGTCGGAATTGACCCCGTCAGGAATGACCCAGGTTACAGAAGCCAGGTTCCCCTTCGGAATATCGGTGAGGATCTGCGCCGGGTTTAGAACGACGTTACTGGTCCACTCCGAGCCGGTGCAGGCAGTATTGCCGGCATTAGGGACGCAAATATGTTGAATGGCATTCGGCGCATTCCAGATGGAGCCCGGATCATTGAGCGGCCCGTACCACATCCAGGAGATCTTTGCAGCATCCAAGCTATCCGTCAGAGTGGGGTGGTCAAAGCAAGGATAGGCTTGAGAAATAACTCCGGTGATAAGGTCAATTAAATCCACAGTTTCGCCCTGCGGGGCGACGCACCCGGCAATCCCTCCTGCATCCTCTACGCCGCTGGGATTATTAGCGGCATATAGAGAGGTAGAGGTTGCATTCTGCGCAGAACTGGCCGACAGGATGTATTGATGCGCCGGAAAGCTGGGGCCCTGGTTCGTCTGGAACATTCGATCGCCAAACGTATAAGTCTCCGCCATCTGGAAGTAGGGAGCTGCTTCAGTCGCGGGAACGTACACGAATTGGGCATTCGGGGGAGGGCAGTTCTTGGCTCCCTTGTTGCACAGAATCTTAATCTTGTCCGCCCCATCCATTTTGCCGTTGTCGTACATGGCAAGGAAGGAACCGTGATTGTGATACGGGTTATAATCGCTGGCCAGGGTTAGCGGCGTGAGCGGGATCACGTCTCCATGCGAGTTGATGCCGAAGTTCTGGATATCTGCGCCGGCGCTGATGAGGTTAGGATCCTGGAACAGGTTGTCGGGCGTGCGGTTCTCCTGAAAAATGATGACCACGTGCTGGATAACGGTAGCCGTGGCCAGGTTCAGCATCTGAGCACCGTTGCTGGGAGCCAACTTGTTGGCATCGCTTGCGGTAACGGTGATGGCGTAGCTGCCGATGGGTGTGGTGCTCGAAGTAGATACCGTCAGCGTAGCCGTACCCGGGGCGGTGCTGGTGATCGTTATGGGAGACCCAGTGAAGGAACAAGTGGGAGCCGGTGTGCCACCCGTGATGTTGCTGCATGAAACGCTGACGCTGCCGGTATAACCGTTTACCGGAGTGACGGTGATGGTGGAAGTAGACGCGCTTCCTATGGTGACTGTACTTGGGTTCAACGCTGTGGCAGTAAGGGTGTAGCTGGGGGTTGGGGGTGCTGGCGCGCCACCCCCGCAACCTGCCATAGCCATCAGCGCAACCACCGCACACCCGATGACGCCCCAAGAAAAAACGACTTTATGTCTCATCATGAGCCGGTCCCAACTTAGCCGCACAGTTCTAGATTCTAACCCACTCTCTGCACTTTCCACTCGCCGGCACCTAAATTGGCCTTCAATGCAGCTTTATCTTAGCCGCTCGCCAGCTTGACTATTGGCCTTCGAGCAAAACTGAGGTTGGCGCCGATTACCACTGTGCCCGCTGCCGGCCGTATTTGCCGCTCATCGCGTTCCATCGAATCTTGAGCAGTTCAGCCAACATCAGCAGGCCGTCACGCAGCGGACGGATCCGTCTTTCACCACGATAATCTTCATGTTCCAGCTCTGCTGGCTGGCGTACTGCAGGATCCTGTCAAGGGTTGCGCAGTATCTGACACACTGCATTCTCTGCACCGCTCTATTTCCGCGTCGGGCTGGCAGGAGCTTCCAGCCAAATCGGCTTCATCCCTACTGGGACGGTATGGTTCTGGATCTTCGTTTTTCCGCCCGCAAGATCGAGATAGTCCACGTAAGTGGGATCCACTTTGACAGGGGCGGTTGTACACTTGCCGTCAGAGCAAGTTTGTGAACCGTCCCAGACAGCCAGGTATTGTGAGCCATCCGGCCGGGTGAACGTACATTTCCATTGACTCTTGCTTTTGTCGCAACCGCGAAGGGTGGCGCCAACCATCCAGTTGATGATCTCTCCGTAGGCCTTTCCCGCTGGGGTAGGTTGAAAATCATCTTGCCGCGCCATAGTACCGATGTCCCAGCTATTCCAGGCATACCAGTAGACCCGCTTAAAGCCAGCGGCCCACATCGCAATATGGTATTGTCCCACGTGGGCGACCTGCATGTCGGGGTCGCTGGTACAGGTCTTCCGCTTGGTTGTAACTGGCCCCCAACTTCCCTCGGTGCTCCACAGAGGCAGATTCGAGACACCGTTCTTCTTCATGATTTCTCGCAGAGGTGCGGTGCGAATCTCAATCTGATCGAGATCCCAGGCACCGGTAGGGCAAACCCCTTTGAGATAAGCATGAACGGCCACCACGTCGATGTACTTGGCACCTCCCGCCGCTAGATATTGGTCAGTCCATATCAAGGGATTCCAGGTTGGCTTGCCGCTCTCGGGGTGGTCATCCAGCCAGCCAGTGCCCGGCGACACGATGACGGCCTGGGGATCGATACTCTTGACAATGGTGCGCAAATCCTGTGTCATACGCACCATCTGGGCCATGTTTCCGTGCCAGTAGGGTAGGTTCTGCGGCTCGTTCCAAACCTCCCAGTACTTGATCCGGCCGTGGGCATGCCTAGCCAGCGCGGTCACAAAATCCTTAAACGTTTGATCGCTGCCGCTGCCATCCTCTCCGAGGTCACTGGGCGGATGACACGATCCAGGCGTGTTCCAAAGTCTACACTTCTCGTCATTCTTGTCGCCGGATGCCCAGGTCGGAACTCCCGCAAAGGTGTACATGACCTCTTGATTGTGGGCCTGCGCCTTATCCAGCCACGAGTCAATGACCTCCCAGTCGTAAGCTCCCGGGCTGGTGTTTACCTGGAACCAATAAGCGTTAGCGTCCCATATCCGGAGAGCACCAAACTGTGCGGAAGGCCAGGGCGCAGAACGCCGCTTGGCCGTCCCGTTAATGGCGCAGCATTGCAGGTTCATGCCAAAGTAGCTTCTGGGCACGGCTTCCTGGCAGAAAGCCGGCACGGAGATTAAGGCCAAGCACAGCAACAGGTTCTTCATAATTGATTCCTTGAAAGGAGCATCCGCTCCATTCGTAATTCTGCCGCAACGCAGACGAACACGCAACCAGGTGAGGTTTGCAGGAACCAGTTTAACTTGAACTCAAGGGTAAGTTCTTGCGACTTGCATCCCTAACAGAGGGTTGTCGACCGCCCGCCAAATCCGGCCTTCCGCAACACTCTTGCTGTATGGCTGCCCATGTAGCCCGTTGCCCCCACCCATAGGACTTTCATCCAATCGCTCCGCAGGCGCACGAAAATCTGGTCGGAAGGATTGGACAACCATGCGTCGTGCCGGAGCACCAAGACTAAGGCACGAAGCGTTGGCCGTCAACGTGAGCGGTGGAATGAAAAGGCCTCGCGTAACAAGCTTCTAAATCTGAGTGCGCTATTGGCAGGTTCCCTGACATCGCGGGCCAGCCATTGCGCCACAACAGGATTCCCGGTTCGAGCAACTTTCGGCTCACCTTTGGGTTTCTAATAGCAATAACCAAAGCAGAATCTCGGAACGCGGCGGCCTGAACCGATGCCAGCGTTCTCTCGCGCGTGTTCTTGGCGACGGAGCTTAGGAGAGATCGAACTCCTCGGCCAGCACTCATTGGCAGAGTCGTGACGGGCACGAGGCGTTTACCTTGACACTTGTGGCGTGCGCTGGACTAAATTCTATGGAATTGTGCGGAGGGAGATCCAAATGACATCCGGGTTGAGCAATCGGGATCGAGGACGGGCGAGAACTGCGCAAATTGCGACCCCCAAAAGGATTTCGCCACTCTGGATCGCGCTTTCCTGCGTGGCAGGGACCCTCATCGTGCTGAATGCTTGCGGAGGAGGTTCGTCCTCGACCGCCGTGCAACCGCCGCCTGGTAATCAGGACTTTGAGATCTCCGCGCCTTCGCTGTCACCGGCTACGATTTCGGCCGGTGGTAAGGCTACCTCCACCATCACCATCACGCCGGAGAATGGATTCAACGCCACCGTGACCCTTTCTTGTCCGGGGTTGCCGAGCAATGCCACGTGCTCATTCAATCCTTCGTCGGTGGCAGGCTCCGGCACTTCGCAGCTCACCGTGACGACCACCACCGCGCTTGTCCCAGGGCGCTACGCCTTCACTGTATCGGGGAGCTCTTCCAACCTAATTCACAGCGCTCAGTTGGCTCTGGGAGTAGCACAGCAAAACGGCACCATTCCGTCCACCTATTTCAGCATTATTGCGCACGATCTGGATGACCCAGACTGGACCCAAGTGGCTCCTTTCGCCGCCGACCGGTTGTGGGACACGGCTACGATGTGGGGGCAGACGCAGCCGGACAGTGGCGGCGCTTATGATTTTAGTCACCTCGACAAGTGGATGTCAGCACTCAAGGCGAACGGCATCACTCATGCGGATTTCACCCTGGGCGGCACCGCGCGATGGGCATCCTCCGACCCCGACAACCAGAAAGCGCTCTGTGACTATGCGCCCCTAGATCCGCCGGACAATTATGGCTATTGCGCTCCGCCCAGTGACCTCAACGCTGACGGCACCGGTCCGGACCAATACTGGAGGAACTGGGTCGCGGCGGTATCGCAGCATTTGCAAAGCGATGGCAGTGTCGATGGCATCACCATCGATGCCTACGAACCCTGGAACGAATTCACGCGGCAAGCAGGCAACACGAACTCGGGAGACCCAGTTGCCTGGGAAGGTACGAACCAACAACTAGTGCGGATGGTGCAGGATGCCCGCTGCATCATCATCGGGAACCTCGGCGGTTCTCAGACCGGGGAGGCCTCGGGAGGCGAGACCTGTGCGCAGGTGCTGCAGAGCGTAAACCTCTCGGCTCCGGTGGATCCTGCCGCCGTTTTCTTTGCGCCGAACACCGGAGTCGGTGAGGCGGTCAAGGTGAAAGCTTGGGACTCCTACATGAACACCCCGGGAGCAGCGGACGCAGCCGACGGCTACGCCTTCCACCTCTACAATCCGAGCCACGAGATGCCTCTCGAGACCACGATATTACCAAAACTGCTCTCGTTCGAGAGTGATCCTACGGTAGCGGCTGGCACCCAACAAGGTAAGCCGGTTTGGGCGACGGAAGGCGGCTGGAGTCTCAATTCCTATCTTCCGGACCCTGACGACCAAGCCGCCTATGTGGCGCGCAATTATCTTATCCTCTTTTCAGTCCCCAACGTCCAGCGGTTCTATTGGTATGCCTTGGATGAGTCCTGCAAAACTCAAGGGTGCGAGGATACTACAGGGGGAAACGGCACACTTCTGATCCCTCCTGGCCTTAGTAACTGCACAAACCCAAACGGCTGCATCCAGGCGGCAGGCGTGGCCTACGGCCAAGTCTATAACTGGATGACCGGCGCTGCCCAAAGCACGCCTTGCAACCCCATCCAGACGGGGTCGAGCGTCTGGACCTGCGGCTTTACGCGGCAGAGCCCCTCGGGCTATCAGGCCGAGGCCATCTGGGATACTTCTCAAACCTGCAACCCTACATGCACCACCACTCCTTTCGATCTCGGCACCGACAACCCATACGTTCAATACCGAGATTTAACAGGCGCAGTGTATCCGATTCAGAATAATACTGTTCCCGTGGGAGAGAAGCCGATCCTTCTGGAGAATGTGTCCCTCTAACGTGATTAGACAATGTCCTGTACTGTCCAGTAGATGGGTGAGACTTTGACTATTTCTTCACCACAGGTATCTTTAGGGAAACTCTGATTAAGTCGCTTCACGAAGAGTTGTGAAAGGGCATCGCTTCAGCCATGCCGCTGAAACCCGCTATGCAAGCGGCTTTAGCCGCTGAGGGTCGCACCTACGACGCATCCGGTTCTGCTGGCAAAGACTTAATCAGAGCTTCTTTAGGTATCCAGCCGAATCCATTCCAAACTCAAATCGAAAGGGTGGAGGGATTCGCCACGGCGGGCGAGGAAAACACATCGCTGCCAGTGGTGTAGCTCCACAGCAGCTGGAGGCTCCCAACATTGTTGACGTTAACTGCCTTCTCATACGGGTTTCAGCGCCTCATGCTGGTCACCACGACAAAGCCAGTGGTCGCCCCGTTCGGGACCGTGTCTTCCGGTAGGTGTCGGAAACCAGGGTGTAGATGGCGGGAGTTCCATCGATGCGCAGCGCCAGCCCTTTGGGATCAAAAGCGCTACTTGAGCATGGCGAGCCCGCCGCAGGCCGTGGGCTGAACACTGGTGCTGGGTACGGGACAATTCGTGCTCCCAGGTTCATAGCCCTGGGATCCACCGGCCAGGAACACCTTGCCATCCACAATCGTGGGCACAACAAACTTCACCGCACCCGGACTGCCGGGAGTGACTCGCAGTTCCCGCTAGTCATCGTCTGGGTCTGTAGGCGGTGTCTTGTCATTCAGAAAATAGTTTGCGTCCTTGGGAGCGGAGATGGGTACGAACACGCGGGGTGCCAGGTTCAGGTTGAAAAAGGTCGTCAGATCGTTAGTGGCGCGCGCATCCGCAAAGTCGAGTATCCCCTCCTGCACTCCGAAGTTCTGTTCGATGAATCGCAGGATGCTGCCGAAGTCCTGCTGATTGTTGTCGATATAATTGGCCGGCGTATACGCGGAAATAACCAGTAAGGGAACACGAGCCCCCAGTTGGAAGTCGCCCTCCGGCATGGGCAGAATGGGGGGCGCCACGTGGTCATAGAAGCCTCCAAAATCGTCCCAGGTAACGATGATGGCAGTGTTGTTCCAATATCCCGTGTGGTCATCGCAATTGGTGCTGGTTCCAACAGCATTGACAATGGAAGCCACCCAAGAAGGCCCGCCCGTGTTCTCGGCTTTGCCTGGGTGATCCGAATTCTGCCCCGTGGGTACCACCCAACTCACGCCACGCAACTTGCAGATGGCGATGTCTCCCAGCACGTCGACCGCCTGGCCGTCCACATTGTCGACATATTCGGTCCCCACACACTCTCCGTCGTAAGGTTTGTTTGGCTGGCAGATATGCTTGATCGCGTTCGGTGCCGTCCACATCCCACGCAGACCGTTCGACGTGTAGAACCGCCAGGATACGTTAGACGGCAGAATGTCCGGTATCGTTTTGTGTTCAAAACACGGATAGGTCTTGTCGTTACCCTTGGGAGTAATCAGTGTGACATGGGTTCTCTGAGAAGCGGTACATCCACAGGTGCCTGTGTCCGGAATAACTTCGTCGCCAAAGATACCAGCCGCGTCGTCGGCTGCACTGGGCGCCGAGGTTCCGCTAAAGAGGAACTGATGGCCCGGGAAACTCCCCCCCTGGTTGGTTGAGAACATGTGGTTCGCCCAGCCATACTGCTGCACGAGGGTAAGGTAGGGTTGGATGTCGGAAGGGTTGACATACTGGAACGAACAGCTAACGCCTTTCGGCTCTCCAGTGCAGTGGATCTTGTCAGCGCCGTCCATTCTGCACTGATGCGTTTGTGGGTCGAAGTCGCACAACTCAATGAAATCAGGATGGTTATGATACGGATCGGTATGATTTCCTAGCGGGGATTCCTCCAGCAAAACTTTCTGGCCCTTGTGGTTGAATCCGTAATTTTGCAGATCGTATGGATTGGGGCAGAGGCTGCCTTGCTGCCCGCACAAGCCCTGAAACAGATTGTCAGGCGTGCGGTTCTCCTGAACCAGCACAATGATATGTGAAAAACTCGAGATCTGGGCGTGACCAAGAACAAGCCCAGCCGAAAGCAACACTATGAGCACAACAGCCCTCATGGCGAATTTCAACCCAGCCGGAATCCCCACCTTGAACCTCCAACAAGACGCAATGCAATCCGGAATTTCCTTTTTGACTTCAAAAAACGACATTTAGTATACACCCATCTCGCCTATTCGCAGCCGACGAGCAGCGTGGCGAGTGCGGGTCGAGTCCGTCCAGTTCTTGCCTCACAGCGGCATCCGTTTCCCGCAGAACCCTTGCAGTGCCTGCCCTTATGAGGGGTTTTGCCTCGGAAAACAGGAGATGGTCGAAACCGATCTGGGGCGACGCCCCGGAGAAAACCTTGGTTGGCTTGACGAGCTTACTTGCCAGGAATCCGCCCCATGTTGCCCAAGCTAAACCACAAGCGGGCCCGGTTCGCTGGCAAGGCGAATTACCCTGCTGCCTTGAACCGTCATGGTGAAGCTTACTAGAACCGTTCTCACAGATGCCTCGACAGGATCAACACGCAGCCCAGCTTCTCAGCAGTCTGCTAAGGACGAAAACAGAGCGAAACGGCTTCTCACAACCACCGCGCTTGTCAAGGACGGGCACGCGCCGATCATCATCCCGCCCGGCCCGGGCTGTTTCCTGTTAAGTTCCCACCCCAACATGCAGCAGAGTCTCTCCGCCTTGCCCGCGACGGAAACTGGATGTCGCTGACAAGTGTTTGTCCCAGCTTCCTGACCTAAGGGACTTGCTCATTTGGCGAATTGGACCTGCCCACCGGCCCGTTGAACTCTTGCACTTCCGTTAGTTGCGCGGGGAAGGTGCACGGCTTAGTGTCCAAGCTGCATGTCGTCTTTCGCTCAAGCGAGAACAACGGCTGGGAGCGACTTTGCCATGAATGCTATCCCTGGTTACGGAAGTCTTAGGTCAGCACTGCCGTGCCGCAAGGTAGTACTTCTGCTTGGGCAGGTGCAATCCGGCCGTGGCAAGACTCAAGCGATTTTCTAGCAATCATAAGCACTTAACTGTGCGCAGGAGCTACTTGCAATGACACTTTACCAGAAATGCTTGGCGGTCGTGTTTTTCACTTTCATAGTTTTGCCGGTGGCGTTCGCAACCGGTGCGGGAAAGTCCAACGTTCCTTGCCAAGGGACGATCATTTCCCCCACCGATGATATCGTCAGCATCATCAACAACGGCACGCCGGGCCAGACCTTTTGCATCGAAGGTGAGCACCGCATCACCTCCACCATCCACGTCAAGTCCGGACAGTCCCTCATCGGCACCACCACCAACTCCCGTATTAGCGGCGCAGTGGTTCTCAGCCCTTGGCAGCCCACTTCGACCCAAGGCGTTTACTATTACGACGGCCCCTACGCCAACACCCAGCCCCACCAGCAGGAGCAGTACCATAACGGAGGGCCCAACGTTTGTTACTGGGTCTCCACCTATCTCGACGACCTGTTTTTCCGCACCGACGCCAACAATGACCAACGGATCATGCGGGTCCTGAGTCAAACCGAAGTCGACCCCACCCACCCGGTGACCACTCCCGGACAGGCGGTCACTGCCGGCGAAGCTGGCCGCTTTTTCTTCGATTACCTCAACCATCGCATCTATGTCAGCTTGCCCAATAATCGCGATCCCAACACCGCCACCGTCGATCTGGCCATCAGCCTCAATGACGCGAACGGTGATTCCCTGATCCGCGGTGTGGGACAGAGCAACATCGCACTGCAGAACCTGTTCATTGAAAAGGGCATGGACTACGGGATTGCCGCTGGTACGGGATGGACCCTGAAGGACATGACGATCCGCTTCATTCATAACATCGGTGCTTTTAACGTGATTGGCACGGTAGCCCAGCCGGCTACCATCGACGACACCTTATTCACCAATAACGGCCAACAGGGATTGCAGTCTGGTTGGCTCACCACCAGCCTGACTGTCACCAACAGCGAAATGTCCTGGAATAATATCGCCAACTTCCAGATGACCAACGGTCAAACTGGGAACGGCGTGTGCACAAACTCCGGGGATGCCGGGGCGTTTGACATTTATGCCGACATTGGGACTTCGTCGCAGCCCTCCGTCATCATCGACCACCTATGGAGTCACGACAACATCGCCGACGGATTACGATCCGACCGCGGAACCCAATACACCCAGATCACCAACTCCACTCTCAACGGCAACGAACGCTTCGGCTACTTCCACGAGATTAGCTGCCAGGTGTTGTTCAGCGGCAATACTGTGTACGACAACGGGTATCCTCTGAAAAATCACAACATCGCGGGTGGGGGGGTGGAGGTCACCGACTCCAACTACGGCACCTTCAGTTCCAACCTCATCTACGGGAACGATGCTGGATTCGGCCTTTATCTTACGTTTATGGGCGATCATCCCTTTATGGACTCCAATCCGTGTCTGGGCGCGAAAAATGGTAACGACACCAGCCACTCTCTC
>Ga0326728_10024947_pt1 | contig 10762 bp, 5 predicted proteins | sample MB3enrmetagenome_FD_207602 | JGI IMG/M metagenome (GOLD analysis project Ga0326728, IMG submission 207602) | Lab enriched peat soil microbial communities from McLean, Ithaca, NY, United States - MB31MN | ecosystem: Environmental > Terrestrial > Soil > Wetlands > Peat | place: USA: New York...
CATGGCGACCAGGACCCGCTGATCCCCGCCGCGGCGATGTTCGCGGCGATGAACGACCTCGCCGAGGCGGAAATCCCCTGTCAGTGGCATCTGTCGTTCGGCGTCGGCCATGGCATCGACGCCGGCGGCCTGCGCCACGGCGGGCTGTTTCTCGCCAAGGCGTTCGGCCTCAGGGCGCGGTGAGCCGACGGGCGGGCGATGCGGCCGAATTTCTCCAAGCCTATCCAAGCCTTTCCAAACTTTTCCAAGGAAATTCCAAGCTTTTCCAAGCTTTTTCCAAGGAAATTCCAAACATTTTCCTTGGCGGTTTCCAACGAAATCAAAGGCTTGTCGGCGACGCCGGGCGTTTTCGCCCTTTCCGAGCCCGCTGATTCGAACCGACCCCGGCGAACCGCGCCCCCTGTTGAGCTTCGATTTTTCAGCCTATCACGACCTCACATTTTTCCCAAGACTTTGTTTTTCCCGAATACAACGCCGCGCCGCTCCCGCCGGCGCCGGCGCTTCACGCCGTCCCCGACGAGGCGGGGCCAAGCGAACGAGTCAGGCCGCGGCCTTGGGATCGTCGCGCTCGGCCCGCGACGCGAGACGCCCGGGCTGGACGCAAAGACAGAGCGCGCACAGCGAGGGGTCGAAATCGGACTCGCGGCTGCGGTGGTCGGATGTGGGCGGAGGCGGCCATTACGAGGCGACTCCGGAATGCCCGCTTCGCGCCCATCCCCGTGATCCAGATGGCTTGGTCGACGCCCCGGAAGCGGACATATCGACGAAGCCAGGTTGATGACGAAGCCGGGGGGTGAGGAGACGGCCATCGCATTCGCTATTATTCGATCGCGGCTCCGCAGCGTCAACGACCGCGGCGAGTAATATTAAATTAAGTAAATTTGCCGCGATTGTTGGTAACGCATTGTTGGGTTACGCTCTATTAATCGGGGCGACCTACCGTACGCAAACTTTTTGGAACGGGCGCGGATTTATTCGCTTGGCTCGGACCGTCGCGGCGGAGGAACTTCAATTGCGCGCAAAACCAATAAAGCGCGCCGAAGGCGCGCTCGACGAATCCAGCATCGCCGCCCTCGCGCGCGCGGCGAGCGAGTCCCACGAGGTCGTCGAGCGCGACCTTCGGACTCGAAACGCGAACCTGGAGGAGCAGACGCTACGCTATCAGACCGCCTTCGACGCCATCGCGCAAGGCGTTTGCTTCTTCGACGGCGAGGATCGGCTGATCCTGAGCAATCGCCGCTTCGCGGAGATCTTTCGGCTTGCGCCCGAGCAAATCCGCCCGGGCGCGACGCTGCGTGAGATCGTCGACCTTCGCATCGCCGCCGGAACCTGGGCGACGAATGCCGACGACTATCTCTCGTTTTGCGTGTCGAACCATTCCGGCAAGGAAGCGATAGTCTGGACGGTCGAGCTGCGGGACGGCCGGCTCATTCAAATGCGCCGCCAGCCGATGGCCGGCGGCGGCTGTGTCGTGACCTATGAAGACGTCACCGAAATCAAGGCTGCGCGCACCGCCGCCAACGAGCGCCTGTCGCTGCAAACCCTGATCGACCGGCTGCCCGACAACCTTTGGGTCAAGGACGTCGAGAGCCGGTTCGTCATCGCCAACCAGGCCACGGCGACCCGAATCGGCGTGGCGGGACCCGCGGATCTGGTCGGCAAGACCGACCTCGAACTTCTTCCGCCGGAGCTCGCGCAGAAATTCTTCGCGGACGAACAGGAGATCGTCCGGACCGGGCAACCGATGATCGATATGGAGGAATTCGCCTGGGGCTTGAAGCAGCGGATATCGACGACGAAAGTGCCGTTGCACAACGATCGCAACGAAATCATCGGCGTCGCCGGCGTCTCCCGCGACATCACCGAGCGCAAACTGGCGGAGGCCTTGCGCGACGGGCAGGCGCAGGTCCTCGAGATGATCGCGACGAGCGCCCCGCTCGAGGACGTGCTCGATCGCCTCATGCGCCTGATCGAATCCCAGGTCACGGGGATATTCGGCGCTGTCCTGCTGGTCGACGAAACGGGGGGCCGTCTGCGGGTTGGAGCAGCGCCGAGTCTGGCGGAGGCCTATGTCAAGGCCCTCGACGGCGCGCCCATCGGTCCCAAAGCGGGGCCGTGCGGAACGGCCGCTTATCGGCGAGAAGCCGTCATCGTCGCCGATGTCATGACCGAGCCGCTGTGGGCCGATTACAGGGACTCGGCCGCCGCGAACGGGCTTCGTTCATGCTGGTCGATGCCGATCCTGTCGCATGACGGCGGGGCGCGGGGCGTCTTTGCGATGTATTCGAAGGAAGCGCGCGAACCCGCGCCGATCGAAACGCGCCTCATCGCCGTCGCCACCCACATGGCCGGCATCGCCATCGAACGCAAGCTCGCCGAAGACCGCATCCAATTCATGGCCAACCATGACGCGCTGACCGGGCTTCCCAATCGCACCTTGCTCGACGACCGTCTGTCACAAGCCCTGTTGTACGCGCAACGATACGACCGCTGGGCGACGGTGGCGTTCGTCGATCTCGACAATTTCAAGACGATCAACGACAGTCTGGGCCATAACGCCGGCGACGAACTGTTGAAGACCGTCGCGAGCCGGATGGTCGCTTGCGTGAGGGCGACCGATACGGTGGTGCGGCTCGGCGGCGACGAATTCGTCATTCTTCTTCTCGATCAGCCCAAGAGCGCGGAGATCATCTCCGCGACTGTGCGAAAAATCAGCGCGGCCATCGCCGAGCCGATTTGTCTCGAAGGCCGCGATCTTCGCGTGACGAGCAGCATGGGCGTCGCGAACTATCCCGGCGATGGCGCGGACGCCGAGACGTTGCTGGCCAACGCCGATGCGGCGATGTACCGCGCCAAGAAAGTGGGCCGCGACAATTTCCAGTTCTACACGCCCGAGCTGAACGCCAAGGTCCACGAGAAGTTCCTGCTGCACGAGGAATTGCGAAACGCCGCCGCCGTCGTCGCGAGCGAAGCGACGCGATCCAGGGGATCGTAGGGTTGCGGCGGCGGCCGCTGGATCGCCGCGTCGCTTCGTTCCTCGCGATGACGATTCCGTCAAAACGCGTCATGCTCCAACCCGGCGCCGAAGCGCGGCGGCGGCAGGGATGGCTTCGTCGCCGTCGCCGACGGCGAGAGGAAACAGGAAACGGGGACAACGGATGACGAACCGTCGCCATAGCCCGCGCCCTCTGGCAAACTCGTCCGACCGATTCGCCGCGATACGAGCGTGAGCCGCCTGCCACGACGCGCCCATCTCGGCCGTCGCGGGGACGACGTCAGCGCCAACCGAGGGCGGGCGCGACATGGGTGAGAATCGCCTCGATGACATGGGCGTTGTAGGCGACGCCGAGCTGATTGGGGACCGTCAGGAGCAGCGTGTCGGCCTCGGCGACGGCCTCGTCCTTCCCAAGCTGCTCGACGAGGACGTCCGGCTCGGCGGCATAGCTACGGCCGAAGATCGCGCGCGTCTTCTCGTCGATGTGGCCGATCTGGTCCTCTTCCTCGCGCCCGCGTCCGAAGTAGGCGCGATCGCGATCGTCCACCAGCGCGAAGACGCTGCGGCTGACCGAGACGCGCGGTTCGCGCGCATGACCGGCTTCCTTCCAGGCGGCGCGGTAGGCCCGAATCTGGGCGGCCTGTTGGACGTGGAACGCCTCTCCGGTCTCATCGTCCTTCAGGGTCGAGCTTTGCAGGTTCATCCCGAGCTTCGCCGCCCACACCGCCGTGGCGTTGGACCCGGCGCCCCACCAGATCCGCTCGCGCAGGCCCGCCGAATAGGGCTCGAGGCGCAACAGGCCCGGCGGATTGGGGAACATCGGGCGCGGGTTCGGCTGCGCGAACCCTTGGCCGCCCAACCTGTCGAGGAACGCTTCCGCGTGGCGCCGGCCCATGTCGGCGTCGCTCTGCCCCGCCGCCGGCTGGTAGCCGAAATGGCGCCAGCCGTCGATCACCTGCTCGGGCGAGCCTCGGCTGATCCCCAGTTGCAGCCGCCCGCCGGCGATCAGGTCGGCCGCGCCCGCGTCCTCGACCATGTAAAGCGGGTTCTCGTAGCGCATGTCGATGACCGCCGTGCCGATCTCGATGCGCTGGGTCTTCGCGCCTGCGGCCGCCAGAAGCGGGAACGGCGAAGCGAGTTGGCGGGCGAAGTGATGGACGCGGAAATAGGCGCCGTCCGCGCCCAGCTCCTCCGCCGCAACGGCCAGGTCGATGGATTGCCGAAGCGCGTCGGCCCCCGAGCGCGTCTGCGACTGCGGCGAGGGCGTCCAATGCCCGAAGGAGAGGAAGCCGATCTTTTTCATGCCGGCGCAGCCTACCGACGTTGCCGATCGAAGTCAGCAGGAAAGGCGGAGCCGGATCGGGCGCCGCCAAAGCGCCCGGCGAGCCTGGCGTCCGCTTTCGCGTGAGGCGCAGCCCGGAGCCGCTTCGATCACACCCTTGAAACGAGGCGTTCAAGTCGGGCGAGAAGCCATCGAAGTCTTGACGAACTTCAACGATGGGTAAACGCTGATGGCGACGAAGACGATCGGCCAGGCTCCTTTCAGAGGGTTGATACGTATTGGAATTTTCCCAATGGCTCGGATTGCCCCGAGGCAATCCGCCCCGGTCTGGGGGCCGGGGCGCAGAAAAGTTGGGCTCGACGGAAGCGAGGAAGGGGATGCCAGCGTGCGTGACCGGGGTGGTCTTCGACATCCGTGAATTGACCGTTCACGATGGCCCCGGGCTGCGCACCACAGTCTTCCTCAAGGGCTGCCCGCTTCGCTGCGCCTGGTGCCACAACCCGGAGGGCAGGTCCCCGGAGCCCCAGGTGCTGCGCGCGGCCAACGGCGACCGGGTCGCCGGACGGAGCTACCGGGCCGATGAGCTGGCTGCTCTCCTGAACTGTCAGGCGCCGCTGCTGGCCGACGGCGGGGTGAGCTTCTCCGGCGGCGAACCGCTGATGCAGGCGGCCTTCCTGGAGGCGGTGCTGGAGCGGCTGGAAGGCCTGCACGTGGTCCTGGGCACTTCCGGGTTCGCCCCCGCGGAGGATTTCCTGCGCGTGGTCCGGCGTTGCAACCTGGTGCTGTTCGACCTCAAGCTGATGGACCCGGAGGCGCACCGGCGCTGGACTGGCGTCGACAACACCGTGATCCTGGACAACCTGCAACGGCTGGCGGAGATGGGCGTCCCTTACCTGATCCGGGTCCCATTGGCGCCGGGGGTGACCGACACAGAAGCCAATCTCCGCGCTATCGCCCGCCATGCCCGGGAATTGCCCGGGCGGCCCCGGGTGGAACTGCTGCCTTACAACCAGGCTGCGGGCGGCAAGTACGCGGCCTGCGGCCTGGAATGGCGTCCGGATTACGACGAGACGGTCCCGTGCCGGACGGATCTCACGCCCTTTCATGAACTTCAAGTGGAGGCGAGGGTGCTGTGAACGCCATCCTGGAAAAGCGGCGTGCGGCCCTGCCGGAACTCTCGCCCCGTCTGGCGGAGATGAAACGGCGCATCCGGGCCGGCGAGCACCACCGCTTCCGCACCACCGACACGGTGGACGTCCTGACCGAATGCGAGCGCGAGGGTCTCAATTGGACCCAGCGGGCGGCCCGGTTGACCCGGCGCCTGTGCGAGGCCCAAACCGTGGTGATCGAACCGGATGAGCGCATTGTGTTCACCCGGACGGTGAAGCGGATTCCGCTTCTGCACCGTCCGGAGGAATTGGACGGGCTCCTGGCCGGGCGCGCCTTCCACGAGCTCGGGCCGATCAGCAACATCTGCGCCGACTGGGGCATGGTCCTCAGCCAGGGCCTCATCGCCCGCCGCGCGACCGCTGAGGCGACCCGGGCCCGGTTGGCCGGCGACCGGGAAGCGGAAACCTTCCTGGACGCCGCGGTGGAGACCATCGACGCGGTGCTGGAGCTTGCCCGCCGCTACGCCGCAGCGGCCCGGGCCGCGGGCCGGGACGATGTCGCAGAGGCGCTGCAACGCGCGCCGGCCCATCCCGCCGCCAGCTTCCGCCAGGCGCTCCAGGCCCTGCGTCTGTGCCATGCCGTTCTCTGGCTGAGCGGGCACTACCACTGCGGGCTGGGTCGGCTCGATCAGTATCTTTGGCCGTACCTGGAGGCGGACCTGGCCGAGGGCCGTCTGGTTGCGGCGGAAGCCCAGGAACTGCTGGAGGAGTTCTTCATCTGCCTGAACAAGGACAGCGACCTCTACCCGGGCGTCCAGCAGGGCGACAACGGCCAATCGCTGATGCTGGGCGGGGTCAGCCAGGACGGCGGCGACGCGGTGAACCCGCTCACCGTCATGGCGCTGGAGGCCGGCCGCAAGGCAGCGCTGATCGACCCCAAGATCAACCTGCGCGTGACCGGGATGACCGACTTGGGGCTGCTGGCCAAGGGCGTCGAGTTGACCCGCATCGGCCTGGGCTTTCCCCAGTGGTGCAACGACGAGGCAATCATCCCGGGCCTGGTCGCCGCCGGCTACGACCTGGAGGACGCCCGGGACTATACGGTGGCCGCCTGCTGGGAGTTCATCATCCCCGGCAAGGGCATGGAGGTGGTGAACATCGGCGCCGCATCCATGCCCGCCGCGGCGGACCGGGCGATCCGCGCCGGGCTCCAGGCCGGGGAGGGATTCGAGCGGATCCTTGAGCGTGCCGGCGCCGATCTTGCGGAGCAGGTGCGCGGGCTTGCCGAAACTAGCCGAAAGTTGCTGCTGCCGCCGGCGCCGTATTACTCGGTCTTGATGGATGGTTGCCTGGAGCGCGGCCGGGACCTCAGCCACGGCCTCAAGTACAACAACTTCGGCGTCCACGGCGCCGGCTCGGCCAACGCCGCCGACGCCCTGGCGGCGGTGCGCGCCCTGGTCTACGACCAGCGGCGCATCGATCCGACTCGGCTGATCCGGGCCCTGGACGCGGATTTCCAGAGAGAAGAAGCGCTCAGGACCGAGCTGCGCGAGGACGCGCCCAAGGTCGGCAACAACGACGCCGCCGCCGACGGGCTGTTGGTGGAATTGTTCGACCGCTTCGCCGACGCCTGCGCCGCCGCCGGCGACAACGGCCGCGGCGGCCGCTACCGCCCGGGAACCGGCTCGGCCATGTACTACGTCTGGCTGGCCCGGGGCCACGAGGGCATGCGCGAACCCACCGTTGGGGCCACCGCCGACGGCCGGCACAAGGGGGCGTTCTTCAGCTCGTCCTTGGCGCCTTCGCCGGACGTGCAGGTGCGGGGGCCTCTGAGCGTGCTGCAGAGCTTCGGCAAGCTCGACTACCGGCGCATCTGCAACGGCGGCCCTCTGACCATGGAGCTGGCGGACAGCCTGTTCAGGGGGATGGAAGCGGTCGAGAAGGTGGCCTTGTTTATTCGCGCCTTCGTCCGCTCCGGCTGCCAGCAGATGCAGCTCAACACCCTGAACGTGGACACCCTCCGTGACGCCCAGCGGCATCCCGAGCGGCACCGCAACCTGGTGGTCCGGGTCTGGGGCTGGAGCGGCTACTTCTGCGAACTGGACGAGAGCTACCAGAACCAGATCATCGGTCGGCACATCTACGGCGCCTGAGCGCGGGGACGGGTGCCTCCCGCAACTTCACCGCTGATGGCATGGCGCGAATCGCCTTTGCGCCTAGAGCATGATGCGATTTGACGGAATCGCCAGCGATGTCATTCCCGCTTTCGCGGGAATGACGCGGCGGAGGGCGTCGTGGGTTTCCTCGCATAGCGACGCGCTCGGGAAGCCCGGGCTCGAGGCAGATTCAGAGCGCTCGCAGCGAGGGGTCGAAATCGGACTCGCGGCTGCTGTGGGTCACCGTCCAACCATCCTCTCGACGATCCTTGTCAGGCGCCAAGGCTAGCCGGCGCCCGACACGCCGATGGCGATCGAGCCTCTGCCCCGCACGACGACGATCTCGCCGGCTTCGACCGACAGCGTCGCGCCCTGCGCGCGGGTTGCGGCGAGCCCCTTGGGGAGGCGCAGGGTCCACGCAACGTCGGCGGAGCTCGCGGTCACGTGGACCGCGGCGCCGTCGCGGCGGACGGTCAGGCGGAAAGCTTCCTCGCCGACGGCGTTGGGGATCGACGCGCTCGCCTCGGCGCCGTCATCGAGGCCATAGGCCGCGAACACCGCCCCATCGGCGAAATCGTAATCCGGCCGGTCGTCGCGCCTGCCCCAGGCGATGAGCGAACGGGGCCGCGCGTAGAGCGGCAGGCTCATGAAATTGTGCCTCTCTCTCCGCCAGCGGCCGCCGTCGACGATCTCGCCCGTCAACACATGCGTCCACTTGCCGTCCGGCAGGTAGAACGACACGTCGCCTTCTTCGCTGAACACCGGCGCGACGAGAAGCGACGGGCCGAGCATGTACTGGCGATCGAGCGCCTCGCAGGCCGGATCATCCGGGAACTCGAGCAGCATCGCCCGCATCATCGGCAGACCGCGCGCCGCCGCTTGCGCCGCGACGCCGTAGAGGTAGGGCATCAGCCGGCACTTCAGTTTCGTGAACGCGCGCAGCACGTCCACCGCCTCGTCGTCGTAGATCCACGGCACGCGATAGGAGGTGAAGCCGTGCAGCCGGCTGTGGCTCGACATCAAGCCGAACGCGCACCAGCGTTTGTAGATGTGCGCCGGCGCGGTGTTCTGGAAACCGCCGATGTCGTGGCTCCAGAAGCCGAAGCCGGAGAGTCCGAGCGACAGGCCGCCGCGCAGGCTTTCGGCCATCGATTCGTAGTTCGCCACGTTGTCGCCGCCCCAGTGAACGGGGAAGCGCTGCGAGCCGGTCGTGGCGGAGCGTGCGAAGACGACGGCCTCGTGCTCGCCCTTCAGGCGCTTCAAGAGCTCGAACACCAGCCGGTTGTAGAGGAACGTGTAGTAGTTGTGCATCTTCTCCGGATCGGAGCCGTCGGCATAGACGACGTCGGTCGGGATGCGTTCGCCGAAGTCGGTCTTGAAGCAGTCGACGCCTTGCGCGACCAGGCGCTCTAGATGGCCGGCGTACCAGGCGCAGGCCTCCGGATTGGTGAAGTCGACAAAGCCCATTCCCGACTGCCAATGGTCCCACTGCCAGACGCTTCCGTCGGGCCGTTTCAGCAGGTAGCCCTTGGCCTTGCCCTCGTCGAACAGCCGCGACCGCTGGGCGATGTAGGGATTGATCCAGACGCAGATATGCAGCCCCTTGGCTTTCAGCCGGGCGAGCATGGCTTCCGGGTCGGGGAAAGCGACCGGGTCCCATAGAAAATCGCACCAGTGCTGGCCGCGCATCCAGAAGCAGTCGAAATGGAAGACGTGCAGCGGGATGTCGCGCTCGCGCATGCCCTCGACAAAGCCGTTGACCGTCTTCTCGTCGTATTCGGTGGTGAACGAGGTGGTCAGCCACAGGCCGAAGGACCACGCCGGCGGCAGGGCCGGGCGGCCGGTCAGCCGGGTGTAGCGGTCGAGCACGTCCTTCGGCGTCGGTCCGTCGATCAGAAAATAGGAGAGCGACTCGCCTGCGACGGAGAAGCCGACCTTCGAGACGATCTCGGAGCCGACCTCGAAGGAGACCCGATCGGGCTGGTTGACCAGGACGCCCCAGCCCCGGTTGGTCAGAAAGAAGGGAATGTTCTTGTAGGCCTGTTCGGTCGAGGTGCCGCCGTCGCGGTTCCAGACCTCGACCGCCTGGCCGTTGCGGGTGAAGGCGGTGAAGCGCTCGCCGAGCCCGTAGACCAGGTCGCCGACGCCGAGGTCGAGGCGCTCGAAGACATAAGTCTTGCCCTCGTCGGCGTTGACGGCGTAGCCGCCGGCGCCGAGCGCGCTGCCGGTGATGCGCTTGCCGGCGCGCAACACGTCGAGCCGCCAGTCGCCGCGCTTCTCGATGCGGACGGTGAGGTCGCCGCTGGTCAGGCTGACGAAGTCCGCCTCGTTGACGATGATCGGCTTGACCGCCGGATCGGGGATCAATTCGAAAGCCGGGCCGCGATCGACGCCGCCGCGGTGATGCTCGAACGTCACGCCGATCACGTTCGGCGCCGGCGCGTGCAGACGGATGGCGAAATACTTGGTTTCGTGATCCTCGAAGCGGCTGCGGTAGGGACACGAGGAGGCGTCGACATGGATTTCGGTCTCGCTGACCGCGACGTCCCAGAGATGATGCGGCGTGGCGACCGCCATGCCTTTGGCGCTCCGCCAAACTCCGTCGCTGAACTTCATGGCTTTCTCCTCGAAATTCGCTTTCTCTCGGAACGGCTGAGCTCGAATCGAAAGGGCAGGGCGGTCGGGCTGGCGGCGGCCTACCGGTAGCGGATCTGATTCCATCGGTGCCCGATCAGCGACAAGATGATGATCAGTCCGTTGAAGAACTGGACATAGAAGCCGCTGAGCCCCGCGCCGACGATGCCGGTCTGGATGAACGCGACGATCAACGCGCCGATCGCGCCGCCGCCGACGGTGCCGACCCCGCCCCAAGTGGGCGTGCCGCCGACGAACACCGAAGCGAGCACGGGCAACAAATAGCCGTCGCCCGAGGTCGGCCACCACGTGAAGTTGATCATCGTCGAGAAGAATCCGGCGAGCGCGGCGCCGAGCCCGACGAACACGAAGGCCTTGACCCGCACCAGGTTGACGTCGATGCCCATTTGCTGGGCGCTGTCGGCGTTGTCGCCGACGATCTTCACATGGGCGCCGAACTGGTTGCGATTGAAGAGCAGCGACGAGAACACGACAAACCCCAGCGCCCATAACATCTGCGTCGGAACGCCGAACACGATGCCCGAGAAAACCGGCTTGGCCGAGCTTTGGGTGAGCGAAACGAGGG
>Ga0326728_10024948_pt1 | contig 10761 bp, 8 predicted proteins | sample MB3enrmetagenome_FD_207602 | JGI IMG/M metagenome (GOLD analysis project Ga0326728, IMG submission 207602) | Lab enriched peat soil microbial communities from McLean, Ithaca, NY, United States - MB31MN | ecosystem: Environmental > Terrestrial > Soil > Wetlands > Peat | place: USA: New York...
ATCCGTTCATTTGCTGCAATAACGTGACGACTTGTTTCTGATTGGTCTGGCCGGTCATGGAGTTCAGATTGGCTAGCAGGGTCCTGGCCTCCGTGCTGATTCCGCCCAGCTCCCCCTTGGCCTGTGTGATCAGGCCATTGGCGTTGTCTGCCACGGTAGCTATTTCGCCGGTGAGTTCATCCATGCTGGGCGACTCCGCCGAGGGAATGACTGCTCCAGCGTGAAGCCGGCGTGCATTATTGCTACCGGGGCTAATCATCAGGGCCGGGTCGCTCATCAAGCTGATGGAGCCGAGCTTCGCTACAGACTTCTCGTTCACAGGTATTTCCTTCTTGAGTTGCAAAAGAATCTCGATACGGGTCGGATCCGCCGCCCAGGGCCTCACAGCCGTGACTTTGCCCGCCGTGATGCCCGCGAACAGCACATCGTTACCGGCTTCAAGTCCCCCGGCATAGCTCAAGTACGTGCGATAGGGCACGCCCCCGCCTCGGAACTCTGCGTTCACCAAATAGATAAGCGTGTACGCCATGAGCGCCAGGGAAGCGAGAACGAAGATTCCGACCTTGGCTTCTGTGGTCACGGCGTCACCTCCGGGGAGCTCAAGTACTTTTCAAAGAAGGATTCCACCACGTGGGCGGTTGCAATGGTATCGGGTACGCGATCCAGAAACTGCTGTATGTGCGGATTTTGACTCGCTCTGATCTCATCCTTGGTGCCGACAGCGAGAAACGACCCCTGGTAGAGCATCGCGATGCGGTCGGCGATTCGGAAAGCGCTTGCCAGCTCGTGAGTTACGACCACGACGGTCATCTGGAACACCCGCTTCGAGAAGAGAATAAGGTCATCCAGCTCCGCCGCCACAATCGGATCTAGGCCGGCGGAGGGTTCATCAAATACCAGGATTTCAGGGTCGAGAGCCAGGGCACGCGCCACCGATGCGCGCTTTCTCATGCCGCCGGACAATTCCTGCGGGTAGAGCTTTCCAAAATCTGCCAGCCCCACCGCGGCCAACTTCATCCAGACGTCCAACTCAATGATGGAAGGGGCAAGCGACGTATGCTCGCGCAGAGCCAACGCGACGTTGTCCTCAACCGTGAGGGAGTTGAACAATGCCGCGCTCTGAAAGGAGACGCCAATCGAGCGCCGGACACGCTTCAGTTCCGCCGGCGAACAGCGCGTGATATCCACCCCCTTAATAACCACGCTGCCCGATTGCGGGCGTTCGAGCCCCAGCAGGTTACGCAACAGCGTGGTCTTGCCCGCGCCGCTGCCGCCGAGTAACACCATGGTTTCGCCTGCCTCGATCTCCAGGTTCAGCCCGTCCAATACCCGGCGTCCGGCGTACTCCACCACGAGATTGCGAACCGAGATAATCGACATCAGTGTTTCCCGGTAAAGTAAAAAATCGCGGTGAAGAACATATCAGCGACAATCACCAGGAAAGTCGACTTAACCACCGCGGCGGTGGTGGACCGGCCCACCGCTTCCGGCCCCCCTCGCACGCGGAATCCTTCCAGGCTACCCACGAGGACGATGATGGCGGCGAACGCTATGCTTTTGATGAGCCCGCTGACAACATCGCGTAAAACCAACGAGTCGAGTACTTCACGCACATAGAGCTTCAGACCAAGATGGGTGCTGAAGAACATGTAGATCCAACCTGCAAAAATCCCGCAAACGTTGCAGACGACGGTAAGACAAGGCACGGCGATGAGCGCGCCAAACAGCTTTGGCGCCACGACGAATTCGACCGGTTCGAACGCCATCACCTTAAGGGTGTCGATTTCTTCGGTCACCACCATGGTCCCGATCTCGGCGGAGATAGCAGAACCCGACCGCCCACTGACCGCAATGGCCGTGAGGAGCGGGCCTATTTCGCGCGTGAAACCGATGGCCACGAGGTCGATCACCAGGCTCAAGGCGCCATACCGGCGCAGCTCCGAGCCCCCTTGCATAGCGAGGATGAAGCCGCAGCACAATGCCATGAGTCCCACCATGGGGGTCGCCTCGACGCCGATCTGAACCATTTGAACAATGGAGGCTTTCCAACGGTAGCGGTTTCCGGTGATGGGCAGCGCGGTGCGTAGCGCGCGAACCGCGGCCCACAGTCCAATACTCAGGCCTCCGACATATTCCAGGCGTTTGAGCGTGTCTCTTCCGACGCTTTCGATGAATTTCGCCATCAAGGCACCTTTGAGACCGGGGAATGATCCATCTCCCCATTTGTGTCGAAGAGATGCAAAAGCCCCGTGACCTCAAGCAAATGGCGAGGCCCGTCGCGTAACCCTCGCAACTGCAATTTCGTGTGGTGCTGACGTGCAATCCGGAGTGCCTCGATCAGCGTACCGATCCCGGAGCAGTCGATATAGCTCAACTCCGACAAGTCGACGATGAGGGTTGGCGGAGACTGCTGGCTGAGTAACGCGTGGAGCTGCTTGCGAAGGCCGGGCGAAGAGTCGATCGTGACCCGTCCGCTCAGGCAAATGACTGCTTCGCGATCGCTGTTGGTCACCTGGAGGCTTAGATCCTGGATAGTGGTAGACTCCGTCGTCAAGGCTTTTCTCCTAGATTTGGCATTTCCTCGCTTTCAACAATGCAACCTAAGCGCCATAGCTAAGCCCTTGGAAACACGGGAGCTTATGCATCACGAAATCTCGATCATTTCGCGAATTCGCGAAGATCGTGAAAGCCATTGGTGGATTCTTAAAAGGAGGGTCACTTGCACCTTGTTCCATCAGTCACTTACAGCTCTCCCTCTTGGAGCACGCGTTGCCTAGGAAGGAGATTGAAGCAGAGCTCTTGCGTCCGCAGAATCTTGAAGACAAATTAACGAGTATCGCGCCCGAAATTGACAGTCGGGACAAAGAAGATGAACAAGTCCAGGAAGAGTCCATCGAGGAGTTGCACCGGCCCGGCGGCGCAGGTGGTGAATCTTGATTGTAGGACGCCAAACCCGATGCTCTACCGTCTCTTCACCACCCGTTGCATCGCTTGCTCGCGCATGAGCCCAGCGGAGGCTGCGTACCGCAATGCTCAGTACGAGTTGTTTGGAATAAAGGCAAGATGGGCTAGCAAGAATGGAACCGGGAAGATGGTATGGGATTCGGCACAGCCGTGCCGACCCGAGGGATTACGCGCCTCATCGCGGCTCCCAACTGCGTCTCGAGGGGGACCTCGCAGAATGAAAGCGAACTCGTCTTAGGTCGACGACAACGAGTAAGTGCCTCTGGCCAAAGGTGGCGGATTTGGTCTGTGAGGCCCACAAAGCGGGTAGGGAAACCTCAGCCGCGAATTCGTAGGAAGGCCGATCCTTGCTGGCCGAGAGCCTTCCCTTTTCGTACGCAACCACGGATCGTTCAGTTATGCTACTCTTGGATTGCGCCTAAAGAGTTATGAGAGGCCCCGGCGGGAACCGGGGCTTTTCCATTTGTGGTACAATCCTGCCACGCTCGCGGCGACATTGTCAAATCAGGAAGCAGGAGATGCCGACAGAGAAAATCCACGAAGCAATCAATCTCCTTCAATCTGAAATTCAAGAACTGCGCGTGCTCATGCAGGAGTGGGATCGTCTGTCTGCGAACCGGAGCGAGGCACTACAAGGGGGTTGCCAGGAGAATAGTTCTTCAGTCTCAGAAGATCGAAGAGTTAATAAAAGCCACCGTCTTCCCGCGCTAGACGACCAACTTTCTCACGACCTTTCGGGCGTGGAGAGAGGGCCCGGTCATCGGAGAGGGGCCCCCGACAGCGTGTTTGATCTGGGTAGGTAGGAGTTGAAGATAATTAAATAACTAAACAGACACTTTGTCCATCTAATTTTGCAGCCTTTTCAGCAACGCAAGAATATATTCCTACCCAGGCACAGGAGCGGCTAAAGTCTTTCAAGCCAAAGGACCCCACTACCCACGGGTGCCGTCGAACGGGGTTGCAAGACGTCTATTCGCTGCCCGGAGGTGATTCTCTCAGCGTGGTTGCCTCTTGGCCGGCCCTTCATCCCGGGCCAGGAATAAACTTCCTCCAAGGCTCGGCGCCGCATTACAAGGCCCTGAAGCTATACTTGTTGATGTTCATTGCTCGGATCTTCGACTCCAGAGTCGAGGCCGGAATCCCGAGCTTGGCGGCTGCGCCCAAAGGACCCGACACTTGACCGTGCGCCTCCGCTAGGGCAGCACCAATCATTTCCCGTTCTTCTATCGTCGATTTTCTGAAAGACGGATGCGGGGCGGGCTCGGTGAGGAAGAACTCGTGAGCCAGCCAATCCTTGCTGACCGAGAGCTCCCCCCTCTCGTACACAACCACAGACCGTTCAATGACGTTCTGCAGCTCCCGGATATTTCCTGGCCACGCGTACTGTACCAGCGCCTCCATCGTCTTGGAGGAAATCGACTCAACCGTCTTGTGCATCCTCCTGGCGAATAGCTGGACGAAATGCCGAACCAGCAGGGGAATGTCTTCCCGGCGTTCGCGCAAGGGAGGAATAGAAATCGGGAATACGTTCAGCCGGTAATAAAGATCCAGGCGGAACTGTTTGCGGACGACCATCTCTTCGAGCGCACAATGGGTCGCAGCCACAATTCGAACGTCGACTTTCTTTGTGTGCGTGCTGCCCAAGCGCTCGAATTCCCTTTCCTGCAACACGCGCAGAAGCTTTGGCTGCAGGTCCAGCGGGATATCGCCGATTTCGTCCAAAAAAAGTGAACCTTGGTCTGCCAGCTCCAGCCGCCCAATCTTCTGAGTCAAAGCCCCGGTGAAGGCGCCGCGCTCGTGCCCAAAAAACTCGCTCTCAAGCAGCCCGGTGGGAATGGCGGCACAGTTAAGCTTGACGAACGGTCGGTTCTTCCGCGGGCTGCAATTGTGAATCGCGCGGGCGATCAACTCCTTTCCCGTACCGGTCTCACCGAGCAGCAAAACGGTGGAATCACTAGGAGCCACAGTTCGCACCAGTTCTAGGACCTGCTTCAGCGCCCGGCTGTGCCCAACGATCTGCATCTGCCCGAAATTCATCTCACTGCGAGTCTCTTGTTTCCCATCAGAGGTGATACATTGGCGGATGGCATTCAGCAGGTCCTCGTCGTCGAAGGGCTTCGTCAAAAAGTCGACTGCACCTGCTTTGACCGCGCGCACTGTCATGGGAATGTCGCCGTGGCCGGTGAGAAAGATGATGGGGATCTGATCGCCCGATTTGGCCAGATCCTGTTGCAGGTCGAGTCCGCTAAGCCCGGGGAGGTTCACATCCAGTACCAAACAACTCGGTATTTCAGGTCGAGGCGTCCCCAGGAACTCCTGCGCTGACGCAAAGGTTCTTGACTTCAGTCCGGCGGAGCGAATCAGAGCTGTCACGCCCTCACGCGCGGACGGATCGTCATCCACCACGTAAACCAAAGCTCCCGTGTCACTCATGGAACCTCCTAGGTTTAACTGTTATGGTTTAGGCACCTGAAGCTTTTTACCACGCGGCCCGCTGAGGGTCTATCCGGATAAACCCTTAGTGTCAACCACTATTGCAGACCTGCTAATTTCGCCGTTCAGTACCCTGCCGAGCGGGATGGTGATTTCGCCCTCACACACTCGACATCTATGGTTACGGCTCAGATCTCAATCTTGAAGCCGCGTGGACGGCATCAAGCAATTCATCGTCACTGAATGGCTTAGTCAAGTACGCGACTGTCCAATCGGAGGAAGCTTCTGACCTTGCTCGTTCGTCAGATCCGTGCGCCGTAATGAAAACCGCTGGTAGTTTACAATTGCTGGCCAGCAGGTGACGGTGGAGTTCGATTCCGCTCATTCCCGGCATACGAACGTCTAAGATGAGACAGTCCAGCTTGTTCGGATGAGCCGAGTGCAGGAACTCCTCCGCCGAGGCGTACACTATCACCGCCATACCGGCGGACCTGATCAAGCTCTCAAGCGATTCCCGCACCGCGACGTCATCATCTACCACTGCAATAAGATGGGTCATCTGTCCTCCGCACTCCTTAATAGCAGCGGTGGGAAGAAAAATCAATTACACCTTAGTATTAGGTCTACAGGCTTGAGCCGGGGCAGCCCTCAGGATGTTTTTCGAGACCGAATCCCCAGCTTGTCCGCCATTCTCACCAGGTCCGCCAAAGAATCGGCGCGCATTTTGCGCATCACCTGCCCGCGGTGAACCTTGACGGTAACTTCGCTTATCTTCAGTTCGGCCGCAACTTGCTTATTAAGCAGCCCGGAAACTACCTGTTGCATGACTTCCTGCTCGCGTGCGGTCAGCGACTCATAGCGACTTTGCAACTCACGCATCTCCGCGTGTCGCTGGCGGGCAAGCCGATCGCGTCCGATGGCCTCTTCAACAGCCCGTAAGAGATCCTGCTCATCGAAGGGTTTGGTCAGAAACTCAACTGCCCCCGCTTTCATGGCCTGCACGGAGGCTGGGATATTGCCATGGCCTGTCAGGAAAACGATGGGGATCTCCAGTTCGAGCTCGGACATCCGCTTCTGCAAGTCGAGCCCGCTCAGCCCAGGCAGTTGCAGGTCCAATATCAAACAACTAAACGCCTCAGCCCGAGGGCGAGCCAGGAATTCCTGGGCGGAGGCAAAGGTCTTGGCCTTCCACCCGGCAGACCGGATCAGAGTCTCGAGACCTTCCCTAACCGAGAGGTCGTCGTCCACAATCGCGATAACTGCTTCAGGCTGCCGCATTTGATTCTTCATCGTGGTACTTCGGAAGGCTAAAGTGGAAGATTGTGCCTGGGCCGTCCTTTGCCGCAACCCATAACCGGCCCCCATGCGCCTGAAGAATGGAACGGCTGATCGAAAGTCCCATGCCCATGCCCCCGGGCTTGGTGGTGTAGAACGGGTCAAAAATCTTGTCCAGCGTGTTCGGGTCAATACCTGGCCCCGAGTCTTTAACCGTTACCTGCACCTGGTCCGCATCAATGTTCCGGGTGGTGATCAGGAGTTCCCGTGCCCGTTCATCTACGCTGCTCATCGCTTCCATAGCATTCATGACCAGGTTCAGCACCACTTGCTGCAACTGCACTCGATCCCCTGAAATAGGTGAAAGGTCATCCGCAAACTGCGTTCGAGTGATCACGCTCTTTCTCTTCGCTTCGTCCCCGACGAGGGCAAGGACTTCTCGGATTATTTTATTCAGATCGAGTTTTTCGCTAGGTGCCGCAGCCCTTTTGACCAGCGCCCGAACGCGGGCGATCACTTCCCCCGCTCGCTTCCCGTCGCGGACGATGCGGCGGGCGGCTTCCCGGGCTTCCTCCACGTTAGGCACGTCTCCGGCGAGCCAGCGCAGGCAGGCGCTGCCGTTGCTCACTACGCCCGAGAGCGGCTGGTTGACTTCATGCGCGATCGAGGCGGTTAGTTCCCCCAGCATACTGACCCGGTTGATGTGCGCGAGATCTGCCTCGAGTTGCCGCAGCCTCTCGCGCTGTTCTTCGGCCCGCAAGCGGTCACTGATGTCCCGGGCTACCTTTAGCAGGAAGCGACGCCCGCCATACCAGATGACGCCGGTCTGAACCTCCACCGGGAACAGCGACCCATCCTTTCGCCGATGCCAGTGTCTGTCGAACAGCACGGTCTCGCCCGCCGCCGACCGCTCCGCGACGGATTCGAGGGTCGCTTGATCCAGATTCACGTCGAAGGCCAGCGGGGTCATCCCGATCAGCTCCTGCCGGGTGTAGCCAAGGCTTTCGCAGGCGCTCCGGTTTACATCAATGATGGTTCCTTGCTCGAAGTCCTGAATGAAGAAGGCGTCCGCAGCGTGGTCCACAAAAGTCCGGAAGCGAATCTCGCTCTCGCGCAGCGCTTCTTCGGCGCGCTGGCGCTCGGTGATGTCGCGAGCGGCGGCGAACACACCCGTGACCCGGCCCGACTCGTCCCGATAGACCGAAGCGTTGTACAACACCGACATCACCCCTCCGGCCCGATGCCGCAGTTCCAAGGGATAATCCCGCACCATTCCTTCCCGGAACACCTGCTCGTAACCGGCACGGGCCTTTGAAGGCGCGGTGAAGTAGTCGCAGAAATCGGTGCCGACCAGTTCGCCGCGGGAGCGACCCGTGGCCGCCTCGGTGGCCGCATTGACGTCCGTGATCTCGCCGTCCGGCCCGATCGTCACCAGCGGATCGGGGCTGGCTTCGATGAGGCTGCGGTTATAAGCATTGGACAGCCGCAAGGCTTCCTCTGCCTGCTTGCGCAGGGTGATGTCGTTATTGGTCTCCAGGATGGCCACGGGTGCGCCCCGCTCGTCCCGCTGCAAAGCCCAACGGCTCGCCACCGCCACCTGGATTCCATCCCTTTTGGTGTGCAGAATCTCGCCTTCCCAACGGCCGGTACGGCTCACTTCCGCTCGAATCTCCTCAAGCGGCCCCGGGAAGACGGTCTTCAGCAGGTCATGAACAACTCTGCCTAAGGCGCGTTCGGCGGTCCAACCGTAGCGCTCCTCGGCGCCCCGATTCCAGTACTTGATCACCCCCTCCATATCCATCACAAAAACGGTGTCGTGCGTAAGATCGAGCAGAGCTGCCTGCGCCCGCAGCGCTTCCTCGGCGCGCTTGCCTCCCGTGATATCGACCATCGTGGCCACCACCTCCGCAACCTCCCCGTTCGCACTCAAAACTGGGTGGGCCAAGGTATGGACGAGTTTGACTGTTCCATCGGACCATACGATTCTGTATTCGACCTCGGAATCTACTTTCTCAAGGAACGCCCTATCACTGGCCTCCTTGACCTTGCCATGGTCTTCCGGGTGTATTCGCTGCCACACTTGATCCCGCTTCAGTAATGCCTCTTTCGGATCAGTGCCGAACAGTCGGAACATTTCCTCGGACCAGTATACGGGTTCGCGGCTCGTGCCATTCATGGCATAAGTGCCCGTATGGGTCAGCTTCTGCGCGCTGGCCAAGTAAGCTTCGCTGCGCCGCAGAGCTTCCTCGCTTTCACGCAGGCTGTGGAACATCAGCAGGCTGGTGAGCGAGTCGGTCAGCCGCCGGGCGATCTCCTCCAGCAGCTTTCTTTCGTCTGCCGTCCAGATGCGCGGATAAGAGCACTGGTGCATCGTTAACACCCACGGCTTGCCTATTCTCGGGTATAAGGCGATGCCCATTGAGGACTGGTGGCCGAAACGCTTCGCGAAGTCTCCTACCAGGGGGTAGTCGCATCCGGGACCAAAGGTTACAACTCCGCTTGACGCACGAACTATTTGAAAGCCCCTGGCCGTATCCGGAGTCATAGGGATCACGCCTCTTGCTGCCGGATATTCCGGTCGAGTCCGCTGCATGAACACCTGAAATGAACGGGCATCCGGATCGCACGGGTAGTACAAAAAGGCCCGGTCGCTCTCGAAAATGGACAGCATGGCACCGATAACATCGCCTGTCATCTGCTCCAGGTCATTCGTCCCCTGCATGGCCCGGTTGACCTGGTCCATGCTTTCCAAGAACCAGACCCGCGCCCGGCGCTCCTCCTCGGCCCGCTTGCGATCTTCGATATCGGTCGCCGTGACATACCAGCGGATGAGGAATCCGTGTTCGTCGCGCAGAGGATTATCACGAAACAGGAACCATCGGTACGCTCCATCCTTTCTCCGCATGCGTGCCTCGAACTCGTGCGGACCGTCGCTGGCAAGTCCGGTGTACACATCCCTCGCCATGCGTTCCCGGTCATCCGGATGATAAAACCAGAAACGATCGGAGATACCCTGCCATTCCTGAAGGGTTATGCCGAAGTAATCGAGCGTGGGCCGGTTGGCATAGAGTCGTTTCCTGCCGGGCCCAAAAACCGCAACTAACTGCGGCGTGAAATCCAGGACCTGCCGCAGCTCCATCTCCTGCTGCCGGACTTTCTCTTCGGCCCGTTTGCGCTCGGTGATATCCCGCACCAGGGCCAGGTTGTAAGCCCGGTCTCCATATTCGAAGTAATTCGCGCTGACCTCGACCGGGAAAGTGTGGCCATCTCGGCTTCGGTGGCGGCTTTCGAAACTCAGCGACCGCTGCGCCTTCAGCTCGCGCCAATGGTCGGGCCAACGCTCCGCCGGGAACTCCGGGTCAATATCCGATACGCCCATGCCGAGCAATTCCGCACGGGAATAACCCAGAATGAGGCAGGCCTCCTCGTTGACGTATTGAAAACGTCCCCTGTCATCTATCAGAAGGGCGGCTTCGCGTACTCTGTCCACGGCGAAACTGAGGAGGGCGACTTCCTGCTCTGCCCGTTCGCGCGCCGCCCGCGAACGCAGGGTGACGATGCCGAACGCCAAATCGGCAGCCAGTTCCTCAAGCAGCCGAATCTCTGCCGGCGTAAAAGCGTTGGGCTGTGCGGAATAAATGGTAAGACTGCCGAAGGCGTGGGCGTGTTCATCCTTGAGCGGCAGGGCGATGCCGGAATGAAAATCGTGCTGCAAAGCGCTCTCCTGCCAGGGCGCCAGGCGAGGATCCGTGGCGAAATCCTGAATGCAGCAAGTCTTCCCGCTGCGGATGGCCGTTCCGGTGGGGCCCCACCCCCGTTCCGTGTCGGCCCAAGTGATGCCGAGGTTGGCGAGATATCCCTCCTCGGCCCCGGTCCACGCGGCAGGGCGCACGCTTTTGGCCTCGTCGTGTTCGGCATAGGCCACCCACGCCATGCGATAGCCGGCTTCCTCGCAGACAATGCGGCAGATTTCGTGAAGCAAGCTGTGCTCGTCGGTAGCGCGCAGGAGGGTCTGGTTGCAGTTGCTGATCGCTCGCAGTTCGCGATTCAGACGAGACAAGGCCTCCTCCGCCCGCTTGCGCTCGGTAA
>Ga0326728_10024950_pt1 | contig 10761 bp, 7 predicted proteins | sample MB3enrmetagenome_FD_207602 | JGI IMG/M metagenome (GOLD analysis project Ga0326728, IMG submission 207602) | Lab enriched peat soil microbial communities from McLean, Ithaca, NY, United States - MB31MN | ecosystem: Environmental > Terrestrial > Soil > Wetlands > Peat | place: USA: New York...
GCTATGCCAACGGATGACCTCAAAAGGGCCAAACACCAGATTCCGGCCCGAAGGGCCGGAGCGAGTTCCGCTCGCTTGGACAAGCTGAAGCTTATCCCACAAAATCTCCGGCCTTTCGGGTGTGGGGTAAGCTTCAGCTTGGATAGCCGGGTGGGTTACATGCGTAGCGGGGCGCTATCCCGTTGAAAAAGCGCGGGGCCCACCGCCCATGCCAAAGCGAGGACCGCTGCCCCCACCACTATCCAGCCTTGCATCGCCAGCGCCCGGTTGCCGCTGTGGAACAGCTCCGCCGCCGCGGGATAGAGGGAGCCCAGCGTGAACACCAGCACGTACGCCCGATAGTTCCGGCGCGCGAAACACAGGCAGAATACCAGCGTGAAGGCGAGTCCGGCCAGCGCCGTTCCGTAGGACAGCGCGAACTCGCCCGGCGTTCGTACATCGCCCGAAACCGCCACGAAGGCCAACAAGAGGACCAGCGGCGCCACCATCCAGCGCTTCGGCAAACTGCGGAGGGCCAGGACACCGAGAGCCAGAATCGCGGCGCGCGAGAAAATCGTGCGCACCGCGTCGATGACGGCGGTGAGTGCCGGAAGCGGCAGGCCGATGAGCGACGGGTCGTCCACTTCGACGAATGACAGCGCATGCAGCCGGGCAGTCAGGAGCGCGGCCAACTGGTGCCAGAATTGCCACAATCCGATGGCTAATAAGAGGAGCACTAGGGCGTCCAGCGCGAGTCCCCGGCGCACTGGCCGGAACGCGGCCAAGCTTTCCGGGAAAAACGAAAGGACCAAAGCCGCCGCGGCGGCGAAGAGCACGAACGCAAACGCCACCTCGATGGCCAGCACCACGGCGGCGGTGACCGTGAATGTCTCGAACGGGATCGAGGTCGGGTAGTTTCGATACAAAAAGAGATGGAAGGAGAGCGCCAGAGCGGCGACGGTCAGCACCGTGGGAACGGCGGCGAGCAACAGGGTGCGGCGCCACGGCACCAGCCCTTGACGGATTTGGCGGATCAGCATCCAGATGCCGAAGACAATTGCGCCGGCTATGGCCGCGATCCGCACGATCCACACAGCGATGGAAATGAAATTCTGCCGGCTGCGGAGTCGCTCGAAGGTCTCGGGAATCTTCCAATAGGCGCGCAGGGCGGAGACGCGATCGCCATCCACCGCGACCTCCACGCGGTAATGAGCTTCGTCCACGTTGCGCGCATCGCCGGGGCGCGCTTCCCACACCAGGGTGTAGTCGCGCCGCGCCTTGCGTTTTTCCGTCTGGCTCTCCTTGAGATCCATAGCCGGCACGTTCAGGCCTTGTGCGGTGGCGAAAGCGGTGGCGATTTCACGCGCGGCCTCGGGAGTGAGATCGGCGCCCGCGCGGTCGTCGGGGATTTGATGGTTGAAGCCCATCGTTTTTCCGCTTTCGGGATTCACCGTGACGAGGAATTCGTCCTTGTCGAGCGATTTGAAATATCGCGTGGCCCAAAATCTCACCGGCCGGTACTGCTCGAACAGCTTGGAGGTGGCGCTTACCGATCGCCGCTCCAGGAAGTACTTGGCTGCCAGGCCATCGTCGCCTCCGGTGTGGGTCTCCGCGAAGGTGACCTGGCGATAGCCCGTAGGATCGACGCCCAAGCCGCGCAGGAAGGCGTCGGCCGGGGCGCGTGCCTGGCCGGCAGTCAGTCTATATTGCGGCGAATCGCCGAAATGCGCCACGGGAATCAAGGCAATTGCGAGCCCGGCCACGAAAATCGCCAGCGCCGCGAGGCGCATGCGCCCGCTCAGTGCCGTAACATCCGGAACGTGGACGGCAGCGGGCTCGGCGGCGTGAGGAAGTTCCGGCGCCGCCGGCTCGTCGCCATTCAGCAGGCCGGTTGCGGGCTCGAATCCGCCGTGCCGCCAGTACGCCACCAGCGCGATCAAGATCGGCACGACGAAAATCCCCGCGCTGGCCGCGCCCGACAGCCGGAAATACAGACTGTGCGAGCGCAGCAGCAGCAGAGCGCTGTACATGGCATCCACCGAGTAGTGCCAGATGAGCGTCGGCAGGATGCCCCAGCGCAGCATGATCAGCCCCAGCGCCACGCCGCCGATGCCGACCTCGATCCCGCGAATATAGAACGGCTGGTTGGGATACCCCGCATGGCCGAAGCCCCACACGAAACCCGCCACCACGATTGCCGCCGGAAGCCAGCGCAGCGCCTTCTTCAGAAACGGAATGGCGAACATGCGGAACATGAACTCCTCGGAGACCGCCGGCAGGTACCCTCCCACCAGCACATAGGCCCAGGGAAATCTCGTGTTCAGAAGATCGCTATAAGGCACGTCGGCCGGCGACCACGCCCCCAGCCGGTTGGCCACGATGTAAAAAATCGTCTGGTAGGCAAGGAAGACGGCGCACAGAGCGACGCCCAGGATGGCGCCGAGGAAGAAGCGTTTGGTGCGCACTCCGCGGCGGCTGAAGAGATTTCCCAGCGACACTTTATCGGGGAAAGCTTGGCGGTAGAGTACCTCCGCGCCGGCCGTAATCACGAACAGGGCGCCGCCCCAGGCGAGCGCGCTCAGCAGCGCCTGGAAGAGCTTCTGCATCAGGAAACTGGAATAGGCGTCGGTGGTGGGATACCCGTATTCGGCCAGGGGAAATTCGTTGAGGCTGGACAGGAACGACAGCACGATAGCGATCAGGCCGACGATTGCCGCCCTTCGCCAGCGAATGTCCTGGCGGCGCACGCGAATGACGATCACGGCGATCAGAGCGATCAGCAAACCGACCATGGCCAGCGTGTCGATAGTCTCCGCTGCATTGTTTTTCGAGCGGAGGCGCTCGTAATCGCGCGTCCACCGGTCGGGGACCTTGAGATACTCGCCATACCCGCCGACCTCGTTGCCGAGTATGGTGACGGTAATGCGATAGGTGCCGTCGTGGATGTCGAAATCGCGCTCTTTCCAGGTGAAGACGCGGTCGGTGCGATGCGGCCTGGTGACGGTGGACGATTCCACAAATTCGAGCGTGTCGAGCTTGCGGCGCGCGCGCGCGAGGAGAAAATATTCGGCCAGCGTGCGCGCCTGTTCGGCGGTGATGTCCGGCCTGGCGGCATCTTCCGCGAGCTCATGATCGAAGGCCACGAAATCGCCGGCCGCGGTGATGTCGGCGCGGAACTCCTCGCGCTGTTGGGGACGGAACCAGCGGAACGCCCAACGCCACAGGCGCACGCGCGTTCCCATGAGCCGGTTGGCTCTTTCCAGGCCGGCTTCGCGCTCGAGAAAAGTTTTCGCATCGTCGTCATAGCTGAAGCTGGACGCCACACGGTAAGCCCCGGGGACAAAGCCTTGACTTTCGAGAAATTGCTGCGCGCGTGTTTGTGCCTCGGCGCGGCTGACGCGAAAGTCGATGGAGGCTTCCGGGAAGGCGCGATAAAAATTTTCGGCCGTGAACCAGACGCATGCCCCCAGAAGCGCCAGACAGACCGCGATGAAGCGATAGTCGGCGGAAACGAAGCGCTCTTTCATGTTCAGGATTCCTTGGCCGCCCAATGGAGGCCGATGCCACCTAAGATATACCGGTTTGCATGGACGCGCGGAAAACCGCTTTGGCGCAGCAGTGACGACAGTTCGTCAATCGAAAGGAAGTTTCGTAACGAATCGGGAATGTAGGTGTAGGTCCTGGGGCGGCCATGCAGGAGCAGTCCCCAAAAAGTTCCCTGGGCGTAAAGGTAACCCAGATAGAGTGCGCGGAACAGCCGGTTGGAAGGGAGAAAAAAGTCCAAACTGACCAGCAGTCCACCGGGCCGGATCACCCGTTCGATTTCGCTCAAGGCCAGCGGCAGATCGGGGAAATTTCGTAGTCCGTAGCCGACGAATGCGCAATCGAAGCAGCCGTCGGGGAAGGGGAGCGCACCGGCGTCCGCGCAGGCTGCCAGTCTTACGCCCGACTCTTTCGCCAGGCTTAACATCCGCTCGGTGAGGTCCACCGCGACGGCTCGCGCACCGGGATATTGGCGGCTGACGAGCTTGCAGAAATCACCGGTACCGGCGGCCAGATCGAGAATCACCGGCGCCACCGGCAGTCCGGCAAGGGCTACGCCAAGCCGCTTCCACCGATGGTCCATGCCATACGAAAAAGCGCGCGTGACGAAGTCGTAGCGCGGCGCGATCGAGGAAAACATGCGCCGCATCAATTGCAGACTCCGCTGTTCCGGGGGCTGTGGCACTGGCAGGGAATTGTAGCAGAGAACTTGCCGGCTTTCAGCTGGGTGGGGCGGGTCCCCAGACCCGCAACCGAACCTTCCGCGGTCTTCGCCGACTTCGGTAGCCCGCAGGCCAGGGCCGGGCTGTCGCCGGGCTGTCGCCCGGCTGGGCAAGCTAAAGCTTACCCCACATCGGAAAAGGTCGGCGATTTTGTGGGATAAGCTTTCAGCATGTCCAAGCGAGCGGAGCTCGCTCTGGCCTTCGGGCCATGATGCGCTCGCTCGCGGTGGCGCCTCATTAAGAGGTCCTTGTTCAACCCGGGAATAATGAGCCGCGGATTTTGCAAGTCGCGCTATCGTCTGGTCGATCGGGCGTTGGCGACCCTGGGCAGCTCGGCGATCGCGCTCGCCGAAGCGATCAGGGGCGGCGGTACGATGGAATCGTCCACCATCTGCAGCATGGCTTGGGTGGACAGGTCTTCCGCGTCCTTATAAAAGATCAATTTGCCAGCGTCGCCGTCGAAATCCACCCGCACGAGATCTCCACCCCGAACCTGGCTGCTGGCCATTAGATTCGAAAGGGGGTGCACCAGGTGGCGATCGATGGACCGTTTCAGGTGGCGCGCCCCATATTTCAGGTCGGTGCCCTCACCCAGCAGAAACTCTCTTGCCGGTTCCGCTACCGAGATCACGAAGGGCAGGACATTCGCCGAACTGAATACCCGCTGCTGCACGACGTTCAGCTCGAGCGTCAGAATCCGCCGCAACGCTTCCTTGCCGAGCGGCCGGAAAACCACCACCTGGTCGATGCGATTGATGAATTCGGGAGTAAATTTGCGGCGTGCGGCTTCCATGCCAGCGCCGGCGGCCTTTTCGGTCAGCTCCTCATCCACTTCTCCGCTGGCGCGGCGCCGTTCCACTTCCCCGGCCGCGAATCCCAGGTTAGGCCGAAGAATCGAAGCCATTTCAGAGGCGCCCAGGTTGCTGGTCATGAAGATCATGGCGTGCGAGAAGTCGACCCGCCGATTGTCGCCCAGCGTCAGTGTGGCTTTGTCCAGGATGCCGAGCAGCAGATTCCACAGGGCGTCGCTGGCTTTTTCGATTTCGTCGAAGAGCACAAAGCTCAGCTTCACTTTCTCGGTGTGGAACTGATTGAGCACTTCCTGGCTGAGCAGGGGATGCGTTTCCCGGTGCCCCAGATATCCGGGCGGCGAACCGATCAGCTTGGCGATTTCGTGCGAGTGCTGAAACTCCGCGCAATCGATTTTGATCACCGCGTGCGCGTCGCCCACCAGGCTCTCGGCTAAGGCTTCTACCGTACGGGTTTTCCCCGAGCCGGTCGGACCCAGAAACAGGAGGTTACTCACCGGACGTCCGGGGCTCGACATGCCCGACAGGTAGGTCTGATAGACGTCGATAATCTGCTGAATGGCCTGGTCCTGACCGACAATCTTCCTGCGCAAGTCTGATTCCAGCGTTTCCGCTTCATTTCCCGTTCGCGTCGGATCCAAGATGCGATTGAGCAGCGCCATATGCGGCCTCCGATCCCTTCCACTTACTTGGATGAGCACGCGGAGTGCCACGGTACAGAAGCGCGAGTAAATTCATGTAAGCCCCTATTTCTTGGGCTTCGACGGCCGCATTTCCACCTGACTGACCATGGTGCGGGCGGGCATTCGCAAAACCATGGCCACCACCTCGGCCACATCCTGGGCAGCAACCTTCCAACCGCTATCGGCCGTACGTTTGGAAGCGTCACCCGCGAAGTCGGTGGCCACGCTGCCCGGCATGACGGAGCAAACCCGCACGTTGTCATAGCGATGGTCGAGCATGAGCGCTTCGGTGAAACCGTTCAGGCCGAATTTCGAGGCATTATAGCCCGCCCCGCCGCTGAATGCATTCTTGGCCGCCAGGCTGGAAATGTTGACAATAAAGCCGCCACCACGCTGGGCGAACCGCGACAAGGCGGCGTGGGCGCAATAAAAGGCGCCGTTGAGGTTCAAGTCGATGTTGCGCCGCCAGTCGTCGACGGTCATCTCGCCGACTTTGCGAAAAACTCCTTCCCCGGCGTTGTTTACAAGTATGTCGAGCCCGCCGAACTGCCGGTCGACCTGGCTGAAAAAGTGTTCTACCTGCTCGGGTTGCGCCACGTCGGCGGCGAACCCGGCGATGGTGCCTAACTGGTGCATTTCGGCCACGGCGCCGTCCACAGTGGCTTGCTTGCGCCCGCAAATGGCGACGCTGCAACCTTCCTGAAGCAAGCGCTCCGCGATGGCGCGTCCGATTCCCCTGGTTCCGCCCGTGACAATGGCGATCTTGCCGGCAAGAGTTTCCATATTCTCAGTTTAGTATCGTGAATCGGTACGCCGTGCCGAAAAAAACTTAGCCACCGATGAACACCGATAAACACCGATAAAAACGCCCTGTTTTATCGGTGTTTATCGGTGTTCATCGGTGGCCAATAATGTTCTGTTCTTCCAGAGTGTACTTTTCGTTTGTGCCGATTCGGTGCACGTGTTTCGATCTGGAACGACGGCGGAACGCTTTTATTCCGCCCCGACCATTAAGTGCATTTCGTGAACCAAGTCGCGAAGCATGGAAGCGTGTCCGTCCAATTCCGCTCCGGCGGAGGCGCTTTGCTCCGCACCGGCGGCGGTCTTTTGCGTCACCTGCTCCATTTGCAGAATCGCGCGCGAGATTTGTTCCATACCGCGAGCCTGCTCCTGGCTGCCCAGATTCACCTGGTCTACCAGAGCTTTGACGCGAACGGCGCTCTCCGTCACAGACCGGACGGCCCCCGCCATCTGATCCAGCTTGGCGTTGCCGTCGCTGGAGGTCGCAATGGATTCCTCGATGAGCGCGGCGGTGTCCCGCGCGGCTTGGGCGCAGCGCTGGGCCAGATTGCGGACTTCGTCCGCCACTACCGCGAACCCCAGACCAGCTTCGCCGGCGCGCGCCGCTTCCACCGCGGCGTTGAGCGCCAGGATATTGGTTTGGAAGGCGATCTCGTCGATTACTTTGATAATGCGGGCAATCTTGTGGCTGGAACCGTCGATCTCCTTCATCTGCTCCACCATGCGATCGAGCGCGCGGTTGGATTCGCGCGAATCCTCCCCGGTCTTCTGCATGAGCGCTGCCACTTCCGAGGCATGATCGGCATTTCTCCGCGTGATGGAGACGATTTCCTCAGTGGATGCCGATGTCTCTTCAAGCGAAGCCGCCTGCTCCGATGCCCCCTGCGCCAGCGACTGGCTGGCGGCGGACACCTGCTTGGAGGCATTGGCCACATGAGCCGCACTCTCGGCGATTCTCGCTGACAGCACTTTCAGAGAGCCATTGGCCTGGCGCACGATTACGAAGACAGCCACGCCTACTCCCAGCGCCAGAAGCGCCAACATGACCGTTGCCGCGGTAGCCCGCGAGGACTTGGAAGCTGAGGCCGCCGATGCCGCCGCTAACTCACGGCTCTGCTGGTCAACCAATGAACTTGCCGCCTTGCCGATTTCGTCTATTCGCGGTTGGACCTTCTGGCTGAAGATATCGAGGGCGGCGTCCATCTTATCGGAGGCCACGGATCGCGATAGCTCTTCGTGCCCTTCGAGCACCATGGACGTTTGCTGGTTGAGGTTCTTCACGATCGACTCCGTTTCGCCGTCCTGTGCGAGCTGGCTCAATTCTTCCAGCGCCTTCTGTAAGGCCGCCGCACGGGCGCGGAACGTCTGCTGATATTGTGCGGAGTGCGCCTTGTCGGAGAGCATTTCGGCCAATACGGCGCCCTGCTCGGAAGCGGCCATGGCCGCGGTCGCGGCACTTACTTCGCCTGCCAGATACTGCTTGCGCGCCGTCACACCGGCGGCGCGCTCCAGATCTTCGTTCAAACTTCGAGTGACCAAAAGCGCGCCTCCGCTGGTCAAAAGCACCAGCGCCAACATCGCCGCGAAACCGCTCAACAGCTTCCTGCCCAGGCTCATACCGCCCCTCTCTAATTCGCCGACCTACATTTTGAAATCGACCGTGACCGGCGCCAACACGCGAATCGGCTTTCCGTTTTCGACGAAGGGCTTAAACTTCCAGCGCTTCACCGCTTGCGCGGACGGACCGGTAAACAGGGGATTGCCGCTCACGATGTCCACTTTTAGGACTTCGCCGGTTTCCGCCACCAGAACTTGCAACTCCACAGTCCCTTGAACCCGTAACTGCCTGGCCACGGGCGGGTACTCGGGTTGAACCTTCGTAACCACGGCGCTTAACGCCTCGCCGCGAGTGATCTTCTTCGGTTCGTCCTGGGCCGAGACGACAGCCCCCAGGAGCGCTGCCAGCGCGATGCAATGCCAGAAATGTTTCATGGAATTGAACCTGCGTACGTTCACGCATATAGTATCGGCGGCAATCGCGAAAGCTTTAGCGGGCAGGCGGAAGCGTGTCGCACGTATAATCGAGGTAAGGCGCGCAAGGCGCCGATCGCGATGAGAAAGCGCCTCTTTTATTGGTTCGCCACGGTCCTGCTGGCCATTTGTGTGGTGCTGGTGGTATGGGAGGGCTCCGTCCGTCTCCGCTCGACCAATCCCACCGAGACCTTTAATCTCTGGGCCATTTCCATCCTGACCTTCGTCGTAATGGTGACCTTAGGCTGGATTGTCTTCCGCACCGGCGTCAAACTGTACATCGAGCGGCAGGCAAACCGCGAAGGGTCGCGCATCCGCACCAAACTGGTTCTGGGAGCATTGACTCTGGTCAGCGCCCCGGTGGTTTGCCTGGTGCTCGGAAGCTACTTCGTCCTCAGCGCCAACATGAACGCCTGGTTTACCGAACCCATGCAGAACCAGGTGGAAACCTTCACCGAAATGGCGCGCATGTTCAAGCAGGAAATGCTCGACGAGACCACTGCGCAAGCCGGATTGCTGGCCGCCCAACCGGAAACCCTCCGGCTGGTGCGCGACGGCGTGAAGACTCCCGGCGCGCTGGAGGAATTCTGCCGTGTGAACGAATCGAAGTCGGTGGCCATTTACGGATGGAACGGCGGCCTGCCCCTCGACTTCTGGGGTCCCTACGACGCCCCGCCGGATGGCGACCATGAGGTTCTTGCCGATCATGCCATCCGTGACGGCGGCCGTTTTTTGGGGAGGGTGGTTCTGACCGCCGGCATTCCTCTCGATCTGCGGAAGAAGAAGGCCTACATCGAGAAGGCGGTGAGCGACTGGCACCAGCTTTTCGCCAAACGCAAAGAAATCAGGCTGGACTACATCATGCTGGAGGCGCTGATCACGCTGTTCGTCCTCTTCGTGGCCACCTGGATCGCGCTGTTCCTGGCGAAACAGATCGGCGGCCCGATCACAGCGATTCTGGAAGGCGCCAGCCAGGTGCGCAAGGGCAATCTCAAGTACCGGGTGCAGGCGAAAGCCGTGGACGAACTCGGTTTGCTGGTGCGCGGATTCAACCAGATGACCGAAGAGCTGGAAATCAGCGCCGCGGAGCTGGACCGCCGCCGCCGTTTCACCGAAGCCATCCTCGAGAGTATTCCCACCGGCGTGCTCTCCATCGGCGCCGACGGTTCCATTCAATTGGTGAACCAGGCGCTGCTGAAGATTTTCCCGCAGGGACAGGTAGCGCGCGCTACGCGCCTGGAAGATCTCTTCTCGCGCGACGACACCGCCGAAATTAAATACCTGATGAAGCGCGCGCGCCGCACCGGTCTGGCCGCCCGCCAGATGGACCTCAGCCTGGAACACCGCACCGTCAATCTTTCGGTGACGGTGGCGGCGCTCGAGGAGAAGCTGACGTCGGGCTTCGTGCTTGTCCTCGAGGACACCAGCGAATTGTTGCGCGCGCAGAAGGCCGCCGCGTGGCACGAAGTGGCCCGCCGGGTGGCGCACGAAATCAAGAACCCGCTCACTCCCATCGCGCTTTCGGCGGAACGGATCGAGCGCCAGATGGATCGTCTCGATCTGCCCCCTCCGGCGGCGCGCATCATTCGCGAGTGCGCCGACACCATTTCGAAGTCGGTCGACTCCGTGAAGACGCTGGTGGACGAATTCTCGCAGTTCGCGCGTTTCCCCGCCGCCCAGCCGGTGCGCAGCGACTTGAACGAGGTGGTGCGCGACGCCCTGGCCATCTTCAAAGACCGGCTGGAAGGCATCGCCATGCAGACGAGTTTCGCGCCCGGACTGCCGCCTGTGAACCTCGACCGCGAGCAGTTCCAAAGAGTGGTGGTGAACCTGGTGGACAATGCGGCGGAAGCCATGCAGGAGTCGCTGGTGAAGACGTTGTACGTGGCGACGCAATTGGGCGCCGCCGAATCGGTGGAGCTGGTGGTGGCCGATTCGGGCAGCGGAGTGAGTCCCGAAGACAAGGAAAAACTGTTTCTGCCGTATTTTTCGACCAAGAATCGCGGGACCGGGCTGGGTCTGGCGATCGTGAGCCACATCGTGACCGAGCACGGCGGCCAGATCCGCGTGGAAGACAATAAGCCCGCCGGGGCGCGCTTCACGGTGGAGATTCCGGCGCTGCTCGACGAGGGCAGCCCGGCCGACGCTTCACGGCCGGCGGTGGCGCGCACATGAAGCCCAGGCGCGTGCTGA
>Ga0326728_10024953_pt1 | contig 10760 bp, 1 predicted proteins | sample MB3enrmetagenome_FD_207602 | JGI IMG/M metagenome (GOLD analysis project Ga0326728, IMG submission 207602) | Lab enriched peat soil microbial communities from McLean, Ithaca, NY, United States - MB31MN | ecosystem: Environmental > Terrestrial > Soil > Wetlands > Peat | place: USA: New York...
AGCGCCAACGGCAGCTTGTTCCCTCTCAAATGGCCTGCTACGGCCTGATAGTCATGAATGGCCGCTACGGCGGGACCGACGAGCCGCCCATGACAGCGGGTACAATCGAAGCCTGCGAAGCCTACGTCAGCCAAGGCGGGAACTTGCTGATCGTTGCCTCGGGTGAACATCTTGGCGAGGGCAAGGAGCACCTGTTTTACAATCCACTGCTGGAGCGCTTCGGGATGAAGTTCAGGTCCAGCGCGGACATCCCGTGGGGGCGCAACCCGTGCGTCGTGACCGAGCATCCCGCGCTTAGAGGGATCAAGGGCTTCACAGCTTACGGCGGCGTCAGGGTTGATGCGGGCAACAAGGGAGAGGTGCTTGGGGAATATGAGGGGCAGCCTATTATCGTGGCGATGCCTTATGGCAAAGGGCGGGTGGTCGCGGCGGGCCTCGGGGCCGGATTGCTCGGCTGCTGCATGAATCCGTCGAGGAACAACGACCGCGAGGGGGATATCGAAAAGAACGCAGCGTTGCTGAGTCGCTTGGCGGCCTATTTGCTGTCCAATGCTCCCGCCAACGCCCCTGACCTCGGCCAGCAAGCCGTCCGCAACCGGCAGCACAAACAGTTTCAATTGCATGGCCAATTCAGATTATCAGGCCGTTTTCCAAAAAAAACCGACCGCTGCGCGGGCTTTCCTTCCTGACATTCCACATTCAACGCCAATCGACCGCTACGCAGTCTCGATGAGGACCGGCTCCGCTCCGCCTATCCTCATCAGGCTGTTTCGCTTGCGCCTGCTGTTTCTGCTCTGTTATGGCTGACCTGGGGCGAGCAGGACCCGGAAACCGAGGTAGTTGACGCTGACAACCGGGTCGGCGTTGGCGCCGCGGTACGCCGACCGGCTGAACCAGGCGTAGTTCTGCCAACTGCCGCCGCGAAACACGCGGTACGAGCCCGCGCCGGGGCCCTGTGGGTCTGTCACACCTCCGGCAGGGTAGGTTCCATACCAATCCCAGCACCACTCCCACACATTCCCAGCCATGTCATACAACCCATAGCCGTTCGGGGCAAAATACCCAACCGGACTGGTGTAGGGTATAACCCCGTCGTCGAAAGTTGGATCGAAGCCACTCTCTGCCTCATAGTTCGCATGGCTCCAGTCAATCGTGTCCCCCCAAGGAAACCGATACCCACTCAACCCGCCACGCGCCGCCTTCTCCCACTCCGCCTCCGTCGGCAGCCGGTAGCCCGCGCTCCAGTTCACGGAGGCACTGTCGAGGTCTATGTCCCCGGAGCGGTAAACCGCCGTGTTGCTGGCGTCGGTGTAGTAAGCGGGCGTACGCCCCTCCATCTCGCTTCGCGCATTGCACCACTTCACACAGTCATACCAGTCGATGCTCTGCACCGGATGGCTGGCCGCCTTGCCGGAGCCAGCATTGTCAAAACCGTAGCCGTGGTTCGTCGCCCATTGATACACCTGCTGCCAGAGCGCGTAACTCACCAGGTTCGTGTCCATGTAAAACGCGCTCACATAGACTGGGTGCAGGGGGGCGTCGGTTTCGCCATCGAGAGGGTCGCCCATCTGGAACGAGCCCGCCGGAATCAGGACCATGTTGGCCGGAGCCGTGTTGGTCGGACCGACGACCAGCCGATAAAGCCGGGTGGGTTGGCGAAACATGGTGACATCGAAGTAAAGCTGCGTCGTGTTGGTCAGCGTCACGGTGTCCAGCGTCACCCAGGCGTTGGTCGGGCCGAACTGGTTGATGTAATCAATCTGCACCGAACTGCCAATCGCCCCGGTCAGCGGAATCTCAGTGGCCATGCTCATCTCCAGCGCGGGCGGCGGCCCGTTGGTCTGCCAAGCGCGGTAGAATCGCCGCGCGGGCAGCGATTCGGAAAGATCAAAACAGAGCTGCGGCGCGCTCTGGATCGTCACGTTCGTTAGCGACATCCACTGTGCGCCAGGGCCAAAGGCGTTGACATAATCCAGTTGCAGGAAGCTGCCGACGTCGCCCGTCAAGTTCAGGGCCGGGACAATGCTTCTCTCGACCGGGGCGATCACACTCAGCATCGCGGGCGCGCTGGCCACAGCCCCCCAGAGATTCGTGACTACCACCATGTAAGCTCCTGCCTGTGCGGGTTGGACGTTGGCCAAGACAAGATAACAGTTGGTAGTAACCCCCAGCGCGTTGGTGCCGTTGAAGTACCATTGGTAAGTTGTTCCTGGCGCAGCATTCGTCACTTCCAGCCAGAAGCCGGCGAGTGACCCCATCTCAGCGGTTTGCGTCAAAGGGGGCGCCAGGATGCTTGGGTTTCCCCATGCGGCCACGTAGGACAGGGAGACGTCGGTAATGAGCACCGTGTTGTCATCGGGATTAGCTCCGTAGCTCGAGAGCGATGCGAAGCTAATCTGGTAGTCACCCGGAGCCGGGATGATGAAAGGACACGTTATGTTTGTGAAGGGCTGGCTGTTGACCGAGGTGTTGGTCACATCCAACACACTTGGGCCTCCTGCGACGGGCGCAACCTCAACCGTGTACAGCAGGTTCCCGCCGCTAAAGCCGGCGGAGGAGCCAAGGTCAGCCGGCACCCGTCCGGCTGCGGAAAAGGAGAGCAGGTAAGCGCCGGCGGAGGTAAAAGTGACCGCCTGGGAGACGCTCCCGCTCAGTCCGTCATAATGTTGAATGAAGGCGTACTGGCCGCTGTAACCTATGTTGGCGACTGAAAACGCGCCGGTGGGGTCCCCCTTGTAGTCATTGGCGACGCCAGATTGGCCGATAAAAACCCACGGCTGGCCCGGGGCGGTAGGGGGGTCGTATTGGAAGAACGTCCCGGACGGCAGGGCTGGTGCGCTAAAGTCGGGGTTGAATACGCTGTCCAGCGTGGCCAGGTTCACTGTCAACAGGGCCACTGCGCTGGTCACACTGCCAAACTGGTTGCTCACCACCACGCTGTAGCCCCCGGCATCGGCGGCTTGGAGATTGGTCAGAGTCAGGGAGGCAGCCGTGCCCCCGGCCAGCGCCGCCGCGTCCTTCCACCATTGATACCCAAAGGGGGCCGTCCCCACTGCCGTCACGCTGAACGTCACGCTATCCCCCAATTGGCCGAGCTGGCTCACGGGCTGAACGGCGATCAGCGGGTCTATCACCACGAGTGTGGCCAGCGCGCTGGTCACGCTGGCAAAGCTATTGCTCACCACCACGCTGTAGCCGCCGGCGTCGCCGCCAAGCACATTCGTCAGCACCAACACCGCCGTCGCCGCCCCCGCGATGTTCCCCCCATCAACCAGCGGCGCCCCGTCCTTGCGCCATTGGTAGCCCAAGGGTTCGGGGACGCCGGCGGCCACCACGCTGAACGTCGCGGTCGTGCCAGGGTCATTTGTCCGGCTGGCGGGCTGGGAGATAAACACAGGCGGCCCGGAGGTCGGCGCACCCGTAAGCTGAACGTCGCTTTCCACAAACCAGCTCGAACCATTATATTGGCCCCCGGTGACATAGCCCCGAGCGCGAATGGCGCCGTTGGTGGAGGGCAGCGAGACGCTGGTCAACTGCCAGCCTCCTGCCTGACCGGCAGGCAGGCCGGCAATGCGCGTACCGGCCCCGAGGCTGGTCCAGTTGGTGCTGTCATTCGAGAATTCGAAGGTCGTGCGCCAGACTTCCGGGCTGGCGCCGCCCCGCAGCCAGGTGATGGTCGAGCCATCGTAACCGAGGCTCTGGGTGGCCGGTTCGCTATTGTTCAGCCGCCCAAGGAGATCGCGCGTCTGACCGGCGAGCGTGCTGAAGTTGCCCCCCACCAGAATCTTGCCATCCGCCTGCAATGCCAGGGAGCACACGCAAGAGTCTGGCCCCGGAATGAAGCTCGTGTCCGCCGTCCCATCCGCATTGAGCCGGCCAATGTAATTGCCGCTCTGCCCGCCCAGCGTGCTGAAGTTGCCCCCCACCAGAATCTTTCCGTCCGCCTGCACCGCCAGCGAATTAACATACGGGGAATACGGGGAATTGCCTCCCGCCCCTGGATTGAACCCGCCGTCCAGCGTCCCGTCCGCATTCAGCCGGCCGAGGTAGTTGCGCGTCTGCCCGCCCAGCGTGGTGAAGTAACCACCCACCAGAATCTTCCCGTCCGCCTGCACCGCCAGCGAATACACGGAATTGTCCGCCCCCGGATTGAATCCGTTGTCCAGTGTCCCGTCCGCATTCAGCCGCCCAAGGTAGTTGCGCGTCTGCCCGCCCAACATGGTGAAAGGGCCGCCCACCAGAATCTTCCCGTCGGCCTGCAACGCCAGGCAACACACCGAATCGTTTGGCTCCGGATTGAAGCTCGAGTCCAGCGTCCCGTCGGCATTAAGCCGGCCAATGTTCGTGCGGCTCTGCCCGCCCAGCATGGTGAAAAGGCCCCCCACCAGAATCTTCCCGTCCGCCTGCACCGCCAAACAAGGCACGCCGGCGCCGTACGGCGCGGCCGCCCCCGGATTGAACCCGGTGTCCAGGGTCCCGTCGGCGTTGAGCCGGCCGATGTGATTGCACATCTGCCCGCCCAGCGTGGTGAAGTAGCCCCCCACCAGAATCTTTCCGTCCGCCTGCACCGCCAGCGAGCTAACATACGGGGAATACGGGGAATTGCCTCCCGCCCCTGGATTGAACCCGCTGTCCAGTGTCCCGTCCGCATTCAGCCGCCCGATGTAGTTGCGGGTCTGGCCGCCCAGCGTGGTGAACCAGCCACCCACCAGAATCTTGCCGTCCGCCTGCAGCGCCAGCGAGAAAACCTCTTCGCCGGAGGCCCCCGGATTGAACCCGCTGTCCAGAGTGGCCACGTTCACTGTCAAGACGGCCACTGTGCTGGTCACGCTCCCGTACTGGTCGCTCACCAGCACGCTGTAGTCCCCGGCATCGGGGGCTTGGAGATTGGTCAGAGTCAGCGAAGCCCCGGTGCCCCAGGCCAGCGCCCCCCCATCCTTGGACCATTGATACCCCAATGGGGCCGTCCCCGCTGCCGTCACGCTCAACGTCAGGCTCTGCCCGCCTTGGCCGATCTGGCTCACGGGTTGAACGGCTATCACCGGGTCTATCACCGTGAGTGTCGCCACCGCGCTGGTCACACTGCCGTACTGGTTGGTCACCACCAGGCTGTAGCCGCCCGCGTCCCCGCCCCCTACGTTCGCCAGCGTCAGCACCGCCGTCCATGCCCCCGCGATGTTCCCTCCGTCGGCCAAAGGCAGCCCGTCCCTGCGCCATTGGAAACTTAGCGGTGCGGTGCCGGTCGCCGCTGCGCTGAAGGTGACGGTGCTTCCCGCCAAGTTGGTGGCGCCCTGCGGCTGGGCCGCCAAGGCGGGCGCAACCCCAGGGCCAACCGGCGGAGGGCCGACAACGTCAGTCTCCACAAACCAGGTCTCGAGATAGCCCCGAGCGCGAATGGTGCCGTTGGTGGAAGGCAGCGAGACGCGGTTCAGATACCAGCCTCCGGCCAGGCGCGCACCCGCGCCGAGGCTGGTCCAGTTGGTGCCGTCGGTCGAAAAGTCGAAGGTCGTGCGCCAGACTTCCGGGCTGGCGCCGCCCCGCAGCCAGGTGATGGTCGAGCCGTCGAAATCGAGGCTCTGGGTCGCGGGCTCGGTGTTGTTCACCCGCCCAAGGTAGTTGCACGTCTGCCCGCACAGCGTGGAGAAGTAGCCCCCCACCAGAACCTTCCCGTCCGGCTGCACGGCTAGCGAATACACTTGGTTGTCCGCCCCCGGATCGAAGGCGCTGTCCAGTGTCCCGTCCGCATTGAGCCGAGCGATATTGTGGCACGGCTGCTCCGCCAGCGTGGTGAAAAAGCCGCCCACCAGAATCTTCCCGTCCGCCTGCACCGCCAAACAATGCACGGAACCGCCGGTCAGCGCGGGCGCGCCGCTCGGCACGGCCGCCCCCGGATTGAACCCGGTGTCCAGGGTCCCGTCGGCGTTCAGCCGGCCGATGTAATTGCACGTCTGCCCGCACAGCGTGGCGAAAAAGCCGCCGACCAGGATCTTCCCGTCCGCCTGCACCGCCAGCGAATAAACATAGGGAGAATACGGGGAATTGCCTCCCGCCCCCGGATTGAACCCGCTGTCCACCGTCCCGTCGGCATTGAGCCGGCCAATGGACTGGCGCGGCTGGCCGCCCAGCGTGCTGAAGTCGCCCCCCACCAGGATCTTCCCGTCGCCCTGCACTGCCAGCGAATACACCTCACCGTTGGCCCCCGGATTGAAGGCGCTGTCCTCTGTCCCGTCCGCATTCAGCCGCGCGATGTTGTTCTCCGTCCCCCCGGCCCCTGCGAAACCGCCGCCCACCAGAATCTTCCCGTCCGCCTGCAACGCCAGACAAGCCACGCCGACGGTCCCCGGACCGAAGGCGCCGTCCAGCGTCCCGTCCAGCGTCCCGTCCGCATTCAGCCGCCCGATATTGTAGCACCACTGCCCGTCCACCTTGAAGAAAGCGCCGCCCACTAGAATCTTGCCGTCCGCCTGCACCGCCAGTGAATCCACTCCCTCGTCGGACCACGCATTGAAGCTGCTGTCCAGCGTCCCGTCCGCATTCAGCCGGCTGATGCAACCACCGCCGACCAGGATCTTCCCGTCCGCCTGCAACGCCAGAGCACACACCGTGCCGTTCGCCACTGGACTGAACCCGCTGTCCAGCGTGGCCAGGTTCACTGCCAACAGGGCCACTGCGCTGGTCACACTGCCGTACTGGTTGCTCACCACCACGCTGTAGTCCCCGGCATCGGTGGCTTGGAGATTGGTCAGAGTCAGAGAAGCCCCGGTGCCCCAGGGCAGCGCCACCCCCTCTTTCCACCATTGGTAGCTAAAGGGGGACGTCCCCGCTGCCGTCACACTGAACGTCACGCTCTGCCCCGGCAGGGCAAGCTGGCTCTCGGGTTGAACGGCGATCAGCGGGTCCATCACTGCGAGTGTGGCCAGCGCGCTGGTCACGCTGCCAAAGCCATTGCTCACCACCACGCTGTAGCCGCCGGCGTCGCCGCCAAACACATTCGTCAGCACCAACATCGCCGTCGCCGCCCCCGCAATGTTCCCCCCGTCGGCCAGCGGCACCCCGTCCTTGCGCCATTGGTAGCCCAAGGGCTCGGGGCCGCCGGCCACCACGCTGAACGTAGCGGTCGTGCCAGGGTCATTTGTCAGGCTGGCGGGCTGGGAGATAAACACAGGCGGCCCGGAGGTCGGCACAAGGTCAGTCTCCACGAACCAACTCGAACCGTTATATTCGCCGCCGGTGACATAACCTCGCGCGCGAATGGCGCCTCTGGGGGAGGGGAGCGAGACGCTGGTCAACTGCCAGCCTCCCGCCTGACCGGCGGGCAGGCCGGCAATGCGGGCGCCGGCGCCGAGGCTGGTCCAGTTGATGCCGTTGGTCGAAAAGTCGAAGGTCGTGCGCCAGACTTCGGGGCTGGCGCCGCCTCGCAGCCAGGTGATGGTCGAGCCGTCGAAACTCAGGCTCTGGGTCGCGGGCTCGGTGTTGTTCAGCCGCCCAAGGCATTGGCGCGGCTGCCCCGCGAGGTTGGTGAAATAGCCGCCCACCAGGATCTTCCCGTCCGCCTGCAGCGCCAGCGAATCCACCGCATTGTTCGCCCCCGGATTGAAGGCGCTGTCCACCGTCCCATCCGCATTGAGCCGGCCAAGGTAGCTGCGCGGCTGCCCGCCCAAAGTGGAGAACCATCCTCCCACCAGAATCTTCCCGTCCGCCTGCAACGCCAGGAAAACCACTTCAGCGCCGGCCGCCGCATTGAAGCTCGTGTCCGGCGTCCCATCGGCATTGAGCCGGCCAATGCAATTGCAGCTCTGCCCGCCCAGCGTGGTGAAGTCGCCGCCCACCAGAATCTTCCCGTCGGCCTGCACCGCCAGCGAATCCACCTCACCGTTGGCCCCCGGATTGAAGGCGTTGTCCAGTGTCCCATCCGCGTTGAGCCGCCCGATGTAATTGCGGGTCTGCCCGCACAGCGTGGAGAAGTAGCCCCCCACCAGGATCTTCCCGTCCGCCTGCAGCGCCAGCGAATACACAAACGGAGAACCGCCCCCCGCTCCCGCCCCTGGATTGAACCCGCTGTCCAGTGTCCCGTCCGCGTTGAGCCGGCCAAGGGCGGTGCAAGGCTGACCGCCCAGCGTGCTGAAACCGCCGCCAACCAGGATCTTCCCGTCCGCCTGCAGCGCCAGAGAGTACACACCGTATTCCGCACCCGGATTGAAGGCGCTGTCCAGTGTCCCATCCGCGTTGAGCCGGCCAATGCCATTGCAGCTCTGACCGTCCAGCGTGCTGAAACCGCCGCCAACCAGAATCTCCCCGTCGGCCTGGACCGCCAGCAACGTCACACCCGGCTGGGAGGATCCCGCCCCCGAATTGAACCCGCTGTCCAATGTCCCGTCCGGATTGAGCCGTTCGAGTAAGTCCCCCCCGCCGATGCCAGGAAAACTGCCGCCCACCAGGATCTTCCCGTCTGCCTGCAACGCCAGAGCAAACACCGTGGCGTCCGCCCCCGGATTGAACCCGCTGTCCAGCGTGGCCAGGTTCACTGCCAACAGGGCCGCTGCGCTGGTCACACTCCCGTACTGGTTGCTCACCACCACGCGGTAGTCCCCGGCATCGGCGGCTCGGAGATTGGTCAGAGTCAGCGAAGCCCCGGTGCCCCAGGCCAGCGCCACCCCCTCCTTCCACCATTGGTAGCTTAACGGGGGCGTTCCCGCGGCCGTCACGCTCAGCGTCAGGGTTTGCCCCAGTTGGCCGATCTGGCTCACGGGTTGAACGGCGATGGCCGGGTCTATCACCGTGAGTGTGGCCAGCGCGCTGGTCGCGCTGCCGAGGCCATTGCTCACCGCCACGCTGTAGCCGCCGGCGTCCGCGCCCAGCACATTCGTGAGCGTCAGCACGGGCGTCCCTGAGCCCGCGATGTCCGGTCCGTCGGCCAATGGCACCCCCTGCTTGAGCCATTGGTAGCTCAACGGTGCGGCGCCGGCGGCCAGCACGCTGAACGTAACGGTCGTTTCAGCCTCATTTGTCAGGCTGGCCGGCTGGGAAAGAAAAAAAGGCGGCCCGGAGGGCGAGCCTTGCAACTCGTAAGCGCCGATATCGACAGTGCCGTTGACGATGCGCGGGTTGCCGTCCAGGTCAACTGGGCCGGGGGCGCAGGCATTGTCCCCGGCATCCACGCACGGGGAAGCAGGCTGCAGTCGCAGGTTGCCGTTGGCGTAGTCAAGGAACAGCGGGTCGCCGGTGATATTGCCAACGCCGTTGGTGGGCAGGGGCGTCGTGCAACAGTAGTTCAAGCTGCTGCCCCCTTGGTCGTAGTTTCCAGTCCCGTTGAAATACAAGATGCAGTTGCAGAGCATGCACTCACCCGCCGCCCCTCCCGCGTCCCCCCAAGTCATGTTGTCGGTCAGCGTGCAATTGTTCAGCGTGCAGCCATAGGCCCCACCGCCGGCGCTTGTAGCCGCGCCGCGAGTGGTCGATGCCGAGTTGCCGCTCAGCGTGCAATTGTTCAGCGTGCCGCCATACGCCCCGCCGCCGTAAGCGCCGCCCGGTTCATGCTCGCTCTGCGAAACCGAGTTGCCGCTCAGCGTGCAGTTGTGGAGCGTGCTCCCATACGCTCCGCCGCCGCAGGAGTTGCCCGGTTGAAACGTGCCCACCCAGGCCCCGTTGCCGGACAGCGTGCAGTTGTAGAGCGTGCTGCCAAAGACCCCGCCGCCCTGGCCAGCCCCGTTGCCGGTCAGCGTGCAGTTGTAGAGTGTGCCGCCATAGGCCCCCCCGCCCTCGCCGCCAGCCCAGAGGGGGCCGTAGTCCGGGTCCTCCCCCGACCAGGAGCCTGCAGCGTTGCCCGCAATCACACAGTTGGTGAGAAAGGCGCTTGTCGAGCACCACACCCCGCCGCCGCTCGGGGCCACGCCATTGGTCAGGGTGAACCCGGACAGGCTCCCGCCGTTGGCCAGAGAGGCGCATTGATTCCCAACGCCAGGCGTAACGCCATTGATGCCCGCGTAGCCGCCATCAATTACCGTGAACCGCGGGCCGTTGACGCTTCGCACTGCCAGCGGCCCGTTCACCCCCAAGCCGCCGGGATACACGCCGTTGGTCACCACGACCTCATCCCCCGCTGCCGCGGCGTCCACGGCATCCTGGATGTTCGTGGCCGCGGTGGCCCAGGTGGCGTAGGGCGGCGTGGGGTTCGTGCTCCCCAGGGACGCGTAGAGCGTGGCAGCGGAGAGGTTGGAAATGGACAGCAGCAAGGCACAAACGGTCAGTCGAATTGGATAATTCATAGCTCCCTTTCAAAAAGAGGTTGAAGGCCACCGCCAGAAAAACGCCGCTGGAAGATTGTGGAAGTCCGTCGGGTGAACGTTCCATGCCACGCACCCCGCCCCTGCCAAGTTGGAAGCTGGCGATCCATGCCGGCCTTGCCAGGCCGTTTTTCGCGCGCGGGTCGTTGGTTGAAACCGAAGCCAGTCAGCGGCTCGTGGAGGCAGCAACCCTCCTTATAGCTGGGCGCGGCGCCGAAAGCAATACAGAAATTGCCCAAAAATCTGAGCCGGGCGCAGGACAGAATTCTTCACACGCCCTGATTGTCCGGCCTTTTTGCCTCACTTTTATATAGCCACATACATACTGGGGAAGCACCTTCGTTGCCTCCGTTTCCTTATGCGGAATTCCGCATAAGGAAACTTATGCGGACATGGGTATTATGCGGACATGGCGTGAAAATCGCCCCGTTTGCTGGGGTTTTCGCTGGAGCATGTCCGCATAATATTTAATCAGTA
>Ga0326728_10024954_pt1 | contig 10760 bp, 12 predicted proteins | sample MB3enrmetagenome_FD_207602 | JGI IMG/M metagenome (GOLD analysis project Ga0326728, IMG submission 207602) | Lab enriched peat soil microbial communities from McLean, Ithaca, NY, United States - MB31MN | ecosystem: Environmental > Terrestrial > Soil > Wetlands > Peat | place: USA: New York...
GCCGCTGGCGCGCAATTGGATCGTGAAAACATTAAAGCTATATGCAACATAATTTGCTCCGAATGATGGCGGGCGGGCTGGCCAATGTGGCGGCGGTCCTGCTCGTGGCGCCGTTGTGCGAAGGGGTGCTGCGCAAGGTCACCGCGCGCCTGCAATCGCGCCGGGGGCCGCCCCTGTGGCAGCCGTACTTTGATCTGCTGAAATTGCTGGGCAAGGAGGATATTGAATCGGGCCAGTCGCCGGGGTTGCAGCGGTTTGTGGCCCGGCTGTCGCTGGCGGCGGTGTTGACCACGGCCTGCCTGGTGCCGATGGGATTTCCCGCGCCGATGAATGGGGCCGGGGACGTGATTTTGCTCATTTACCTGCTGACGCTGTGCGGCATAAGCACGTTGCTCGGCGGCCTGGCGGCGGGGTCCACTTATTCGCTGCTGGGCATCGCGCGCGAAATGATGACCATGATCGCCCTGGAACCCTTGTTTGCCATCGCCCTGCTCATCGGCGCGGTCCACGCGGGGTCTTTCCGGCTGGACGACGTGTTGAACGGCTCGGTCTATGCCGCCAAGGGCGTTCCGTGGTCGGGCCTGATCGTGCTGGGGGTCATGGTGTTGTCCTTCCAGGCCTTTGTGCAGCGGGCGCCGTTTGACATGTCGGAAGCGGAAACGGAAATCATGGAGGGGCCGTTGATGGAGTATTCCGGGCCGAAGCTGGCGCTGTTCAAGTACGCGCACGCGGCGCGGCTGGTGGTTCACAGCGGGCTGTTCATCGCGCTGTTCGCGCCGTGGGGATCCGAGCTGGCCTTCCCGCTGGGCTGGCTGCTGTTCTGGGGCAAAATGCTGGCGCTGGTGTTGCTGGTGACGGCGGTGGCCGCGACGCACGCGCGTTACCGGATTGACCAGGCCATCCGTTACTTCGCAGGATTGCTGGCGGCGGCGTTCGCGGCCCTGGCGCTGGCGGGGTACGGACACTGACGGAGAAACGATTATGTCCATGTCAAGCAAATTGAAAGAAGCGCTGATCGGCCTCAAGGCCGGCTGCGTGACGCTGGATTATCCGGCCCAGCCGCGGCCGGTGGCCTCGAACTTCCGCGGCCGTCCGATTTTCGACGCTCAAAAGTGCATCGGCTGCGCCGGCTGCGCCAACAATTGTCCCGCGCGCGAAATCCTGGTGTTCGATGTCTGCCAGGAGATTCGCATCCTGACGTATCTGGGCCGGCGCTGCACCTATTGCGGGCGTTGCGCGGAGGTCTGCCCCGAAAAGGCCATCACCATGAGTCAGGAATACGAGACGGCCACCAACCATATCGGCGACGTGCAGCAACGGCTGGATTTGTTTATGAGCACCTGCCAGCGATGCGGGCGGTGTTTCAAGGAAAGCTCGCCTTTGGAACAACTCAAGCTCAAAGGCTACCGGATTGACGATTTGGAGCACGAACGCTGGATTTTCCGCTCCCGCGCCTACCTCGACAACGAGCCGGCGGCGGATGACATCGAGATCGAACTGGATTGAACGCCATGCTGAAAAATCTTTGCCAAAAAATGTTCGGCCGGTCGCTGTGGGTCTATCACGCCAACAGCGGCGGCTGCAACGGCTGCGACATTGAGGTGCTCAACGTGCTGACGCCCTATTACGACGTGGAGCGATTCGGCATCAAGCTGGTCGGCTCGCCGCGGCACGCCGACGTCATGCTGTGCCAGGGACCGGCCATGCGCGCCACGGCGCGGGCCTTGCGGGCCGCTTATGAAGCGATGCCCGCGCCCAAGCTGGTCTTTGCCATCGGCGGCTGCGCCTGCGGCGGCGGCATCTGGCACGACTCCTACCCCGTGCTCGGCCCGGTGGAAAAAGTCATTCCGGTCAATTTTTACATTCCCGGCTGTCCGCCGAGGCCGGAAGCCATTATTTATGGGGTGGCGGTGGCGGTGGGGTTGGTGGACAAGAAAGTGGCGCCGGTGGAATTCAAGCAACTGGCGTTGCCCATTCCACGCTACCACCCGTCCGATCTGCGGGGCCGGGATGAAATGGTGGTTTACGAAAAGGCGGAGAAGATTTAGACTTATGCACGAGTTCTCCATCATGCAAAGCGCGTTGCAGCAGGCCTTGCGCGAAGCCCGGCAAGCGGGCGCGGCGCGAGTGCATGAAATCCGGCTCCGCATCGGGGTTCTGAGCGGCGTCGTGCCCGACGCGCTTCGCTTCGCCTTCGAGGTCCTGACTCCGGGCACGCCCGCCGAAGGCGCCGTGTTGACGATTGAGGACGTGCAGGCCCGATTCTGGTGCGCCTCGTGCCGCCGGGAGTTTGTGTCGGCCAATTTATACGCCGAGTGCCCTGATTGCCGCCACCCCAGCGGCGAACTGCGGGCCGGGCGCGAAATGGAATTAAGCTCCATGGAGGTGGATTATGTGTGAATCATGCGGCTGCGGATTGTCCGCGGGAATGCCTGTGACCGTATCCGGCCATGACCACCCCGGGCCGGGTGAGCACGAGCACCCCCATCACGATCACGATCACGAGGATGCCCATCATCATCACCCGCACGAACATGGCGCGCAGGAACGCCAGACGCTGGAATTGCGCCATGCCATTCTTGAGAAGAACGACCGCCTGGCCGAACGCAACCGCGGCTTCTTCCATGCGCGCGGGGTTCTGGTGCTCAATGTCCTTTCCTCGCCCGGCTCGGGCAAGACCACGCTCATCGGCCAAACCATCCGCCAACTCAGCCCGCGACTCAAAACCGCCGTTATCGTGGGCGATCTGGCCACCGACAACGACGCCCGCCGCCTGCGCGAATCCGGCGCGCCCGTGGCGCAGATCAATACCGGCACGGTCTGCCATCTCGAAGCGGACATGGTGGCGCGCACGCTGAAGCAATTGGATTTGACCGGTTTGGACCTCCTTATCATCGAAAACGTCGGCAATCTGGTTTGCCCGGCCAGCTATGACCTGGGCGAGGACTTGCGCGTCGTTCTTTTGTCCGTCACCGAAGGCGAGGACAAGCCGCTCAAGTATCCGCCCATGTTCCACACCGCCGACGCGGTCATCGTGAGCAAACTGGATTTGGAACTGGCCTGTGACTTCAAGCGCGCGGAGCTGGCGGCCAATGTCGGGCATATCGCGCCCCGCGCGAGGTTGTTCGAGGTCTCCGCCAAAACCGGCGCCGGCATGGAGGAATGGTTGGGGTATTTGCTCCAGCAATGTGAGGCGGCGAAACATCGCGATCCACTAAGTTCGTAGAGAGGTCAACATCATGCGCCAAAAAAATCCATTGCATCTCGCGCCAAAATTGTTAGACTTTCTAATATATCAATGTCTGCGAATAAGCAATACTTAACATTATAAGAATCTATGACGCTTGTTCTCGCTCTGGTGCTGGTTCCGTTGCTGGCCGGATTGGTTTTGTTGTGCCTGCGGGCGGAACGGCCGCGCCGCATCACGGTCGTGACGGTGACGACGGCAGTCTGCGCGGGAAGCATCGCGCTGGCCTGCCAGCCGGCCCCGGTGGTCCTGGGGGAACTGCCGGTGAGCCGCCATGGAATTCATCTGGGCATGATGGCCGCCGAGGCCTTGATGGGACTCTACATACTCTGGGCGGGCGCGCGGGCGCGGCATTATCTGATCGTGGCGCTGATGCTGGCCCAGGCCGCGGTAATGGGATGGTTTGAATGTTTGCCGGGCGCCGAGGCCGGCACGGGCCAGGCGCTGTTCGTGGACAAGTTTTCCATGATTATGGCTCTGATCAACGGGATTGTGGGCGGCGGCATCTGTCTTTACGCGCTGGGTTACATGCGCGAGTATCACACCGAGGCCCATCGGGACGTTCCCGACCGCCGGCCCTTTTTCTTCGCGGTGATGCTCCTCTTCGTCGGCGCGATGTTCGGCCTGGTGTTTGCGGACGATCTGACCTGGCTGTTTTTCTTCTGGGAAATCACCACCCTTTGTTCATTCCTGCTCATCGGCTACACGCAAACCGGGGAAGCCCGGAAAAACGCGCTCAGGGCGCTGGTGATGAACCTGGCCGGCGGTTTGACTTTTGCGCTGGCCATTGTCTGGTTTTACCGGGACGCGCACAGTCTTAGCCTCCAGACTTTGATTCACTCGGGACGCGCGGTGGCCCTGCTGCCGGCGGCGTTGCTCTGCTTCGCGGGCATCACCAAGGCCGCCCAATGCCCGTTCTCAAGCTGGCTGCTGGGGGCCATGGTGGCGCCGACTCCGGTTTCGGCGTTGCTGCATTCCAGCACGATGGTCAAAGCCGGCGTTTATTTGGTTTTGCGCCTGGCGCCCGCCATCACTGGCACCACCGTGGGCCTGATGGTGGCGCTGGTGGGCGGCGTCACTTTCCTGCTTGGTTCGCTGGCGGCTATTACGACGCCGGAAGCCAAACGCGTGCTGGCCTATTCCACGGTGGCCAATCTTGGGTTGGTCGTCCTGTGCGGCGGCATCGGCACCTACGAAGCCGTTTGGGCGGGAGTGCTGCTGATCATATTCCACGCGGTGGCCAAGTGCCTCCTGTTCCTGTGCGTGGGGGTGGTGGAACACAAATTGCACAGCCGCAATATTGAGGACATGTCCGGGCTTATTCTTTACATGCCCCGGGTCGCCGTGATGATGTTGATCGGCATGGCCGGGATGTCGCTGGCGCCGTTCGGGATGCTCATCAGCAAATGGGCGGCCTTGCGGGCCGTCGTGGATGCCTACCCGATGCTCTCGTTCTTCATTGTCTTCGGCAGTTCTGCCACGCTGTTCTTCTGGGTGAAATGGATGGGCAAACTGGTGGAAGTGGTCCAACCGCAGCGCCGGGTCGTTAAGGAAATCTCGCTGGATGAATCGGTCGCTCTTTACGTCCTGTCCCTGGCCACCTTCCTGGCCTGCCTGCTGTTCCCGCTCCTCTCCAAGCGTTTCATCGAGCCGTACGTGGCCGGCGTTTACGGCCAGTCGGGTTTTCTGGGACATGGCAACACGATCATTATGGTGATCATGATGGTGGTGGTGATGTTGTTCCCGCTCAGTTTCCTGAGTCGTGGCCGCGGCGTGACCCTGGTGGATCCTTACCTGGGCGGCGCGAACATCCAGGGCAGCCCGCGTTTCACAGGCTCAGGCGGGACCATTGAAACGATGACCATGCATAACTATTACATGGGCGGTGTGCTCAACGAGGTCTGGCTTTCCCGCATCGCCGTGGCCGGCGGCGCGGTCATGCTGGCGCTAATGCTCATTTTCGCAACTTTATGAATCCCTGGTTTCAAGCGATCTTATTCGTGGTGGCGGCTCCGGTGGTGGGCGGTTTGCTGGCCGGCTGGGACCGCCGCGTGTCCGCGCGGATGCAATCGCGGCGCGGTCCGCCGATCCTGCAACCGTTTTATGACGTGCTCAAGCTGTGGCGGAAGCAGAACCTGGCGGTTTGTTTCTCGCAAAACTATTATGTGCTGCTCTTTCTCCTGCTGGTGATCTTCACCGGCGCGCTGTTCTTCGCCGGGGCGGATTTGCTGCTGGTGATCTTCGCGCTGACCACCGCCTCGATTTTCTTTGTGCTGGGGGCCTACAAGGCCAGTTCGCCCTACAGCTTCATCGGCGCGGAACGCGAACTGATTCAAATCATGGCCTACGAACCGATGGTGCTGCTGACGGCCATCGGCATGTACATCGCGACCAAGACCTTTTATGTGCATGGCATTGCCAGCCACCATGGCTTGTTGGTGCTGGCGCTGCCGGGGGTGTTTCTTGGCTTTGTGTTTGCGCTGGAGATCAAGTTCCGCAAATCCCCCTTTGACCTGTCGTGCTCGCACCACGCGCACCAGGAACTGGTGCGGGGCATTACGACCGAGTTTTCGGGACGCACTTTGGCCATGATTGAGGTGGCGCATTGGTACGAAAGCGTGTTTCTACTGGGATGGGTCTATTTGTTTTTCGCCTCCTCGCCCGTTTTGGGCGTGGTGATGGCCCTGGTGGTTTACGCGTTTGTGGTGCTGGTGGACAACGTCTTCGCGCGGTTGAAGTGGCAGGCGGCGCTTGGCAGCGCCTGGGCGGTCACGGCCGTGCTGGGTTTCGGCAACATCATGGTTCTTTCCCTTCTCCGCTAGGAGCATCTTTATGTACGGCCCCAAACAATCCCCCTGGATTCTCCATTACGATGCCTCAAGCTGCAACGGCTGCGACATCGAGACGCTGGCCTGCCTGACGCCCATTTTTGATGTCGAGCGCATCGGCGTCCTGAACACCGGCAATCCAAAACACGCCGACATTTTTCTGGTGACCGGCGCGGTCAACGAGCAAAGCAAGGGCGTCATCCTCAATCTCTACCGGCAGTTGCCGGACCCGAAGGTGGTGGTGGCCGTGGGCGCCTGCGCGGCCAGCGGCGGCATCTTCCGCGACTGCTACAACATCTCCGGCGGGGTGGACAGCATCGTGCCGGTGGATGTCTATGTGCCCGGTTGCGCCGCGCGGCCGGAAGCCATCATTGACGGCGTGGTCAAGGCGTTGGCGGTCATGGAGGAGAAGTGCAAGCAGATGCAGTTGCAAAAGGAGCCGGCATGAAACAAGAACAAACGCTTGAAGTGATACCACTGGCCAGCCTGCTGGAACGCGTGCGCGCCATGCGCCAACGGAACGCCCGGCTGGTCCAAATTTGCGCCACCGCCATGCCCGATCAGTTTGAATTGACCTATAGCTTTGACGTGGAGGATGGCCTCGCCAGCCTGCGGGTGATGGTCCCGCGCGAGGATGCGCGCGTGCCCAGCATCCATGCCGTTTATGGCTGCGCCTTCCTCTATGAAAATGAAATGCACGACCTGTTCCACGTCATGGTGGAAGGCATGGCCGTGGACTTTCACGGCAATTTGTACAACACGGCCGTCAAATACGCCTTTGGCGAGACCAAGCCTCCCGCCGCCAAACCTCAACCCCAACCTCAACCCGCTGTCGCCGCGAGCGGCAATTGATCCCTATGGCACGCACCATCATTCCTTTTGGTCCGCAGCACCCGGTGCTGCCCGAACCGGTCCATCTCGATCTGGTGGTCGAGGATGAGAAGGTGGTCGAGGCGCGGCCCTCCATTGGCTTTGTCCACCGGGGACTTGAAAAACTGGTGGAGAAAAAGGACTACCAGGAGTTTGTCTATGTGGCGGAACGGATTTGCGGCATTTGCAGCTTCATCCACGGCCAGACCTATTGTCAGGCGGTTGAGGCCATCATGGACCTTGCCGTTCCTCCGCGCGCCCGTTACCTGCGGACGGTCTGGGGCGAGCTTTCCCGCATCCACAGTCATCTGCTTTGGCTGGGCTTGATGGCGGACGGCATGGGCTTCGAGAGTCTCTTCATGCACTCGTGGCGCGTGCGCGAACAGGTGCTCAACATTGTGGAGGCCACCACCGGCGGCCGCGTCATTTTCGGCTCCTGCAAAATCGGCGGCGTGCGGCGGGACATGGACGCCGGCGCGATCCAGAACACATTGACGGAACTGGTGGCGATAGAAAAGGACCTGCGCGAGGTCACCCAAGTCTTTCTTAATGACAATTCGGTCAAGAGGCGGCTGCGCGGAATCGGCGCTCTTTCGGGGCAGGAGGCCCACGAACTTGGTTGCGTCGGTCCGGTGCTGCGCGCCAGCGGCGTGGCCCAGGACATTCGCAAGCTGGGCTACGCGGCCTACGGGGAACTGGAGATGGAGCCGGTCACACGGACGGAGGGGGACTCCTACGCCCGCTGCGCGGTGCGTTGCGAGGAATTGTTGCAATCCATCAGCCTCATCCGCCAGGCGCTGGGAAAAATGCCGGAAGGCGAGGTGGCGGTTAAAGTGACCGGCAATCCCAAAGGCGAAGTCATCATGCGGACCGAACAGCCGCGGGGCGAGGTGGTGTATTGCCTCAAGGCCAACGGCTCCAAAAACCTGGAACGATTCCGGGTCCGCACGCCGACCTTCGCCAACCTCCCGGCGATGCTCAAGCTGTTGCAAGGCTGCGATCTGGCCGATGTGCCGGTGCTTGTCCTGACCATAGACCCGTGCATCAGTTGCACTGAAAGGTAATATGCCCTACTTCCAAATGTCCCGGCTGGCTATAAAGTGGGCGCTGACCAAGCCGCCCACGACGCAGTATCCGTTTGCCGCCCGCAACGCCATTGCCGGCTCCCGCGGCCAGTTGGTTTTCACCAGGGAGAATTGTGTCTATTGCACCGCTTGCGCCAAGAAGTGCCCCACGGGCGCCCTCAAAGTGGAGCGCGCCCAGAAGAGGTTTGTGCTGGAACGCTTGCGCTGCATCAGTTGCGGTTGTTGCGTGGAAATCTGTCCCAAGAATTCACTGTCGTTGTCCACGGGTCATGGCTCCCCAGTCACGACCAAGGCCGGCGAAACTTATAGCGGAACACTATGAATCTGGATACAGCAGACAAGTCGGGCGCCGGAAGCAAATATGCCTGGCGCGAGTTGGACCGAATCGAACCGTTGAAGCGGCCGGTGGCGGAGCGGCTGTCGGATTACAACGAGGTGTTCCGGCCATACGACGAACCCACCGCCCGCGAGCAGGCCAGCCGTTGCGTGCAGTGCCCCAAGCCTAATTGCGAGGCGGCCTGCCCCCTGGACATCCCCATTACCGAATTGCTGGCGCTGACGGCCGAGGGGCAGTTTCAGGAGGCGGCGGAGTTGCTCGTCAGCACCCAAAGCCTGCCGGAATTCTTCGCCCACATCTGCGTCGAAAAAAGGACGTGCGAGGCGGCCTGCGTGCTCTCCAAACCCTCCCATCCCATCCCCATCGGCGCCATTTCCCGTTTCCTGCTCGATTACGGTTGGAAGCATGGAGTGAAGGAACCGCCTCCAGCGCCCGACACTGGCCAGCGGGTGGCCGTCATTGGGTCCGGCCTGTGCGGCCTGGTCAGCGCGGACGCGCTCTCGCGCCTGGGCTACGCCGTCACCATCCTGGACAGCGCGCGGGTGCCGGGCGGGCGGCTGGTCAACGGGCTGGCGGGATTCAAGGCAAACCGGGTGGTGATCGAACGCCGGGTGCAATCGTTGAAGGAACGCGGCGTCCAGTTTCGCATGGGCGTGCTATGCGGGCGGGACGTGACGTTGCGCGAACTGCGGCTCAACCATGACGCCGTGCTGGTGGCCCTTGGGCGCACGGAAGCCGTGCCTCTGGACATTCCCGGCGCCAACTTGCGGAACGTTTGCCAGGCCTATCCTTTTATTTTACAACACACTTCCGATGCGCCCTTGCAAACCGCGCCGGTCAACGTCCGGGGCCGCCGGATCGTGGTGCTGGGCGGAGGCGACACAGCGATGGACGCGTCGCGCATCGCCCTTCGCGCCGGAGCGTGTGACGCCTTGTGCGTTTACCGGCGGGACATGGAGAACATGCCGGCCGATCCCAAGGAAATGGAAAACGCGATGGAAGAGGGCGCGCGGTTCCTCTTCAAGAGCCAGCCGGTGGTCGTGGTGGGCAATGCCGACGGCGAAGTGACCGGCGTGGGTTGCGTGCGGACGCACTTGGGCGAGTTGGACTGCTCCGCCCGCAACATAGCCCAGCCGCTGCCGGGAACCGAATTTGAGATTCCGGCCGACGTCGTGCTGGTGGCTTACGGCTTCGCGCCGCCGCGATTGCCGGATTGCAAGGAACTGGCCGCGCTGGCGCGGGACGAACGCGGCTGCCTGGTGGTGGACGCGGCGCAGATGACCAACCTGCCCGGCGTATTTGCCGCCGGGTCCATCGCGCGCTGGCCCGTATCCATGATCGAAGTCATGCAGGACGCGCGCAAGGCGGTGTCCGGGATGGACCATTATCTGGCGGCCCTCCGGGCCAATGGTGGTTGACAAGAATGGTGGAGCCGACAGGAATCGAACCTGCGACCTTCTGATCCGAAGTTGACCTGATTCGGTTTCATCGTGTTTCGGAATATCTCAAATTGCCCGCGTAACCCATTCATTATAAGCATATTGCGTAAAAACTGGAACAAGCCGCACCAACTTGAGACAAATCGAAATTCACTGCACCTTGTGACTACTCCTGTGACTACTCCAAATTTGGTACGGCCCAGCATAGTGCTACGACAAACGCTGACGCCTTTCCCTTGTCGAGCCATCATGGATGGCCGGGCTTCTCAGCAACCAGAACGGAGTTCATGCCCTCATCCTGGCGCACCACCGCTGCACCGGCAAAGCCCGCTGCTTCGAGGTCTTCTCGCAATTCTTCGAACGTGTATGTGCCGCCACCCTCCGTTGCGACAAGCATGTTCACGGCAAACAACGCGCCCGCCACCGGGTGCGTGTGGGTCGGATGCATCAGGATATCGCGGATGACGATCCGGCCCGCCGGCATCAGCGCATCGAATACCTTGGCAAAGAGTTGGCGATTCTGCTTCCGGGAATTCTGGTGAACAATCGCACTGACCCACGCCAAGTCCGCACCGGGCGGCAGCGGGTCCCTCACGAAATCTCCCGCCACAAACTTGACGCGGCCTGCCTGCGCCTCTTCCGCCAGAAGGCGCCGAGCCATGGGAATGACTTCCGGCAAATCGAACAGAATGGCTTTGGCCGCCGGACAGGCGCGGAGGAACGCCTGCGTCCAGGTGCCGGAGGCGCAACCAATATCCAGCAGGGTGCGGAACTGGAGTGGTTGAATGCTTCCAATAACCTGATCGGCCACCGGAGCCGAAACATTGTGCATCGCCCCGATGAAGGCCTCTTGGTCGCTCTTCTCCCCGCGCACACTGGAGGCTCGCTCGGCGGGTTGGGCGGTCTGGACGACCCTGGCCAACTGGACCCAACGGCGCAGGGTGTTGCTCCGGT
>Ga0326728_10024955_pt1 | contig 10759 bp, 6 predicted proteins | sample MB3enrmetagenome_FD_207602 | JGI IMG/M metagenome (GOLD analysis project Ga0326728, IMG submission 207602) | Lab enriched peat soil microbial communities from McLean, Ithaca, NY, United States - MB31MN | ecosystem: Environmental > Terrestrial > Soil > Wetlands > Peat | place: USA: New York...
CATGGTCTCGATATAGTTCTTTTCCGCCGTGAAGGTGTTATCGTGCCGGAAGGTAATCCCGGCGGCCTCGCGCACGTCGGTGAAATGCACGGGAATGGAAATCGGCGGTTCCCCGGCGGACTCAGCGCTCACATATCGGAGCGTGAAAACGCCGGCCAACAAACCCACCACAATGATAGCTACCGGGGCAAACCGCATGACGCCTTTTCCGATGGATCTAAGACTGACCTTACTGCTCTTTAAGACTCGCGACTCACAACTATAATCTGAGGCGCCGTCGCGGCTCAATTGCCAATCCGGCCCGGGTGCGGAATTGAGCGCGAAGATCAACCACCCCTGCCCCTTCTTTCAAGGAGGGGTGGTGGCAGGAGGCAGCTATCTTGGCGGCCGGTTTACGACCATCTCCGGGTGCTTACGCCTGAAGGTTTCCGCGATGTGGCAGGACCAGCAAACGGGTGAGTGAGTTTGGAATACCTCGGGAAGCGCCTCGGGTGAGATCTCGGTCCAGTAAACAGTTTCGTTCTGCGGATTCAGCAGTGCGGGGACGTGTCCAATCCGCTCTTCAGTTACGTCCACGGGTTTCCCGCAGAGCACGCAGTTTTTCCCTTTATACCAGTCGGCGACGATACGAGAAACCAGGCAGCCTTCCGGGGCCTCTTCGATCTGTTTCAGGCACTCCTGCCCGCACGCCTGCTTCTCAGGCCAGCGAGAGCACTCACTCAAGCGAAGGCGGGGGACGCCGAAGATCGCGTCCTTGGCGGAATGCCTGGCATCCAAGTCAACTGCGGCGGCCGTGTGGTTTTCAGGGCAGATGACCAACCTTTTCCCCCGCATCTTGAAGTAGGAACGAAGAGCGCGATAGAGAACCCATCCCGCAAAGAGCGCAAGAAGCGCCCCAATGATCCAAAGGAGTGTGGAATTCATGAGAGCCCCCTTTTGTTCCCTCAGCCGACCATCCACCGGGCAAGTTCTTGCTCCAAAAGGCGCCGTGCAACAATCGCCAACAGGGTTGATTGTACAAAGGTTAAATCCCGGCGTCGAATGATATTGTGCGGTAGCAGTCGATTACCATTCGTAGAACCAAACGTAACTGGTGACTCGGCTCCGTTGCGGGTTTCCAAAGGTTTTCCCGTCTTTTTCTTCGCCGTTTCGCCAGGAGAGGCGGAATCCCTTTTGGAAAATAACCGGGTCGTCCTCATGGAAACGGTAGGCTGAGAAGCGGCATGTGCCGTCGGCGTCTTCGCTCTTGTGCGTAAGGCCCGCGAGTGGCAAGTGGTACATGCCGCGGTTGAAGTAATACGTTCCGAGGAAGTAGTCCTCTGTCCCGGAGGAGAGCAGGAAGGGTTCTTTGGCGTTGTTCATATAGGCCCGAAACATAGCCTCGAGGAAGTTGAAGTTCTTGCTGGCAACGGACAGTGTCACTTGATAGAGAGCGCCGGCGAGCGATGACTCGCAGAGGTTGAGCCTTTGGAGAGGTTCCAACTCGACGTCCTCGTGCACCTGGAGCCTGAGCCGTGCGTTTTGTGGCAGGCGCACCTGCCCCAGGAAGACGGGCAGGTTCTTGACTCCGCGTATGATCCACCAGAACACCTGGGGTTTGCTGATGCCAGGGCCGAGCCGTCCCGTAACCCGGATGCGCTTGCCGAAGGGGATTCGGTAGGTATTGTAGATGCCGCTCGGCTGGCCTGTCTTGCCCACACGCTCGGAACCCCAGGGAGCTGAAGGATTGGCCCATCCGATTCCGTGCCCTGGAAAAAGCTCCATATCAATCGAGGGTTTGGTTTCGCCATCCACATAAATGCGGATCCGTGTACGGTCGTATCCCGGCCAATCGCCGCCGAACCACATATGAGTCAAACACCCAGCGCCCTCGTGTTGAAAGAGCGCCACTTCGCGGTCCGGATAGAGCATTCCCTCCTTTCCTGCTGTTCCGAATGTCTCTAACTGCGCGGCGGACACGCCGATTGCCGGGTCATTTGAAGGGCTTCCCACCGCTTGCGAAAGGCAAATGAAGGGAGTGATGGCGACGAAAAGCACAATAGCCCAGGGAGAACTCAGGCAAGTCATAGGCTTTAGCGCAGCAAATACCGGGTTTTTCATTGCAAACTCCGTCGAAAGGAAACTGAATTCGACTCTCTCCGGGAAAATAACTGAGAATCAATAGCTATGTTGTATCCCCTGCGGTATTGGGCTGCAAGCCTGGAAACGAGAAAAGTCGGAAAGAAAACCCATGAAGCAGTTCGGAAATTGACTTTTCCGCAAAGCGGAACTATATTCACGGGGCGATCTAGATAGCTAGCCAAGATGAGGTGCTGACAACGTCCTCTGACGGGGTCGTCCGCGACTTCTTTGTGTAGAACGGCTTGAAACGGAAGACCCTCGCCTCGTATTGCAGACAGGCCCCTGACCAGGTGAGCGAACCTGTCTAATCTGAGGAAATCACACCCGGCCGGCGGTTCCGGCCAGAAAGAGAAATGAGCCATGAACTGGCCGTGTGCACGGTGGACCGTGCGCCTGGCCGTTTGCCAATTGCACGGCGGACCGTTCCGATGGTCCTCCGGGGGCAATCAAACTGATTACAAGAACTGAGGTGGGAGCAATGGAGAAGCGCAATCGAAGACAGTTTCTAACCGAGAGTCTCGGAGCAGGGCTGGCGCTGGTGCCGATGCGAGCCGCGACGGTCGAGGCTGCGCAGGGTGAGGCTGTGCGCGTGTGTCTGGTGGCCGGCGACGCGGCGAAGCAATGGGATATCACGGGGGTATTCGAGGAGCTGGGCCTGGCATGGGAAGCAACGAGCCCTGCGAAGGCAAGACAGATTCAGGCGGACCGTTTTGCGGTGTTGTGGATCACGTCGAGTTCCTACCCCGAACCCTCGGCGCTCCCGAAGGATCTCCTGGGGAAGATGGAAGAGTTCTTGAAAGCGGGCAAGGGAGTTTTCGCGGAGTATGTTTCAAACTTTCCGGGGGTTCAAGCTGCCGCTGATACGCCGCAAAAGACCGGGATCGCCCGGCTCTTTGTAGTGAATCCGGTGGATTTGCCGGACGCGCTTCCGGCCGGAATCATCCTGGATGAACAGGATTCCATATGCTTGCCGCTGCTGAAGGAGCCCGAGGGTTCGAAACACGTGCTGGAATTCGGCCGGGTGGCGGGAGTGGAGAAGATCGTCCCGAAGTTTCAGCCCAAGGATACCTGGACGGGGCTGTTGTGGGGAGAGATGGGCTCGGGCCGTTACGCCCTGGCCACCACGAGCCTTTCGGAATTCCGGCGCCGGCAATATGCGCCCCTGGCGCATTGGAGCAAGTTCCTGTGCCAGTTGGTGACCGCTCTGCTGCCGGAGTCCGAACGCCGCAAGCTATTGGAACGCCACATCCCGGTTCGCGCCTACACGGAGCCGAGAGTCTGGATGCAGCCGGGAACCGAGGTCCAGGTTATCGTGGAGACATCGCCGACGGCGCGCGTCGAGCTTGTGCGCCCGGCGACGGCGGGCCTCGCCGATTCGGGTGGCGGAAGATATGCGGGGAAGTGGATGGCGGCCGGATCCGGAGCGCGGAACCTCGTTGTAGAGGTCTCCCGTGCCGGTCGGAAGCGTAACGTGGAGATCCCTGTCCGTATTGCCGACCGCAAGGCGGCCTACCGGCGCGCGCTCGAACGCAATATCCGCTGGTACGAGCGCTCCGGCGCGCTTCTCAAACCGGATGGGACGATGGGCGTATCCGAGTGGATCTCGGGACCGGACATCGAGGGCGTTCGCCTTGCCTACTCGGCGGAGCAGTTGCAGGCGCCCGAACGTGCGGACTGCGTGTTTGAGTCGGCGCTGGCGTTTTGGATTCACGGCAAGCTGGCAGGAAGCGCACAGCACCAGCGCATCGCGGAGAACATGCTGGTCCGAATCATGGACTTCCAGCGGCTGGAGAGAGGCGACCGGGGATACGGACTCTGGAACACGCGGGGCCGGGCAGGGGAAGCGTTCCAGGACGACATTTCATGGGCGACGATTTGCGCCCTGGCTGGCTACCGCTATACCGGGAACCGGATGTTCCTGGAGCGCGGCTTGATTTCAGCGAAAGCCCAGGTGCGGGCCAACGGGCCGGACGACCGGCTGCGCGTTCCCATGTACGCGAAGGTCCAGTCCGGAGAACTCACGCAGAAGGCTGACGAACACCCTCATTCGGGTGGCTGCGTGTTGTCGGCGTGGCTGTACACGTATGGCGCAACCGGCGACCGCGCCTACCTGGACGTGGCCCTGCCGATGCTGCGCGATATGGTGGAGGGGTTTGACAAGATCCCGACCTACATCATCAGCAAGACCTGTGAGTCCGCCCGTTTCCTGCTCCCTCTCGCCCTGGCCTGCGCCTATACGCCGGATCCCTTCTTCAAGAACGCGTTGAGGGAACGGGCGGAATACTTGCGCTCGCACACCGATCGCTGCGGGGCGATCCAGGAGGAACTCAGCAATAATGCCGGCGGCGGCCTGGAAGGCGGAGATCTGGGGCTGACCTATGATGCCAACGAGAAAATCAGTGATCAGCTTTACTGCACCAGCTTCGCCGCCATGAACTTCTGGATCGCTTACAAAGCCACGGGTGACCGCGCCTACCTCGACGATTTCTTTCGCACTACCGACTACCTGGTGCGCATCCAGGTGGAAAGCCCCAATCCGGCAATCGACGGCGGCTGGATGCGGGGGTTCGACTTCTCCTTGTGGGAATACTACGGGTCCAACGCCGACCAGGGCTGGAACGCCTACTGTATGGAAACCGGCTGGACAAACGCCATTATCGACATGGCGTTAGGCCTGTATCTGATGGATGACCCGTTCTTTGAACCCAAGAATGCCTGAGATCTTGCGGCTGGTTGAACACCGGAAACCAAAGGAGACTCCGATGATGAACGGCAGAAGAGCATTCCTGGGAAAGGCCGGCGCGTTGACGTTGCTCTCGTCATTCTCTCCCTCTCTGCTTCGTTCCGATGCGCTTGCAAGCGCCCAATCGCAAGCTCCAATTCCGGCAAAACGCCGGGAACCGATCGGCTGGAAGCCGCACTTCGTCAAGCAGGGTGATGGCCGCGGCGGGTGGATCACGCACTCCGCGGAGTATCAATTCCTTGTCCATCAAGAGGTGGGCCGCCACCTCTTCCCGTACGGAGTAAGGCAAATGGACAATGGAGAAGTGATCCTGGCGGCGGCCTGGGACAGTGGCAACACGAAAGGACTAAAGGACTGGAAATTGGTCGTAGCTTTTAGCCGTGATGGCGCCAGGTCCTGGACTGAGTTTGCGACAATCCCGGATGCCCCCGGACGCCCTGCGGTGGTCACCTACCTAGGCAAGGGAAATCTCATCTTGCAAAGCGAGGTGGGCCCCTCTCAGTACTTCAGTAGTGACTACGGGCGGACATGGCCTGAGCGGAGACCACTCCAACCCGCTGGCAGCGGCGGATCTTTCGATAACGAAGGCGATGCGCTGGTTGACGTGGGTGCGGGTGGCACGACGCGACTCGCGGGGTTCGGATTGTCCTATCCCAAGGGGACGAAATGGCCCTTCGACCCGGGCGTTGGACTCCTGCGCTGGTCGAACGACGGTGGACGGACCTGGACCAATGAAACAGCACCCAAGGAATGGCTATGGCAGGAGGAGTACCAGGGAAAAACCTATCAGCGCGGAGTCAGTGAATGCTCGATCATCCGCGCCGCCAACGGCTGGCTCGTTGCGGCCTTGCGGAGTGATATGCCTGCCCGCTATCTGGATATTGTCCCTCACAACGACAGTCTGGAAGGCCTCGGCGTGTCAGTCTCAAAGGACGATGGCGTGACGTGGTCGCCGCTCCGGATTCTATACGAGGCTGGCCGGCACCACGGGCACTTGCTCCGGCTGCCCGGCGGAGATTTGGTCATGGTGCTCATTGTCCGCGCCGATGTGCAGAACGGCCGATTAGCCAGCTATCACCGGGGTCTGGAAGCAATCATCAGCCGTGACAATGGGTTGACCTGGGACCTGGCGCATAAGTACGTCTTGGATGACTATGAGTATTACGACGGCGTCGAGTGGTTCAACGGGGACTGTGGCCATTGCTCCACGACGTTGCTCGATAATGGATTCATCCTGTCCACATACGCCAACTACTTGACGAGGGGTGCGAGCCTGATTCTTTGGAAACCCGCGCCTGCCTGAGGGTACCTGATTCCGGTCCGGAGGAAAACGTCGGTGAAATCAACCTGCAAGTTGTGTTTGGTATTCATGGTGGTCTGGGCGGGATTTCCCGCCGGGGGAGTCGCCAAGGCCAATCCACGCGTGGGTGTGGTCGTGGGTGTTGAGGCGCCCGAACTGGAACGCTATGCCGCGGGGCAACTCTGCGATTACCTGAACAAACTCTTTGGCATCGAGACCCAGCCCGTGAAGGCCGTTCCGGCATCGTCTGACGTGCTCTTTCTAATTGGCAGGCCCGAGACCAATGCTCTGATCAAGAAGGCGACGCGGCAGCAGGCGTTTCCGAAGGTGGGCGAACAAGGCATGGTGCTCCGCCGGGTGAAGGTTGGGAAGCGGCCGGCGTTAATCGTGGGAGGGGGCAGTCCGCGCGCGACCCTGTGGGCGGTGTACGAACTGGTGGAGCGGTGGGGTGTAAGGTACCTGCTGCATAGCGACGTGCTGCCGGAGAAACGGGATGAATTTCGCCTGCCGGAGCTCGACGTGGCTATGGAGCCGGCCCTGTCCGTACGGCAGTGGCGGGTGGTCAACGATTTCGCCTGCGGTCCGGAGTCTTGGGGCATGGCGGACTATCGGCCTCTGCTCGACCAGTTGGCAAAAATGAAGTTCACGGGTGTGTTCATAAGTCTCTGGCCCTGGCAGCCAATCCTGGACTACGAGATCCGAGGGATCAAGCGTCATTCGGCGTGGCTGTGGTACGACTACCATTTTCCGATTACGGACGACATGGTGGGGCGGAGCCTGTTTGGCCAGGCCAGCGAGTTCTGGAATCCCGATCTGCCGATTCATGGAAGTTACCAGGAATTCGAGGCGGCAGGCGAGCGGCTTATTCACAATCTCATGGCGGCCGCCCACAGCCGGGGGCTGGAGTGTGTGCTCGGTCTTGGCTCCTCCTTGCTGGAGTTTCCTCCCGAGTTTGCCCCGTTGCTGAAGGACCCGCAGAAGGTCAAGCAACTGGCCGAATTGGATGTTGTGCCGGGTCCCGCGACCCCGATCGACGATCCCGTGCTCTTCGAGATGTCATCGACCGTGCTTCGCGCCGCGCTCAACACCTATCCTGAAGCGGATCGCATCAGCTTCTCCGCGCCGGAGTGGCGTCAATGGACGGACCAGTATGAGCGTGCCTGGCAGGCGCTCGACGCCAGGCACGGAATCAGCAAGGTGCGCTCCCTTGCGGAAGTCCTGGCGGCGGCCAATGAGCGTAAAGACTACCCGGGTGGGGTGGAGCGTGCGGTCAGGGAAGTCAAAGGGGATATTGTATCGCTCGATTACATGGACCGGCTGCTCGGTGATCCTAAGGTTCTTGAGGGAACTCGCCGCCCGGATATGAAATTTACGTACGAAAGCGTTTCTGAGGAGCTGTACCCCGTGCTGGATCGCATCTTTCCGGCTGGCACTGAGATGCTTAATTCCGTTGATTACACCCCTTCCCGTATTGTGAAGAGGCGGGCCGTGCTGCAAAACGTTCCGAGCCGCAAGCTCTCTTCCATTCTCATATACACCCTTGAGGACGATAATATCGGCATGGTTCCTCAACTGATGACCGGCTCGCTCTACCAGTTGACGCAGGATCTTCTGCGCTGGGGCTGGGCAGGTTACTTGACGCGCTACTGGATCGTCGGCGGGCAGGACCCGAACGTGGGCTATCTCGCGCGCGCGGCGTGGGACAGGACGGCCACGCCTGACACAGTGGATCGTGACCAGCTCAAGGCGGTGTGCGGCGAAGGATGCATCGCGGATATGTTGACGGTCTTTCACGAGGTCGAGGCGGTGACAGCGAACATGGAATGGAACCAGTTGGGATTCGCCTTTGCCATCCCGAGGATGATGATGAAGCATTGGAAGCCGGCGCCGGTGGCGGCGGACCTGCTGGGGGACCGGCAGGGCTACCAGCGGGCGCTCGCGGCGGCAAGGGAAGCGCTGCCGAAGACGAGCGCGGGCGGGCGGGGGTACGTGGAGTACTGGATCGGGCGGCTGGAATTCGCGGTGGATTACATCAACGCTGCGGAGGCGCTGCACCGCGCGGCGATGGCGGAAGCAAAGAAGGACCATGCCGGAAGCCTGCGGGAGGCGGAAGAGGGGCTGGCGGACCTCCGTCAGGGCATCGAAGCCTATGCTCGCGTAGCGCAGGATCAATCCGACCGCGGGGCGATTGCGATTCTGAACGAGTTTGCCTATCGCCCGCTCAAGGCCAAAGTGGCGGCATTACCGCGGTGATCAGACGGAGGCAGCGAAAAGATTATGAATAGTCGTGAGCGTGTTCTGGGTGTGCTGGAGGGACGTCCGGTTGACCACCTCCCTTGCATGCCGATTCTGATGCAGTTTGCCGCTGACCATATCAATGCGAGTTATCGGGACTACGCGACGAACTTCCGCGTGCTCACCGAAGGACAGTCCCGCGTTGCGGAAGAGTTCGGGATCGATCATGTCAACACCATGTCGGACCCCGCCGGCGAGGCGGCGGATTGCGGGGCTGCAGTGAAGTTCTTCCCGGATCAGCCGCCGGCCCTCGATGAAGCGAATGCCTTGCTGACCGACAAGACCTGCCTTGCCACTCTTAAAGTTCCCGACCCCTATACCGGGCAGCGCATGCATAATCGCCTGCGAGCGCTGGCGCTCCACAAACAACGTGTGGGCAGGGACAAGCTGATTGAAGGCTGGATCGAGGGACCCTGCGCTCAAAGTGCGGACTTGCGGGGAATCAACAACCTGATGTTGGATTTTTATGACGATCCGGTGTTCGTGCACGACCTGTTTGAGTTTGTACTGGAGCTGGAACTCGGTTTCGCCAAGGCCCAGGTTGCTGAAGGCGCCGAACTGGTCGGAATCGGAGACGCCGCCGCTTCGCTCGTCGGTCCGCAGATCTACGAGGAGTTTATCTGGGAGTACGAGAAGAAGATGGTCGACGGCCTGCACGCTCTCGGCGCCCGGGTGCGGCTGCATATTTGCGGGGACACCCGCAAGATACTCGGGAGAATCGGCAAGCTCGGGTGCGATGTGGTTGACCTCGATTATTTCGTGCCCGTCCGTGAGGCGCGCGAGAAGATGGGGCCGGATCAGGTTCTGCTGGGAAACATCGACCCCGTAAGAATCCTGCGCGAAGGATCGCCGGAGTCCGTGACGGCGGCGATCGCCCAGTGCCACCGCGAGGCAGGTCCCCGCTACATCGTCGGCGCCGGGTGTGAAGTTCCTCGCGACACGCCCCCCGAGAATCTCCGGGCGCTCGCCCGCTATGCTCGGGAACATGGGCCGAACCAACTGGACTAACGGGGGATTCAGCGCAACTCCCGGATGATCATCAGCAATCAAGGCGCTTCAGGACTTCAACCTACCACTTTTCACTAAGTATCGATCAGGAGGCATCGCAATGACAGACGAGACTGAACACAAAGTAAACCGGCGTGAGTTCATCGGCGCGGCAGCGGCGGCAACGGGCTTCATGATTATAAAACCTCAGCTCGTGCGCGGCAGCTCGGCAAACTCCGCCATCCGCTTGGGATTGCTCGGCTGCGGAGGCCGCGGCAAGGGAGTGGCAACTTCGTTTGCCACAAACACCACGGCACGGGTGACCGCACTCGCGGATCTCTTTGACGACCAACTGGACAAGGCGAAGGCTAAATTTGACGCTCTGGCGGAGAGCAAAGGCTATTCCGGTATCGACCACAAGCAGATGTTTAAGGGACCGCACGCTTTCGAGGAGATCATGGCGTCCAAGAAAATTGATATGGTCCAGATCTCGACGCCGGGCTACTTCCACCCTGAACACCTGGAAGCCGCAGTCGCGGCCGGGAAGCACGTGTACTGCGAGAAACCGGTGTGCGTGGACGTCCAGGGCGCGAAGCGTGTCCTGGAAATCGGGAAGAAGGCGGAAGGGCGGCTCAGCCTCGACGTCGGATTCCAGATCCGCAGCGCCCCGCCCTATGTGGAATGGGTCCGCCGCATTCACGACGGCGCCCTGGGCAAGATCGACTGCGCCACCACTTACTACCACGCGACCGTGGTGAACTATCCTCCCCGGCCTAACGCATCTCCGATGGAGTTGAGAATTCGAAACTTCTATTGGGATCGGGTTCTTTCAGGAGATATCATTGTCGACCAGAGCATCCACGTTATTGATATCTGCAACTGGATCTTCAAAGCCCACCCCGTTAAAGCCGTCGCTACCGGAGGACGGAAGGTTCGGACCGATTGGGGAAACACCTACGATCATTTCAATGTGATTCTCACTTATCCGGATGAAATCCATGTCAGCTTAAGTCACTATCAGGCGGGCAGTGCCTTATGGGATGTCGGTGAGCGTTTCTTTGGATCAAAAGGCGTGGCCGAGGCCCACTATGCCGGAGTCATCGGCATCTACGGCGACGAACCCTGGGAGTGGGCGGGCAGCGCGAGCACGGTCGCCTCGCAGCCGGGGCATGCCAATCCGTACGCGCTGGTCAAAGGCGGCGGCGCTGAAAAATCCGCAGGCGTTTTCCATGATTCGCTTCAGTTCGCGGATGCCGAAAAAGATAAGGCCTTCATCGAAAGCATAACCAGCGGCAATTATCACAACCAGGCCG
>Ga0326728_10024956_pt1 | contig 10759 bp, 11 predicted proteins | sample MB3enrmetagenome_FD_207602 | JGI IMG/M metagenome (GOLD analysis project Ga0326728, IMG submission 207602) | Lab enriched peat soil microbial communities from McLean, Ithaca, NY, United States - MB31MN | ecosystem: Environmental > Terrestrial > Soil > Wetlands > Peat | place: USA: New York...
GGACCAGCAGCGGCCGTCGTAAGCATTGCCGTATTGCGGGTTGAGTTGAATGGCCCGGGTGTTGTCGCGAATGGCCGAGGTGTAATCGTTCAGGCTGTTGAATACCAGCGCACGGTCGTGATAGGCAATCGAATCCTGGCTATCCAGGTTGATGGCCTGGGTATAGTCCTGCATCGCCTGGCTGTATTGCTGCTTGTTGTCATAACAAATGCCACGATTGACAAAGGCGCTCTCGTAGGCGGGGTTGAGTGCGATGGCCTGGGTGTAGTCGGCGATGGCCGGGTCGCATTGGCCTGAGTGCCGATAGGCGTTGGCGCGGTTAAAGTAGGCTTTGGGGTAGTCGGGCTGAATCTGGATCGCCTGGTTGTAGTCCTGTATCGCCTGCTGGTACATGTGCTTGGCGTCATAGGCGTTACCCCGGTTGTTGAAGGCGTGCGCATACGCCGGCCTTAACTGCAGCGCCTGATTGAAGTCGGTGATGGCCGCGTCGTTCTCTCCTTTGTCCTGATAGGCGCTACCGCGGTTGTTGTAAGCTTCGACATTGTTGGGATCAAGCTGGATCGACTGGTTGAAGTCCTGGATGGCCAGGTCGTACTGGGTTTTGTTCAGGTAACCGAATCCGCGGTTATTGTAGGCCTGGGACAGTTCCGTTCCGCTGTAGGAACCGGACTGTATCATTGCCGTGCATCCCTGGATGGTTTGATCGTCTGTGTCGGTGGTGCTGTAACACCAGTCGACGTCTTGCTGGGTTGCCGCCTGCACCGGTCCGCCTAGAGAAAGTCCTGCCAGTGCGGCTGCAATGAAGAGCTTGACGCGCATATCAGGGTCCTCCGGATATTTTACTTATTAACCTTAGTATGCGGATGTAACCAAGGCTGAAATATCCTGCAAGAATCTTGATATGGATGGAATATCGCCCCCGTTTTCACGGGGGCGATGTTGGTTAGCGGGGGATCAGTTGATCCCTACCGTGACCATGCAAACGGTCAGGGTCAAAAACGAGATGATGGTACCGAGAATGGCGGAGCTGGTGCTTTCGGAGACTTGCGTATCGTACTTGAGGGCGAACATGGTGGTCATGGTTGCGGTCGGCATGGCGCACAGCAGGAAGGCTTCCTTGGCGAAGATGCCTTTCAGGCCGAACAGCAGGATCAGACCCATCATGAGCGCCGGGTGCAGAATGTTCTTCAGTGCGATATTCACCGCAACCAGACGGCTGAACTTGATGGCGAAGCTCGACATGATCAGACCCAGGGTGAACAGCGACACGCCCGAGGTGGTGCCGGCGATCAGGGTCAGCGAACGGCCCAGCAGTTCAGGGGTATGAAAGCCGATCAGCGAGCAGATGACGCCGATCACGGGTGCGAAGACCAGCGGCTTGGTGATCACTTTCCAGAGCAGTTGGCCAATGCTGTCCTTTTGAGCCTGGTTGGCGCTCAGCAGGGCGGTCACGATGGGGATCATGATCAGGCTGGTGCATACGTTGCCGATGGCGACAGACAGGACCGATGCCTTGCCCAGCAGTGCGGTGAAGATGGGAATACCCATGAATGCCATGTCCGGGAAGGCACAGACAAAAGCACCTTGAGCACTTTCGTGGTTGGCGCGGCGCAGGACAAATTTGTAGATCAGGAAGCTGATGAGGAACATGCCCATCAGGCCAAGCCAGAATGCAATGACGAACGAACCGTTGAACAGATCTTTCGGCTTGCTGTTGGCGGTCAGCATGAACAGGCCGCAAGGAAAGCTGAAGTTCATGACGTAGGTGGCCATGCTATGGCTGTGCGCGTTGTCGATGATTTTTTTGCGGCCGGCGAGCCAGCCCAGGAAGATGACGAACGAGACCGGAATCAGGGACAAGAAAATCTGTTGAAGAGAATCTAGCATGGTGAATGCTCCTGTATGTGCTGTGTGTGTGGTTTTTAATTTGGGCTTATGTAGTGCCTTGCCGCATATAGAGCACAAGTCATGCCAGGTCTTTTTTTTTGAAAAAAATGGATGTAATGCCTTGAAAAATAAGGGGTTGCTGGATTTTTTTTGTCTGGCGGGAGGGGGGGCGCTGCCGGATTTTCGACAAGGTCGGGGATGGGCCATCGGATTACCGACGGCCCGGTGGAATCAGCCGGTAATACCGTATTTACGCATTTTGTCGTGCAGGGTGGTGCGCGCCACGCCCAGCGCTTCGGCGGTGCGTGACTGATTGCCGCTTTGCCGTTTCAGCTCTTCGATGATGACGGTGCGTTCGAAGGCTTCCACGGCGTCTACCATGCCCAGCGGTTTGAGCGGTGTGCTGGCGCCGGGCAGGGTGTGCAGTCCGAGGATGTAGCGTTCGGCGAGGTTTCTCAGTTCTCGAACATTGCCGGGCCAGTTGTGCAGCATCAGGTCGCGCGACAGGCTGCCGTCGAGTTCGGGCGCTTGAAGGCCGTGCCGAAGCGCAAACTGCTGCAAAAAGAAATCAAAAATCAGCGGAATATCTTCACGGCGGTCGCGCAAGGTCGGGAGGTTCAGGGTCACGACATTGAGCCGGTAATAAAGATCGCGTCGGAACTGACCGTTTTCCGCCTGGCGCAGCAGATCTTCCTTTGTGGCGGCGATGACTCTGAAATTGACCGGAATGGTCTGGTTGGACCCCAGCCGCTCGACGGATCTTTCTTGCAGAACCCGCAGCAGTTTGATTTGCATCGGCATGGGCATGCTCTCGATTTCGTCGAGAAACAGCGTGCCGTTGAGTGCGTATTCAATTTTTCCTATCCGGCGTTTGCTGGCGCCGGAAAACGCGCCGACTTCATGACCGAAAATCTCACTGTCGAACAGGGTTTCCGACAGGCCGCCGCAGTTCAGGGCAACGAAGGGGCCGCTGCGACCGCTCTGGTCGTGCAGGCAGCGCGCCACCAGTTCCTTGCCGGTTCCGGTTTCGCCATGGATCAGGATGTCGGCGTGAGTCGGGGCGATCCGGTCGATCAGGGCGCGCAGTTCACAGATGGCCGGAGATTTGCCGATGATGCGGGATTCGAGCGCCCCCTGTGCGGCCAGCTGGCGTTTGAGCTGGCTGACTTCTTGTGTGAGCGAGAATTTCTCCAGCGCGCGTTTGACGACTTCGACCAGATGCTGCGACAGAAACGGCTTTTCGATGAAGTCGTAGGCGCCATCCTTGATGGCCTGTACCGCCATCGAAATGTCGCCATGCCCGGTGATCAGAATGACGGGCGACGCGGGGGCGCTTGCCACACGCTTGCGCATGAAGGTCAGTCCATCGGTGCCGGGCAGGCGGATATCGCTGACGATGACGCCTTCAAAGTGGTTGTCGAGCAGGGGCTGGGCTTCTTCGACCGATTCGACGCCATGGGCGCGAATGCCGCCAAGCATCAAAGCCTGCACGCATCCCAGCTGTACGTCCGGGTCATCTTCAATCACGAGAACGTCAAAATTATCCACGATGTTCCTTTTCTGATTCTGAGAGGTCGGGCTCCGGCGTGGCCTGTTGCAGGGTCACGGTGAACTCCGCGCCGCCTTCGGGGCGGTTTCCAGCGGTCAGTTCGCCGCCGAATTCGCGGATGATGCCCGCTGAGATGGTCAGGCCAAGGCCAAGACCGCCGGTTTTGGCCTTGGTGGTGAAAAACGGGTCGAAGAGTTTGTCTTTGACTTTGTCTGTGATGCCCGGGCCATTGTCCGTTACACGGATTTCGACTTGATTTTCGATACGTTGCCAATCGATGCGAATGCGTGGCGGTTGGCATTGCTGGGTGGCATCGATGGCGTTGGCGATCAGGTTGACCAGGACCTGTTCCAGCTGAACCGCATTGCCGTAGGCGAATGCCGCCTGGGGGGGCGGGGCGATATCGAGCGCGACCCTGGCCTTGTGCATGCGCTGGTCGAACAGCCCCACGGCATTGCTGACCGCCTGAGCGACGTCTACCGCTTCGGTTTCATCGCTGGAGCGCCGGGCGAATGAGCGCAGCTGTCCGGTCAGTTTGCCCATGCGCTGCACGAGTAATGCAATTCGGCTCAGGTTGAAGCGCGCCGTGTCGATGTCGCCTCTCCCCAGGAATTCTTCGGCATTGGCCGACAGGGTGCCCAGCGCAGCCAGCGGCTGGTTGAGCTCATGGGCGATGCTGGCGGCCATCTGGCCGATGACGGCGAGTTTCCCCGCCTGGATCAGTTCGTCCTGGGCTTCCTTCAGCGTGCGCGCCGCTTCGGTCCGCTCGCGGATTTCGTGCTGCAGATGTGTGTTGGCTTCACTCAATGCCTGGGTGCGCTCGACGACCTTGCGTTCGAGTTCCGCGTAGGCGCGCTGCAGCGCCGCCCGGCTTTCCCTGCGATCGCGCTGGCTGCGGTGGCGCAGGATGAGGAGTCCCAGCGCCGCAAGCAGAAGGGCGATGCCCGCCGAAGCCAGTGCCGCACGGGTTTTCGCCAGGTCGTTGGTTTTTCGCAGGTCATAGAATACGGTCAGTTGCCAGGGTTGCCCGCTCATGGAAACGGATTGGGCGAGGTACAGCCCGCTCGGGCTGCCGGCGCCGTTGGCGGCTGTGCCGCGCAGTACCACGATGTGGCTATCGGCATTGATGACTTTGCGTACGCTCATGCCCAGCGGGGTCAAGGGGCGGCGGTTGTATTGCTGGGTCTCGTCCAGGTGTTGCAACTGGAGGGCGCTCATCGGTCTGAGCGTGGCGTATTTCCAGGAGGGAACCGAGGACAGGATGATGACCCCGTTGTCGTCGGAGAGAATCGCTGGAGACTCGGCGGACAGCCAGGATTTTTCCAGCTGGTCGAGACTGACCTTGACGGCGACGATGCCGAGGGTGCGATGACCGTCTTCCAGCGCGGAAGACAGGTAGTAGCCCGGGTCGTTGTGGGTGGTCCCGATGCCGTAGAACTGTTCTACATGGCCCGGGCTGGCCTGCCTGACGTAGGAGCGGTATGACAGGTTGCGCCCCAGGAAGCTGTCTGGCTGGTTCCAGTTGCTGGTGGCGATGACACGGCCGCCGGTGTCGATCAGATAGATATCCATCGTGCCGGCATCCAGGCTCATCTGCTGCAGGTAGCGGTTTACCCGGCCTGCCAGCCGGGGGTCCTTCGGGTGATCGAGATACGACCTGACGTTTTCATCCAGGCCGACCGCCTGGGGAAGGTAGGCGTATTTGCCGATTTCCCGCTTGAGGCTATTGGCGTAGCGATCGAGACGTTGCTGTCCGTTGTCCTGAAGCTCGGCGACCAGGTTGTCGAATGACGCATAATACGCCAGTACCGTTCCGGTGAATTCGAGCAGGATGGCGAGTGCGATCAACGGCGCCCAGGCAAGGAGGCGGGTTCGTGCCGGCATGTCGTGTGTTCCGTGTGGAGAGTCAAAACTATCGCACCGATGCATATTTTTATATGCATTGATAGTAGCAGTATGAATTAGTATATGTATTCAGAAATGAGCACATTGTGTGCCCGGTCTGTGGCCGAATGGCAAGTGGTTGAATTAAAAGAGAAGTATTGCGATCTGGCTGAGCGTAACCCTGTGGGTGTGTCGGAAAGCCGATGATGTCTTTTGCTGGGTGTCGGATATCCGACATGGGCGTGCCATGCTTTTTGTGGTGGTTTCATGATAAATAATGCGGTTAAAAATTTAGTCTCTTAATTATGGTTATCTTGCCGTCGTCCTGTTTTTCGGTTTATTGGACCCGTTCTATCGTAGAGGTCAATCTTGTGGTCGTGCTCAATCTGATCGGCGCACTTTTGCTGGGCGTCGTGCTGGGCTACGAGCGGACTTACCGGGGGCGGGCCGCCGGGATGCGCACCTACGGTCTGGTTTGCCTTGCCTCGGCGGCGCTTACGGTGGTCATCGGCTTCCCTGGCGGGTGGTATGGCGGTCAGGTGCACGGTGCGACGGGCGATCCGACGCGTGTGATTCAAGGGATCGTGACCGGCATCGGTTTTCTGGGGGCGGGGGTCATCATGAAAGATGGCCTGAATATCCGCGGCTTGACCACGGCTGCGTCGATCTGGGTTTCGGCGACAGTCGGCATTCTTGTCGGCATCGGATTTTATCTGTCTGCCATCGCTTTGACGTTTATCACGGTGTGGTCGATGGTGATGGTTTCCCGCCTGGAGGCCTGGCTACCCTCTCGCCAGGTGATTGACGTCATGTTGAAGTTCCGGCCCGGTTTCGTTCCCGATGTGGTAGATCTGCGCCATTCGGCATTATTGCGGGGTTACGAAGTCGATGCGGACAGCCTGACCGTCCTCTATCAGGGAGGGCAGTTCGAATGGCATTTTCTGGCGATTTCTCTAAGGCGCAACCGGGGGGCAACGGTGTCGCAGCTGGGTGAGGAGCTTGCGCGGTTTGAGGGCGTGGTCGATTTCAGTATGGCCCACGCCCGCAATTGAACCGGGCTTAGCCCAGGCCCGGTACGCCGGCCAGCGCCGATTTGGGGGCGGTCTGCAAGTAATGCACGGCGCTCAGCACCGCCTGCCCGAACGATTCGACGGTGTTGCGGATTTCGACTTTGTCTCGCAGGAAATTGGCCAGTTTGAATTCGGCAAAGGGTTCGTCGACTTTCTGCCAGGCGCCCAGTTCTTTCAGCTTCCAGACCAGCGAGCGATAGGGGTCATCGGCCATGCCCCGTATATCGATGGGCAGGTGGTGGCAGGGATGCAGCGTACCGAACTGATCTTGTGGCAGAACCCAGGCGGCACGCTCCATCTCTTGCCAGAATTTCTCATCGCGCAGTGCTGAAAAATCGGCTTTCTGGTAGATGTGAATGTTGCGGTGTCCGAGTTCATGAAAGGCGCGGCACAAGTGATGGTGGTCGATGATGTAGTCACCGTGGTCGGATTTGACGACCGGAACCGGGTGGGCTTCGGTGTAGGCATGAAATTCTTCACGGCTCATCTGGGCGTACTCTTTCATCTTGGCTTCGACCTCCAGAAGCCCGATAGCGAACTGCGCCGGTTTCAAGTCCAGAATGGCGGCTTTTTCGATTTGCATGCTGACTCCTTCCCCCTGAAGGGCAGAATTACAGTGGAGTACATGATGCGCGCGCTGGGTAATTTTTTGTGGTTTTTTTGCGGAGGCGCCTTGCTTGGGCTGGCCTGGTGGGGTTGGGCGCTGTTGTGCTTTATTTCCATCATCGGCATTCCCTGGGGGCGCGCTTGTTTTGTGATCGGAAAACTGGCCTTCATGCCGTTTGGAAAATCCGTCGTCCAACGGCGGGATCTGAACGGGGTCGACGATATCGGTACGGGGCCCGCCGGTTTTGTCGGCAACGTAATCTGGCTGGTGTGCGGAGGGTTGTGGCTCGCGCTGGGGCATGTCCTGGCGGGTGGGTGCTGTTTTCTGACCCTTATCGGCATTCCGTTTGGCATTCAGCATTTCAAGCTTGCCGGGCTGGCCTTTGCACCGATCGGTAAGTCCGTGGTGAGTTGCGAACAGGCCGCGCTATTGCAGGGGCGTTACTGAAGGGTTTGCTATTGCTTTTGCACGGGATTTTTATGCTTTTTTGATATTTAGTGGTGCATGATTCCTTTTCGTGATGTGTAAGGAGTGTGTCATGAAAAGGAAAATCGACGGATTCTGGTTATTGCTGATTGTGGGCGTGCTGGCGCATGCACTGATCATTTCTGTTGCGGTGGATCATTGGTAAGTCACCTGGTTGGGATCCGTATTTTCGCGTCGCATGGTGCAAAAGGTTGATGATGCCATCTCTCCTGGCGTATGGTGGCACTTTGTGACGCTATGCAGAGGGAACCTAATGAACGCAGCGAAAAAAATCCGCAAGTTTATCGAATCGGGTGCGGATGCGAGCCATGTCAAAGTCCTCAAGGATCTGGCCGGAGCGCTTGAGCTTGGTCAGTCGTTCGATCTGAAACGGCTTTACGAAATCGATATGCGTTATTTCGACGTTGCTCTTGAACTGTTGTCGGACTGGCGTTTCGATCACCATATTTCTTCGCGTAGCAAGTTGCTGGAGCAAGTTCTGATCGAGACTGCGCCAGACGCGCAGGTGAAGCTTGGGTCGGCAGACGCGCCGAAAGCATGACGGTGTTTGCCGGTGCGGGTGCGTTAATGCGTGTAAAGAGCTTTCTGTGAAGTGTTCGGCTTGATATGATCGCCGAGGGACGGCGGGTCGCGCTGTCTGCCTTGTGAACTTCATCGGATGAGTTGCTTGTGAAAACGTTTTTGTGTGCCACCTTGTTGGCGCTGCCTCTTTGCGGGTGTGCTCTGGCGCCGACGGCAATGGAAGTCTCCATGTCGAGCATGTTTTCCGGTGCGGTAACAGGGGCCGCCCGACTATCGAATTCGACGAAGCATTTCGATCATGCGCATCCGCGCATTACCGCTACGCAAATCTGTGTGGACTGGAATGACCGGGTTTCGGTCCCCGATCTGGTGCCTGTCATCCAGAGCGAACTGAATAAATACCGTATCGCCAGTCAGGTATACCAGCCCGGGGATGAGCCGGGGAATTGTGAGACGGTGCTGTACTATGCGGCGGCGCGCGCCTGGGATGTGCCGTTGTTCGGTAGCGATCTGACCCCGTATGTCTCACAGGTGCAGTTGGTGGTCAGGCAGCATGGGCAGGTGATCGCGCAGGCCAGCTATGATGTCGACTCTTCCCATATGAGTCGCTGGTCCGATACACAGGCCAAGGTTGCGCCCCTGGTCGAAGAGCTGATTTATGGCGGAGGGGCCACGTAATCGGACGTGCAATAGCGGGGTGCACACAAGCGCACCCCGCTATGTGAATCAATTGAAGCCCATCACGCTGAGGAAGAATCGCTGCATCCAGCCCAGGCTGTTGGCATCCGTCACCAGCCCCTGTCCTACTTTTTCGATGCGTGCGTCCGCGACTTTGTTCGAGCTGACGACGTTTCCTGATTGGATATCCCGTTTGTTGACGATGCCCGAGAAGCGCAGCGTGTACTCGTTATTGTCGAGTGACACGCGCTTGTCGCCGCCGACCACGTAATTGCCATTCGGCAGCAGGTCGACAATGGTGACCGTCAGAGAGCCGGTGAACGCGTTCGCGGAAGTATTGGCGCCGCTCGATTTGAGCGAGGTGCTGGCCGATCCGTCGAAATTCACGTTGAACAGCGTTTTGATGAAGCCGTTCATGGATGCCAGTGCGCCCGGTCCCTTCGTGGCTTCCGTGCTGGCTTGCGAAGTCGTGACCGTGGAGGTGTTGCTCCCGGTCACGTTTTCAACGATCGTGATGGTCAGGATATCGCCAACGCGATGCGCGATGTTTTCTTCATACAGAAGTTCGGCGGTGTCGGACTGGTAAATGGCGCCAGGATTGCGATCGCCCAGCGGAATGGCCATGTAATTGGGTTTGGCAGTGGTCGGTCCCGTGACCAGGGAGGGCGGGGATGAGCTGCTACAGGCGCAAAGCAATCCCAGAACCGAAACACAAATAAGCTTGCTTGCGTTCTGCATGGTCAAGCTTCTCCCAATATAATATGGCAATGTTGTTAATGATCCTCCTATGTGGAGTAAATTGCATTCGTTTTCGGGTAAAGATTTGAAAATCAAGGTATGATTTGACCCCATGACCTTTATTATCGATTTCCGATAGCGTTACGAAAACCAGATGCGATGACTAGAGTTTTGCTCGTTGACGACGACACCAATTTGAGTTCCATGCTTGCCGAGTATCTTGTGCAGGATGGATTTGAGGTGCATTGCGTGGAGGATGGCGCTGATGGGGTGCAAGAAGCCCTGTCAGGTCGACACTCGATCATTGTCCTCGATGTCATGATGCCGGGAATGAACGGCGTCGAGGTTCTGAGAAGAATTCGGGCCAAAAGCAGGATACCGGTCTTGATGTTGACCGCACGCGGCGACGATGTGGATCGTATTATCGGCCTGGAGCTGGGGGCTGATGATTATGTCGCCAAGCCCTGTACGCCGCGGGAGCTTGCCGCCCGGCTGAAAGCCATTTTGCGCCGTGTCGAATCCGGTGGGGGGCAGCGTAACCTGTCCGAACCGGTAGAAGCCGGTCAGTTGCGCATCTGGCCGGAACGCCGTGTGGCGGAATGGGGCGGATGCGCGCTCGAACTCACGGGCACCGAATATAATCTGCTGGAGGTGCTGACCCGCAATGCGGGACGTGTTGTCAGCAAAAACGAATTGTCCGAACAGGCTCTGGGACGACCGCTGGTCAGGTTTGACCGGTGTATTGACGTGCATGTCAGCAGTATTCGCCACAAACTGCCTGATCGCAGCGATGGACAGTCCTGGATCCGAACCGTTCGCGGGATGGGATATCAGTTGATCAGGGAGTAGGTCGTTGGGGCGTTTATTCTGGAAATTCATTTTTGCGTTCTGGCTGGCCTTTGCGGCGATTTCAGCAACGATCGCCACCACGGTCTGGCTGATTCAGCAGACACATTCCCAGTCGTTTTTCTGGGGCGATAGAAAAAACGATTTCTCCTTGGGGCCGGCGAGATTCATGCTGGATACCGCAGCCTCCATCCTGTCCTCGGGCCCTGCCTCGACCATGCGCTCTACACTGCTTGTCTGGTCCCGGAACGACAGGAGACCGGGGCCGTCTCCGGTGCTCTATGTTGTCGATGATCAGGGTCGTGATCTGCTGGGGCGTCCCGTTCCGTCTCTGCGTAGCGGCGGCGATGATGAGCCGCTGGTGCGCAAGGTCACGGCTTTGGACGGACATGTCTATACCCTGTTTTTGACGCGCGACTTGCCACCTCTTCCTCCTCCCGTACTCGGGATGCCCGGATTTTATCCATCGCCACCGCCCCCACCGCCGATGGC
>Ga0326728_10024957_pt1 | contig 10758 bp, 9 predicted proteins | sample MB3enrmetagenome_FD_207602 | JGI IMG/M metagenome (GOLD analysis project Ga0326728, IMG submission 207602) | Lab enriched peat soil microbial communities from McLean, Ithaca, NY, United States - MB31MN | ecosystem: Environmental > Terrestrial > Soil > Wetlands > Peat | place: USA: New York...
TGCGCATCGGCGCTGCGCGGGTCGAGTTGCAGCGCGCGCTGATATTCCTGAAACGCCAGATCGAATTTGCCGCTGTTGCCGTGGATCCTGCCCAGGGTTACGTAGACCGCGGGCAGGCGGTCGTCCAGCTGAACGGCTTTGTTGCAGTCGGCCAGGGCTTCGTCGAGCCACTTTGGGTTTTTGTCAAGTCTGTATTTCAGCCGATAGGCTTCGCCTAGCTGAGCATAACCGAGCGCAAAGCGGGGGTCGGTTTTGACCGCGTCGTCGAGGGCGTTGATGGCGAGATCGAGATTGCCCGGCTTGTCGTAACGCTGGGTATAGCCGAGCGCTTTCAGATAGGATTCGTAGGCTCCGGCATTAACGTTGCCGCCCATGGCGCGCAGCATTTCGGGCGTGACCTCAATGCGCATCAGCTTGGCGACGCGGGCGACGGCTTCATCTTCGAGCGCGGAGAAGTCGCCGGCGCGGTCTTCGAGCATAAAGGACCCCATTTGGCGCAGGGTTTTGGTGTTGATCAGGTTCACCGTCATGTGAATGGTCTGGCCATCACGGCGCAGGCTGCCCTCGATGGCAACAGTTGCGCCCAGCTCGCGCAGAGCCGAAGGAGGATCGGCGACTTTCAGCCGCCGTACTTCGCTGGTTGGCACGACCCACAGCGATTGCTTGCCAACTTCGAGATTGGTGAGGCGGCTGGCAAGACTGTCCATGAGTCCGGCGGAGACGGCTTCGTTGGCGGGATCGTTGCCCACATTTTCAAAGGGCAGCACCGCGATGTGATCTTCGGTGCGGCCGAACCATGTGGAGATGCGGTCGCGAACCGGCGGCAGGAACGAGACGAACGCAAGCACGATCGCGACTGCTCCCGCGCCGATCAGCCAACGCTGCCAGGCGGGGGCCGCGGCCGGCGCCCACATGGGGCGTGAAGCCTGCTCAATCTGCTTGCGCAGGTCCTTCGATGTAAGCGTGGAGGGACGCGAGGCCGCGGAGGGATGTGATCCGCTTTTCGCCGCGGCATCCGGATCAAGGTGGGTACGGGCTTCCTGCAAATCGGCGAGCATCTCGCGGCAATGGGGATAGCGAGTGGCGGGATCTTTGGAGAGTGCGCGGTAGATGATGCGCAGCAGGTCGAGGGGCACATCGTCAGTGAGGCGCGGCGGCTCGTTGAGGATGGCGAAGACAGTGGCTGCGGCGGATTCGCGCTGGAAGGGATTTTTGCCGGTGAGCATTTCGGCGAGTACGGCGCCGACGGCCCAGATGTCGGTGCGCTGGTCGAGATGTTGGCCGGTGGTTTGCTCGGGAGACATGTAGCCGAGGGTGCCGGCGGTGCTCATGCTCTGTGTGCTACCGCTGGAGGACGACGCCAGTTGAGCCAGACCGAAGTCGACCACCTTGACCACGCCGCGCTGGGTGATGATGACGTTAGAGGGCTTGATGTCGCGATGGACGACGGCGCCGGCGTGCGCGGCGGCGAGACCTTCCACGATTTGCGTACTAATGTTTACGGCCTCGGGAACAGGCAGGGGGCCGCGAAGCAACTTGCGCGCCAACGTCTCTCCTTCGTAGTACGCCATCACGATGAAGGAGCGGCCTTGGTATTCCTCGATGCCGTGAATGACGCCAATGTTGGCGTGATCGAGCGAGGATGCCGTGCGGGCTTCGCGGAGGAAGCGATCTCTGTCTTCGGCGGTCGAAACGAGGTGCTCGGGCAGGAACTTGAGAGCGACGGTCCGTTCGAGCTTCAGGTCGAGGGCCCGATAGACGACACCCATGCCCCCAGCGCCGGCCATACCGAGGATTTTGTAGTTGCCGACGAGGTCTCCAGGCGACAATGTGCCGGATGGGTTAGGCACGGAAAGGTACCAGTCCGAGCGCAACCGGTGGAAACAGAACTCTTGTCAGCATCATGGCCAGACGATTGCGTCTCGATTTCACGATGATACGCTACCGCATTTTTGCGCGGGGAAAAAGTAGCGGGAGCGGGGCCAGGGCCGCATCCTGCCGGAATGAGGATTGTCAACATATCCGTCGGAGAATCTGAGATGTGCCAATCACGAAACCGGTGTAAACTGCCGTGACCCCGGAGGGCGGCACTGACGAAGGCTCCGGGAAGGGGGCTTGATGCAGCTGCGACTGGAGAGCCGGCCGGTAGGGGATGTGCTGGTGGTCGATTGCCACGGGAGAATCGTCGCCGGCAACGAGGTATTTACGCTGCATTCTTCGATTGGCGACTTCATTGTGAAATACGGGGATGTCGTGCTCGATATGACGCACGTGGAGTTCGTTGACAGCAGCGGACTGGGAGCGCTGGTGCGGCTGATGCAGGCAGCCCGCGCAAAAAGTGGAGACGTCAAGCTTTGTGGCGTGCCGGCCAAAACTCGGAAGGTGCTGGAAATGACCGGGCTGATTGCGCAATTCGAGACCTACGACTCGGTAGAAGAGGCGATCACGGCAGCCTATTTGGGATCGCGTTATTCACGCGGGAAGATTGGCGACCAGCGGTCGCGCGTATTGTGCGTGTATGAGTCCACCGATGTGCGCACCTTTTTGCGCGAGGTCCTGTGCGGGGCCGGCTACAATGCCCTGACTACGGCAACGATCGAGGATGCGCGGATTCTCCTGAAAGCTACCAAGGCGAAACTGGTTATCGTTTCGTCGCGCATGCAAACCGTGCATGGAAGGTCGACGAAAAAGCTGATGGAGGAAATCGATCCGGCGGTATCCATGGTGGTGCTGGATGAGCAGTTCGCCACGCAGGACCCGGGAGAGGCGGCAGAAAAACTTCTGAACTCAGTCAAAGGCGCTCCGAGCTCTTAGCTTCGAAAGCGCGCAAGTAATCGCGACCAAGCGCTGCCAGAATCGATACGCTTCATGCGAAGCCACTTATTGCGAGGAAGCGATGACCCCTTCCGCAATCAGAAAGCTACGAGCCTCTTCGAAAGTGACGCCGAACGAAAGATCTTTGAACCTGCCTTTGCCGGCCTGCGTGATAATGCCGAGAACTTCTCCGTTACCGGCAATCACGGGGCTGCCGCTCATACCCTCCACGACCACGATGTTGGTGGAGAAATCGCACCGGCATCCGTCCTGGCGGCGATAATCTTCCTGCCCCATGATGCGTCCAGCGCGGGTCAATGGCGCGACGACCCAACCCGCGAACCCGGTAACGGACACGGGCTCGCCGTTGGCGACTGGGCGGGTGCGAAGCGGCGCTGCCCGAATGTATCCCAGATCGCGAGGATTGTCGGCAGGCTGAATGCGGCAGACGGCGAGATCCAGCATTTGGTTCAGATGGCAGCGAACCAGCAGGAATCGCCGCAAATGGCCGGCGTGGATCCACTCATCGTCCGGGATCATGACGCTCAGAGTACAGTTGGAACGCGCCTCTAGAATGACATGAGCTGCCGTCATGAGAGTGCCGCCGGAATTGGCGATGAAGCCAGTGCCGCGAACGTAGGTGCGGATGGCTGCGGCATTTTCAGTGCACAAAAGTGGAACTGCGGCGCGCAGGGCCGGAGGCCGGTCAGATTGCTGAGTGTCTGCTGCCGCGAGAGGCAAGCAGAGTACGAGCGCGAGGATGGTTAGTCGCCAAGCCACGTTGAACGCGCTGCTGAAGATTGTAGCGATACCCTTAAACATAACTCAGCGAACTGGAGTCCTTACTTTAATGGAAAGGTTCCGAGAAAGCGGGGCATTGAGCGGCGAGTCTCGGTTTGCTATCTGTGTGCCAGATGAAAATAACTCCATACTAAAGATGAAAGTTGCTGCGCAAGTTGTTAAAGTACAGTAAAGTGGTCCGGTAAGTATAAGTATTCAGGAGGGTTGTAGGGCGGGCCAGAGAGGCGATTTGGCGATGTGCATGCCTAGTTAGAGTGTCCCCCCGACTGAGTATTTATAAGCGGGAGTGTGCTTCTTGAGTGAGCGTGTGACTGAAAATCCGTTGCGCCGTCGGCGAAGCTGGTACAAGCGGCAAATTAGGAATCGGCGAATCATGGCGGTGGTGGCCCTGCTGGTAGTGGTGGGCGCGGGAGCTTGGGTTGTCTCCTCGATGATGCCGGAAGACGACGTAGAAACGGCGAGCCCTGTTCGAAAGCGGCCCAAGCCGGGGCTGAGCACGCCGGAAGAAATCAGCAAGCACGCCGAGCAAGGTGACCCCGAAGCACAGTGGCGGCTCGGCGTCCTCTATCACAACGGCGATGGCATTCGTCAGAGCGACCGCGAGGCGATCGAGTGGTTCCAGAGGTCGGCGGAGCAGAGATTCGTTCCCGCGGCGGCGGCGTTGGGCTCGCAATACTGGGCGGGTCAGGGTGTGCCGCAGGACTACAACAAGGCTTACTTCTGGTACGACGTGGCGCTCGCGGAAGGGGATTCGAGCGCCGAGGCCAAACTGGACGAACTGAGTGCAGAGCTCACCCAAGATGAGGTGTCTACTGCCCATCAGCAAGCCATGGCATGGCTGCAAGGCCACGCTCAGAAGGAGCCGCACCCATAGGTTTTTCCCCTCCCTGAGACGCAGGAATCGCACGGTCGAAGCGCGAGGGGCCCAAACGGCGGCCTCTCGAGTTGGTGACTGTGTGAGTACCATCGTTTTGCACCGAATGGACGTATCTGACTCGAGCTTTCAGTTTTTTCTTTACCCTCAAGCGGGTTTCGGCGTACTCTTGCACGTAGGGCCGTAGGTGTAGTGTGCCCAAGGCCAGATCCACTCGGGTTGGCCAGCTCCGGCCCGACAAAAAGTGCAATCTTCTTCAGTATTTATGCGTTTGCATGATTGTGGAATACGGTGAATACCTGAGGAACGGCCGAGTAACTTGTTGTATATAAAGATGTTGATGTTAGAGGGGTTCTGAACGACGTTTGGCCGTCAGGGTGCAGTTTAGAGGTTGGGGTAATGGGCCGACCACAACCTTGGCGAGGGAGAGTGTCACTTGACCGACGAATCCAATGGAGTAGTGGTGAAGCGCAGGCGGGCGTGGTATAAGCGGCATCTGCGCAACCAGAGGATATTGCTGGTGTCGTTGGCCGTGCTTGCGGTGGCTGCTTTCGGCTGGATGACTGGATCCGGTTTCCGAATGTTTTCTTCTGCGAAGGGTTCAACTACCACTCTCGCCGAAGCGCTGCGGGCAAAGGCATCTCGGCAGGCGCTTCAGTTGGTGACGCCGAGCACTGCCAAGCGTAAGGTATACGTACCAAAAGTAGAAGGCGTCTATCCGTATTCGCTGGTGCCTGGAGGGTTGAAGACCCCTGAGGCTTTGCGGAGGGTTTCGGCAAGCGACCCCGCCCTGGCGCGCCATTACGCAGAGTTCGATTACAAACATGCGCATATAATGCGGCTTACCCAGCCCCGCGACGTTTATGTGTCCTACAGGATCCGCAACACCGTGTATTGGACGCGCAAGAAGATCCGGCTGCAAGCCGGCGAAATGCTGCTGACTGATGGCAAGATGACGTTGCGGACGAAGTGCGGCAATCAGATTTCCGATACAGCCAAGCCGGAAGTTTCCAATGACGAGCCGGAAGAAGATGTTCTGGACCAGCCGGTATCTCTTGAACCAATTGGTCCAGCAACGCCGCTGCGCGCGGGGCTTGCCAATCCCGATCTGCCTGCGGGCATTCCCGCATCTCCGAAACTCTACGGAGGCGGATTCACGTTTCCGTATGCTCCTTTGACATTGCCGCTGCCGCCGCGAAACTGTGAGTTCGTGGAGGATGCGAAGGGTTGCCACAAAGGCAAGAAGCCGGTGTCGCCCGAACCTGCAACGGTCTTTATGGTCGTTTCGGGACTGGCGGCAATCGGGTGGCGATTCCGCAAGGTTAAGCTTGCGTAGGGCATAGGCGGGAACGGTCAGCTACCTCCTTTAGTACTACAACTTCCGAGTTCTTCTTCGTGCCGATGCTGCTGCTACACTCCTCTTAAGTTGGCCATGAAGAGGACTCTCTATTTGCGGGCGCTGCTTGCAGTTGCGCTCCTGCCTGCAATCGCTGCCGCACAGAAGAGCGCGACCGTCGAGCAGATTCGAGTGCGCGGGAACGGCGATGCCATGGAGGTCGAGATTCAGACCTCAGGCGCGACGGTGGCTCCGAATACGCAGGCGCTTTCGGGACCGAATCGCATAGTGGTCGACTTTCCGGGCGCTTTGCCTTCGGCTGCGCTGCGTGGCATTGAGGTCAATCGCGGCAACCTGAAGGCGATCCGTGCGAGCCTGTTTTTTAAGAATCCTCCAATCACGAGAATCGTACTGGACCTCGACGGCGCTCAGCCTTATCGCATAGCGACCGAGGGAAGCGCAGTGGTGGTCAAACTGGCCGGCGCTGTCGCGGGGGCGAAGCCATCTGCGCCCGCAGCTATTGCCGGCAACGCGCGGTTGCGCGATGTGGCGCTGGTTGCGACTCCGGGCGCGCCGCAGGCCAAGTTGACCGCCGTGAGTACGACTGCTGGAGTTGCGGCGAGCGCAGGCATTGTGACTGCCGCGCCAGGAACGGCGAATCCGGGGTCACAGGCTGCAGCCAGTGATCCAGCGGTCTCCGATGCTGCTGCGACTGCTGTCTTGCCTGCCGAACCGCCGAAACCGGTGGTGACCGTTTCCTATGACAATGGCATGCTGCGGATTCATGCGGAGAAGGGAACGCTCTCGCAGGTGTTGTATGAAGTGCAGACGAAAACGGGCGCGGAGATTGGGATTCCGGCGGGCGCGGAACAGGAAAAAGTGGTCGGGGATTTTGGTCCGGGTCCGGCAAGGGAAGTGCTGGGATCGCTGCTGAACGGATCTGCGTACAATTTTATTTTCGTCGGCAACGAGTTGGCGCTCGAGAAAGTCATTCTTACGCGGCGGCAGAACGTGTTCTAGAGGTTCGGCTTCTTCTTTCCGTCGTTCGTCTTCCGCCATTTGCTTTCCGCTTTCCGCTCCGTTCTTACCAGATTCAGCCTTACCAGATTCAGCCTCTCGAGTTCTTCGACCGTCCCTTCTGCGTCCGCTTCTGCGGAGCTCGCTCCACCATTCAATTGTCAAAGAACAAGAAAGTGCGGGAGAATTGGATTTGTCGGTATGGATGTGTATGTACATAATGCGGGAGTGCGGGTGTGGATTGCAGCTTGACCGTCGCAGGGGCGCGGAGGGTGAAGGGTGACTTATTAGGTGCGATACAAGGGAGCGCCGGTTTCCGCTACGGTGTCGGGGGGGTGATGAGACGGACGGGCACGGCGGAGGGGCCGTTGCCGTAGATGGGTGTGGAGGTTGTGCTGGCACTTGTACCGCAGCCGATCAAGTTCGTGACCATTGTGTGAGCCTGATACTGCTGCTGACCGCCGAGGCGGATGTGTTCGCCCTCTGGGTTTAAGAGCAGTTGCACAAATCCGATGATGGTCACGGGGCTAGTGGTGCCGGAGGAGTCGTAGACGGGAACGGTCACAAGCGAGTCGCTCACGGACATGTCTGTGCCCTCGTTAATAAGGCCAGAGACAACAAGGGGCTCATCGCCGCCAGCGAGGAACTCAAAAGGAGCATAGGTGGGGGGATTTGCGTTTACAAACGAAACCTTATCAACGCGATCGGCCTTATTACCTGTTGCGTGGGTGAGACAGTTGATGGCCGAGGCGGTGTTCGCGTCTGTGATGACATCGGTTTGGTCGACATAGACCTGCTGATTGCAGGATATGGGGGTTTGAACGCATCCTGCCACGCTCAGTTGGTAGTTTGTGCCAGAGTATCCGGCGGCAGCTGGGGAACAAGTAACCGAGGAAGAGGGGGGTGTCGGAAAGCTGCTGGGATCGCCGGGGAGGTAATTCCATGAAACCGGCGGGGACGGGAGAGGAGAACTACAAGCACCGGTCGAGTCGCAGGCATTTTTTAAGTAGGTTCCGGGCGGGAGAGACGTGGCGTACTGAACTGGGGTCGGCTCCCAGCCGAGAAGAGTGGTGGTGTTGATCGAACCATTGGGGTTGAAGATCGCACCAGTCCCCGGGGATGGGGTGCTGGGATCCAGATTCGGTAACAGCCAAGGCTTCACGCAAATGGGGGCTACGGGTGGTTCGTTGGCAGCACCCGTTCCAGACAGAGTCGAGGGGTTGTAGGCTTCGGCGGTTGCAGTGGCTTTTACGGCGACCACAGCGCTTCCCCAGATGCGCGCAAAGAAAGTCGGGAGGTCCGTGCGTTGCACCGTGACGCTAACCTGTGGATTAGCTTGGAAGTTGGCAATGGCTGTATTTATGGTGACGCAGATTTCGGCGGAACAGGACGAGGCTCCGGGGTTGAGGTTTCTGCCGCCGACCTGATTGCTGGCAGCCACCTGGGTGGCCACGGCGGTGGCAAGGGCGGTGGCGTTGCCCATTACGCCGTCCGACGAAGCGTTGGGATCGGAAGTCATGCCGGAGTTGGCGAGGACGCGAGCGCCCGCGAGCGCGGCTCCGTCGGCGGCGAGTTGCGCTTCACTGCGGGCAGTGTAGAGAGACGTAATGTCGATGGCGAGTGCGGCCATGGCACCTATCACGAAGAGCGTGAATATGGCTACCAGGCTGATGATGAGCCCTCTTTCGCCCTTGCGATCGAATTTAGTTGAGTAGCGCATCATCTTCACATCTGGTTATGAACAGTAGCAGCCTCGGCCACAGAAGTCTGAGTCGCGTAGCTGGCGCCCGGAATCAGAAGCCCAATCACACTGCTGAAGCGCCAATGGTAGGGATAAGTGACGGTCACGGTTGTGCCGACAGCTTCGGGTGGAGCGGACCCGCAAGAGGCGCCAGAGGAGCACACCCATCCTCGGTTGATGGCAATCACAAGATTGTCTGAAGCATGGGAGGCGGAGCAGCCGGAGATAGTGTAGGTCCAGGTGAGGCCGGAAGCAGAGACGGTGCCGGGCGGTGTGCAGGCACCGCTGGCGATGATGCCACTGCCGATCAAGGAAGTTAAAGTGGCACTGACAACGGGCAGCAGTGAAGGCGGGTTGCCATTCACAGTGCCGTCTGAGAATAGGTCGGAGGTGGGTTGGGCTCCGGCGACGATGGCGCCTTCCTGCGCAGCCTGCTCAATCTTTTGCTTCTGGTCGAAGGCGCCGCCGAAGTCGTAAATGCCGACAACGAAAACAAGCAGAAGAGGAAGGGAGATAGCGAATTCTAGAATAGCTGCGCCATCAGCTTCGCACAGTCGGCGACACTCTGATCGCCAACGTATGAGAATCCGGGAACTGAACGGGCGGTGCATTCAGTTCTCCATTCTGCTCTGCGCTTGGGCGGTCATGTAGATTTTGGTCCAGTTGAGCGAGGTAAATGGCAGGGAAAAGGAAAAGGGGTACTTGAAGGTCACGACAGTACCGCAGACGGGAGGCGATGTAGATGCTGGAGGATTCAGTTGGACGTTGCGGCACACGGTCACTTTATCCGCGGCGGTAGTGCACTTGCCCGCAGGGTACGGCGTCGCGCAAAGCAGCGGACTGGAAAGGGGGTCGGAGATAATCTGACTCGGGTCGACGTTTGACGCCTTCATGACACTCTCAACCACGCCGGTCACAGTCGGAATACTCGGTACACCGCCGGTCGTCGCAGGGTAAGGTCTTGCGGCGGCGAGGGCTCCTTGTTGGGCGGCTTGCTGAATCGTGGAATAGATGTTGAAAGCGCGGCCGAACCAGATGATGCCGATGAGGAACATGAAGACCACCGGAAGGACGACGGCGACCTCGGCGATTTCGGCGCCTTCAGCGCGACGGAGGTTGTGGAGGTACGATTTCATTGCCGGGATGTGGTGTCCTAATGTTCCGTCATTATAATAGCGGCAAATTTAAGCGGGGGACGGGAGAATCGAGTGGCGGGAGTTTCGAGCGACACGGGGGCGGGTTCCGGGGGGAGGGCAACGAACACGGGTCCCTCCGCTCCGCTTGGCTTCGCCGGCGCTCCGGTCGGGATGACAATTCGGTAGGGAGGGGACAGCCGTCTAAGTGGTCGGTGGGATAGGTTTAGATTCTTCCCAGGGCGGCGGCGACGACGTAGAGGATGGTGGCGAGGGCTAGGGCGACTCCGAAGGGAATTTTGGCGGATTGCGGGTTATCGAGGGAGACTTCGGCTCCGGGCAGGCGCAGGCTGAAAAGAGCGGCGAGCATGCGGCCGATATTGAGAAGCGTCTGTCGCAGGCGGCCCTGGTAAATGACCATGGCCAGAGCCATGACTCCGGCGACCAGGATGGCGGCGATGAGGATGTCGAGAAGGGAACGGGGGCCGAGGCAGGCTCCGAGGGAGCCGGCGAGTTTCCAGTCGCCTGCACCGAGGCTGCGGATGAGGACAAAGGGCAGGAGCAGAGCCAGGCCGAGGCCCAGGCCGAGCAGGGCGGACTTCAGGCCGGGCCAGCGGAAAAGGATGGCGTTGGTGGCGAGGCCGAGGACGGCTCCAGAGACGGTAAGCCAGTTGGGAATTCGGCGCGAGCGCCAGTCGGTGATGCCGGCGGCGACGGCGATGACCGCAGCGAAAATCCATGCGGCGTGGGTCAGCATGTAAGGCGCGGCTTAACGCGAAGTAGGTGCTGTGGCGGCGTTACGCGACGCGATGTACTTTTTCGCGTTATCGACCAGAGCGCGCGCCTGGGGCAACAAGTCCAGCGCCTTAATAACCGCGGGATCACTTTCGGCGCGAACTTTCATACCTTCTTCCTGCCCGAAAGCATTGACGAAGATCTCGCTTTTGAGGGAGGAGCGCAGCCAGTCATTGTTTTCCAGGAATTCGCCTTCGGTATAGGTAAGCTTTTCCTGATCGAGATATTTGCGGAAGTCGAGGAGGAC
>Ga0326728_10024958_pt1 | contig 10758 bp, 13 predicted proteins | sample MB3enrmetagenome_FD_207602 | JGI IMG/M metagenome (GOLD analysis project Ga0326728, IMG submission 207602) | Lab enriched peat soil microbial communities from McLean, Ithaca, NY, United States - MB31MN | ecosystem: Environmental > Terrestrial > Soil > Wetlands > Peat | place: USA: New York...
GTTCCCACTGCGGCATGAGGTACTGCCCGGACGACGGTCCTGCGTGCCCTGAGTGTGCTTCGTCGAATCGCGAGAGATCTGACCAAGTGCATCCGTGGTTATTCGAGTGAAGGCCGGCATGGCCCGGCACATCGGACTTGAGCCATTTATGCAAGAGATTGTTTTCACGATCGCGGTTGTTTATTGACAAGTACAATGATCGCCTGTACTATCGATAGTAGACCTCCAACAAGATAGCACGGGCGCCAATGACGGACCCTCTTTGTCCCTGAAAGGAGTCCTTGATGTGCGGCGCATCGTCTGACGTATCTTTCACTCCTTCTCTCTTCTCCCGGAGAAGCACGGTCCAGTCATGCTTCAACAGCGCCGTAATCTTTTCTTCTTCATGTAACAGTTTTGTAACGCACTCCACGTTACGATGGTCCCATGAACGAAGATTCCTTGGACGCGCACCCGTTCGCAGTTTCGTCGTGCGGATCCACCGTTCGTCGCCGGACAGACCGGACCTTCTCCTTGGCGAGGCCGAGGAGGTGGGCAAGAAGGGCACACGGGCTTTCAAGACCACGTAGGCGCTGTGGGGGATCATCACTCCTCCCAGTAAGAAAAGATCGGCAAAGGCAGCTGGCGGAGGTCCCGCAGATCTCACTTCACTCAACCAAAAGTGCGGAGGTGTCCCATGAAGAAGTGGTTGGTACTCTCGGTGTTGTTCGTGGTACTGGCCGTGGTGTGGGGAGGATGCGTACCTGTTCAGGCACAGACGGGGAACCTCAAGCCGACGTTCCTCGCCCCAACCCCTGGTCTCTACGTGCATGGGTGGCCGCCCTTTACCGTATCCTATCCCAAGGATTGGCCGGAGCAGCCTTTCATGCCTACGGACGTGTTTCGCGCTGGAGCAGTGAGACCGAATTTGCCTCCGTCGCCGATACTCGCGATTTCTGTCTTCGGAAACGCGGCAGACATAAGTGCGTCAGCACCCTTTCTCGCGGGCTTCATGACAATGATGGGCTTCACGGAGGTCAAGGTGCTCTCAGACAAACCCGCCAAGTTGCAGGACGGCACCCCCGCTCAGGAGGCGGAGGTGGAATTTATCCCCCCTGTCCCGAACGCACCAAAGTTGAACCTCTTCCTCCTCGCAGCAAAGAAAGACGCCGCGTGGATCTGGATCCAGATGGTCGACGATAAGAGGCCGATAGGGGACGAGCTCAAACGCATCGCCTATACCCTTAAGGTAGCCCCGGGGAAGCAGGAGCCCGTGAAAGTACCACCCGATGTCCAGGCGTTTCTCGACAAGTGGAACAGCGACATAGATAGCCACGATGTGGCCAGGATCATGACCAACTTCTCTGATCAATTCCGTCAGAGCGGCAGCGACAAAAAGGCCACGGAAGGGTGGTTTCGGACGGCCCCTGACTCCCCCGTGCAACTGGGCATCACTTCTGCGGCGACGACAGTCACGATCTTCCAACCCCGGGGCGACAAGGCGTATCTCGCGGGATTCCAGACCGGCAATCCCAAGAGCGGCGCCCCTGGTCCCACCCCTCCCCTCGACGATAACCAGATCATTAAGGAGAATGGCCAGTGGAAGTGGTGCGGGAACCAGAAGTAGCAGGTGGGGAATCGCCACGATAAGCAACAAAGCCAGCGGGCTCACCGCTCCTCGGGTGACTGATTTGTGGAAGTTGGCCCGGCTACGATTCTGCAGAGCGGACGACGGTACGGCAGGCAATGTGATAGGAGGTGTCCTATGAAGATGACGAAACCGATGCTGGGTTGCCTCCTGTCCGGCTACAAAGTTCCCTTGAGCAAGGATTCTCTCGCCACACTCTATCCGACCCATGAAAGGGCATGGCGAGTGGCACCTATAAGTAGCGAACAACGGGGGAGAACTTGAGGGCGAGTCGAGCGTTCGCCCTACAGGAAAAGCCGGTGGGCAGCATACAGCGTTCTTCAACGGCTGCCTCGGAATCAAAACCTAAACAGAGAAATGGAGGTATCGATCATGGCTGAGATTGATGACGTGTATCGGGCGCTTCAGGAACATCTCGACAAGCAGACCATCGGCTTCCCGGCAATAAAATCGGGGGCCGACATCCGCGTGCTGAAGGCGCTTTTCACCTATGAGCAGGCCGAAATGGTGATGATGCTCACCTACAGGTACGAGTCCCTTGAGCAGATCTGCGAACGCTCAAAAAAGAGCGGTACGTCACTTGCTGAAACGGAACGCATCCTCGACGAAGCCGCGGCGAAAAGAATCATCGGCTGTAGGAAGATAAACGGCACGAAGGAGTACCGGAACATACCTCTCCTTGTGGGGATGTTTGAAGGGGGACTAATTTTCAATCCGACGCCGGAGCTCATCTCGGCATTTACCGAATACGCCGAAGAGGGCTCATTCATGAAGGCTTTCCTCACGACAAAAGTACCTCAAATGCGCACCATCCCCATAGGGAAAAGCATCACTCCCCAGCACCACGTGGGAACGTATGATGCGATGAGGGAGATCATCCAGAACATCGCCGAGCCGATCATCGCCCTCGAATGTGTGTGCAGGAAGGGTGCTCATAGTCGGGGTGAGCCGTGCAAGCAGACGTCGCGCAAGGAGACCTGCATGGGTTTCGGGGACGGAGCAAGGACTCTTATAGAAGGAGGGAAAGCCGGTCGGCAAATCACGAGGGAAGAGGCCCTCGAGATCCTGAAAAAGAATGAACAAGACGGCCTCGTACTACAGCCCTCGAATGCCCAGAGGCCGGATTTCATCTGCTCTTGCTGCGGCTGTTGCTGCGGCATACTGAGGCTGCATAAGGCCATCCCTAATCCCGCCTACATTTGGGCAACGAATTTCTATGCGCAGGTGGATCCGGACCTATGTTCCGCATGCGGCACGTGCGTCGAGAGGTGCCAGACGGGCGCCATGAAACTCGATGAAGCAAAGTCGCTCTCAGTCGTGGACCTCACACGGTGCCTCGGATGCGGCCTGTGCGTCGCCTCCTGTCCCACCGAGGCGATCGAGCTCAGAAAAAAAGAAAGAGAAGTGGTTCCTCCACCTACCGGGGTGGAAATGATGGAGGTCATCATGACAAACAAGAGGGCGGGCAGTTCCGGCGGATGAGTGACGGCCGACGGCATCCCGATGACCTATCATCGACCGAGGTGGTCAGTCTTGGCCATGAGAACCGAAGAGAGGTCTCGGCACTATTCCGTTCCGGATCTTGAGTTCAGATCTGGCCGGAATCATCCAAAAAAAGGAGGACAGGACCATGGTGAGAATTATGAGAACTGGACGAGTTGCCCGAGGGAAATTCCCGCAGATGATACAATTTGCCAAAGAAATCACCGAATACATCAAGGCAAAATATGGCAGCCAGTCGAGCGCTTATATGGACTCGTTCGGGGAATATGGAACGGTTCGGTGGTTTCATGATTTTGAGAGCCTGGCCGCCTTCGAGAAGAGTTTCGCGAATCTTATGACAGACCAGGAGTACTGGCAAAAAGTTAGCAAAGCAGCAGACTTGTTCATTGAAGGGAGTATCACCGATACGGTGATGACGTCTCTCTGAACCGACTTCGGCGGACGGGAGAAGCGGGGCTGCCCCTCTCTCTCCGGGGCTAAGATGGGGATCAGCACGGCCGCATGCCAGAGGGGAACTAGTGAGGTGGCGCGACAACCGGGGAGACCCCGCTCCATGACAACGGGAAAGAGTCCAGGCTGCACGACAAAAATGGAGGCACCATGAAGAGAATCGCCGGGACAATGGGAATCGTGCCGAGCGTTCTTCTTATATTATTCTGGGCCTCTGTTTCGTACCCACAGAATACCCAGAAGGACACCAAGGAGTATGTGAGCAGTTCACCGGCCTTCACCCTCTCCTACCCTGCCGATTGGGTGGGAAAGCCCTTGGTTGGCCCCGTGATGCGGACCCCTCATCTCGAGACAGAGGAGGCTACTTGGGTTCTGTCGGGTACTTGGCCTTGACCCAGTCGTCCCACGCGCCCCTCGGGGTACTGCCCCTCAACGAGTAGACTTTGGTCCAGCCCGCCTTCACATATCCTTGTGTCAAACTGACACTGGTCGAGTCGTTCACTCAGGCGCAGTACAGGACGAGCGTCTTGTCCTTGGGATACTTCTTCATCCAGGAGGCGAACTTCATTCCCTCCTCCCTCACCGCCCCCGGAATCTTCGCCTTACTGTTATCCCAGTCGTAGTTCGTGCGCACGTCGATGATGATGACATCGGGTTTTCCCAACATGGGACGAAGCTGCTCCTTCGTGATCGTGTGCGTATCATCCGCCCGCGCGACGCCGTACGCAAGGGCAAGGAACACGAGGAGAACGGTTGACGCCGCACATTTCACCATAAGTCCTCCTTCTTCATCATTTCGCGGTGAGACGCCTCCCAACAGGCCTTTACCCGGGCCAGACCCTGGGTGTCATGGGAGATGACTCCATGCGGTTGACTATGGCACGCCGGTCGGGCTGGACGGTCATTCATCGAGTATAGCACCGGCTGGAACCTTTGGCCAGTGGACGTCTCACGTTTGCGTGAGCGCCTCAGTCATCTCCCCGGGGCATCTTCCAAAACCGCCAGCATTTGATCATTGACAAGCACAACGATGGCTGCTACCATCGCAGGAGGCTCCAATGGGAAAAGACTCCAAAGAAGAATCTCCTGGCGGCACGGTCCTCGACCAACTACCCCAAGAAAAGCGGGATGAGCTCACCCGGGCCCTGGAGCAACAGGTATTGGCCCCCCGCACGATCATCTTCAGGCAGGGGGACCCCGGGGACCTGTTCTACATCATCCAGTCCGGGAAGGTGAGGGTGTTCAGAAAGGATAGTGCCGGCCTGGAGACGGACCTCTCGGTGCTCGGTGAGGGCCAGAGCTTCGGAGAAATGGCGCTCCTCACGGGAGAAGCGAGATCGGCCAACGTGGAGACGATCGAAGAGACCCGCCTCATGGTCCTCTCCAGGGAGCAGTTCGAGCACGCCCTCCGGGACGTTCCCGGCCTCACCCTCTCGTTCGTGAAGCAAATGTCGGGATGGCTTCTTAGGGATGAAAAGATCATCGAGAAGGAGGCACGACTCCAGCGCGAGGCACCCCGGCTCTCCCCGTTCGATTTTATCCTCCTCATCGGGGTGAGCCTCATCATCGCCTTCCTCTTCAACGGATCCAACCCCAACGGCATATCCCCTCTCCCCAACCTCCCCGACAGAAAGGCGATCTCTACGATCAGACCGGCAAACGCGATGGAAGACCTCAAAAAGGGAGACACCGTGATGGTGGACGCGGGACCTGAAGGCTTCTACCAGAGGAAGCACATCCACGGAGCGATCAATGTCCCTCTCGCGTTATCCGACATCCTCTACGAGGTGACCTTTCAAGAAGACCAGAAGGGCAAGAAGGTGATCGTCTACGGGGGGACCTTCAGCAAGAGCTATGATTGGGATCTCGCCGCCAAGCTCGTTCGCCGGGGCCTCACGGACGTCAAAGTGCTCGAAGGGGGAACGACGGCATGGGTGAAGGCGGGCTATCCCGTGGATATCTGGGAGGAGAAGAAGTGATCGGGAAGTTCTTGAAACAGGCCGTGACGAGCCCCTATCTCGCCCTTATCCTCAGGGTCTACGTGGGCTACTCTTTCTTAAGTGCAAGCGTCGGCAAGATACCGCGGCCCGCGCAGTTCGCAGAGGCGACGGCGGCCTATCAGCTCATCCCCTATTGGTTCGTCAACACGGGGGCAATCGTTCTGCCGTGGATCGAGTTCGTGAGCGGGCTCTTTCTCATCATCGGGCTCAGGACCAAGGCCGCCTCTACCCTCATCGGCCTCATGCTCCTCATGTTCGCGGTCATGGGCCTCACCAACATGTACTGGGGCTCATCGATCACGTGCGGATGCTACGACACGGTAGGCGAGCCCATAGGGTGGAAACATCTCGGTGAACAGGTGATGCTCCTCCTCTTCACCCTCCAGGTCTACCTCTACGACAGGCTGTTCATTTTCGGCAGGGGCGGATACCTGCCCCGAAAGGGGAGGGTTGCCGCTCCCTAGAAGAGGTGTGCCCATGATGAAACGATGGCCAATTGTTCTCTGCCTCCTTCTCCTCCTCTCGTGCGAAGCCAAGGAGCAATACGCAGGGACCTACAAAGCCATGCCAAACGAGACGGCGAAGCAGGAGATCGTCCTCGAGCTCAAGGCGAACGGGGAGGGTGTCTGGAGGGTGGGGTCCAAGGACGTCTTCACCGAGACCCCTGTGGTCTGGTACCTCAAGCGCGGACAGTTGCGGTTGAACACCAAAGAAGGGGGAGTCGTCGTAGGGAGGATCGAGAAGAACACCATAGAGATGACCCTGCCTGCCTTGGGATCCCTTACGTTCAGAAAGACTCCGTAGAGGGAATTCACCTCATGCAGATGCGATCGGCGCGCGAACTCAATACTGAATGAACCGGCCCAGTGAGGAACGCAACCACATGAAAGAGCTCGCCGTGCCGTCCGGTGTGTCATGAAGATCGAGGTGCTCGGGTGCTACGGCAACCCGACGAGGGGAAGAAGGACCACCTCGTTTCTCGTCAACGACGAAGTGCTCTTCGACGCGGGGTGCGTCACCGAGGCCCTCCCCCTCACGAGGCTGAGGCGCATCTCCCACGTCTGCCTGAGCCACATTCATCTCGACCATGTCGCAGGCCTCTGCTACCTCGCCGAGCTGCTCTCCATGTTCGAAAACGAGCACCTCACCGTGGCTGCCGACGCGGCCGTGATCGAGGGCCTCTCGACGCAGGTCTTCAACAACCTCCTGTGGCCGGATTTTACCGCCATCCCCGACAGGGAAAGGCCGGTGGTTCGTCTTCGAAAGATGGGCCGGGGCTACACCCGTATCGCGGGCCTCAGGGTGAAGCCCGTCCCCGTGGGGCACCGGACCTACGCGACAGGCTTTGTCGTAAAGGAGGGTCTCAAGACCGTCGTGATGACGTCGGACACGAGATCGACCGAAGAGTTCTGGCGTACGGCTGTTCGAGCCGGTGGTCTTCAACTCATCATCGCCCACGTCACGTTCCCGAGCCGCCTCGCCGACCTCGCCCGGACCGCAGGCCACATGACCCTCACGACGCTTCTCGAGCGTATCGACACCTACGGTCTTCAGGACATCCCTGTCTACGTGTCCCACATGAAATCCATGTTCGAGCGGGAGATCCGGTCGGAGGTGAAAAAAGCCGGCAGGGAGAACCTCCATGTGCTTGAACAGGGGTCGGTACTCTCTGTATGAGATGGGAGGCCCGTCCCGTCGAAAGCCCGATGAGCCTCTATGGATGCGGATGCTCCCATCGTGTCAATGGCAGGAACTTGACAGCTCCACTTCTCATCCTCTAAACTTCGATCTAAGGGGGCAGTATACCCATGCCAGTCTTCACGAAATTATCCGGATATGTACAAGAAGCGTTTTGAAAACATCTTTCGAGTCGCCAAGAAAGTTACCTCGTCTCTTGAGATAGGAGATATCCTCGAGGTTATTCGCGACGAGGCAAAGATCACCATTCCTCATGCCAGGGAAGCATGCCTTCTCATGTTCGACCCGGAGGCACTCCGTTACACTCGTCCGCTCCATTGTGCGGTGTATGAGAATCGCATAAACTGCCAGCTTTGCAAAAGGGGCAGGGAGACAATCAAAAGCGTCCTGGCCCAACCGATGACGATTCAATGCATGGCCAATCAAAAGGGGGACCTCTCGGCGAAGGCGGTCGGCTCTGACGATTCGATATGTGAAATCGCTTTGCCCATTCATGACGGAGAGCAGATGCTTGCGGTGCTCGACGTCATTGCGAAGGAGGGGAGGAGTTTTGATCGGCGTGATCTGACGCTCTTGAAAGACCTTGCGGATCTTGCGACGAATGCGATCGTCAATACGCGAAAACACTGGAAGGTAGCACAAGAAAAGGTGACTCTCGATCAGATCCTCGCGCACCTACGGCCATTCGTTCCCGAAACCGTGCGAAAGATCGTTGAAAAGAATCCGGCCGCACCCTTCCCCGAGAAGCGCGACACGGATGTCTCCATCCTTTTCTTGGACGTCGCGGGCTACACGAAGATCAGCGAGACGCTCACACGAGAGAAAGTGAATTTCATCATTGAGAAGTATTTCTCAAGTTTTCTGGACGCCATTTACGCGCATCAGGGCGACATCAATGAGACCGCCGGAGACGGTCTCATGGCCATTTTTCAAGGGACGGTGAGGGAAAATGCCCTCAATGCCTCGAGGACGGCCCTCAGCATTCATGCGCGCACGGCCGAGATCGCTGGTGAGATAGAGGGACGCTTTGAGCCTATCCACGTGAACATGGGGATCAATTCCGGGGTAGCCTCGGTAGGGATGACGAAGTTCCTCGGGGCCTCCGGCACCCGGATGACCTTCACCGCCAGCGGGCCCGTGACCAACCTTGCCGCACGGATCGCATCGGCAGCCGCATCCGGTGATATCCTCGTCGGCCCCGAGACAGCAGCGCGCATCAAGGATGAGATCGACCTTTTTGACAGAGGGTTCATGAAATTCAAGAATGTGGCAGAAGAGGTCCGGGTGTACAGTCTCCTCCGCCCGGGCTAAGTTTCTTTCGATGAGATAAGATGTGTTACTGCTGGCGCAAAAAAATAACAAGAGACCGCTGTGAGAATTAAAATTTGGGGCTGCCGCGGGTCAATCGCCACACCGGGGATAAGTACAATTCGTTACGGTGGCAATTCTTCGTGCCTGGACGTTCGCACCACGGGAGGACATGTCGTCATCGTCGATGCGGGCTCGGGTGTCAGGAACCTGGGCAAAGCCCTGATGAGGGAAGGCGTGCCATCTGACGTACGTTTCTTCTTCACTCATTCGCACTGGGATCACCTGATGGGTTTCCCCTTTTTCGAGCCCGCCTATCTTGAGCGTTTCAGCATCACGCTCTGTGACGGCCCCCATGCCCAGGAATCCATAAGAAAGTATCTCACGCACCAAATGGAAGCCCCTTACTTTCCCATTGCGTTCTCCCAACTCCTGGCCAAATTTGATTTCCGCTGTGAACATCAGAGGTGTGATGGCAATTGTCCACTGGAGGGCGGTATGCAGGTCCGTGCCATCCCCTTAAGTCACCCTAACGGTGGATATGGATACAGATTTACTGAGTCCGGCAAGACACTCGTCTATCTGCCCGACAATGAGTTGGGATTTCAGCATGAAGGGGGATTGAGTCGGGAGGAATATGTCAACCTTTGCCGCGGTGTCGATTTGCTCCTCCATGATGCCCAATATACCGCGGAGGAGTACAGGCGGACTCGCGGCTGGGGGCATTCGACTTATCTCGACGCCATGGACCTTGCGATCAGGGCGGGAGTGAAACGTCTAGGCCTATTCCATCATGATCCCGATCGCACGGATGATGATTTGGATCGACAGGCTGAGCTTTGCGGCAATCACATTAAGCAAATAGGCAGCCAGGTGGAATGTTTTCCTTGCTCTGAGGGGATGGAGATCGAGCTATAAAAAATGATGATTTGATCCTATCAAAATTCATCATTGGCAGGTGGCCAAAGTAGAAAACAGCCTCCTGAAAGCCGCACTTTTAATTCCTCCTCCCGCGTTGAAGAGTACAAAGCGAAATGGAGTTGTCGCCCTCAACGTTCGTGGGTCTCAGTGACGCCCAAACCGGTCTTTTGTCAGTACCTCATATTCTTGTTTTATCCTCAGCATCCATAGGCTATAATTCCTCGTACACGCACCGGTTGTTTACTGAAAGGGCGGATAATGAGGAGATACCATGAAAACTCTATGCATCGTCATAGTGGCCTGTTTGTCTCTGTGCTTCGCTCTCACCGATTCGTGGGCGAGGTCTGATACGGAGGAGATGGCAATTTCTGCCGCTCGAGCCTGGTTGACCCTCGTGGACAGCGGCGACTACCCGGGGAGCTGGAAAGAAGCCTCCGCATACTTTCGCGGAGGTGTCACGCCAGAGAACTGGCAAAGCACTATGGAGGCATTTCGTCGGCCCCTTGGCAAAGTGATCAGCCGCGAAGTGATGCGGGCAGAGGAATTGGCCAGTCTCCCTGGCGGACCGGCCGGAAAGTATGCCCTCATACGCTTCATTTCGTCATTCGAGAAGAAGCAATCCGCCGTCGAGACGGTGACATTCATGTTGGACAACGATGGAAAGTGGAGAGCAGTCAGGTACTTCATCAAGTAATTCTTGTGACGAGAAACAATCCCTTCACGTTCCCTGCACTTGGTATGAGTGCGAGAGGTAAGGTCATCACGCACTATTTCTCTGTGACAGCGACAACATCGATCCGCGCTCGTGCTTCCTGAAACCGCGCATATGCGCGACACGGCAAACACGCTCTCTTTCCATTGGCAACCTTCAATTTCCCCTGCCTCCCGACATAAGCCTCGGGAACCTCTCCCGCCATAAGTACCCGACGACAGTCCTCTGACAGCAGATTCACCGCAGACCATCTGCCAACACTTTCGAGAGCACGTATGTATACAATTTCTTCTTGACAGAGGCAACGGGCCTGTTATAATCCCAAATATAACCAGCGTGCAGGCGCCTCCACTGATGCAGGCGGCTTTGGGTGATTAACGAAGCCCGGCACGAGAGAACGAACGTCATAAGCGATCGGCCTTAAACAGTTCATCTCGAACAGGAGGCGCCTACGGAATCCGTTGCCCGGCCCGCGAAGAATCGTCAGACTCCTCTCGCGAAAATTTCCCGACCAAAAAGCGAAGGCCTCTTTCCCCGTC
>Ga0326728_10024959_pt1 | contig 10757 bp, 12 predicted proteins | sample MB3enrmetagenome_FD_207602 | JGI IMG/M metagenome (GOLD analysis project Ga0326728, IMG submission 207602) | Lab enriched peat soil microbial communities from McLean, Ithaca, NY, United States - MB31MN | ecosystem: Environmental > Terrestrial > Soil > Wetlands > Peat | place: USA: New York...
TCAAGCTTCCACAAGAATTCCCTGAGCGCGTAAGCGACATAATAACTCCACGAAAGATGGCGGCGTTTCGCGTCGGCTTTGTAATGCTCCAATCCATTTTTCCCTAGCAACACGTTTACCAGTAAGGTTTCCCAGCCGTGACGATTTCGTGGGGAAGTTGGATCGGCTTTCGTTTGATTTTTCACTGTACCTTTCCTCCGGGGTTGAGTTTATTTGCTGCTCTGCTTCTTCACCCAATTCAGAAGCGCGAATGTCGTCTCCGCCGAGGGCTTTGCCTTTCCCGAAAGGAATTGATCCACGGCTTGCCTGGTGACGCCAAGGGCGCTGGCCAGTTGAACTTTCTGCCCGCGCGTCTCGGTAAGCCGGCGAACGTGGTTCAATAACTCGGACAGAGAACGGATTTCTTTCACGTTCGCAGTATCCGGCAAAGCCGGCGGTTTGTCAAGCATTGCTTTGCCTTTTGTCAAGTCGTGTTTTGCGGCAATCTCGTCGAGATCGCCAACTAGCCATGCAATCTGCGGCCAAACGTTGCGAAAAGGAGCGCGCCTGCTGATGAGAATTATATTTTCGATTTTCTCCATTCGGGCATCATTTATTTGTGGAAAGACGTTTGGCAAATTGCTGTTGCCTGCCGCGCATATCCAGCTTGGGTGACAGTCAAATTCTCGGCAGAACCTCCAGCCTAATACTGCCGACAAAGGCGTTCGCCCTGATTCGATATTTGAGAGGCGGGCGCGGGTTATGCCAAGGCGCTTGGCGAAAATGTATTGGCTTTTAAGCGCGTCACGGGCACGAATAAAGGCGAGAGTCGCGCCGATCTTCCGGTCCCAAAGGGAATCGGCTTTGCTTCTTCTTTTTAAGCCGTTCATTTAGAGGAATATTATATGTGAATATTTTTTCAGAATCAACTTGACATTATCTGCGTAAAGGCGTAGATGCGGCTTCGTAATGAGCAAGTCGTGGATAGCGAAGCGCCGAAAAGGACGTAGCCAGCGCCCGCGATTTCCTGGCCTGTCAAAGGACGCCGAGGCGCTGGGTGTGAGTCGCTGGTTTTTGTACCAGGTTTTGCGCGGCTGGGCCACCTCTGCGCCGCTGCTCAAACGGTACAACGAGTTGAAGGAGGGCGCGAAGTGAGTAAGAAGCGCCAGCCTCAAGCAGTTGACCCTCGCAACGACGATGAGGCCAAACTGCTGCTGCGCCGGGTGGCGCGAGAAGGTATGGCAAAGCATGAGCCTAACTCGCCGCCCAAGACTGAACTGAAAAATGAAAAGGATAAAAAATTATGATAGCCGAAGACGCAATGGAAGCGGGGAAACATTTCCTCAACGGGCTTTTTCTAAAGAAGAAACAATCCGATTATGACAGGTTTGTTTCCGACGTGAGTAGCGTTAAGAGTGCGATTAGTGAGTTGCGCACGCTTGACGAACGGCTCAACCAACAAAAAATTCTAGTCGCCGGCTTGCAGGAGAAATTGCCGTTGTATCGGACGCTCGACGAGGGGATGAGCATCTATAGGGCGTTACAGAATGATGTAGGTGGCGTTTCGCATCTCAACCAGGTTGCTCTGGAACTCGCGGCACCTTTTGTCCTCAAGCATTGTGCTGAGAAGATTATTGCTCTCGCGGAAAGCGATCTGAAAAAGATGCAGGGCGAACGGGATGCATTTGAGCAAAGCAACCGCAAGGCGCTGGAAACTTTCAAGCGGGAGAACCCAGAGGTTTGGACTGCGCTGCATTTGGATTGACGTTTTTTTTGATGACTGACCAAAACCAAAATTTTTTGAACAACGGTCTGCGTAAGCACACCCGTCGCGCCGCAGTTAGTTGTTCTCCAAGCCGGGCAATCGGAAGGTTGCTCGGCCCTCTTTTAGTCGGCGGCGTGTCGTCGGTGGATTCTCCCTGCGAGCCGTTCTCGTGGGTTTTGAGCGTAGGCGGTGCGCTGCCGATGAATTTTAGCCTATGAACAATGGTGTCCTCCAATTCACGCTCGGCCTGACGACGGGCGGCTTTTTGACCAACTTGGGGGGGCGAAAGCCGCGATGATAGGTTTTAGCGCTGCCGCTGCCGGCCTGGGCGCGATTACCGCCGGCGTGATGCACGCTATAGACCAGGGCGCGGAACTGGATCGCCTGCATCGCCGGCTCAGTACCGACACTGCCGACCTGTATAAATTGGAACGCGGTTTTGAAGCGGCGGGGCTGTCGGCGGAGGACGTTAGTCCGCTCGTGTTCAAGCTACAGAAATCCCTGGGGGGCATGAATGAGATGGGCCAGAGCACGCGCGTCATGTTCAACAGCCTTGGGTTGAGCCTGGGCGCACTGAACCGGATGAAAACGCCCGACCAGATTTTGGCCATTACGAGAGCTTTGGCCAAAATGGACACCGAAAGCGCGGCGGCTGTGGCCGGCGGCATCTTTGGCCGGGAAGGCGCCGCCAACATGGTCCAGCTCGCGCACAGTTCGGAGAAATTTGCCGGTGGCCTCGCCAAGTCAGCGCATGACGCGGAAATCTGGCAGCGGGCGGCGCCATCCTTTGACAGGATAAAAACCAGCATGGGCGAAATAGAATCCCACGTTGGGACGATGTTTGCCGGCATGGCCGAAGGGTTGGCCCCGGAAATTACGGCCATTGAAGATCAGCTTAAAAAAATGAATTTGGAGGGATTGGGAGAGCAATTTGGCAAGATTTTCAGCGCGATTGTGGAAGCCTTTCACGAGGGAACATTGAGCGATTTGATTGCCTTATCGCTTCAGACCGGATTCGAAATGGGCGTTGCCGCGCTGCCCCCAGTTCTGGAGAAAATCGGGTTCATGTTGCTCAAAATATTTGAGACGCCCTTGGAGTATCTCCAGGCCGGGATGCAATGGGTGATCGAAAAAGTGATGGAGGGTTTTTATACACTTGAAAGCAAACTGCCAAAAAAGTTGCAAGAGTATCTGGGTATAAACGTGGGCGCCGGAGATGCCGCTGCCAAAGACCTTGCCGACCGAAACCGCAAGGCCTATGCGCCGGGCGGTGAGCTATACGAAAAAATTAAAGCCCAGAAAGGTCTAGGCGCCGCTGATGCTGCATGGGACGAAGTGCAAAAAAATTTAATGGATCAGTTTGGGTTTAAGGCGGATTCGTTTTCGAAAATACTGGCAGATGAGCAAAAACGCGGTCTTCAATTCAATGTTGGGACGGGAGAGTTTGGGCTGAAGGACATCAACAAAGATGCGGACAAGCGATGGGAAGACGCGAAGAAAAAAATGGGAGAAATCGCCGCTCCATTGCTGGCGATGTTCAACGGTCTGGCAGGCGCGCACAAGCTTGCAGCCGGAACCGACACCAAAGGGGACAAGACAAGCTCACTCTCAGGCGAAAATCGTTACCGGGCGCAGTACACTTCGCTTGAAAAGATGGGTTTTGTGATGGGCGGCGCGAATTTGCTGTTGGATGTAAACCGGCGCACCGCAACCGCGACAGAGCGAAGCGCGCGCACTTTAGATCGTATTGCCGGCTTGCTTGGCGGACCTGAAAGTCCCGCTTTAGCCAACCAGGTATGAGTCCCGAAAATAAAAAAATCAGCGAGATTCTGGTTGGCCTGGCTTTGAAGGCCAGGTCGGAAGCTGGTCGCCAGGAAACATTCGCCGGAATTCAGCCTAGCTCATTGGTCAGACAAATCTATGGGGAGCGTGCAAGTGCATATCGTGATGTTGCGAAATGGCTCGACGAGGAAATTGCGAAACTGCCCTTATGAAGCCCACTCGCTACACAACTTCAGATCGCGGGGAACTCGTGGACCTCGGCGCCGTGTTTGACAATGAATTGGCCCCGCCATTGCACTCTTTCAAAGCGCCCTGGGCGAAACAGTCCGCGCCCTCTAATAGCTCCGCGCATGACGGCGCGCTGATTGACGGCTGGCTCAAAGTCATGCTTGGGGACATTTATAGTCCCCAGTGGAAACCTTAAATCAGCATGAAAGACGCGATGGGAGCAACAACCTGGCAACATGAGCGCGCGGCTCGACTCCATTTCATCTGCCAACTAATCAAGCAGCGTGTGGCCAAAGGCCACGCGCTTCTCAAAGCCATTCGGATTTTTTCTCGGCGCTGGAATCACAAATCCTTTAGAAGCGATCCGCGACATCGCTTCGCGCTCAGCGTTTCTACTCTGTATCGGCACTGGCGCAGTTGGCGGCTGGCCGGCGAAGTTCGCTCGGCGTTTCGTCTCAATTATTTTTCGCGCCGATACATTCCCGCGCCAGTTTTGGTGCGGTTTGTTGAGTTGTGCGCTCGCCAGAAATTCCCTTCCTTGGGTGCCGCGTGCCGCGCCTTTTGCCGGCGTCGTGGAAATCATGGTCCTGGCCGCGTCAAACTCGGCTACGCTGCGCTCTGTTGGAATCTTCCACGCGGCAGTTTCGCCGAGCTGAAACGTCAGCAGAAAGCCGTTAGCCAGGCCCGGCGGCAAATCGAAATTTTACGCCTCAAATTCACGGCGGCCATTCGCGCCCGCGTGCCGGATCGCCTGCCGCGCCAACGGATGAAGCCAGAGGGAGATTTTCAAATATGAACCGGACCGTTCTAGGAAATGTTGGCTACGTTCGCGCTGCGCGAGGTTTGACCGATCAACAGGTTTTTGACCTGGTGGAGGACGGCCAGCTCTTGTGGGTTTTTAATTTCGCTCGGAAGGCGAGCCGCCAGCGCGAACTGCGCTTTTGGTTGGCTGAAATCGGAGATCCAAAACAGGTCGCACAACTCGGCATCGAGGACGTTCTTGCCAGGATTTTGCCACAGGCCCGAAATTCGTTTGGAACCTTTGATATAAATCTTTTACTCAGCCTGAGCAAGATAACGGCCTGGCGGCTGGCCCGCGCACTTGGGAAGCGAGATAGCCTGGACAACTGGCGCGTTGAAAGGCGCGTCCTGGCTGATTTCCTTCGCCAGCGATGGATTGGAGGAAACCAATGAAAACTCTCTTCACTGCCGCACAAATTGCCGCTGCGCTGGGCAAGACTTCCCAGGCCGTGCGCAAGCAGTTGCGCGAGGTGCAACCGGCTGGCGTGCAAATTGTCGGCGGCAATGAATCCGCCGCCTGGACGGTGGAACAGTTGCCGGCCAAGTTGCGCAGTTGGCTCGCGATTGAATCCGTGCGAGAGAACTGCGCCGGTGACGACATGAAGGAAAGAATCGAAACCATGCTTTCCATGCCACGCCGGGAATCTCTGGACAATTTCAGGTCCAAAGCCAATCACGCTCGCAGAGCGCCGGCGCGCCGCCCGGATGATTTTGCCGAGCTGGAAAGTTTCATTGCCGCTTGCGCGAATCCTTCAGCGCCGAGCGAAACCGAACGACGCGCGATCTGGACGCTGGCACTGGAAAAATTCACCGCGCTGGTTCACACGGGCCAGCCGGAAAAGCGCGCGGCCCGGCGCGTGCGGCACTTCCTTTCTACGCACGCGCCGTTTCTGGCAACTTCGCGGGATGCGTTATGGATCGCCTGGAAGCGCAAGCTCGCCAAGTTGCAAAATGCCAACGGCGACCCCAAGGCGCTGCGCGACGGCCGGAAGGCAAACGGCCCGCGCTTTACGCTGCCTGAAAATGACCGCGATTTGTTGATTCATCGCACTGTGTTCGGCTATCGCGGCGACATTGCGCCGGCGTGGCGAGATTGTCTGCGCTCTGGTTTTTCGCCGGAAGTTATCTCACGTTACGCCGGGCAAGCAGCCGATAAATCCCATGTGCCGGCATCTGTGATGGACGGCATCTCGGCGGAGGTCGAAATCCTCACGGTGATGTATCAAGGCCCGCGCGCTTTCGATGCCCGCAAAGGACACGTCACGCGCAGCTATGACGGCATTTCGTCTTTGCAGTGCATTTCCGGTGACGATTTCACGCTCAACACCTATTTCTATGTGCCGGATGCAAAGGGCTGGTTTCAACTCACGCGCGGCCAAGTGATCCTCTTCATTGATTTCCGCTCACTGCGAATCCTGGGCTGGGCCTTGGAACCGCGCAAATCTTATTCGTCACTTACGATCCGCAGTCTTTGCACTCATATTTTTGGCGAATTCGGCGTGCCGGAAATTCTCTACCTAGAGCGCGGCCTGTGGAAAAACGCCACGTTACTGAAGGGGAAAACCGACCCATTTGACTTCACGGAAATCAGCCAGGGCTTGCGCGAGTATGGGGTGAAATTCATTCACGCCATCCGGCCCCGTACAAAGGCCGTGGAGCGCGTCGGCGGCATGTTTCAGGACATCACGGAAGCCGAGCCAGGCTATTGCGGACGTGACGAGCGCCGCGACGCACCGGAATCTTTGCGCAAACAAATGGACGAGGTTGAGGCGCGAAAAGTGCATCCGTCAAAAAATTTCTATTCCTTGGACCAGTGGAACCGGCGGATCGGCCAGATCGTTGACCAATACAACGCGGAACCACAGCAAGGCCATATCCTCGCCGGCATGTCACCGGAAGAGGCTTTCGAGGCGCACATGAATCCTGAAAATCCGCCGCTGCAATTCAACGCGGCGCTGCGCTACCTGCTCGCGCACGATAAACGCCTGGCGCGCGTTACTTTGAACGGCGTCACGATCCAAGTTGGCAAGCAGAAATTCAATTATCGCGGGCGGGAAATCGCGCACCTGGTTGGCCGGGAAGTCCTGGCGTGGTTTGACCCGGAAAACCCCGAAACGATTGTTGTCACGAACACTGACCGCACAAATCCGATCTGCGTTTCGCGCTCACAGAATCCGAACGCGCTGGAAAGCTTAGTCGAACCTGACGCCGGCACGCTGGGCCGCGAGCTGGCGCGGATCGAAGGCCAGGCGTCGTACATGAAAACCCGCTTCAACGTCGTTAAGGCCAAGTTCCCAATGCCCCAGCGTCAATTATTGGTGGATGCTCAGACGGTTGAGCTGGGAGCGCAGATCGAACTTGGAAAGTCGCAAGTTGTAGAAATCGCGACACGTCGGCAACGACTCCGCAGCCAGGCGCAACGGTTCGCGCGACGCACTGGCATTGTGATGCCGGAAAGCAACCAGGAAAAACTTCAGCCAGAGGACGCCCGCTTTCTGGCCGAATTTTTAGACGGAAAGGAAAGCACATGAACACACGCACCGCGAAAGACGACTCGGTTTTTCACCAAAGCCGCTATGCCAGCAGCCCGGAATTTGAGCGCGGCCTGTTGGCAAACCTTGTGGCCAAGCGCTGTGCGTTGCTTGACGATAAATCCGAAATCGAACTGATCTGGTTTATCCATTTTCTCTCGCACCAGCCCGGCGGCCTTGCCGCTGTGTCCAGGGAAGTTGGACCAAAATTTAACGACGTGAATCTTGAAGATGAACTCGCTCGGATTTGCCTCGACCCCTCATGCCCGTTGCAGGACGAACGCCGCTGGCAGCTCCACGGATTGATCGCGGCGCTGCGCCAGTATAAAAGCGATTTTGAAAGTAGCAAGAGCGCCGGTGTCATTGTCACCGCCTTGGGCGCGAAAGTTTGTGAAGTCCTTGAATACACTTTTTACAGCCGGGGACTGACGTTGATTGAGGGCAACGCGCGGCTTGGAAAATCTTTCGCCGCTAGTCAATGGTGTTTGCAGCATCCAGGTCGGACGCGCTTTGTTGAAGTGCCGCCGAGTAACGATGACGCGGCTTTTTTCCGAGCACTGGCGCGCGGTTTGGGCCTGGGGAATTTTCTAAAATATAAGGTCGCGGAAATCCGTGAGCGCGTCGAAAGCGTCCTGCGCGGCGGCGACATTCTTTTGGTCCTCGACGAATCACAAAGGTTATGGCCGCAAAGAAATCTCCGCCGTGGTTTTCCGATCCGAGTCATTTGGGTGATGACGATGGCCAACGCGGGCGTGCCGATCTGCATGGTCTCAACGCCGCAATTTTTTCAGACGCAAACTGCCTTGGAGAAAATCGGCTGGAATTCAGCCCAACTCACCGGGCGAATCAGCCATTTTGAATCCCTGCCAACGGACTTGGAACTGTCCGATCTGATGGCCGTTGCGAAGGCGGTTTTGCCTGAAGCCGACTCGAAAGTTTTGCGCGCACTGGCCATCTATGCGCGGTCCTCAGCGCGTTACCTGGCTGCGATTGATTCAATCGCGAAGCGGGCGCGCTTTATCGCGATGCGTGATGGCCGTCACGAGGCGACAACCGCCGATGTGCGGAAAGCGATGCAGGAATCGGTTATCCCGGCAGACTCGAAATTGTTGCGCGCCTTGCAGGCTGGCCGAAATGCCAAACAGACACGATTGCCCGCGCCGGCGCTGGCGTTGCCCGCAGCGGCGCTAGGCGAGGCGCAGACAGCGTTGTTAGATGAATCCGGGGCTGTCAGGCGGGGCATCACGCCAATCAGCTCTAGGGCGTGCCGGCGCACTGAGAATCCAGCCGCGTTACTTGCGTCTTAAACCAATTTTTATGCCCGTTTAATCGGGCATCTGGCTACGGTTTCACACCCGCCAAAAGGGTGCGTTAATTCTCTGCCTGCCCATTTTGGAACTTGGAACTCTCCGAATCCCAACAATATCGCCGTGGCTTTACAAAAGTTTGGCCTAGCAAATGGCTTGCTCAAGACATCTCAGTGATGGCAGCCGCAACCATCGCCGCAGGAGTGGTCGGCCAGATCTTCTGTTGAGGGAACGCGGCCCAATTCGAGTGTTTTGGAAACGTGTTTTTGGATGGAATGCTGGATTTCGTGAAGTTTCTCGCGCGCATCGAGAAAGCCGCGGGCCACGGGATTGTTCAACAACGCCTTGCGGTGCTTTTCAAAATCAGCGATTTCGGCGCTCTCCAGTTGCCGTCCCTGCGCCTGTTTTTCCTGAAGCGCCTTGCCTTTAGTGACCACGGTCTCGTATTGGCTACGCGCATTGGAATCGGACAAAAAAGTGTCAATCCGCTGGCGAATGGAAGTCATCCCGGGTTGGTCAACGATGGTTTGGCAAAGCACCCTGGTTTTTTCGAGAATCGCGTTTTCTTCAACTGGTGTCGTCATGGGAACGAGTCTACCGCAACTGCGTCAATAAGTCAGACCAAATTCGCGCGCACGGAGCCAAGCGAAGGAAACTTCACCACGGGCACTTCGTCAGGAAGCGGTAAATGATGGTGTTGCAATAGACCTGGCCGGGACGCAATTCGGTGCTGGGAAACTGGGGTTTATTGGGCGAATCGGGAAAGTGATGCGGTTCCATGCAAAGGGCCGCATAACGATGATGAGCCGAGCCGCCCTTGCCGATTATGGAACCGTCGAAAAAATTGGACGTGAAAAACTGCATTCCCGGCTCAGTGCTCCACACTTCCAGCGCACGGCCGGTCGTCGGCTCATAAACCCGCCCGTGCAGGCCAAGCTTGTCAGCCGGTTTATCTATGACAAAGTTCAGATCATAACCGCCCGCCAACCGGAGCTGCGGATAGTCAGACTTGATGTGCGTGCCGATGGCCGCGGGTTTGCGGAAATCTAAAGGCGTGCCGTCCACCGGTTTCAGTTCGCCGGTGGGAATGAGTGTTGCATCCGTCGGCGTAAATCGGCTGGCGTTGATCTGGACCTCATGCTTTAGCACGTTGCCATGGCCCGCGAGATTGAAATAGGAATGATGCGTGAGGTTGCAGACGGTCGGCGCATCCGTCGTGGCGGTGATGTTCAGCCGCAACTCATTTTCATCCGTGAGCACGTGCGTAGCCTTGACCGAGAGATTACCGGGAAAACCTTCTTCCCCATCCGGGCTTAAATAGGCCAGTTCGAGCGCGGGACCTTCCTTCGTTTCCACGACCTTTGCCGTCCAGACCACCTTGTCAAAGCCCTTGACGCCACCGTGCAAGCAATGAGGACCGTCGTTGCGTGCGAGTTCATAAGTCTTCCCGTTCAGGGCGAATTTGGCCCCGCCGATGCGGTTCGCATAACGTCCGACCAACGCGCCGAAATACGGCGTGAATTTCAAATAGTCTTTCAGGTTATCGTAACCCAGCACCACGTCGGCAAATTTGCCGGCGCGGTCGGGCGCGGTCAGTGACACGATGATGCCGCCATAAGTTGCAATGCGCGCCTCCATCCCCTGGCGGTTGCGCAGCGTGTAGACTTCGACAGTCTTGCCATCGGGGGTTTTGCCGAAAGCAGTATTGCTAATTGAACCCATTAAGCCTTTTGGATGAAACATCGGGAGAAAGGGTACAAATTAGATCACGGTTCGTCCAGCCTTTATGTTCATTTTTATTACCTGAGCAAAAAGTAATTAAATTGACACTGTTGGCGGTGGTGGAATAAGGTTCAGCCTTCGCTTATGCGGCCAATTCATCTCGCCTGGGTGGATTACACGATTTTCATCACCTACTTCGCATTTGTCATTGGCACTGGCTGGGTCTTGAAACGTTACATGAAGGGCAGCCTGGATTTTTTCCTTTCGGGGCGTTCGATTCCGGCCTGGGTTACGGGACTGGCCTTCATTTCGGCGAACCTCGGCGCACAGGAAGTCATCGGCATGGCCGCCAGCGGCGCCAAATACGGCATCATGACCAGTCATTTCTACTGGGTGGGGGCTATTCCGGCCATGGTGTTCCTCGCGGTTTTTATGATGCCGTTTTATTACGGCTCGCGCGCGCGGTCCGTGCCGGAATACCTCAAGCTGCGGTTCGATGAAAAAACGCGCGGGCTGAACGCCGTGTCGTTTGCGGTGATGACGGTTTTCTCCTCGGGCATTTCGATGCACGTTTTTGCCCTGTTGCTCGGCAAGCTGCTGCATTGGGATTATAACGTCTGCATCGTCGCCTCCGCGGTTATT
>Ga0326728_10024960_pt1 | contig 10757 bp, 4 predicted proteins | sample MB3enrmetagenome_FD_207602 | JGI IMG/M metagenome (GOLD analysis project Ga0326728, IMG submission 207602) | Lab enriched peat soil microbial communities from McLean, Ithaca, NY, United States - MB31MN | ecosystem: Environmental > Terrestrial > Soil > Wetlands > Peat | place: USA: New York...
TGGGAGAACCGGCCCGGGCCGGGAGGAAAAGGAATGCGCCCGCCAGCCACGCCAGGGCCGCCAGGGCGCCAAGGAGTTTCATCATAAAAAAAGAGGGGCGGCCTTTGCCACCCCTCTCAAGCTTACCACGTACCTCCGAGACAGGCCTCAGAAGTAGAACTTAACTACAAACTCGATGATGCGCATGCCGGTCGAGTACGCCGGAACGCCGGTCGTGGCTGTATTCGTGTTGAGCGTGCCATAACCGCCGCTGAAGTGGAGGTTGAGGTCCTGAGCGCCGTCCGTGTTGAACTGCGGGTTGGCATGGTTCAGGAAGTTGGTGCCGTGAACGCGGAACTGGATGCTCTTGCCTTCTCTGATCTTGAAGTTCTTCATCAGAGAAAGGTCGCTGTTAAAGTATCCAGGTCCCTTGATGTACGGCCAGATGATGTTGCCCTGCTGCCCGGCCGGCGGCGGCGTGAAGCAGTTGGGATTGAAAAGCTGGCCCGAGGACAGCCCGCTGCGCGGATCGCAGATCACCATGGGAACCAGAGTTGCGTTGTTGGTGCCGAGGTAGCTGCTGTTGCTCACGTTGCTGGGCCACTGGACGTTCATGTCGCCGCCCGTATTCGGCTGGATGGGCGCGCCACTCTGGCGGGTCGTGTAACCGGAGAGTTCCCACCCGTTAATCACCCCTTCCAGGAACGGATTGCCGTGAATGGGCTTGGGCAGGTGGAAGACGTAGGCGAGGTTGATAATCTGCGTGTGATCGTAGGCCAGAGCGCCGTAGTTGGAAGGCACGACCAAGGGGTTGACCATAGCGCCGGAGTAACCTCCGTTGCCGCTATAGCCGTCGCGGATTCCCAGCACCTTGCCGAACGTGTAATTGGTCATGAACACAGCCGGCCCCGCGGTCTTGTTCCAGGAGACCTGGAGCGAGTTGTAGTTGGCGTAGTCCCCGCTGTGACTTGCAATGTTGATGTTCTGGTAGTTGACCAGCGGGAAGTAGTCGTTGGCGTTGAAGGCGGCATTGCACTGGTAGCCCTGGATGCAATTGATCGCGCCAGTGAGCGGATCCGGCTTGAAATACGTGCCGAACGCAATGGCGTTCGGGTTGCTCAAACCGACGGCGTTGCCGTTGTTGAACAGCATCATGTCGTAGCTGTGGTTCCCCACGTAGGAAACCTCCAACAGCGAATGCCACGGCACCTGCTGCGAAATGCTGAAGTTCCAGTCGGCGGTGGACGGCAGCTTGGTGTCGCCCAAATTCATGACGTTGACGCTGCCGCCGTTCAGGGCTCCCTGGCCGGTGGGAAGGCCGGTCAGGTTGGCGGTATTCGCCAAGCCGACGAAAGCCGGGCTGCTGTAAACGAACGCGCCGGCCGCGGCGGTATCCGCGCCCGAGGGAGCGTTGGTGCCCACCTGGTACTTGAATATGGCGAAGCCGCCGCGCAGGACGGTCTTGCCGTTGCCGAACAGGTCGTATGCCGCGCCCAGCCTGGGAAGCGGATACGCCCACGGCGTCTTACTCCCGGAAACCGGAACGGACGGATCCGTGGTGTGATTCTGCAGTCCGGTGTTAAACAGGGTGGGAGTGGCCGTCTTGCTGACGTAAAGCGTGTTGATGTAGGTGGCCTGATCCCACACCCAGTAGCCGGGGCCGTTGGGGTCGTAGTACTGGCCCACGCGATCGAAACGGATACCGTAGTTGATGGTCAGCCGCCGGGTGGCCTTCCAGGAATCCTGCGCATAGAAGGATGTCTGGTGGTACTGGTTGGTGATCATCGGACCTACGTTGCCTTGCGTGTACCCAGCCACGCGGCCGGTCAACTCGTCCGCATAGACGTTGCCGGTGCTGGCGCCGCCGTAGTTCTCAAAGTCGAACTGTCCGTTGGTGGGTTGGGGGCCCATGGACTGGGCGTTCCCGTTCTGGTCCCAGTAGAAGCCGAACTTCAGGCTGTGCGTCCCCCACACCTTGGTGAGGTTGTCGTAGGCGGCCGGGTCCGACTTAACGGCTCCAAAGAAGTTGGGGCCGGAAGCGTAGAAGTCGGCCTGGGGCATGAACTCCGCCATCGGGCCGCTCCAGCTCAGAGTGTTCGGAATCTGCTTCTCGTCCACTCCGAAGAGTCCCTTGGTGGTCATCCCCAGCGAGCTCGGATCGACCGCGGAGGGGTTGGCCAGCGTCAGCTCGTTGGTGTAACGGGCGTAAGTTACCACCACCTCGTTGACCAGCGTGGGGCTGAACACATGCGTGAAGTTGCCCATGATGACGTCGGAAGGAGTGTTGGCGTTCATGGACGAAGGATACGGAACCGCCTGGTTCGGCGCCCACCAAGTGGCGATGGGATGCAGGTCCGCTTCCTTCTGATAGGTGTAGGATACGGTCAACTTCGTGTTGTCGTTGATCGCATAGTCCACCTTCTCGCTCTGCTCCCAACGATTGGTGGCCGTCAGGAAGCCCGTGCCCGGCTCCACGTAGTTGTAGTTGAAACCGTTGTTGCTCGAAGCAGTCATGTTGGGCTGCGGCAGGAGCTTCATCAGAATCAAGCCGTTGGGATCGATTTGGCTCGCCGGAATGATTCCGCCCGGGGCAGGCAGAGGAGTAGATCCCGTGGCGGAGCACGTAGAGGTCCAGTTGTCGCTCGAAGGACAGAGCTGGCTCGTGGCGCCGGACCAATTGGATGCATTATACTGCGCCAGCTCCGACGGCGAGAAATTGCCGCCCAGCATGGCCGAGTCGGGAACGAAATACCGGTTGGTCGATCCCACCGGCACCTGGTTCATGTACTCGTAGCCGAACCAGAAGAACAACTTGTTCCGGTTGCGGTTGATGTGGATGAAGGGAAGCAGAATCGGGCCGCCGATGTTGCCGCCCATGTAGTAGTAGTGTTCGGGAGGCAGCGTCGCCCGGGTGGCGCCCACGGCCTTGTTGGCGGAGTCGATGGAATCCAGGACGCCGTTGCGGAAGTAGCCGTATCCTTCACCGTGGAAGTCCTTGCCGCCGCTCTTTCCAAAGGCCTGGAAAACCACCGGCCCCTTGGCGAACTCGGCGCCGTAGGACGACATGAGCACCTTGACCTCGGAGGTCATGTCCTGGTTGACGTTGGCGATCTGCGTGCCCACGTTGCCGGGATCCAGCAGGTTCGCGCCATCCAGCATGTACGCCATGGCGCCGTTCGGCTGCGTGCCGTTCGAGGAAAAGTTGCCTACCGGGCCGGTGTTGCTGCTGACCGACTTGTCGCTGAAACCGGAGCCCTGGGTCAGGCCGTTGTTGAAAGCCATGCCGGGCATGATCTTCATCAGCTCGCCGGCGTCGCGGCCCGTCAAAGTGAGCTCGTGAACCATCTCCTGGTTAAGGGTCTGGCTGACCTCACCCGTGTCTTGCGGGGCAACCGACTCGGAGCTCGAAACCACTTCGATCTGTTCGGTAATCGAGCCAACCTTCAAGGCGATGTTGGGCAGGGTTCGGGCGTCGCCCTGGTTGAGGGCGATATCTTTCTGCTCCCACCTGGCGAAACCCTGGGCGGTGATGATGACGCTGTAGTTTCCAGGAGGAAGAGCCGTCACCGTGAAGAACCCCGCCGAATTCGTGACCGTGCGGCGAACGTCGCCGCTGGCTTGGTTGTTGATTGCGACCTTCGCGTTGGGGACGATGGCCCCTGCTTGATCGTATGCCGTGCCACTGAGGGTGCCAGTGAGTTGCTGGCCTACGGCAACGCTGCTCATCAGCAGTGCGACCGCGACCAAAAGCACAGCAAGTGAAATGATGGAATTGCGCTGGACCCGCTGCCTGCCGGCCAGCGCAAACGCTTTGAAATTACTTTGCATTGTTCCTCTCCAAACCCAAAGGACTGCTACGGGAGCGCTAACTCCTAGCTAAGACCCCGTCCGGGCAGTTCGACACCCGGAACGCTACTATCCCGTAGTAGGTTTATATTATTACCACGGGGCGTGACAGTCAAGCCCTTTCTGGCTCTTTCTGGGGCTCGGGAGGCGCATGTGACGGCAAACTAAGGGGGAACAGCTTTTTGAGGGCGGTTAGTTGACGCAGATGCGGGTATTCAATAACCGCAAATGGGGTTATCGACCTCTCCTCGGACACCGTCCCTAGCGACCCCCGACTTGCATGCTCCCGCCGGGGAGGCGTCCCGGAAGTCTACTTCCCCGGGCCCGCCCTGCGCTCGGCTTCGGAGAGCCGGTCCACGATCTGGCGTTCCCGCGCTCCGTCCTCGGCCCGCTTCAAGCGAAAGTACAGCGCCGCCAGCTCCACGTGGGCGTTCAGAAAGTTGGGATCCGCCTTGACCACGGTCTCCAGGTCGGCGGCGGCGGCTTCCATCTGTCCGGCGGCCTTCTCCACCAGCGCCATCTCATAGCGGGCCAGCACCGACGAAGGATCGATGCGCAGGGCCCGATCGAGGTAGGTCCGGGCCGCGCCGAGGTCGCGCTCGAAGTACAGAATCGAGCCCAACCCGAAGTTGGCGTCGAAGTCGTTGGGCTCCTGATCGAGCCCCTTGCGGAACGCGTCCATGGCGCCCTGGTTGTCGACCATCTTCTCGCGGGCCATGCCCAGGGCGGTGTAAACGCCGGGCAGGTTCGGATTGAGGCGCGCGGCGGTTTCCAGGCTATCCCTGGCGCGCTCGAATTCGTTGAGGCGGAATAGGGTCCGGCCGGCGAGCAGATAGGCGTCCGGCGCCTGGGTTTGCTGGGCGACCCGTTCGACCAGCGCCACGCCGTCCCGCAGCCGGCCGTTTGCAATCAACACCGATCCGAACACCCATAGGAAGTCCGGGTTATCCCCGGCCGCCTTGGCGAGTGGCGCCAGCAGCGTCAGCGCGCGGTCGTACTCCCCAAGCTGGAGGTAACAATGGCCCAGCAGGATGGCGACGCGGAGGTCTTTGGGATCGTCCTTGGCGAGCTTCTCCAACTGCGTGGAGGCGCCGAATTCATCGCGGTTCTTGAGATGGGCGAGAGCCAGGTAGAACTGAACGTCCCGGTTCTTGGGATCCAGCGCCAGCGCCTTCTGGTAGCTCTCGATGGCCTCCGGAAACTGCTTGAGCTGCACCAAAGCCACGCCCAGGTTGACCCAGGCCGAAACGAAGTTGGGACGGAGTTCGACGATCCGGCGGTACTGCTGAACGGCTAGCGCGTTATCCCCGCGCTGTTGCGCGCCGACCGCTTCCCGGAACAGCCGCTCGGGATCGGGCGCCTGGCTAAACGCCAGTCCTGCCAGCATCGCCAGACCCGCCACAACCCGCACGGCACGCATACCTAACGATTATGCCAGAGCCATCCCCGCGAGGCACTCCAGATCCAGTTGAAGTCGCGGGGCGGCGGGCGGCTCCCGGCGGAGAGGAACCACCCCGCACCACCCCGCACTACCCCGCGCTACCCCGCACCACCCCGCACGCACCACCCCGTACTCGTTTGTTTCCCGCCAGGAGCGTACAATAGCTGGGAGAGAAAGAAAGAAGAATACCGTGCCTATTACAATCGCGCGTCATGGCTTGCGAAGCGCGTCCGCGCTCGCACCGTTCCTATTGATCTTTTCGGCTTACGCCCAGACCGGTTCCGTTCCAACCAATGCCTCCGGCGGAGGACCCGGGCCGGAGGTCTCCCTCGACCTGTTGGCCCACGACAAGAAGGGCGTCGCGATTCGCGACCTCACGCCCGCCGATTTCGAGATCACCTCCGGCGGGTCGCCCGTGCGCATAGACGATCTTCATCTGGTGACCGGGGGGCCGGGTCCCGACCGTTCCTACCTGGTGACGCTGGTGTTCGCTCACGACGTTCCCGGATTCGCAAAGGCCGCGCGGACTGTGGCCGCGGAGCTGCTCAAGACCGCTCCCACCACCGGCATCCTGTTCGCCGTTCTGCGGGTGGACGGGCGTCTCCGCCTGTTGCAGGAGTTCACCGCGGATCGCGAGGCGCTGAACAAAGCCATCGATCTCGCGACGGTCAATTACAACCGGGACTACGACGCGCCGGAAAAGCAGTTGGCCGCGGATTTGAAGGCCGGCGCGGGCCAGCCGGACCTGGCTCTGAAGAAGGTGCTGCTGGCCATGCTGTTGGCATCGCAGGATATCGTCCGGGATCCCCACACGCCGCCCGCCATCGCCTCGCTGGAGGCCGCCTGCCTGCAGCAGGCGGGGCTGCCGGGCAGGAAGACGCTGGTCTATTTCTCGGCGGGCCTGGATTGGAGCACCGGCGACCCGCAGATGCCGGGTGAGGTCGCGGAGGCGGCCATCCGCAGCCGGGTGAGCATCTATTCGATCGACGCGGAACTCCTCGATCCGCACAGCTTTAACTCGGCGAATGCCGGGATGAGCGTCACCAGAGCCGCGGCCTTGGGAGGCATCGCCACAGCCGCCGGGGGCTCCACCACCGGAGGGATGTCCGCACTGATCAGCGAACAAATCGGCCGCATCCAGACCGGCGACGAAGATGCGACCGCCTCCCGTCTGACCTTCGTCTGCCACGCCACGGGAGGGGAACACGCCAGCGATTCCGGCAACATCCACAAGAGCGTGCAGAGAATCGTGGACGACATTTTGTCGTCTTACACCGCCTACTTCGTGGCGCCCATGGCCCAAGGCGAGAAGTACCGTCCGATCCGGATCAAGCCGCTGCGAGCCGGAATCTCGGTGCAGGCGCGCGGCGCCTACTTCCCGGTGCACGGCAGGGTTCCGCTGGCGCCTGTCGCAGAAAAGTTGCTGGACGCTTTGGCGGGGCCCGAACTGCCCTCCCAACTGCAGTTCCGCGCCTCGGTGCTGCGATTTGGGAGCACGTCGAAGGGCGGCGTGAACTCGGTGGCGCTGGAAGTGCCGCTGAGCCAGCTCGAGTTGCGGCCCGACCCCGGCGCGAAGGTCTACGAGGCCCATGTGTCCTGGCTGGCGCAGGTGCGCGACCACACCGGAGCCATCGTCGAGAGGTTTAGCGACGACACTCCCAAACAGGGCCCGCTGCCGGACCAACAGTCCCGGCTGGGCACGCTCGGCTTCCGGCGCCACTTCCTCGCCGCGCCCGGCGAATATGTTCTGGAGACCGTGGCCATGGATGCCAACACCGGCAAGATCGGGGCGCAGCGTACCAAGTTCGAGATTCCGGCCGCGGCCGGCGGCCCCGCGCTGGGCGACATCGTTCTGGTGCGTAAGATCGAGCCGGCGGGCGCCGCCGAGGACGCTGCGGAACCGCTGCGTTGCACCGAGGGCGGGGTGATCCCGAATCTTTCCGCCCGGCTGGCCCGGGATACCAACCCAGCCATCCTGCTGTTCTTCGATGCGCTCCCGGATAGCGCTTCCACCGAAAAGCCGGCTCTTAAGCTGGAGGTCCGCAGGGATGGCGACCTGCTCGGCAGCGTGCCGCTGACTCTCCGCCAGGAATCCGGGCCGGGGCCCATTCGCGAGCTGGCAAAAGTCGGCACGAAGTCCCTGCAGCCCGGCGCCTATGAGATGACCGTCGTGCTGAGCCAGGGGGCGCAGAAGGCGGAGCGGACGGCCTCGGTCACGCTGGAATAGCGGGCCGCGGCTACTTGCCGGAAAGCTTGGCCTGGTAGCGCGCGATTCTGGCGGTCAGGGTCGCGGCCAGCTCGCGGTCGCCGGTGCGCGTGGCCAGGGCGAGCGCCTGGCGGGCCGAATCGATGGCCTCCGGCATGCGGCCCACTTCGGCATACATCGCGGCCATCAGGCTCAGGATCAGCGGTTCGCGGGCATGCGAGAGCTTAACCGCCCGCTCCATATGGGGAATGGCCTCCTGGAACTGGCCCGTTTGCGCCAAGATTCGCGCCAGGTTGTCTTGGTACTGTAGGGACTCGGGGTCCGCGGACGCGGCGGTGCGAAAATGCGCGATCGCATCCTCCAGCCGCCCTTGCTTGGCCAGCGCGAGCCCCAGCGTGTTTTCGGCATCCAAGGAGGTGGCGTCCAGCTCCAGGGCCTTCTGGCAATGCTGGATGGCCTCCTCAATCCTGCCTTTCTGGTACAGCGCGGTGCCCAGGTTAGTCTGGGAACGGGCATTGGCGGGATCGATTCCCAGGGATGTCGAATAGGCCTCGATGGCCGGGTCCAGCCGGCCCAGCCGGACCAGATCGTATCCCAGGCTGTCGTAGGCCGGGGCGTGCTCGGGCGCAATCTCGGTGGCCTTCTTATACTGCTCGATGGCCTCCTCCGCCTGGCCGTCATGGTCCAGCGCGGCGCCCAGATTCACGCGCGCGCGCTCGTCTTCCGGATCCAGTTCGATGGCTTTCCGCCACTCCGGGATGGACTCCGAGACGTGGCCCTTTTGCATCAGGTCCACGGCCACATCGAAGATCCGGTAGAATTCCGAGGCGGGGATCTCCAGCTTCTGAAATCCGTCCGGCGGAACGTTCAAGAACTCCGGAATGTTGGCCGCGCGATTGGAGGCGGTGGTGTTTTCGATCAGGATCGGCGGGCTGTCGTTGCCCTCCGGGTCGAGGTGGGTCAGGTACAACTGCGTGTACGGCGAGCGCGCCTTGGAGGCGAACACCATCCATCTGCCGTTGGGCGAAAAGCTGTGCCAGGAATTCATGAGCGGCGTGTTGCACTTCATGGGACGGGAGGCGCCGCCTTCGAACGGCACGATGAAGAGGTGGCTGTCGGGCCGCATCAACTGCCCGTTCTGGCAGCGCACATAGACGATCCAGCGGCCGTCCGGGGTGACCTTCGGGAAGTTGTTGCTAAAGCCATTGTCCGTAGCGCTGGGGATAGGCTCCGCCTTTCCGCCCCGGCCCTCGTTGAAGGGAATCCGGTACAGACTGTACTGGAGCTGGGTCTCGTTCGGGTCGTTGGCAAAAGTGGCCGGGGGCGCGCCGGGTGGAAATGCCGTAGTGGCTTTGGCCCGGGCGAAAACGATCCACTTGCCATCCGGCGACCAGACGCCGTCGGTCTGCGCGAAGGCGGGGTCGTCGGCGCCGGGGAGAGGCTCGGTGCGGCCGCTAGCCACCTCGCGCCACAGCAGAATGCCCCGCGTCGGGTAAAACACCTGGCCGAATCGGTAGTCCTTGTAGACCGTGAAATAGAACTTCTCCTCCAGACCATAGGCCCGCGTGAGGGCCAGGGGGTCCCGCTCGTCCATGGTCGTGACCACGTACTTCCCATCCGGCGAGACCTGCGACATGAACCCGGCTCGCAATTTCCTGCGGCCCAGATCGCCGCGCGTGTTCCACTTGAAGACATCGCGAGTGCGAATCGCCGTTTCCTTGCGAAGCGGCACCACGGCATACAGCGATTTGTCGTTCATGGGGCCGTCCACGTCCATCCCGATGGTCTTGCCGTCGGCCGAGAAGGAGTGGCAATTGGCGCAGGTCGGAATGCCTTCCATCACCACGCGGCTCTGCGGTTCGGCCAGGTAGCGAAGGCGCCACTTGATGAGTACGATGGCGTCCTTCGGCAGAATGCCAAGCTCGCCTTTGGTCTGCGCCGGGATCAGCGGCACATCGCGGTAGAAGATCGGCGCGCCCACCGGGTCGTCGGAAGTCTCAAAGGCGGACTGTCCGGAGGATATCGGCCGGGCGGAGGCCTGGCTCGCGAATCCGGTTATGGAGATGGTAGCGCCCGGTTTTCGCGAATGGGCCTTGATGGCCGTCCAGGTCTTGCTATCCGGCGTCCAGATGTGGCCGTCGGCTTCCTCTTGGGTCAGCGTCGGCGGGCGGTTGAGCGGCGCCACGCAGCGCGGATCCAACTCCGCGACGCGCATGCGCGCGCCGGGCGTCTTCACTTCCAGGCCCGGCGAACCGTCGGCAAAGGCGATCGCGATGCGCCACACGGCCGCATCCTGCGAGCTGTCGCGCCATCGGAAAGCGATGGGAGGCAATTCCGGCGGAAGAATGGCCGCCTGCGGAGGATAGTCGATGGTAATGGGCGCCGTTGGCCCAGGCTCGGAGGAACTGGCCGAAGCGCTTGATCGTTGCCCCGCCGACCTCTCGGCCAGCGCTACCGAGAGCAGGCCCGCCGCCCCCGCCACAAGCATGCAGACGCCGACAAGTCGCACTGCGTACAACCTCCAAACTCCATAGTACTCGAATCCGGCAGGGGGGCTCCACGTCCGCGCGGATTTGCCCTTTGTTTACATCGCGTCCGGACGCTCCGCGGATCAGCTTGCCGGGGACACGCAATGCGACACCGGCGCCATGACCCCCGGCGCCGCCGGGAGCTAGAAGCCCTTGTAGCGGATGCTGGTCTGGCTGCCCAGCCGGTGATAGTCCCGGAATTTGACCTCGTTGCGGACCAGGACCCTCCGCGATTGCTGCAATTCCACCGCTCCGGCCGTGGGAAGCAGGAAATCGGCATCGCCCGCCCGCACGTAGGCGTAGTCGAAGGTGAAAGAAGACGCCCGGATCGGGAATTCGGAGGGGATATCGATGGCCTCCACCTTCACCCGCCGGATGTTGTACGTGGCGGCGTCGATGTAGACGCTGGCCACATACGCGACGTTGATGCCCCACTGGCCGTTGTTGGTGGAAACCCGATAGCCGGAATGCGCCCGGTCCGCCTGCGTCGTAAACACCTCGCAGCGCACTCCCTCCAGGAACGCCGTCTCCTTCCAGGCGAAAGCTGCATTCGCCTTTGCGCCGAAGACCACCTTCAAGAGATGGCCAAACTCCCCGCTGGACAAAGTCCCCTGCAAACTCGACCGGTCTCCCGAGGCGGGCGCGCCATTCACTTCGATCAGGTTGCGATCTTCCTGCCCATCCACATAGCGAACCAGTTCGGAGAGCGTGTCCTTGAGCTTCCACTCCGGCGCGCCGGGTCTCTGAACGGAGCGCT
>Ga0326728_10024962_pt1 | contig 10757 bp, 13 predicted proteins | sample MB3enrmetagenome_FD_207602 | JGI IMG/M metagenome (GOLD analysis project Ga0326728, IMG submission 207602) | Lab enriched peat soil microbial communities from McLean, Ithaca, NY, United States - MB31MN | ecosystem: Environmental > Terrestrial > Soil > Wetlands > Peat | place: USA: New York...
CCATTCTCTCACCCCGCAGGTTTAACTCCGGCCGACTTTATATTCGTTCTGGTGATTCGACAGGTCCCGCACGAGCATCTCCACCTGATGGGCTAAGAATCAGATTTTCTTGTATATGTTCTTCCGGTGTCCGACCTTGAGGATGACTAGCTCTTTTCTTTCTTCGTTGATATCCAGGATGACGCGGTAATCACCCACGCGAAGCCGCCATGCATCCGCATCAGTCAAGCGGTCGATGAAATGGTATGGGGAGTACTTTATCTGCTCCACCCGCTCACCGATTCGCCGCACCAGCTCTTTTTCAAGCTCGGCAAGTTCTTTCTGCGCTGCGGGGCTCCAGATTACGGCATACATTCAAACGCCCAGTTTGGCCATCAGCTCTTTGGTGCTCATGCCTTCGCCGCGCTTGATTTCTTCTCTGGCCTTTTCTATGTCACGGAGCGTGTCTTCGCTGAGCTCGCCCTCCTTCTTCATAAGGCTTACGAGCGTAATCAGCTTGTTTATGACTTCGTCGTAGCTTTCTTTAGCGTATTCTTTCATGCGCTCCAGCCGTTCTTTCGTTTCCTTATGGACCAGCACCGTCGTGTATCCTGTCATATATAGCACCTATATGTTGTATATAGGTAAAATATATAAATATTACGACTATTGCCCTGCGGTGAAATTAGCCGGCCCCACAATCTTGAGGTCTGAAATCCCCTCGCTGCTGAAGAGGTATGCCAGCTTGCCGTCCGGGGACCAGACGAAAACAGCGGTGTTATCCCGATTGGTTCCGCCGCTGTCCTCGAAGACCACGCTCTTGCTCTGCATATCGAAGACCTCTAAGCCGCCCATTGAGCACATTCCAGGGACGCTGGGGCATGCAGAAACAGAGTAGGGACCGCCGATGGCGACATAGCGGCCATCAGGAGAGAATTTTATGCTGTCGCCGCCCATCTGATACCCGTTGATAGTACCAAGGATGTAATTTCCATCTGGAACCAGCTGGAAACTGCCGTTGCTCTCCTGAACCGAGAAAAGAGTCAGATTGGTAGTTTGACCCCAGATAAGTCCGGCCATGGTCGTTCCATTGGAAGACCAGGCAAGTTCTTCAACCTCGGGGTCGGAAAGATTGTAGATGGAAGAATAAGCAGGTATGGAATAAAAGTCATATTCGGGGGCGGAATCGCATGTGGCGGGGTCGCCTACCACGGTTTCGAGATACTTTCCGTCTGGGGAAAATGAGGCCGGAACAAAATAGTCAACAGGGATGTTTTTGATGGATGTGTAAGTTTTGCTATCAATCACGTCGACGCCAGCTAGGTAAGAAGAGGTAGTATCGTTGAAAGAGGAGTAACTCACCGCAACTTGGCCTTGGGGTGCAGTTGAAAGTGACATACCATTCGGGAAACTGCCTGGGACAATGACAGTGTGTAGAGGCTGGTTGCTGTTGGCACTCCAGAAAGTCAGCAGGTAATAGACAGCGTTACAGCCAGGAGCCTGGACATTAGCAAGCCATCCATCCTGCGTCTCCATCACCAGCGGGCAAGCAGGAGACGCAGCAGTGACAATGCGCCCGTCTGGCATCCAGACAAAATCGCTGAAACTGTAGTTGGCAATGGACAATGTACGAAGGATGGATCCATTGGCGCCGTATATACAGAGTGCAGAGGAATAGACGGCTGCAAGACTCTTTCCGTCAGGGGAAAATGCCAGCTTGATTGGCGTGCCATCACACGGGCCGGAAGGGGCCGGACCAAATAGCTCCGTGCATCCTGCCAGCAGGAACGCACACAAAAGAACCAATACGATGCTACGCATATCAATCCCCCATTTGCCTCTTTTCTAAGGTTTTTAATACCAGATTTCATCTTTAATGGAAGCCAACGTTGAAGAATTGGAGTTGTTTAATAGGGATTCGTAGGTGAAAATGGCGTATCCATTTGATTTGGCGCTATTGGCCGATGCGATATCCGCGCCAAGGTCTGACAAAAGGTCCGCACCAGATTCCAGCGGGCTAGTGGGGGTCACAGAAAAAACCGGTAAAATCATTTACTTCGCAGGTTTAACTCCTGCCAGTTTCATATTCGTTCTGGTAATTTAGAGTGGAATGCCGCTAAAGGAGGCGCTTGATTTTGGCCTTGAGTTCCGGGAGGTCTTTCTCAAGGACTTCCCACACCCTTTCAAGATTCAACCCGAAGTAGTGGTGAATGAGCTTGTCACGCAGGCCTGCAATCCTGGTCCAGGGCACATCTGGATGCTTACGGGTGAACTCAGGCGGAAGGTTTTTTGCGGCTTCCCCTATTATTTCAAGCTCGCGGATTATCGCGCTCTGCTTCATCCGATTAGTGCTGAAATCCGCGAAATCCATCCCTTTGGAAAAGTCCTCGATGTGCCTTATGCTTTCCATGATGTGTCTGAGGAAGATACCCGGCTCTTTCATAATATCCGGACCTCCTCGCCGAGAATGCGCTTGCGCAGCATGGGATTTATGGCGCTGTATTCCACGAGGTCAACTTTCTTGCCGATTGCAGCTTCCAGTTCCTGCTCAATCCCTATGATGTCAAGCAGGCTTATCCTTTTTTTTATCTCCACAAGGATATCGACATCGCTACCTTTACGCATCCGGCCCTGAGCTGCGGAACCGAATATCCCTGCTTTGCTGGCGTGGTGGCGCTTCAGCACCGGCAGGGCCTTTTTCTTTATATCCTCGATTTTCATGTTAGATACTGCTAGCAGATTGCTTAAAAAACTGCCTTCAGGACCCATAGTTCCCAATCTGCCAGCAGCCTGCTTTCAGATGCCCAACCGTGTTCTGAGTTCCTGCGTGCTGATGCCTTTGCCGCGCCTGATTTCTTCTCTGGCCTTTTTTATGTCGCGGAGCACATCTTCGCTGAGTTCGACAGGCTCGCCCAGAATCAGAACATCTGCTTACATTGCCTTCGGGAGCTGCTGGGCGTATTCCCGGAGCGCGGTATTGTAAGCCTTGAGGATTGCGAGCTGAGATACCGGCCCGTACTTCGCGACGTCGGGCGGCTTGATGTTGGCCACCGCGTCCAGCACCTTCACAGGGACCACGCGGTTGTCGAAGTATTTCTTCGAGTTCATTACCTCTTCGCCCCTGTGCTGCTCGAACAAATCCTGGAAATGCTGGTTCCTGAAGACCTGGTCAAGCGGATTTTTGGACGTCGGGTCTGGCGGCAGCTTCGCAATGAGGTCTTTCCTGGCGCCATCTATGTCCTTGGCCACCTTGAGCATATCGGACCGGATGCTCGTCGCCTGCTCCAAGTCGGCCGGCTCCGGCGCTTTTTTGCCGGTTTTCTTGCCTTCTTCCTCTTCCTTGAGCATCGCCTCGGCGTCTTCCCGCAGCTTCTTCCTCTTCGCCTCGGTGCTGAGTTTTTTGCCTTCGCTGTCTTCCTTCAGCAGGTCCTTGAGCTTCTCCTTAGAGAGGTCGTCGACCGAGCGCATGCGCTCGACCATGTCCTGCACGCTGCCCTTGGCCGTCTGCACAACGGCAGGCGACTGCTGGAAACTGGAATAGTAGGACCGGACCGCCTCTATCGCGGAGAGGGCAAACCCGGCTGCTTGGGCAAGGCCAAACAGTTCTTTTCTTTGTTCGGCGTTGGAGTCAAGGGCATAGTAATTTAAGGTCCGTTCCTCCCATTTAGATTTTTCTGCAATCGTAATTGTGCCGTTCTTTACGGCGTTAGCTATCAGATCTTCAGCTTCTTTAAGGCACGCTGCTTGCTCGGTCTCCAATTTAGCTTTTCTGTACTCATCACGAGTTGCCACGATTCCTATTGCCAAGGCGGAGAGTCCGCAGCAGGTTCCATACAATTTAGGTGCAGCAGAAGCAAGGTCGAGAAGCCCGAAATCTTTCATCTTTTGCACAAAAAGCGCCTGGTTGCTCTTCCAGTCGTCTTCAATTGCAGTTAGGATTTTTGGGGGTAGTGTAAGGCTAAAGTCTTTCAACAGTTGCTCAAATGTTTTTTGTTCTGATTTTTGACCTGAGGGTAGAGGATGATACTCTTCATAGTAAGCTTGCGCCAATTCCCTTATCTTGTTAGGCTTAAGGTTAGGAAAGTATTCATTTAGCATCTTAAGGAGGACTAGTCGATTGTCTGCGCTTATTCCAGCTAGTTCTGATTGCTGTGCCTTATTGAGAGTGGGAAAGAGCTTTGCAATGTCTTCTTGTGTGAGAATCGCCGCTCGTTGTCTAATCTCGACTTGTGTTTTTTCTATAGGGGCCATAACTAACTATCAGCGAATAAACTTAAAAAAGTGCGCTATCTGCTTGTCATCGATAGCGATAATGTATACGTCTTATTAGGCTCGATAAGAACTGCTAATCCTCCAGATACACGACCATCGGCATAACTACCTTCATATATGAGGTATTTACCCTCTCCCAGAGCAGTTGTAATCTTTCCCTGTGAATCGATTGGAAGTATGAACACATTTATGCACTGTGCTTTCATCTCCAAAATCATTTTCACTCTTTCCAATTTGCTACCGGTCTGTGTCTGAACCATATTTGCAAAGTTGGTCAAATCAATGTCCCGGTGACCGGGAATCGGTTCAATCCCCAGGTTATCTGCATTAGGTTCCGAATGTGTGTCTTTAATGGAGGGGAAATTAACTGCCAATATCTTACTTATTGTTTCAGTACTATCAAAGCTCACTATGAAGCAAAGTTTCATCGGTTTTATGTAAGCAGTTGCTGTATAGCCATACGCAGGCTCAGACTTTTCATCTAAACTAGCCATACCCGCAGCATCGTTCTCCAATTGTACCAATGACTTGTCCAATTGCACAACATTTAGCACTTTGCCCTGAACCATCATGGTCTGTTGAGGCGCTCCTTGTTCCGTTCCCTCGGCTTTTGCCTTCGTTGCTTGGAACGGGAAAATAGGGCTAAATGTCAGCGCAGCCAAAGCAGGGAACGCCCAAGCGCGCACATTGGAGCCAAGGCGCTTGATGAACGGCCTTTTATGAAGCTCAGGCTGGTCATTCGGTTGCTTTCCAGCCAGTTTCTGATTTTGCGCCATACTAACCATCACTTCCCGTCTATACCCGCTCAAAACAAGTATAAAAACCTATGTTTAGTCTAAAAGGTTGTTGGAATTACCTTCCGGAGCTTGCGCAGCATCAGCTGGAAACGCGCTAGAGAAAGCTGAAATGTAGATAATCTGAAGGCCCGCTTTCTCAGACCAGGGAACGGCAGGATTCAATGGAATGGAAATGCAAGCCCCTTTTCCCCAGGCGGATGTCTCCGATGCGGATACCGGTTATCTCATGGGCCTTGAACTCAGGATAGTACTTCTTCTCCACCAAGCCCCCGTTCTTCCTGACCACCTTCTCGACGATTTCGTTTGCAGTGGCGCCTTTGCGTACGCGTGCGCTGAAAATGTGCCCGTTCAGGCTGATGTTGGCCTCGACCAGGGGCGGCAGCATGCGCATGCGGGCAGCGCCGCTGGACTTCCCAGCTGCTGAGCTTCCGGATGTTTTAGGTTCGACCATGATGGTATAACTGCAGCAACCGGTTTAAAAACCTCACTCCGGGACATAAAATACCAAACACCCGGCAGGTCAGCGCAGGCCTTGGACAGCAGGAAAAGTTCGTCAAAAGACGAAGTTTTGCCTATCTGCCAGTCAATTCCTTTAAATACCAAGCGTGTGGGGTTTAATGAAAAAGCATGTTTAAAAAGAGGAACTGACATAATATTATCAGGTATAATAGCGGCAGGACTGGAAAGCCCGCCGTCAGGAGATATCCATGAACGCGAATATGCTGAGCGGCCGGACCCCCGTGGGGACTGGAATGCACAGTAACGCAGCGATAGCGATGAGGAAGGCCATGGTACTCCTGGAGAATACGAAGGAGAGAAAGGAGGGCATCCGGCCATCTGAGCTCGTGGTCTGCAATCCACACGGCACATACAAGGAAAGCATGCACGAGCGCATAGTGACGCTGGAGGCCAGCCTCACGGCGCTCGCCAGGGCAGACAACGGGTATACTTTCATCATAGGCACGCTGGACAAGGCCAGACAGAACTGCATAAACCAGCTGGGCGGATTCGGGGCGGGCGACGCGGCCATGGCGGCTTACCTGGATGCGGCCCGCATGTCCGTCGCATACCTGGCGCACATGAATCATAGCGAGATTGTGGAACTCATCAGGATGAGCCCGGGCTCGGACGAGTGCATGTTCAGCATGGGCAGCAGGCAGCTCACCGGGCACGCCGAAGCGCAGTTCCGCGCGGCATTGGCGCAGGCAAGGAAGAGCATCGACCTCCGCAACTACACGTATTCGGTGGATGTGCCTTCAGGCGGAGGCACGAAAACCTACGAACTGGACCTGGAGGCGTTCTCCAGGGTGCTGAGGCATCCGGAGATGGCTCTCAGCTGCCATTTCTCCATATCAGAGCCCAGGAGCATAGACCCGGGCAGCAGCGGCTTCGTAGCCGATGTAATCAAGAGCATGCAGAATCGGGAGATAGATTTCTACAGGCTGCTCCCCCACAGTTTCAGATTGGCCAGCGACGGTCTGGCTGAAGTGGACTCGCCCTTCGAAACGGACCTGGCAAGCAGCGGCATCAGGAAGAGGGCCAGCGGCACGCTGGTGAAGATAAAACTCAGGGCCGACGAGGCGCGCGAACTGCTCCCTTTCGTGCACGATGACAAAGCGAGCGGCCGCAATGGCACCAGGAAGGAGTTCTCGGAGACCAGGAAGGGGTTCTCGGAGGTATATTCGGGCAACTTCGGCATGCGCGGCTTCAACACATTCATGGGCAAGGCGCGCGCCAACAGCATATTCACGCCAATAACCTGGGCCATGCACGACATAAGCACGCATGAGGTGAACGGCAAACCGGTGATGGTGCTGCCGCTCAGCGGCGGCTACCTGGAGTACTGGGTGGACCTGCCGCCCACCGAGACTACCAGGGAACTCATAACACACCGGATAAATACGAGGATACACTCCACCAACACCGACCCTGCTTACGCAAACCTCGCTTCTTTCAGGCCGGTCATATCCATGCTCGACGCGACCAAGGTGGATATCAGGGATGCGAAAGCGAGGTTCATACTGGATTCCCTGGGCACAGAGGCCAAAGGGCATCCTTCGGCCGTGCTCGCAAGGATGGACTTCCTGCTCAATTTCATGGAGAACGTTCACAAGCGGGTGCAGGAAGACATCTACAGCAGGCTGGGCGAGAGGAGGAACGGCGGCATCCCCCTAAGTGACATCGACTGGGACAACATCGCCATGATAAGGCACATCTGTTCCCAGTACAGGACCGTGAGGAATCCGGAGGACCTGGTGTGGATCATCCGCGCGGGCGAGGGGCTCCCGTCCAGGGTAAAAGAGGTACGCGACAAACTCGAGGGCTGGCTGTTCACATTCGCCCGGGAAAGAGTTGAATCCATCCAGCACCTGCTGGCAGAGAAGATAGCGATGGAACACAGTCATGCGCTGGGCGCCAAACCCGTGCCATCGGCTACTTAGGAATATTTGGCAACCGGGGGGCCTTGGGCAGACTGATGCCCAGAATCTTGTCCACGCCTCCCAGCTTATCTGAGACGTCCGTGTGGAGCGACAGCGCGGCCGCATGCCGCTGGTTTACCAGGGCGCTGAGAAGCTGCGGATCATTTTTCGGATAGATGTGCGGAAGGAACAGGTTCTTGCAGTCAAGGTGGGCTGAAAGCGCGCTTGCGGCCTTGTAGACGGAGAACAAATGGTCGAGATTCTCCGTTCTTTCCGCTTTATCGCGCATGCGCCTGAGCGATACGTAGAGGAAGACGGCCGTCTCTGCCAGAACGACCTCCGCGCGGTAGGCGGCTTTGCCGAGTTTTTTGTCCTTCAGCCTTTTCCTGCTGGAAAGGCGGAAGAGTTTTGCCTTGTCTATCCTGAGCTTGAGCGGGTCTAACACCCCGTGGGTCAGGCCCTTCATCTGTTCGGTCCATTTCACCGGGTTTTCTTCCTTCATCCGTGCCAGCGTATTTTTGAGGACATTGTCCGCTGTCGAAGGCATAAAAACAGGAGCCTTGCCGAATTTGAGACGGCCGTTGGTGAGCATCATATACATCCTCTTTCGTTTTGTGATACAAGATGTAAGTTTACTGCGAAAGATATATAAACAGGATGAAGCGGACCGGGCGGGCGGTTCTCGGCCGCTAAGGGGCGCAGGGCACCGCCCCGCATTAGGAGGACGAGAATGCCCGGCTGCTTTCCAGCGGGGGCCTGCTGAATTTCCCGGCGTCTTTTTCTTCGACCTCGACCACGAGCGAAAAGTTGAAGCACGTGCCGCTGCACATGTTCAGGACAGGCTGCTCGTTCGGCCTGTCGTTTTCCAGGACTATCGGCCCGATGAACGAGCCCCTTGCACGCCTTACATAAACCGTGCCCGGCCCGGCCGTGCCATATTCGCTCTCCAGGCGCCGGTAAGCCAGATTGCCGCCGCAGGGCACCGCTTCGCAGAGGCAATCACGCTCCGGGAAGTCGATGAGCGAGAACTGCGGCGCATTCAGCAGCATGCCTGCAGAGCCGCACGCCTCCAGGTTCCAGGAGGCCAGCCCGCTCGCCACCACCGCGCCGGTTTTTCCTTCGAAGCCGGCGGTCCCGAGCGCGCGGTCGTAAGGGCCGGAGAACGTGGTCACCTTCTGGAACAGCCATCCGGCATTGGGGTATGCTATGAAAGCGTCTATCAGGACCGGGAGGGGATTGCCGCCGGCACCCTCAACAGCATAGACGCAGTTATGCGCCTTCAGTGCGGTTCTGAGGGAAAGGACCCGCACCGAAGCGCCCTCCTGCCCGTTGAACCGCTCCACGGCCAGGTAAGATTCCACAAGCGGCAGGATTTTTATAAATCCCAGGATGAGAGTCTCTTTCCGGTCTTCTGAGCGGAACCGCTCGAGCAGGACATTATTCTTCATATCAGCAACGGATAAACCGGCCTTCCTCACATCAGCCACGAATGAATCAGACATCTCCACACCCTCCCGATAACCTGAAGAATACGTATGTGGCCACGAATTTAAAAACGCTTGCGGGGCCGGGCCAAGCCGGCCGGGCCATTGAAGGCAGTTCAGTCGTTATCTTCGTAGCTCTCGTAGACCAGGTCGTTGAACGAGTACGCGATTGGGTCGTCGGTGAATGCCTTCATGGCGTCGTCGCCTGCCAGCAGCGAGCCGTTCTCGGCCGCGAAGAGGTATTGCGCGCCGTTCCAGGAGAACCTCACGAACGCGCTGCGCCTTTTGGTAACCACCACGCGGACGTCCCCGGATTCGAGCGAGCGCAGGAGCGCGGCCAGGAGTATCGCCTTGTCCATGGACGTGCCGAACTTCAGCTCGTCCATCTCCCGAAAATCCATCCAGAAGGTGAACGCGAACTCGAAGCTCCGGATGCCGCGCACGTAGTCCATCGCGCGCTGTGCGGCCACGAAGAACTGCGTCCCGGGAGTGTACGGGACCATGTCGGATATGAACGAGTCGCGCGTCTTCCTTATGAAATCGCCGTAGGGCGAGACGCGCTGCCGTATCTCGGATATCGAACGTGACTCCTTCTCGCTTATCAGGTCCTTGTACCGGCTGAGCACAAGCTTGTATATCTCAAGCTTGGCCTGCGAATCCAGGTCTGCCATCCTATATCAGTGAAGGCGCCGAAGGTATTTAATAATTCCTTATTCTATGCTTAACGAATGATTTTCGAAAATTTCACTGTCCTAGTAGCAGTTCTGGCCATCGCCTATGCGTGCATCTCCAGATATCTGCAGAACCGGTTCATAGACAGGAGCCAGATGGAGGGCATACAGGCAGAATCCAAGCGCCTCAGCGACGAGATGAAAAAGGCCCAGGAGCGCAAAGACGAAGCGCGCGTCAAGGAGCTGATGGACGAGCAGATGGCGGTCCTCTCGAAGATGAACGGCGTCATGATGAACCAGTTCAAGCCGATGATAATCATACTGGGCATATTCTTCATCCTCATGTGGGGGGTCGGCGTGATAGACCCGAGCACCAAGGATGACATATACATCAACATGACGGAGAACGGGCACGGCATATACACCGCCACCTACAACCTTTCCGGCAACCCGAACACCGGCAAGTGGGTGTTCACCGGCGAGTCGATGCAGGAGGGAGCGGTCATAGGGAGCAATGAGACGTGGTTCGCCTACGACGCGCAGGTGAACGACACCTATCTGGACCCGGCCAAGGGCGACCCGATAATCGTGAGCACGGACAAGGAGGCTTACGGACCGGGCGATACGGTCACGCTGTACGCCCAGCCGTCGAACCAGACTACGCCGGACCGCGTGGTGGCCGTGCTCAACAACGGAACGTCTTTCTACGTCGACTTGCCCATCACCATCCCGCTGCTCAACGTGCAGCGCATAGAGCAGCCCTACTGGTGGTTCGTCCTCGTATCGTTCATATCCAGCATAGTGCTTATGGCCGGGATGAGCCTCATGAAGAAGAAACCCGCGGATGGAACGGCCGGTGGGAAATGGGCGGGCGGAGAAACAGGGGAGAAGCGGGTAATCGGGGAGAAAGTATGATAATAACCATATCCGGGCTGAGTGGAAGCGGGAAGAACACGCTCGGGATGTTGCTGGCCGGAAAGCTGGGCTACCGGCTGGTCTGCCCGACCTTCAAGGACCTGGCAACGAAGGAGAACGTCTCGCTGATGGAGTTCCAGGAGATGGCGGCCAGGGACCCTGACATCGACAGGAAGTTCGACGCGATGCTGAAGGAGCAGGCGGCTGCCGGGAACTGCG
>Ga0326728_10024964_pt1 | contig 10755 bp, 8 predicted proteins | sample MB3enrmetagenome_FD_207602 | JGI IMG/M metagenome (GOLD analysis project Ga0326728, IMG submission 207602) | Lab enriched peat soil microbial communities from McLean, Ithaca, NY, United States - MB31MN | ecosystem: Environmental > Terrestrial > Soil > Wetlands > Peat | place: USA: New York...
GGCTGATGCCCTTTCATAATCTGTGCAGTTTTCGGCGCGCGACCCACCCACTGGGTGGGTTCCCCGGTCGTGGCCTTTCAAAACACCGAGTTTTCCGCAACCGGCTGAAGTCGTGCCCTGATACAAGACCCATTGGTTAAAGTCTGTGCGCTCTCCCTCCCGGAGAAAGAATAGTGCTTGGTGGAAGGCAACTGGGTGTATATTTCCAGTCGCCGGATGGTCAAGAAGGATTTACGCATCATTCGCTTCAGGAGGAGCCCATGACAACTTCCATTCGCATACTATTTGTAACCTGCTTAGTGCTAGGCTTATCGGCGCCCTTCGCGGTAGGACAAGACCAGGACGCAGAGGGAAGCAAGGATCATCCCTTGATTTCGCGATATCCCGGATCGTATATCGCGAAGTATCTGACCAAAGAGTTCGATGAGTTCGCCCTTCCGCTGGGTCCGGTCGATGAGGAGAACACGATTACCAAGAACCAGCATCTGGAAGGGAAGATCACCCGCATCGTTTACGTGGCGCCTGCGGGACGCACGGTGCTGGAGGTCTTTCGCAACTATCAAGCCGCGCTCAAGAAGGGCGGGTTTGAGACGCTCTTTACGTGCGGCCCGCAGGGTTGCGGCAGCACGATTGCAAATGCGTACGCCAACAGCGGCGACAGCGCCGATTACTGGGGGCCCGAGCACGGGATTCACTACATTTCGGCGAAGCTGGCGCGGCCGGAGGGCGACGTTTATGTGAGCTTGCTGGTGGACGATCAGGGCCCGGATTCCCGAACCGATGCCGAGCTTTACGTCATCGAAGTGAAGCCTATGGAGTCGGGCCTCATCACGGTGGACGCCACGTCGCTGGCCAACGACATCAATCGCACCGGACACGCTTCGGTTTACGGAATCTACTTCGACACCGGCAAGGCGGACGTCAAGCCGGAGTCCGACGCGACGATGAAAGAGATCGCCAAGTTGCTGCAAGGCGATCCCAAGCTGAAACTCTATGTTGTCGGGCACACGGACAACCAGGGCGCGCTTGACATGAACATGGACCTTTCACGCAAGCGCGCGGACGCGGTGCTTGCCGCGCTCACCACCAACTACGGGGTTCCGGCCGGCCGGCTGCGGTCCTATGGATGCGGGCCCTACTCTCCCGTAGCGTCGAACGACAGCGAAGACGGCCGCGCCAAGAACCGCCGCGTGGAGCTGGTGAAGCAGTAAGAGCGGCACAGAGTGTCGGCTCGTGCAGGCGTGTGCGCGCTGGCCCTCTCTGCAAGCGTTGGGTTCACGGTCGCTGCAAGTGCATCTTCTAGGAGCGAGAAAGACTAGGAGATCAACGCATGAAACGATGCCACAATAAAACCACCATAGCCGGCTTCATCGTTACGTGCGACAAGTAACCAGGAGAAAGACCCATGCTGCGCTTTCGTCGTCTGACAATCTGGGCTCTCGCTCTGATGCTTTGCGCTGCGGCCGCGGGCGCGCTTGCGCAAACGCCCCCTGTACCTCCCGATGTCCAGGCGATTCTCAATAAGATACAGTCTGGAAAACAGCCCACCCAGGCGGAGACGAAACGCATGGAGGAGTGGAGCCAGTCCATGCAGCAACAGTACGGCGGAGGCGGGAGTACGCCGGCTCAGAAACAAAGCGGATCAAACGCGGCTCCCGCGGCCGGTGGAGCCGCGAAACCGCCTTCTGCAAAACTCCCTGCGAACCGGCCCGCGAACGCGGTGCCCGGGAGTATAGCGAGCGCACTTAAGACTCCCTGCCCTCCCGCCCGCGCCGTCGCCGTTCCCAAGGCGGCGCCGAGCCAGAACGAATACATCGCTCTTATCAAATCAATCGTGGACAAGTACGGCCGGCGCCTCGGTGTAGGCCGCATCGAAATCGATCAAGCTCTGGCGATGCCGGAAAACGCGCAAGCGGGCGGCGGAATCGGAGCGGTGCTTTTCATGAGCGGCGCTGTCAGTGCCGCCGTCTACTCCAGCGCCATTCAGGTCCAGAGCCATCCTGACGACCTGCAGGCCGCCAACAATCTCGCGGTAGCGCTGGATACGATTCCCGATCCCGTGGCCGCCACGCAAGTCTTCCTGTATATCCGGAAGATGGCGCCCGACGCTGCCCTGCCAGCTTTAAATCTCGGCTGGTCGTATTTCAACTCGGGGAACTCAACGCTCGCGCAGCAGCAGTTTCAGGAAGCGTCCAAGCTCGGGCCGGATTTGTCGGGACCGGACGCGGGCCTGGGCATGCTGGCGGCGTGCCGCGGTGATCAGATCACCGCGTTGGCCGAGTTCCGCAAGTCCCTCAAGAAGGGCTACTCCAACTTGGTGTATCTGGGCTACGAGAATGCGCAGCAGGGGCAGCAGGACCAGCAGCCCGTCTACGACGTGCCGGAGGAGCCCACTGGCGATACCGATTCCAGCCCCATTCCCGAACTGCCGGTCTCGACTGACCCGCAGGCCACCGCTGCATCCGAAGCGGCGTTCCAGCACGCAATGGGCTTCGCGGATCAGCGCACCCAGGCCCTCTTGCAGGACCTGCAAGACGCGCAAAACCGCATGCTGGCACTCGGGCGCCGCGCACAGCTGGACCCCGATGGCACGCTCGATCTGCCCCGCGTATTCGACAAGCAGCTGTTCGAGTATCAACAGATCGTCCAACTCACGCTGGGGCAAGCCATAAAGGAGTCCGGTCAACAAGCTCAGCCGTCGATCTCCACCATCGAGAAGGCTACGGACGAGGCGACCGGGCAGGCGGAGACCGATGCGCCGCGGATTGCCCAAATCCAGCAGGAAATCGCGCAGCTCCGGGATGCAGAGGCGTCTGCCTGCCTGAGCACCCCCGGCCCCGACGTAGACGCCTGCATGGCTCCCTATGAAGCGAAGATTAAGGCTGCGCAGGCGCCACTGGACGAGATCGCCTACCGCGAATGCAAGGCCACGAAGAGCCTCATGGATACCGACTATACCCAGGAATTCAAAATCTGGAAGGAGTTCTCCGATTCGCTGCGTGCATCGACGCGCGATCTCTACGCCTACTCCCAGCCGGTGATCGACGCGGTCTGGGCGCCCGCCCTGAACGACTACCTCCAGGCGCATCGTGAGTTGCTTGTCCTGGGTCTGTACAAGCATGACGCGCAAGGGGGAGTCGTCCTCGCTGGCTTGGCAAAGGGTTACAGAGAGCTAACATGCGTCCCGCCGCCCCCGCCGGAGCCTCCAAAAACCGCCAAGGATCCCACGCTCCAAAAGAAGAAGAAGTCGAATTGCCCCCTCGTTCCGCCGGTGCGGATCGGTCTCATCGTTGTAGAGATGGAGCTCGGCTGCGACAAAGTCAAGATTTCGGGGGGCGAGGTTTTGCGGTTCCAGTTCGAACGCAACTTCGACAAGAAGGAGACCGCCTTTCATGTGGGTGTGGGAGCCTCGGCAAAGCTCCAAATCGATCTCGGGGGTGGCAACGGCCTAAGCGACTTACCCAAGGAAGCCGGCCAGAGCTGGTCTCCTCCGGGCAGCTCCGCGGGCCTCAACACCACGGCCGAAGTAATGGTTGGCTTCCGCGTAAACGACGCCGGAGCTTTGCAGGATATCGATCTCGAAAGCACCGTGGCGTTGAGTGGCAGCGCGGGCGTCGCCAAGGGGACGGCTGGGTTCACGGGCACGATCAGCCTGGAGAACGGCGCAGACTATGGTGGGATTTTATCGGGCAGCGTCGCACTGCCACCGATAAGCCTGCCCGGCGGCTTGAGTTTGACGCCGCCCGGAAATTAGCGGCCCAACGATTTCCTCTTAAGGGCCATGGAGTCGGATCTCATCACGGTGAACGCGGCGTCACTGGCCGACGACATCAACCGTACCGGCCACTCGGCTGCTGTACGACGGGCAGAACCCCAATGCCGAAGAGCAGCCAGTGTACCTGGACACACGCATCAACCAGCTGCTGGAGAAGGCGGGCGTACCTACGGGGCCCCGCTAGCCGACAGCGAATCCGGCACGGGCTGCGAACTCTGGCCACCCATATCTCGTCGGCTTGCCGGCGAATCAAGACAGAAACGGCAGACGAGAGAAAATCATGACTTCACGGCTCCCAAGACGATGGTAACGGCGGAAAGGTTATGCGGAACTTGACGCGAACGCTGATGCGCAGGTAAGACCAGCAGCCTCCTCCAGCGTTCCAGGACCAATCGCCTCGGGGCCGCGATGAAAGCGACGCGGGAAATCCGCGAAGAGAGGAGGCTCTATCATGCGTAAACTTCAATGGCGTAGTTTCTTCGTGATCATTGCCATGATCGGTATCATGGCCAGCGTGCAGGACGGTTCGGCTCAGGTGACTACAAGCCAGAATGTGCCGCCGCAAATCCTTGCTCTGGTCCCAGAAGGGGCCCGAATCACGGGTCAGCGCGTTACCGTGAGCCCGGTGATGGCAGAGATCGACCTTTTCGCCGAAATGAAAAGCGGTCTACGGAGTCAGACCATGACTCAATACCAATTGAGATTCTATGTCTTCGAGGCTAACAACTACTGGAATCAGATACTCGCGCCGACCTATCGTCAGCAGATTGAAACCGACAGCAGCCAGCAAGCGCAAGACTGGCCTGGAGGCGAGAACGGGATGGTCAGTCCGGCGGAAGTAACGCAATATCCGTGGGGAAAAGGGGTGACCCAGCGGCGCAGGTTTTTTGGAGAGGGGGCGCCGGATTTTTATTCCTACCGGTGTGCATACTTCGGCTTGGCCGGCACGACGAGGTTCGAATTGGGAGTAGTTGAGATCGCGGACCGCGCGGAAGCGGACAAATGGGCGGCGAAAGCCGCTGAAACCGCCGCCAACCTCAGTCGTTCCAGCTTGAACAAGTAGACGGGTTCCAGTGAGCCGAGCAGGAGTTCGGGTCTCCCCTGAGTGGACGTGAAGAGAACCGCAGTAGTCGCAGACGAGGCCCACTTTTTTGAGTTGCAGTCGGGTGCACAGCCAACTCAGAGTGACGCCGCTCAGGCTGGAGCACATAAAGCCGACAAGACCCATTAGGACGCGAGGTGTCCAGCCACCCGCCAAATCGTCAACTTCTGAGGGCCCAGTTGCTAGGCCCCTGCTTGCTTCTCGGCGAGGCCTCCGATGAACGGCACCTTGAAACGTTTACCGTTAAAGGCGTTGATCATCACCACGAGCCAGAGAATGAAGAACAAGAGGCCCACCACCGGCCACAGAAACAGATTGAGCAGACCGATGAAGGGCAGCCTGCCAATCATGTGCAGAACGACATCGACTGCAATCCAGACAATACTCAGGAAGATGGACTGCCAGGAATGGAAGCGGACATAGGGGTTCTTGTTGAAGGGCTCAAGGATAAGGAAGATGATCGCCGGGATGAACGTAACGTAGGCAAGTCCGCCGGCGGCATTGTCAGAGAGGCCGGACTGGTTCGGTTCAGACACGGTGGCTCCTTTCAGGGTCGAGACTAGACTGCTGGATCGGGTGCTCCACGCGCACCCCTGGTGAACAGAATTGGGTAGTTCTGGCCGCGGATCAGCAAGATGAGCGTGAATCTCGAACGGAATAAGCAATACCCGATTGCGCGTAATTGCCAAGCGGGATTTCAGCTGCTCGGTCCCAAGCGAGTTCAACGCTTTAGAGTCCGATGTTGTCAAAGAAGAACAGATAGCACAGTCTCAACCAATCCTGGCCAACTTGAAATGCACCCCTTTCCCTACTGGCAGTGAATCGTAAATCCGATCTTCCCCTCGACTTGATTGGGAGAATCGATGACAATTTTCACCCAGCCGGTGTAATTGGCGAATTGTGGTGTGTTCGCGCCCAGCCGCCAAGTATCGTAGACGGGCACAGAGCGGTTGGCCTGTGGCAGATCAAGGTTCTGGGAGCGGGAAGATTGGCCGCCGTCGCTCCTGACAAACCAATAGTCGATCGTAGTGGGCGCGGTACCAATTACGCCCCAGCCAAATTGCAGCGCAACCGGGCATGGACCCGTGTACTGAAAGCCCTGAGCAACCTCACCATTGGCGCGCAATGACTCTCCACCGATCCGAACAACTGCATTGCCGGCGGCCGCGGCATTCGCCGGTGGCCCCTGGCCGGTGTCCGCGGCATTGTCCGCTGGCGCCTGGTTGGTATCCGCGACGTTATCCGCTGGTGCCTGGTTGCTGCCTGGGGCATTGTCCGCTGGTACATAACCACTGCCCGGGGCGTTGGCCACGGGCGCATAACCACTACTTGCGGCATTACCCGCTGGTGCATAACCACCGCCTGGGGCATTGCCCGTTGGCGTATAACCATTACCTGGGACATTGCCCGCCGGCGCATTACTGCTGCCCGCGGGATTCGCCGCTGGTCCCTGGCTGTTGCCTCCGGTGAGACTGCGTGGGATTGGATGCGTGTTTTCGCCAGGGTGAACGTCCGCGGCATGGCCGATGTCGCCATTTGCGATGTCAATTGGGTGTGTTTGCGTAATGCCGCCATCAGTGTCGCCCGCGTTAGTGGCTGTTGGCCCATGGCTGTTGTCCGCAGGGGGAACGGTCGTTGGCCCATGGCTGTTGCCCGCAGGGGGAACGGTCGTTGGCCCATGGCTGTTGCCCGCAGGGGGAACGGTCGTTGGCCCATGGCTGGCACCGCCGGTGGTCGGCCCGTGTGTGGTTGCTCCGCCGGTCGTTGGTCCATGCGTCTGCATAGTGGCCCCGCCTGTGGTCGGTCCGTGCGTGGTGGCCCCGCCCGTGGTCGGCCCATGCGTGGTGGTCAACCCAGTGGTCGGTCCGTGGGTGGTGGGGCCACCGGTGGTAGCAGTTGTAGGTGTGTGTGTGATTCCGCCATCAGTGGCGCCCGTGGTGTTGGTGCGTGGAATTGTGTGCGTGGTGGGTCCGCCGGTGGTGGCAGTTGTAGGTGTGTGTGTGATTCCGCCATCGGTGGCGCCCGTGGTGTTGGTGCGTGGAATTGTGTGCGTGGTGACCCCGCCAGTCGTCGGTCCATGCGTGGTTGCTCCGCCGGTGGTCGGTCCGTGCGTGGTGGTCCCGCCGCCGCCATTGTTCATGTTGGTGGCCCCGCCGGTCGTTGGTCCATGCGTCTGCATAGTGGCCCCGCCAGTGGTCGGTCCGTGCGTGGTGGTCCCGCCGCCGCCTGTGTTCATGTTGGTGGCCCCGCCGGTCGTTGGTCCATGCGTCTGCATAGTGGCCCCGCCAGTGGTCGGCCCGTGGCTAACGTTCCCGCCGGTGGTCGGTCCGTGCGTGGTGGTCCCGCCGCCGCCATTGTTCATGTTGGTGGCCCCGCCCGTCGTCGGCCCATGTGTGGTGGCTCCGCCGGTGGTTGGTCCGTGCGATTGGTTCGTGCCCCAAGAAAAAGAAGAGCGCGAATCCCCATTTCCGTGCGTGGTGGTCCCGCCCGTCGTCGGTCCATGGGTGGTGGCCCCGCCGGTCGTTGGTCCATGCGTCTGCATAGTAGCCCCGCCGGTGGTCGGTCCGTGCTGTACAGCTCCTCCTCCGGCTGGCGTTCGGATTGGCCTGGGGGCAGCCTTGGCGGGCGGTTTATGAACAGGCTGGGCCGGCGGTTTAACAGACTGTTGCCCAGCGACAGCGTTGCCTGCACCGCCCAGCCCCACAAGCACGGCAAGAATCGCTGTTGCGGAGCAATTTCGAATGGCCCTGCAGAGAAATTGCGTAGTCATCGTGTCCTCTTTTCCCATCCAGTCTCTTGGTTCCGCGCTCCATTCTCTCTGCGCGAATCCGGATGTGCGAACTTCTACTCGACGTCGGAGGCTTTTCCGTTCGAAAAGATCACCTTCAGGTATTCGTAGTTCTGGATCTCCACTTTGCCTGTTGGCTGCGCGCGAGCACACCACCGGTCGCATCCGCATGCTGTCAGATACCAGATGAGGAAGGGAGACGGAAGCTTGCACATGGCAGCTCTTCCTTTTGGGCAAAAGGCCTATAGAGCGGATTTTCGTCTTACTTTCTTCCTCTCTGACGAGGAAAGCAATGGATATAGAAGGTGATTTTTCGCGGCAAGATTGTGTGCGCGTAATTGCCAGAAATGGAACGAGTTGCCAGCCCATGTGAGCGTCATCGCGTCTGGAACACAGTTTCGCGACGGGAAATCAGACTTTCAAGCTATAATGTTTTCTCCAATCTTCGCCGGGCTCGATCGTTGACGTAGGTAAGATCGATGAGCTTGGAGCACGACATTTCGGCGGTCATCACTTTCGGCGTCTTCCGCCTAGACGTTGAAAAGGGCCAACTGAAGAGATTGAACACGGCCCTGCACCTCGCGCCGCAGCCGTTCCAGCTTCTGGCGATGCTGGCATCTCGACCCGGCGAAGTCATCACTCGCGACGAGATTCAGGGGCAGCTTTGGGACGCTCACACTTTCGTGGACTTCGAGCGCGGCCTGAACCACTGCGTCCGCCAGATTCGTGCTGTGCTTGGTGACGATCCCGGCGCACCCACCTACATAGAAACCGTTCCTCGAATCGGCTATCGCTTTGTCGCCCCTGTCAAAGTGGACAGCCCTCCGCCGGCCAAGCCACGCCCCTCAGGACCACTCCATGTGTTTTCGCAACCGGCAGGCGTTCATCGGAAAGCAGGCACGTGGAATCGGCGGCGCTGGATCGGTTTGGCTGCGACGGCGTTTGTTCTGGCCTGCGTCGGCCTCTTGATTACTTTTCAGCGGGGGCGCAAGGCACTTCCGGAGGCTCCTCCCCGTTGGCAAATCGTGGCGGTCCTGCCCTTCGAAAACCTTACCGGCGATCCCGCCCAGGAATACCTGAGCGATGGCGTGACCGACGAGATGATTGTCCATCTCGGCAGGGTCAACCCCAGCCGCCTCGGGGTGATCGCGCGCACTTCAGCCATGAATTACAAGCACTCGGTAAAGCCCCTGCCTCAGATCGCCAGCGAGCTGGGGGTCAAGTACCTGCTCGAAGGGACAGTGAAAAGGTCCGGACAGACGATCCGAATCACCGCGCAGTTGGTTCGATCGGACGACCAGGCGGAACTCTGGGCTGACACCTATTACGGTCAGGTCAGTGCCGAGCGCATCCTCGCATTCCAGCAATCAGTGGCCGACCGCGTGGCCAGGTCACTCTCTCTGGTGCTGCCCGAAGTGCGCGCGCCGCGAAGCACAACAGCCAGTCAGGCCGCATACGAGGCTTTTCTCAAAGGCCGCTTTGAAGGGAAGAAACGCAATGAGGATGGTTTCCTCAAGTCGATCGAGTATTTCAAAGAGGCCATCGCGCAAGACCCTGGATACGCCGAGGCTTGGGCTGGCCTTGCGGACTCGTACAATCTGTTGCGCGAGTATTACGAGGGCCGGTCAAGCGACGCACAGGCGGCGTCGGGAAGAGACGCCGCCCTCAAGGCTCTGACTCTCGACCCAAACCTCTCTGAAGCGCACGCATCACTTGCGTTCAGCTTGTGGCGCTACGAGTGGAAGTTCCCTGAAGCAGAGTCTGAATTTCGCAAAGCGCTGGACCTCGGCCCGAACAATGCTACTGCGCACCATTGGTATGGTATGTTTCTGACCTCGCGTGGACGCTTCGATGAGGCGCACAACGAACTACGCCAGGCTGAGGAACTTGATCCGGTTTCTCCCATCATCATCACCAATATCGGGTGGGTAAGTTACTTTGCACGCGATTACGGCGCAGCCATCGAGAGTTACCATAAGGCCTTGAAGCTGGACAGCGGATTCCAGACCGCCGAGATGAAGCTGGCGTGGGCCTACGAGCAGAAGGGGCTGTGGCAGGAGGCGCTTCATGCGCGTCAAAGCTTTTACATCGCAGCCGGACATCCGGAAATCGCGCAAGCGCTGGCTGACGCCTTTTCACAGGGCGGTTACCCTGAGGTGTTGCGCACTATCGTTGCGGAGACGGAAAAGCCCTCCGCAGCACCCTATTACTCCGACTACGATAAAGCCAAGCTGTATGCAACGCTCGGCGACACCGACAAGGCGATGATCCTGCTTGAGCGAGCACGCGTCCGCCGCAGCGGATGGTTGGTTTATCTTGCCGTTGAACCGGCGTTCGACAAGCTACGCTCAAATCCGGTTTTCGCACATCTTGTCGACCAAACGGTTTCAACGCACCCGTTGTGACGCGTCTCGCTGTCCTGCTATACGAACACGGCGCACGCGCATTCAAGAGGCTGCCGGACTCTCTCGACTCACTCCTCCGACATAACGGGCAACGCGGACAGTGCATCTGACACAAAACGAATCCTTGGACATGCTGCAAGAGCAGCAATCTACACGGAAAAAACTGAGACGGTCAGTTCCATCCCGTTTGGGTCCAAAACGTCGACCGGGAGCTCAGTTGACATAAACAGCCCAATGCACGTTTCGAGGTTAATTTGCATCGATCAGTCCCGATAAACGCCCATGTGTTCGGCAATCGAAAATCTCCACGATCCCAAATCTCCGACATGTCTTTTGGTGGGATGGCTAAGACCCGAACCTAATCCGCCTGGCGCTGTTCCGGAGCAGCTCGAAAGGGGACCCCGACATACCCTGACGGAGAAACCATCGGGATTCCAAGCAGTACTCCTAGGCGGAGAATGCTCTCCGGTCCCTTTTACCGAGGCCAGATCCGAGTATCTGGCCGGAAATCGGGCGAGGCCGGGGAGATTCTCTGTATGTTATTGATTATAAAAACTATATGGCGGAGAGGGAGGGATTCGAACCCCCGATACCCTTTCGGGTATGCCGGTTTTCAAGACCGGAGCCATCAACCGCTCGGCCACCTCTCCGCAGTCTGCCGGTCCTCTTTGATTGTACGTCGAAT
>Ga0326728_10024965_pt1 | contig 10755 bp, 4 predicted proteins | sample MB3enrmetagenome_FD_207602 | JGI IMG/M metagenome (GOLD analysis project Ga0326728, IMG submission 207602) | Lab enriched peat soil microbial communities from McLean, Ithaca, NY, United States - MB31MN | ecosystem: Environmental > Terrestrial > Soil > Wetlands > Peat | place: USA: New York...
TTCACGACAGATCCGTGAGAGTGAGTACGTCGAGCTTCCGCGTCAATTCAATCCCACCGAGTACGACCCCGGCGGATGGGTTCAAAAGGCCAAGCAAGCTGGCATGCGCTACATCGTCATCACGACTAAGCACCACGACGGTTTCTGCATGTTCGACGCACCCGGGACTGATTACAAGATCACCCGCACGCCGTATGGCAAGGATGTGGTCGCTCTTCTTGCCGCAGCCTGTCACGAGCAGCAGATGCCCCTGGGGTTCTACTACTCTCCCCCTGACATGCATCACCCCGGGTTTCGCGATACCAGCAAACCGGCCCTCGAAAACTGGAGCGGCGAACCCTCCCGGCCGCAATGGTCGTCCTACCTGGACTATATGGAATCGCATTTGCGGGCGCTCCTCACGAATTACGGACCTGTCGCCATCATTTGGTTCGACGGTTTATTCGGGGTCAGCAAGTACAATCCGCCGCGCTTTCATAAGCTCATCCGTGATCTGAGTCCTGGGACCTTGGTCAACGACCGCTTGGGGCCGGGCGGTGACTATGTTACTCCCGAACAGTTTTTCCCCGACGGCATCCCCGTCAAGCCCGCGCATGAGCCGGCTGACATAACCCCGGGAACGGTGGATGCGATCATTGCCTTGTCGAAAATCCTGCCGCAGAAATGGTTCCTCAGTTTAATCCAGTGGCTTGCCAAGAAGAGATATCCCACATCTCTGCACCCTTTGCCTCAGGATTTCCAGTTGTGGGAAACCTGTATGACCATGAACGACAGTTGGGCTTTCAACCCCAATGACAAGAACTTCAAATCACCGGAAACATTGATCCGAACCCTCGTCGAAGTAGCAAGCCGCGGCGGCAACTTCCTTCTCAATGTGGGTCCGACTCCGCAAGGGACTTTTTCCGTCGAGACGCAACAACGCCTACAGCGCATCGGTGAATGGATGGGGAGGAACGGCGAATCCATTTATAAGACAACCTATGGGCCCTTGCAGAACTTGCCAGCCGGCCGCACGACCACCAAAGGAGGAACCGTTTACTTGCACCTGATCGCTCTCCCAGGGTCGAGGCTGGACCTGCCTGATATACCCGGCAAAGTCGTCTCGGTCTCTTTGCTCCAAGGCGGGCAAATGTGTACGTTTGAACAGTCCGGCGGCCGATTGCGGATTGATACGTCCGCACTGGCCCCGGATGCATTTTTCCCCGTGCTTGCAATCCGAACGACAGGTTGAGGCCACTTCGCGCGCCGGAAAAGGAGTTGAGCATCTGGTCGAGTAGGGCATTTTAATCGTGGGTCTTGCCGAGCAGGCGTTCGTAAGCCTTCCGGTAGTCGGGATCACGAGGGTTGAGTTCGAATGCCGCGCGGTACTGTTGCAGGGCCTCCAGGCTGTTGCGTTGGCGCTCGAGGGCGAAGCCAAGGAGGTAATGAGCGCCCGCGTCGTTCGGGTTTAGGCGGAGCGCCTCGCGATATTCGGCGATCTCCCCCTCCGAGTCGCCCCTTTTCCCAAGCGCGTAGCCGAGGTTGGCGTGCGCGAGATGGTTGTTCGGATCCAGGCCCAGCGCCTCACGTTGTTCAGCGATGTCCCCTTGCCAATCGCCTTTCTCTCCCACCGCTGCGCCCAAGTAGACGTGTGCATTGGAGTTCTTCGGGTTCAATCTCAACGCTACGTGTTCCTCTGCGATCTCGCCATCCCAGTCGCGCTTGCTCCCCAGCGTCGCACCCATGGTGGCGTGGACCTCGTCATTGTTCGGATTCAGCCTCAGCGCTTCACGATATTCCGCGATTGCTCCGTCCGAATCGCCCTTCTGCCGCAAAGCAGCGCCAAGGTAGATGTACGCTGATTCGTTTTGGGGATTCAACCTTAGTGTTTCTCTGTATTCCGCAATCGCGGTATCCCAATCACTCTTGTACGCGAGCGCCACGCCTCGAGCAAAGTGAGCAATCGCGTCATTGGGGTTGATTCCCAGCGCCTTGTCGAACTGTGCTTTGGCCTCCTCGATCCGATTCCTGCTGGCCAGGGCCAGACCCAGTTGCGTGTGGAGGTCCGCAGACTCGTAATATTGCAGGCCTTTCTCCAAGGTGCGGATCGCCTCATCGGGCCGTCCTGCGGCCAGCAGGGTCCGGCCGAGGTTGTAATAAATCGCGTGGTATTGGGGGTTCAGGTCCAGCGCTTTCGCGAACTCGGGAATCGCTTCCGCATATCGGCCCGTTTTTTCCAGAGCGGCGCCCAGGTTGTTATGGATCCTGGCATCATCAGGGTTTGTCGCGAGGAGTTCTCTCCACTCAACGATGGCCGCATCGAACTGGCCCTTTTCTCCCAATCCCGCCGCGTGGTCGAATTTCTTGTACATGTCGACCGCGGGAGTGCTGATGGCCATCATGCCGTCAGGTGGAATGTTCACGAACTCGGGAAGGTTCACCGCGCGATTGGCGGCCGTCGCTTTCTCAATCAGGATGGCGGGGCTGTCGTTGCCCTGCTCGTCGATGTGAGTGAGATACATTTGCGTGTAGGGCGAGCGCCCTTTGGAGGAAAACACCAGCCATCGCCCATTGGGCGAAAAGCTGTGCCAGGAATTCATGAGCGGTGTGTTGCACTTCATCCGTCTCGCCTGACCGCCTTGGGCAGGCACGATGTAAAGCTGGCTGTCGGGACGCATCAACTGGGCATTGCGGCACTTGACGAAGACGATCCAGCGCCCGTCCGGTGATACCTTGGGAAACGTATTGCTCATGCCGTTGCCGGAAGCCCCGGCAATGGCCTCCGCTTGTCCCCCTTTGCCCCCATTGAAAGGAACCCGACAGAGGTCGTACTGAATCTGCACCTCGTTTGGGTCGTTGGCGTAGGCAGCCAACTTTCCGTCGGAGGGATACGCCTGCTTTGCTTCTGCTCTCGCGAACACCAAGTAACTGCCGTCCGGGCTCCACACCCCGTCCGTTTGCACGTAGCGGGGATCGTCTGCGCCTCGCAAGGGTTCCCGTTGGCCGTTCTCCCGGCTGTACCAGGCCAGAATCCCACAGGTTGGATAAAACACCTGGAGAAAGCGATAGTCCTTGAAGTTGACCACGTAATAGTTGGCATCGGGAGGCCGGTCCGCCGGGTTGACCGTGGTGATCACATACTTCCCGTCCGGAGAAACCTGCGACATGAACCCCACGCGGTTCAGCCCTACCTGCCGGTCGTGAGAAGGATTCCACGTAACCATGTCGCTGGTGTTGATGGTCATTTGTGACTTGACTGGAACGATGGCGTACAGCCCCTTGTCGTTCTGTGGGCCGTCCATGTCCATCCCCATCGTCTTGCCATCCCTCGAGAAAGAGTGGCAATTGGCGCAGACGGCCATGTCCTTCAGAACTACGCGGCTCTCCAATTTGCTGATGTCGCGCAGCCGCCACTGAATCAGAGGAATTGCAGTGGGAGCCAAAGGCTTGATGATGCCCTTTTCAGTTTCGGAAGGCATCAAGGGCACGTCGCGATAGAAGATGGGTGCGCCAACGGGATCCTTCGACGTGAAGATGGTCACGCGACCCATCGACACCGGATGCCGGGCGTCCTGTTTGCTGAACCCGTTGATAGTCACCACCGCGGTGCCCGCCGTGGAATGTCTCTTTATCGCTTCCCATGTTCCCGCCTCAGGAATCCAGGTACGTGCGGCCGCTTGCTCCGGCGTGAGCTTGGGCAGTTCGTTGGTAGAAGAAATACAGCGGGAGTCGATCTCGCCGATGGCCATCCGCTCGCCGGCGGACTCAACGTGCACTGGAGCTGAGCCATCGGCGAACGCGATGTCGATCCGCCAGTGAGAAGTATTCTCCGCGACATCGCGCCAGATGAATGTGGGCGGGGTAATCTCGGGAGGGAAGATCGAATCGCCCAGGGGATAGTCAATGGTGATCGAGGCCAGGTGCGCCACAGGCCGCCCTGGCCCGCTTTTCGCCTGCGCCGCCGCGAGCTCGCCGAGTAGCGACATCGTCGCTACAATTGCGCACAGGATGAGCAGGGAGACGCCAGCCCCAATTAGAGGGCTCTCCCTCTCGACTTGGCTCGGTCCAACGGATGGGTTTGGCCTTTCAGTTGCCATTCGAATATACGGCGGGCCGGTTCCAGGCTTCCGCAAGTGTTTTCGTTTGGCTTCCTGCCCAGGTTACATTGTACACTCGACCTCGGCGTTTTGCAGTAAACTAACGTTCCAAACCTGAGCCCGCGATTGGTTATTGACATACTTTCCTTGTTCAATTAGCTTGCTCCGGTAGGCGAAGAGGCGGTCCCATGAGAAGCAGAATCTTCTTGTCGTCGCCACTGTTTCTAGGACTTTTTGTAGTCGTCATTTACTGTGCCCCGCAGAGTAGCAACCCAGGTAATCCTAAGGGGCCTTTTCCCCAAGGCGCAACCTCCCAAAGTCCCAACTATAGCGTCTGGGGAGAGGACCAAATTCTAATTCAAACTCAGTCGACAGCCAAAGCAGGGAAATTGCCAACAATCCTCGATGAAATCGACGACCCGGGAGAGCGCAAAGCGTATGTAGCTCTTTTTCAGAAGCAGAACCCCGAAGAGCGTCGTAAAACCGCGATAGAGTTTTTGCAGCGGTACCCGCAATCCTGGTTTCTTGCTCAAGCTTACGAGATCGCTGCCAAAGCGTCCATCGACCTCGGAGACACTAGATCGGCAGTTCAGTTCGGTCGTGAATCCTTGAAGCTCTTGCCTGAGAATCCCCTCCTTTTGGCCCCTCTTGCCGATGCGGAGATACAACAGAGCAATCTGGCGGGAGCTTCCCAAGACGCGAGAATGACGCTGGATTGTCTGACGCGATTCCTCAGACCGGCCGTCTTTTCGGAAAAAGAATGGCGTATGCTGGAAAGACAGTTGCGTGCCTCAAGTTACTACGCACTGGGCAAGGCCGCGGCCGAGCAGGGCCTGAACGCAAACGGTCCGGAGCGCGACCGCAAGCTCCAGGAGGCCGAGGAGTTCGCCACCAAATCTCTCCAATGGAATCCCTCGGACCCGACGCCCCCTTATCTTTTGGGGATAATCCGACTGGTCCGAGGAGACCGGAAAGGCGCAGCTAGCGCCTTCGCAGCCGCTTACAAGCAGCCAGGCCCCCTAAGAGATAAGGCGGAGAAACACCTTCGGGAGATTTACGCCCAGTGGCCTTCGAAGCCAGCCGAGGGATTTGACGCATTCGTGCGGGACGTTGCTCATCCGGAGGCGCCAGTTCAGGAACCCGAGTTCGCGGAAGAGTCACAACGTCCCGGCGGCCCTGCACCGGCTTATGCCGGCTCCCAATCTTGCCAGAATTGCCACCCGCAAGAATACTCCGGCTGGCAGAACACCGGTCATGCCAAGATGTTTCGTGCCTACAAGTTTGAAAACGTCTTTGGTGATTTCAACAACGCAACCTATTCAGATGAGACAGGAAGAGTGGTAGCCGGGTTCACCCACGACGCGACCCAGCATTATTTCGATATCATGGACATCCACGGCAAATGGCATTCCTATCGAGTGGATTACACGATCGGGGCGAAGTGGCAACAGACCTATGCGATTCGCTTGCCGAGCGGGGAAATCCAAGTCATGCCGCTCCAGTACAATCGAGACCAAAAGAAATGGTCGGCATTCTGGAAAACGATTGACCCGCCGAATTCGGAACGAGCGCAGGTTACGAATTTTCCCAACTTAAGTTGGCAGACGGCTTACTTGCCGCATTGCGGACCGTGCCATACCAGCCAACTACGAGCCAAGACGCTCGAATCACCTGAGCCGAAAGACCTGGATATTGCAGAGGGAGGCATAAACTGCGAGATGTGCCACGGGGCCTCGGGTGACCATGTGGCGTCAATGCGCCTGGCCAAACCAGGCTATAAGCCTCCCCTAAGACTTCAGGTCGAATTCGAAAAACTTAGCAGTCAAGACTATGTGGCGATTTGCGGACAGTGCCACCTGCAATCGGCGGTTCTGACCATGGGTAAGGAAGGCGAAATCAATTATCGCCACCTTCCCGACACGTTCTATGAGCACTATCGGAGCCGCCCGTATGGGGAGTTTGCCTTGCGGGCCTTTTACAAAGACGGCCGCTTTCGTGTGGTTTCCTACGTTGTCGAGTCTTTCCTTCGTTCCAAATGCTATCAACAGGGGCATGCGCATTGTGGCCACTGCCACGATTTTCATCCTTCGCAAAACAGTAATATCAGGGCGCTGAAATTCCTCGATAATCCCAACCAGATGTGCCTTCAATGCCACGTCAAATACGCGCTAAACGTCGAAGCGCACACGCATCATGCCGCCAACTCGGAGGGCAGCCTCTGCACCGCCTGCCACATGCCGAAGATCATGAACAGCGTGATGTTCAAAACCATGACCCATCAGCTTGACGACATCCCCAATGCCGAGATGACCGCCCGTTTCGGCCAGGAGAACAGCCCCAATGCTTGCCTCATTTGCCACAAGGACAAGGACGTCGCTTGGCTCAGGGCGGAGCTGAATCATTGGAATGAGCGGGGTGGGGGAACGTCAACATCGTTCGGTGCGCAAGCCTCAGTAAAATAGGAGTTCTATGAATAGACAAACATCAAGATCATCGATCGTCCTGTTTATCATCGCGTTGTCTTTTTCGAGTGCGATCGCCAGGGCTTCGCATATCGGCGGCGGTGACCAGAATCCGAGCCTGGAAACCGACGCCGGGTCCATCGCGAAATGGCAGGAGGCGAAAATCGGCCTGACGGTTCACTGGGGGCCGGTGGCGTTACGCGGAACTGAGATTGGCTGGTCACGAAGCGAGCGCGTGGCAGCGCCAGGAACGGAATTGGTTGGGTGGTCGCTTAGCGCGCAGGTGCCTGCGCCGGATTACGATTTGCTCTATCAGGAGTTCAATCCCGTCCTATTCAATGCCGACGTCTGGGCCCAGTTGCTTAAAGACTCAGGCTTTCGTTATGTCGCGTTTGTGAGCAAGCATCATGACGGTTTCGTGATGTGGAACACCAAACAGACCGACTACAACATAATGCATAGCGCCTTCCACCGGGACTGGCTGAAGGAGATTGCAGGCTCCTGTCGTAAACAAGGAATTATGTTTGGGGTCTACTACTCGATTCTGGACTTCTATCAATACGACTACGCCGGAGGCGCCGCGCCCGGCAGCACGCTGAACCGGGGCGGGCCGGGCTTCAAACTGGATCGCGCGCCGGACTTTGATCGTTATGTTAGCTACATGAAGGCTGAGCTTAAGGAACTGATTCAGGATTATGGCATCGACAACCTGCTCCTCGACGGCAACTGGGATCCATGCTGGACACACGAGCGGGGAAGCGACTTGTATCGTTACCTCCGCGGCCTCAAGAATACGCTCCTGGTTAGCAACCGCGTGGACACGAAGGCGGGTGACGAAGAGGCGCGGGCGCTTGGCTACGACAAGGCCCTCTGGGTGTTTTATTCCAAGCCTTGGAAAAACGAGACGTACGCAGGCGATTATCTGGAGCGCGAGGAGTACATTGGTGGGCCTGCACCTTACCCCTGGGAAGCCTGGATCACATTGGGCGAGCAATGGGCTTGGAGACCCAACGACAAGTACAAGTCGCCCGAGGACTGCATCCGCTATCTGGTGGAGACCGTAGGGGGCGGCGGCAATTTCAATCTGAACGTCACACCCATGGCAGACGGAAGGTTCGAGCAGCGGCAGAAGGATACACTGCTGAAGATCGGCGCCTGGCTGAAGGGCAACGGGGAGAGCGTCTATGGGACACGAGGCGGCCCGTTTGAGCCGGGCCTGTGGGGCGCCAGCACGCGGCGGGGCAACAAGGTATATGTCCACATCCTATCTTGGCCGGGCGATACGCTGCGATTGCCTCCGTTGGATCAAGCTGTGAAGTCAGCGCGGCGTCTGAATGGCGGGGAAGTGCAGTGGAAGCAAGCAGCGAACGGTGTCGAAATCTCCGTGCCCGATGCCCAGCGCGATCCGCTGGATACCATCGTTGAACTGACCGTTGGTCATTGATGGGGCGCAGCCTCTGGCTTGGAATTCGTCTTGCCCTCGAGCATTTCGAGGGCGGCCAATGCGCGGGCGTCGTTAGGGGAGATTTTCAGCGCCTGCTGGATCTGCTCCATCGCAGCAGGAAAATCTCCCTGCCGGGCCATGAGCAGGCCCAGATTTACGAAGGCTTTCGTATAAGTGGGGTCGTTCTCAGTCGCCCGGCGGAACAACTCAATGGCTTCAGAGTCCTTCGCTTGCTGGCTGTAGACGACACCAAGGTTGTTCTGGGCCTCTGCAAATTTCGGGTCAATCTCGAGCGCCGCCCGAAATTCCCTCTCCGCTTCGTTCATCTTCCCTTCTGACAAATACACCAGGCCCAGATCGTTGTGCGTGGCGGCCACGTTGGGGTCAATCTGAAGAGCCCTCTGCAACGCCGCCTTTTGACCTTCCTGATCTCCGATCTTAGCGAGCGCCAGGGAGAGATTGTATTGCCACCGGGCATTGTTCGGGTCGAGTTGCACAGCCTGGCGATAGGCCTCAGCAGCTTCGCGCACCTTCCCCTGTTCCAAAAGCCGGTTGCCGTCGTTATTGAGGTTGCCGGCGGTGGTCTCCTCATTCACCTGCTCCTTCAGTTTCTGGAATTCCTGCATTTCCTGCTTTGAGCGCGCTACGTCCCCCTGCTTCCGCAGTTGCAGAGCAAGTTGGTAATGGGTATCGGCGAAATGGGGATTAATTTTCTCGGCCGCCTGGAGTTGTTCGATGGCCTCCTTCGTTTTCCCTGTTTTTGCCAAAGCTGACCCGAGGTCGTAACGGATTTCCTGATCGTCAGGTTTCAACTGCCTTGCCCGCTCCAGGGCCGCGACAGCCTTGGGGAGTTGGCTGAGGCCTGTGTAGGCAGACCCCAGCAGATGAAAGCCCTCGGCGTCATGGGGTCGATGGCTGGTGTAGTCGCCCAGGTAGGATACGGCGTCCGAGAACTGGCCAAGCTCGACCAGCACCTTGGCCAACGAATAGCGCGCCGAATCGTAATGGGGATCAATCCGCACCGCCTCCTGGAAGTTGGCTATCGCCTTTTGGTATCCGAGAGCCGGCCCCAGCTTTGCATACACCGTCCCCAAATTGAAGTGCGCCTCGGCATTGTCGGGATGGGCCTTGATCACCTGCTCGAGAGTTGCAATCGCCTGATCCGAATCGCCGTTCTCGGCATAAGCCACCGCCAGCGTCGTTTGAAGCTGAGGCTTCAGAACCGGCGGCGTTGATGTTTTCAGTGCATCCTGCAAATACACAATGGCGGCGGTGTACCGCTTCTGCTCAATCAGGACCTGCCCTAGATTCAGAGCGGCCGATGCAAACGTGGGGTCGGATTTGAGCGCCGCCTTGAATTCTCCCGCCGCCGCCTGCAAATCTCCCTGCTGCTGCAAAAGGCTGCCCAGCGTATTGTGAGCGTCCGGCGAGTCAGGCTTTTGCTGGATCAGAATGTGCAGATGGTCGGCGGCCTTCTTCTCTTCGCCTTTTCGGATTAACGTCAAAGCCAGGTTATAACGCGCACGCCAATCCTGATCATCCAGCCGCAGGGCTTCCTCAAAGGCCGAGACCGCGCAGTTCAGCTTATTCGCTTCTGCGTAAACGACCCCGAGCGCATTGTAGGCGTCCGTGGTGGCGTGGCGCTCCACGTCCGCTAAAAGTTCCCTCACACGCTGGTTTGACTTGCGGAGATCCTGACAGGCAGCAGGCAGAGCTTGTGGCTCCCGAGAGCCGGATTCCTGCGCTTGCACTGCTGACGCTTGCGTCATGGCAAAGAAAATTACTGCTCCGAGCATCCTCAGCCCGCCCCGCGGGCTTACTGCTTTAACGAAATTCCGACCCAGGACACTGGGAGCGGAGCGATTATGCTCTTGCATCATCGGAATAACCCGTCGTGCTCATTTGCAACCGGCGCGGAAGGGATCCATCGGGAAGCTTCCCCTGTTTTGCAGGCGTGCCATGCAAACCCGCTTCTCGTGTAGCCGACTTCTTGTCATTACACCCCGCCTCGCCTTTCGACCTGGAGGTTTCAGTTCGTTTTGCGCAATTCGAGGCATTCTTGCTCGTCTTGAGGTCCGATTTGGGTTCATTGGCGCGCAAAAAGCGCACAATTTGCATCATTTCAGAAGTTCACGTCTTTTGTTTTCAATGACATACTGGCTTCGGTCGTATTATTTCTGTGTTCATTGCAAGCCCCTATCGTCCCTTATCGCCGGGACTATCCCGCTTTCCCGAGCGCCATGGTGCGCCCCGGCGCCCACCTGCGACAATGTGTCCAGAAAAAAGACCACTGTAGTAGGCTATCAAAAGTCCGTGGGCTTGTCAAGCGAAAAATGCGAGAGGCGCGCGGACCTTCCCTAATTTCTCAGCCGTGCAAAGCCAGGCGGCCCCACGAGGGGGGCAACTAGACCGAGTTGTCGGTTGGCAGCGTGCCTGTGGCCGGCCAATAAGAACCTGCCTACTCCCTTGCACACCCATTGCTCGCCTGGAATTACACCTCCAGTGTGCCGACGTCCAAATGGCAGGCCATCGGTAAACCCTAGCGTCAGGGAGGACCTATTCGGCGATTGGTTGTGGGAAAGGCTGTGCTCGCCAGCTATAACGCGCCCGAAGAACAAACATGTCACTATCCAGGATGGCGACTTCCTAGTATTACTATGTTAAGTAGTGTCGTTATAAATCCCTTGGAACTTCGTTCCGCAGAAGGGACAGAGTCCGCTCCATCTCACCAGCCAGGGCTGGATCGTGTGAAGAATCCGTTCCCACGTCGCAC
>Ga0326728_10024966_pt1 | contig 10755 bp, 9 predicted proteins | sample MB3enrmetagenome_FD_207602 | JGI IMG/M metagenome (GOLD analysis project Ga0326728, IMG submission 207602) | Lab enriched peat soil microbial communities from McLean, Ithaca, NY, United States - MB31MN | ecosystem: Environmental > Terrestrial > Soil > Wetlands > Peat | place: USA: New York...
CTTCAGCTTGTCCGGTGCCGCTAACTGGGCGAGCTCCACTCGCCTGGACAAGCTGAAGCATGTCCTACTTGCAGTATGAAACTCAATTGCGGGAGCAGGCAGATCAGCATCAGAATGGCGGCCGCCACCAGTACCGGGGCTGCCCCGCGAAAGCTGAGAGCGACGATCAGGCTGGAGACCAGCGGGATGAGTAGCAGGAATCCGGGGGCGGCGCAGAGCGCGATGGCGGCCACGCGCCAGCCGGGCGCGAGTACCGGCGGCGCGGTTGCCAGAAGCAGAACGGCGATCGCGGCCCCGCACAGCGGCCAGGCGATCATGTAGCTCACGCCGGGAACGGCCATCGACAGCCACAGGTCGAGAGCGGCCAGCAGTAACAGCAGGACACCGATCCAGCCTGCGCGCCACGCCGCCGCGCCGGCGCCCAGCAAAATCAGCACGGCCAGAATCATGGCGAATTTCGCCGGATAGACAATCAGGCGAGTGAACGCCGTGGTGAAGTAAACTGCGTCGCCCGCGGGGTGAACGGTCAGGTCCTGATTACCGAACCAGCGCGCCAGCGACAGCGCATATCTCCCCTGCTCCTGCACGCTGACGGGATCGAGGTGTTCCACGGTATCCTGCGCGGTGTGGTAATACTCGGGGTGTTCGATGAAGGCGAAGTTCATGCCCGGGAGACCGCCCATCTTGAAGACGGTAAGGTCGGTATTGTTGGGCATACGGCGGTAGATTTCGTAGGCTACCGAGGTGGCGACTGCGTCCGGGACAGCGGATTGCAGCCCGCGGATGAGCCATTGGTTACCGGTGCTGGTTTCGAACATCACGGCCGCGCCGGAAGTGCCGCGCGCTTCGAAGTTAAGCGTCACACCGGGCTCGGACCGCCAGGGATGCTCGCGGATGAAGAGCAGTGCTCCCAGAAGGCCGCGCTCTTCGCCATCGGTGATGAGGAAAATGACGTCGTTGCGCAGCGGAAGGCCGGCGCGTAACGCGCGCAGCGCCTCCAGAAGCACGCCAACGGCGTGGCCATCGTCGGCCGCTCCGGGTCCGCGGGGGACGGAGTCGTAATGTGCCGCCAGCATAACCGGTCTCGTGTTGGCGGAGCCCGGAAGGCGGGCGACAATGTTCTGTACATTGCCGCTGCCGTGAAACTTACCGAAAGTGATCTCGGCGTAACCGCTTTCGATTTGCGGCGCCAGGCCTTGCTTGGCGAGCTCGGATAGGAGGTAGTCGCGGACGCGGTCGTGTTCGGCGCTTTCCAAAGGGTGGGGTTTCTGGGCGATGGCGCGCACGTGCTCGATGGCCCGGGCCGCGGAGAATTCGGTGGCGGGAGCCCCGGCCGGGAGGGGAGTCGGACGGGGATGGGGTATCTGGGACAAGGCGATCCAAAGCGCCAGCGCGAACGCGACGGTGAGGCGCGCGGCGGGAGTGCCGACAGTTTTCATAAAGGCCGCGGCGCTAGCGCAGCGAAGCGCGCGTGCTCGCAGGCTCGAGCGGATTGGGGATATGGTGTTCGGCGTGGTATCCGGGGTGCACACGCTCTACGATCTGCGCCACCGAGCGATCCAGACAGTGGAAGTAGGGCTGCGGGTTCAGGCCGATCCAGAAAGCCCACACTACCAGCGGCAGGAACACGGCGATTTCGCGCCAGGAGAGATCTTTCAAACTCCGGTTCTTCTCCCTCACCTCGCCGAGCATGGTGCGCTGGAACAGCCAGAGAAGATACGCCGCGCCGAGCGCGATTCCCACCGCCGCCCAGAAGGCCCACTTGAAATTGACTATATAGGCGCCCTGCAGGATGGTGATTTCGCCGATGAATCCGTTCAGCGGCGGCATGCCCATGGAACTCAGCATGGCCAGGCCGAAGACCAGCGTGAAGATGGGCATCACCTTCATCAATCCGCCGTACTCCGAGATCTCGCGCGTATGGCGGCGCTCATACACCACGCCGACAATCAGGAAGAGCATGCCGGTGGAGATGCCGTGGTTGATCTGTTGCAAAATGGAACCCGAAATGCCGGCGGGATTGAGGGCGAAAATGCCGAGTGTACAAAAGCCGAGATGGCTTACCGACGAATACGCCACCAGCTTCTTCCAATCCTTCTGCATCAGCGACGCCAGCGCGCCGTACACTATGCCGACGATCGAAAGGAAGGAGACGATCAGAATCACTTTGGGATTCCTGGCGGCGTCGGGCAGCAGGGGAATGGAGAAGCGCAGGAATCCGTATGTCCCCATCTTCAGCAGAATGCTGGCGAGGACTACGGACCCGGCGGTAGGCGCTTCGGTGTGCGCGTCGGGCAGCCAGGTGTGGAACGGAAACATCGGCACTTTCACGGCAAAGCCAACGAAAAACGCCCAGAAGACCCACCATTGGGCGGCTGCCGGGATTTGGGTGCGCATCAGTTCGGCGATATCGAAGCTGGGCGTCCCGAATTGCGAGTAATGCGCCGTGAAGAGGTAGATGATGCCGAGGAACATCAGCACGCTGCCGGTCAGCGTGTAAATCATGAACTTGATGGAAGCGTAGCCGCAGCGCTCGCCGCCCCATAGCGCGATGATGAAGTACATGGGCACCAGCACCGATTCCCAAAAGACGAAAAACAGGAGGAAATCGAGCGACATGAAAACGCCCAGCATGCCCGTCTGGAGTATCAGGAAGAACGCGTAGTATTCCTTGAGCCGGTCGTGGATGGCGTTCCAGCTGGAAAGCACGGCGATGAAGCCGATGAGAGTGGTGAGCATCACCAGAAGCAGGCTCAGGCCGTCAATGCCGAGGTGGTAGGAAGCGCCCAGGCTGGGGATCCAGGCGGCTCGTTCTTCAAATTGCATGTCGCGCGCCGGGTTGAACTGGAGAGCCAGCGGAAGAGACACCAGAAAGCCCACCAAGGAGATGATGTTGGCCCACAGCTTGATGGCGTGCGTGTTCGACGACGGAATGAACAGCAGCACCAGCAGCCCGGCCAACGGCGTGAGCAGGACGATCGACAGGATATGGTCCATAGGGGTGGCTTCGGATTAAGGCCCTATAGTATCACCACTTCCATTTGGGTAGGAATTTGGCCGGGAGTGGGGGGAATGCATGGTTGACTTTTCATATAAAACGGTCCGATTATATAGGTATAAGCGATTTTGACCACCACCTGGCGGAGGTGCTAAACGATGAGGGCGTCCCTGAATAGCGAGTACCGATCGCGAATTGTATCGGCAGACGAGGCTGTGGCACGGGTGCAATCGGGCCAACGTGTTTATATCCATAACGGGTGCGCGGAGCCGACCGAACTGGTGAAGGCTCTGACGCGGCGCGGACCGCAACTCCAAGACGTGGAAATGCTTCATATGGCCACCATGGGCATCGCGGACTACAGCCTGCCGGAGTACCAGGGGCACTTTCGCACCAACTCGCTGTTTATTGGCGGCAACGTAAGGCGGGCGATCCAGGAAGGGCGGGGCGATTACACGCCGATCTTCCTGAGCGAGATCGAAGCGCTTTTCACTTCTGGTGCGCTTCCCGTCGATGTGGCACTGTTGCAATCGACGCCGCCCGATGCGCACGGGTACGTGAATCTCGGCGCGGCCGTCGATGTGTCTCTCACCGTGGCGGAAAATGCCAGGTACGTGATCGTGGAAATCAACGACCGGATGCCGCGCACATTCGGCGACACGTTTCTGCACGTCAGCCGGGTGGACGCGTTCGTGGAAACGTCACACCCGCTGGCCGAATATCCGCAGCATGAGCTCACCGAGTGCCATTGCGCCATCGCGCGGAGGGTGGCGGCTCTGATTCCCGACGGGGCGACGATTCAGACCGGCATCGGCGGAATACCGGAAGCTACTCTGGCGCTCCTCAAAGACCACAAAGATCTGGGCATCCATTCGGAAATGGTGCCCGACGGCGCCATCGACCTCATCGAAAGCGGGGTGGTGACGGGCGCCCGCAAAACGCTTCATCGCGGGAAGGTGGTGAGCGGCTTCGTGCTGGGGGGCAGACGGCTCTTCGACTTCATCGACAACAACCCGGTTTTCGAATTCCATCGCACCGCTTATTGCAACAATCCCCTGATTGTGGCGCGCCACGATCGCATGGTGGCCATCAACGCGGCGATTGAGGTGGATCTCACGGGGCAGGTCTGTTCCGACTCCATGGGCCGGCTGCCCTACAGCGGAATCGGCGGCCAGATCGATTTTCTGCGCGGCGCGGCGATGTCTCAGGGCGGGGTGCCGATCATCGCGCTGCCATCGACCGCCAGGAACGGGACAGTTTCGCGCATCACAACGGCGCTGCAGCCGGGCGCGGGCGTGGTCACTTCGCGCGGCGACGTGCACTACGTAGTGACGGAGCACGGCGTGGCGTATCTGCACGGCAAGACGTTGTGCCAGCGTGTCGAAGCGCTGATCGGGATTGCCCATCCGAAGTTTCGCGGGGAACTCGAGCGCTTCGCGATGGAGCATAAGTTGCTGCGGACGGATCGGTCGAGGGTTTCTGTTTCGGTTTAGGGGCGAGGTGGCGCAGACTTCAGCCCAATGCCACTTAGTGTTTCCACTTTCAGGCAACTGCTTAAACAGTGGGGCGGACCCCAGGTCCGCGGCCGACCCCCTGGTCGGCCTTTTTCGATCTCGAAACCTCCTGCGTTCACAGCGATGGCGGGACGAGGGCGTCCCGCGCGGACCAGGGGGTCCGCCCCACCGCGTTGCCAGCCGTCGAGATTCGAAAAACTATGCGGCATTAAGCTGAAAGCATGTCCCACAACGCGCTGTGCGCAAGCTCTCAGCGGTCAGCTTTCAGCGTTTGAGCGGCATGAAATCGTCGCGGCGTGCAAAGAATATGGAGGGATAGCAATACAGACGCTAGCTACAGTGGAGGACAACTTCGGACGCGATCCCGGCGAGTGGCAGGATGCGGTCGACCGATCGCAGCTTGATGGCTTCTGCCGGCATGCCGAAGACGACGCAGCTGGCTTCATTCTGGGCGATGTTGAAGGCGCCGGCCTCTTTCATTTCCAGCATGCCTTTGGCGCCGTCATCGCCCATGCCGGTCATGATCACGCCGATCACGTTCCGCCCCCCGTAGCGCGCGGCCGATCGAAACAGCACGTCCACCGATGGCCGGTGGCGGCTGACCAGCGGGCCGTCCCTCACTTCCACGAAGTACCGCGCGCCGCTGCGCTTGAGCAGCAGATGGCGGTTGCCGGGTGCGATGAGGGCTTGTCCGCGGATGACGGAATCCCCATCGGCCGCTTCTTTGACGGTAATGCGGCAAAGGCTGTCCAGGCGGCGCGCGAAATGCGCCGTGAATAGTTCCGGCATGTGTTGCACAATCACGATTCCGGGAGCATCCAGCGGCATGGCCTCCAGGAATTCCCGCAGCGCTTCGGTCCCTCCCGTGGATGCGCCGATCACCACCACTTTCTCGGTGGTCTGGATCATCGCGCCCGAACCTGGCTTGGGGATGATGGCGTCGGCTGTAAGTTTGGGGCTTACATGGGGAACGCCGGGCGCTCGCTTGCCCAGCCGCGCGTAAGCGGCCGACTTCACCACGTCGCAGATGCGCACGCGCGATTCTTCCAGGAATTCGCGGGTGCCGAGCTTGGGCTTGGCAATGACATCCACCGCGCCTTTTTCGAGAGCCGCCAATGCGGTTTCCGATCCTTTGTCTGCGAGGCTGGAGCAGATCACCACCGGAATGGGATGTTGGGCCATGATGGCGCCGAGGAAAGTGAGCCCATCCATCCGCGGCATCTCGATGTCCAGCGTGATCACATCCGGCACTTCCCGTTTGATGAATTCGACGGCCGCGTAGGGATCGGATGCCGCCCCCATCACTTCAATGCGCGGATCGGATTCCAGAACCTCCTTTAGAACCTGCCGGACCGAAGCCGAATCGTCCACAATCAAGACCCGGAGATTTGCCATGGGATTTCTATCCGCCCCTATCGGCTCTCCTTGCGGTAGATCGAGGCCTTCACCGCCCGTAGGGGAACGTCCAGTCCGGTGAGCGACTCGGAATGGCCGGCGAACAGATAGCCGCCCGGCGCCAGGTTCCGGCACAGTTTGTTGACCACCGCTTCCTGGGTCGGACGGTCGAAGTAGATCATCACGTTGCGAAAGAAGATGGCGTCGAAAGTATCTTTCACGGGATAGTGTTCGTCCATGAAGTTCAACTGGCCGAAACTGATCCGCATGCGCAAACCTGGCACAATGCGGGCCATCCGTTCCGCGGCGCCGCGGCTGGACAACAGGTATTTCCGGCGGAGCTCGGGCGGCACGGGCAGAATTTGCGCCTCCGGATAGATGGCGCCGCGGGCTTGATCGAGCACCCTGGTGGAGACGTCGGTGGCCAGGATGGCGAACTCAAAACCCGGCCGGCGGGCGGCATTTTCGGCCAGGACCATGGCCAGCGTATATGGCTCCTCTCCCGTAGAGCATCCCGCGGACCAAGCCTGGAAGCGCGTGCAGCGCGCCCGGCTGCGGCCGAATGCGGGTAAAACCACATCGCTCAAGTAAGTGAAATGTCCCGGCTCGCGGAAGAAGTCGGTCTTGTTGGTGGTAATGGCGTTGATGAAGTGCTCGCGCTCTGCCTGGTTCTGCGGCGCGAAGAGGTAATCGACATACTGATCGATCGACGCCAGCCCGAGGCTGTTCACGCGGCGCTGGAGCCGGCTTTGGATCATCATGGTCTTGCTCTCCGGCATTTTGATGCCGAGCTCCGCGGTGATGAACTGCGCCAGGCGCGCGAAACTGGCAGGCGACAGTTCGCATGGTTGCTGCAGCGGTTCGCAAATAGGGGCTGACCCGGCCAAAGTCACTTCGAAATACCCGCTCAACCGGCCAGCGCCGGTTCTCCTTCCTCAGTTGCCGCCCCGCCTAACGCCAGTTCTTCCGAGGAAAACAGCCCGGCCATGTCCAGGATGATGATGAAGTCGTCACCCCGCTTTCCCATCCCTCGAATGAACTCGGAGCGCCAGCGCATGGCGATTCGCGGCGGCGGGTCCACATTTCCCGGTTCCAGTTCGATCACTTCGTGGACGCTGTCCGCGATCCCGCCCAGAACCGTGGCTTCTCCATCCAGTTCGAGTTCCATCACGATAATGCGGGAATTCACGGTATCCGCCACTCTCGGCAATCCGAATCTGAGGCGCAAATCCACCGCCGGCGTTGCCCGGCCGCGCACATTGACTACGCCCCGCATGCAGGCTGGAGCGGTTGGCACTTTCGTGATCGCCGGCACTTCCAGCACCTCGCGCACCTGCGCTACGTCGATGGCGAACAGCTCGTCGCCCAGTTTGAACGTCATATACTGCCGCGTCTCGGTGATCATTGGCTATCTCCCCGGTCAGTCCTGGAACGGCTCGAAGTCGCGATCGCGCGCGTCGACGCCGCCCTTATTGCTGTCGAGATCGATGCTGAGCCCTCCCGACATCACGGCCTGGTGCATTTTCGATAGGCCCGCGGAATGGGAATACGGGCTCGCGACGCTCCCCTTGGAACGGGACGAGAAAGCCGGCGCCGGTTTCCGCGCTGGCGACCGGCGAACCTGCAGAGACTCCCCGGTCTTGAAGAAGCTGACGGCAGCCTGCAAGCCCTCGGCCTGGCTGGAGAGTTCTTCGGCCGTCGACGCCATCTGCTGCGAAGCCGCCGCGTTTTGCTGGATCACCTGGTCGAGCTGCTGAATGGCTTTGTTCACCTGATCGGCGCCGGTGCTCTGTTCGGCGCTGGCGGCGGCGATTTCGCGCACCAGTTCCGCCGTCTTCTGAATGTCGGGCACCAGTTTGGCCAGCAATTGACCGGCGGTTTCGGCGGTTTCGACGCCGCCCACCGTCAACCGGCTGATCTCGCCGGCGGCAGTCTGGCTGCGCTCGGCCAGTTTGCGGACTTCCGATGCGACCACGGCGAATCCCCTGCCATGTTCGCCGGCGCGCGCCGCTTCCACCGCCGCATTCAACGCCAACAGGTCGGTCTTGCGGGCGATTTCTTCGATGATGCCGATCTTCTCCGCCACTTCCCTCATCGCGCTGACGGTGCGCACCACGGCGTCGCCGCTCAAGCGGGCGTCTTCCGCGGCCTTGGAAGCGATTTTATCCGTCTGCCGGGCGTTGTCCGCGTTCTGCTGCACGCTCGACGTCATCTCCTCCATCGACGAAGTGCTTTCCTCCGCGGCGGCGGCCTGCTCGGTCGCGCCCTGCGAGAGTTGCTGCGCCGTGGAACTCATTTCGTCGCTCCCGGTGGCCACATTGGCCGCCGCCGTGGCCACCTCCGACACCGTCTTGCGAAGATTTCCCAGCATTTTCTTTAGCGCCTGGCCCAGGGCGTCCCTTTCGGACCGGGGCGCCGCTTCCACGGTCAAATCGCCTTCGGCGATCGACGCCGCGATCTGCGCCGCCTGGCGCAGGTTTTGCACCATGGCGATCAGCGACTGACCCAGAATGTCCTTTTCGGAGAGCGCCCGCACGATTACAATCTTCTCGTTGGCCGGCCGGTCTCCCCCGCTGGCGAACGTGCTTCGCAGGTCGACATAGGAGATTAATTCGCCGCGCACCGAAACCACGTTCCGGCCGTTGCGGCGCGACCGCTCGGCGGCCGTCAGCTCGACGTTTTCGGTGACCTCCGCCATCGGAAGGATGAATCGATCGCGACCGATTTCCACCAGCAGCCCGTCGATGATGACCAGCGTCAATGGCAGAGCCATGGAAACGCGCGTGCCTTTTCCGGGTTCGCTCGCGAGCGACAAAGACCCCCGCAAGAGATCGATCTGCCGCTTGATGGCGTCCATGCCGACTCCACGGCCGGAGACTCCGGTAACGGCGCGCGCGGTGGAGAAGCCGGGGAGCAGGATCAGATTCGAAATCTCCTTGTCGCTCAGAACCGCATCGCGCGCGATGAGTTGTTTTTCGATGGCCTTGGCGCGCACCGCCTCGCGATCGATGCCGCGGCCGTCGTCTTCCACGCTGATCACCACGTGCGACCCGGCGTGGACCGCCGAGAGCCGGATGTTCGCCCGGCGCGGCTTGCCTTGGGCGATGCGCTCCTCCGGCGGCTCGACCGCATGATCGAGGCAATTGCGCAGGCAGTGTACCAGGGGCTCGCCCAGTTGGTCCAGGATGCTCTTGTCGAGCTCGGTTTCCGCGCCCGCCGTGACCAGATCGGCCTCTTTGCCGAGTTGCGCCGATAAGTCGTGAACCAGCCGCGTGAACCGGCCGAAGAGCGTGCCGATCGGCAGCATACGGATCCCCAGAACGTCGTCGCGCAGTTCGGCCACCAGCCGCTCGAGTTCCTGAATAGGGTTGGCCAACTCCGGCGCGTCGTGCCGCAAGGCCGCCTGCGCCAACCGGGAATGGTTCATTACCAGTTCCCCCACCAGATTCACCAGACGATCCAGCCGTTCGGACGGGACGCGCACGGTGCTCTCTTTTGTCCCATCCGCCGCGCGCCTGGGCGCGCATTCCGCTCCCTGCGGCCGCGGCTCGGAAGCGCAATGTGCCGATACGGAGCCGACCCCAAAGGGAGCGGTAGGCGGGACACTTACCATCGCGCGCGCGTCTGGCTCGGGCGCCGGCGCTTCGGCGGGGAGACATTCGATCTCGAGCTTGCCTTCGTCTTCGACGAAGATGAACACGTCGCGAATGTCGTTCTCGGTGGCGCCGGTGCGAAGCGTGAGGGTCCACCAGAAGTAACACCGGTCAGGAGCGATCGCGTCCAAAACCGGCACGTCTTCGGTATGCGCCATGACCTCGCACGGACCCAGTTTTCGAAGCTCCCGAAACAGGGCAATGGGGTTGCCGCCGCAGGAGAACAGCGCAGGGTTCGGCCGGAATTGAATGCGCCAGAAATGTTCGCCCGCCGGCGCCCGATCGCGCTGCGGCGCGGCCTGCTGAGGAATCGCGCCGCCCGCCGCCCGGCCGCCATTAGCGAATTCCTCGATGGCGGCGATCAGGGTTTCATCCGGCGGGGGAGACGATTCATCGCCGGTCGAGCCGGCAAGGAGTTCCCGGATATGGTCGACAGCCTTCAGTACCAGGTCGACGAGCCTGGGCGAAACGGCCAGGGCGCCGGCACGCACCTTGTCGAGCATGGACTCCACATGGTGAGTGAACCTCGCGATGCCATCGAACCCGCACATCGCGCCGGAACCCTTGATGGTGTGAAAGGCGCGAAAAAGCTGATGGATCTCCTCTTTGCCGCCGCCCTCCCCAAGCGATAGCGCCGCCTGCTCGATGCCGGCGATCAGCTCCTCGGCCTCCTGCCGGTAGGTGGCAACCGGATTATACGCCACGCTCCGTCCCTCCTGCCGGCAGGCCTAATGCGAGCGCGGTCTGGACGACAGCATCGGGCATTCCCACAAACTCGACTCTTTTACCGCGCGCCTGCGCCGTTTTACAGGCGGAACAAAACAGTTGCAAGGCCGCCGTGTCGCAGGCCTCCACAGCGGACAAGTCGAGGCTCACGTTCGATGCCGCCGCCAGGACGTCCAACAAGGCAGCCCGGAGTTCCTCCGCCCTCTCGATGCTCAAGTTCCCGCTAATCTGCAGGACGCTTCCGGATTCGCTCTTCGCGATGCGCACGGGTTTTCACCTGTCGACACGGACCGGGCTGTCGCTGCCGCCACGGGCCACGGCACGCCGCCGCCGCCGGTTAGCGAAAGCACATTCCGCCAGCCACACCACCGCGGGCGCCATGAGCGGGGCGATCAGCATCGCCAGCAATTCCAGCTTGAGCTCGAATAGAGTGATCATCCTGATTCCCTGACCTGCTAGTCCTTATCGG
>Ga0326728_10024967_pt1 | contig 10754 bp, 8 predicted proteins | sample MB3enrmetagenome_FD_207602 | JGI IMG/M metagenome (GOLD analysis project Ga0326728, IMG submission 207602) | Lab enriched peat soil microbial communities from McLean, Ithaca, NY, United States - MB31MN | ecosystem: Environmental > Terrestrial > Soil > Wetlands > Peat | place: USA: New York...
ATCGAGGCCGTCGCCGCCGGGCACCATGATGTCCAGCAGAAACAGCGCGGGCGCCTGGCGCTCGGCGTCGGGAATCAGATAAGCGGGGGTGGTGAAGAGACGCGCCGCAAACCCGGCTGCTTCCAGGTGATGCTGCACCAGCCGCGCGATGTCGGTGTCGTCTTCCAGTACAAATATAGTCTGGCTCAACCGGTCTGCCCTCGCCCGGCGGCCGTTGAACTTCAGATGCGGAGGCCGCACGGAACTATGAACAGACTACTGCAACCAGGCAAAGAAATTGCAAACGTTGTGTAAATTTGAGCGGGAATCGTGACTGCGGAACGGGCGCATGGCCTGAATGAAATCTTGAATTTGCAGAAATAATGCCGGCCGGAGATCGCTCCCCGGCCGGCGGTGATTGTTACAGGATTTTAAATTTGCTCAGGCAGCGGGGTTGCTCCCGTCGGCCTCCAGCTCGGCGATGTACTCCACCACCGCCTCGCTCCAGCCGTCGATGTGCGTCCACGCGCCGTAGCCTACGCCGTTGCGGTTGCTGGCCACGTTGATCACGTAGCCCTTGCCGCGCGGGGCGGGAACCTGGTCGTGCGACTGCTCGTCGGTGAGGACGATCAGCCGGTCCCAGTCCTCGCGAACATCGGCCTCGATGTGCTTGAGCGCCGCGCCCAGGTAGGTGCCCGCGTGCGGTTGGCTCTGGTCGAGAGCATCACGCAGCGCCATTCCGCGCCGCGACGGCACCCGCACAACCTTCTCGGAGAAGGTGTAGATGGTTACCTTTTCCGCGATCTCCCGCAGCAGAATCGCCAACCCGTACGCAGCGTCGGTGCGACGCATCTCCGAGCGGTGTGAGATGGCCGACTCCATCGAGCCGGAGACGTCCACCAGCAGCACGGTGCGGCCGGCGAGCATTCCGGCACGGCCTTCGAGAGCGCGGAACATGGCGGACTCCAAAGCCGTCTCCCACTGCGGGGCGTTGCGCGCGGCGGCCAGAAAACGGAAGGGCAGAACGCGGTCCGTCTTCAACTCCGCCAGCGCCGAGAGCACCAACTCCTCGTTCACGTTGGCCGCTCTCAGGTTGCGCAGGTTGCGCAACAGGGCCAGCGCGCCCAGCTTGCGCTCGGCGAGCAGCCGCTCCCACACGGCGCGCTTGTCGGAACCCTCGCCGCGTCCGGCAGCCGAGAGCGCAACCTCCCAGGTGTCGGGCGTGGCCAGCTCGTTCTCCGCCAGGCGCTTCCACAGGGCAGCCTGCGCCTTGTCCACGGGTCGCGCATGCGAAAGAAAGAGCACGTCGCGCAGGCGAATCGCTCCGGCGCGGTCGTACTTGGCCAGAGAGTACTCGTCGAACTTGCCGAAGGCCGCGGCCAGCCCCTTCTTCACCTGCGCGGAGAGCGGCTGACGCCCGCCGGCCCAGTAGATGGCGACAAACTCCGAGAGCTCATCGGCGCGCTGGATGACGCGCTCCAGCGTCTCGGCGACCAGCACGCGATGCGTCGCGTGGCGCGCCATTTCGCGCACCAAAAGCAGCGGCGCGTGGCGCAGCTTCATCCGTTCGCGGGCCTCGACGGCCAGCGCGGCAACATGCTCCGCCTTGACCTGCGGGACAAGCTCCTGGATGCGGCCGGCGATCTGCACGCCGTCCTCGTAGAACTCGCCCTCCCACAACATGCAGGAGAGCACCGAGCGCCTCAGCGCCTGCTCCGGCGTGATGACCCTGGCCGGCGCTCCCTCGTGGGTGCGCGGACGCGGCTTCTGCTTGAAAACATTCAGACGCATGTAAGTGCCTCCTTTCAGAGAATACTCGCTGCCGGGGAAAAGTCGGACACGGACTGTGTTGCGCTGAGCTACTGCCAACCCGAAGACTGGCGACAGGGATCGAACCTGCGACCTCCGCTTGCGCGGCGCTCTGCCCGATGAACCCGTGCCCTGCGCCACCGGCAGGATGTTAGTTGACGGTTAGTGTGGCCGTACACATGCAAAACTTTAGCCGGGGAACAAGCGGCGACAGAACATTATCGGATGTCCTGGCTTGAACGACGCGCATTGCACTCGCGGCGGGATTCGAACCCGCATTCTCCGCTCCAGAAGTATCCGTTGCCTACACCACCGGCCAGGGTGGGTTTTGGGCCGGGGAACAGGCGGCGACGGAATGTTGCTCTTTGCTCTACCCACTGAGCTACCGGAACTCGCGCCCCGGGCGGGATTCGAACCCGCGACCGAAGTAACCGTTGCCAAACACCACCGGCCAGGGTGGATTTCACGAAACTGCACTTTCAAACAACTGCGCCGGGGAATGGTCGAATAGAGTCGGGAAGAACCGCTCCGAAAAGCGGCCCGCCCACAAAGCCGGAAAGGCTTTGCTTTTCGTGGCAGGAAGTAACTCTGTTCTTTCGCCACCGGCACAACTTACTAACTGACTAAGTTAGATGCAAAGCTCTCCTGTTCACCGCAATCGACTTATCGCGGCGGCATAGGTTGCTGGGTATCTAACTCAACCGAAGTTATCCCGAGGGAACAAACAAAGACAGGACAGTTATCGGTTATCAGTCGATGAACCTGTCTTCTACACCACTCGGGAAATGTCCATGTTCATGCTTGTTGCGTAGAATGAAGGACCGGCGGGTTACCGGAAATTGACGAGCGGCGCCCGGCGGCCGATGCAGCTATAGTTCAGCTGTTCCAGCCTACGCATCGAGTTTTGCGTGTTATGTTTCATCGGGCGTTCTCCTACGCAGGTATTACTTTGCCATAACTCGACTGAAAAAAGCAAGCGATAACTCAAAATATTTGAAATTAATTTGAGTTATCGAAAACCAGCCTCTATTTTCAATCAATTGCGCCCTTGCCTGTTCCGCCACCCGATGGTTTACGCTGGAAGCTCGGGCGGCTTTCACGCTACGCCGCGCCCGAGGGAGGCCTTTGTGAACTGGATGATGCTGCTGGTGGGATTGCTAGTGGGTATGCTCTCCGGTGTAGTTGGAATTGGCGGCGGCATTTTGTTTGTTCCCGCGCTGGTGTGGCTGGCGGGCATGAGCCAGCACAAGGCCCAGGGCACCTCGCTGGGCGCGCTGCTGGCGCCGGTGGGTATTTTTGCCTTCCTGGAGTACTACCGCGAGGGCAACGCGGACCTGAAGGTGGCGCTGCTGCTGGGTGTCGGATTCTTGATAGGCGGATACTTTGGAGCCGCGGGCGCGCAGCACATTTCCGATCTCTGGTTGCGGCGCATCTTTGCGGCGACGCTGATCGCCGTGGGCGGCAGGATGCTCTTCAGCCGCTAAGCACCTGCGCTGGATCTATTAGATTGATTGCACCGGCACGAGCGTCAGATCGTCCACCAAGCCCACTTCCTTCTGCACAAAAGGCTCTCCATAGCGCACGCCAGCCAGCAGGCCATAGTGACGCGCCTCGGCAAAAGTGCGTTCGCGAATCTCCTCTTCGGGGACAAAGAGCCCGCCGCCGGCTTCCTGATTGGCGTATTGCGAGCGGTAGGCCATGAGCGCCTGAAGGCGTTGCTCAATGAAAGGAGTAATGTCCACAATGAAGCTGGGGCGCACATCCGCGTAGAGGCTGGCGTAGACGATTTTGAAGGGACGATGCGGGAGCGAGTCAGTTTCAACTTTAGATAAACCAGAGAGAAAGCAGGCCTCATAGCCAAGCGTGGCTGTCGCAGAGTGGTCGGGGTGACGAGCCTGCCAATAGGGCAAAATGACCACACGGGGACGCAGGAGTCGCAGGATACGGACGATTTTGAGGCGGTTTTCCAGGGTATTTTCGACCGCGCCGTCGGGCAGGTCGAGCGCCTGCCGCCAGCCAACGCCCAGCAGGCGCGCTGCCTCGACTGCTTCATGCGCGCGCTCGTCCGCGTTGCCGCGGGTTCCGGCCTCGCCCTGTGTCAGGTCCAAAATAGCAGTACGCAAGCCACGCGATGCCATGCGCAGCAGGGTTCCGCCGCAGGTCTGTTCCACATCGTCGCGATGAGCGGCGATGGCCAGCACATTGGCGGCTTGAAGATCGGAATGAGAAGTGGAATTCATCGGCTATTTCTCCCCATGAACTGGGTCATACGAGGATTGCGGTTTCTCATCCTTGCCGATGGATAAGAAGAAAATCAATAAAAACTTTAGATATGGCATCCCACCTTAGTCAACGGCGCGACTGAAGTCGTGCCCTTTCAAAACATCGACTTAAACAGAGCATCCTTGGATATGGTGCCCCGTTTTAGGCGCGACAGAACTATGCCGAAGGTGGGGCGCCCAATACATATCAACCGCATCGATGCTCACTGTCTACAGACCGCTGAAGCTAGTAGACGGTGTTGTTGGCGTCGGTGAGAGCGTCCATGTAAGCCACGTCCATGGCCGTACCGGTCACCGTCACGTACTGGTTGTCGATTTCCGTGCCGTCCACGGTTGAGTAGATGTAAACCTGCCCGCCCTCCGCCGTGTAGATTTTGTGCAGACCGGTAACGGCGGCAATTCCAGTGGCGTCGCCGATATAGGGCTCCAGCAGGGTCACCTTATTGGTGGAGGTGTTGTACATGGTCAGGCAGCCGTAGGGCAGGCTGTTGTTGGCGCGCTCGCCGTTGGTGCACTGGGTCATGCCAATCCACAAGGTGTTGTCGTCGGCCTCCAGCATGCGGCTCATGGCGCCGGGCGTGCCGTCGCTGATGGAAACCGGGTTGGGTGCTGAACTCGTGGAGGGCGCCACCGTGTTGGCGAGCAGATTCACCACCGTCAGGTAGCCGCCCCAAAAGCCGTCGTGCATCAACTTCTGGCCCACTACATACATAGTGGAGCTGTCGACCAGCGCGTTGCTGGCGCCTCCGGAGACGCGAATGTTGGTGATGGGAATGGTGTGCGTGTTTGCGCAAGGGCTGGCGTTGCAGGGTAGCAGTCCAGACTGCTGTCCGATCAGGTAGATGATCGGAGCCACCGGCAGCAAGGAGACCGAAGATGCGTTGCCGCCGCACTCCGGACCGCAGTTCAGCACATAGGCTGTACCACCGTCAGCGGAGAAGACCGCCTTCACCGGCCGGTCAAAGACCAGCGGGGCTCCGTAGTAGTTGCCGGTTGCGTCGGTATTGTCGGGGCTTTGCGCCTGGAAGAGGCACCATCCCGGCGCATTCTGCGGCTCGCAATCCACCGCGGCCTTGGGCCAGGTGGTGGGACCGCCGGAGTAGGCGGTGCTCTGCGCCGCGGTCAGCTTGCGCGGATAGTAGACGTAATTTGAATTCTGCGCGAAAGCCAGAGCCGCGGAGCCGCCGGGGTTCACGCTCACCCGGTAGACGCCGGGAAGGTTCAGTGCGTAAGTCCCTGCGCTAGTCGCCGACTTGTCTACTATTGTGAGCTCGTGAGTCGATTGGTTGGCGGCGAAGGCATACGCCTGGCTGCGCGTAATGAAGATGCTGGAAGATTTGCCGTTGAAGCTGCCAATGCTTCCGGTCATCTTCTCCCCGGCATAGTTGATCAAGTTGAAGCCGCCGTCGCCGGAGCTATAGACCGCGCCGGACAGCTCCTCGGGCATGTTTTGGATGGTTATAGGCAGATTTCCCGAGTATCCGCCGATACTAAAGGCCGCACTCGTATTGGCGCTGTTGTACTTGAAGCGAATGTCGTAATAGGCATCCACAAACTGCAGGGAGCCGCTGGAGTAAGCGCTGGGATTCTGGATCGCGATCAGAACGCGATTGGCAATCCCGCTGGGCGGCAGCGTCCGGCCCGCAAAATAAGTGGTAGTGCCACAACCTGCCAGCGCGGCTGCAACCACGAGGGCCGCGGCGGTGCTTATCCAAAGACTTCTCTTGTTCAAAATCCCTTACCTCGACGGAAGGCGCAATAAGTGCGCGTAGCTTGCCCGCGGCCAGGCCGCGGCGTGAATTAATTGACGGCGGTTGCAGGTCCGCCAGGCGGATTGAAGTATCCGGCCCTCGACCTGCGCAGCCCCAGTTGATGACTACCGAAGTATAACAAAGCAGCCATGCCTGCCGGCAGACTGAGTTCCCCTGCCTCCCTGGTTGAGACGCGCAGGAGGAGGCTCAGGTAAGCCGCTGGATCGAAAATGCATTGGCACAGCAGACCGGCGTAGCTTAACATGACACAAGAATGACGCAATTTGCCGACATCTTCGCCAGCCGCCCCATACTCGCCGATGGCGCTATGGGTACCGTTCTCTACGCCCGAGGGGTTTTCATCAACCGCTGTTACGACGAGCTGAACCTCTCCGACCCCGGCCTGATCCTGTCGATTCACGAGGAATATCTACAGGCCGGCTCCGAGATTATCGAGACCAACACCTTTGGCGCCAATCGTTTCCGGCTGACCCGTCACGGCCTGGCCGGCAGCGTGGCCCAGATTAACGCTGCCGGGGTTAAACTGGCTCGCCAAGCTGTCGATCACCTCAGGGAAAAGCAGGCCGGGGAGGCGTGGGTTGCCGGCTCCGTGGGTCCGCTGGGGGTGCGTCTGGAGCCGCTGGGAAAGACCGGCCTGGACGAAGCCCGCGCGGCCTTTGCCGAGCAGATAGACGCCTTGGCCGAGGCCGGCGTGGACCTTATCATCGTCGAGACCATGCCCGCATTGAACGAGGCCCGAGAGGCGTTGGCGGCCGCGCGCGAGGTGGCCCCTGACCTGCCCGTGCTGGTGATGGTGACGGTGGACGACGAGAGCAACTGCCTCGACGGCTCCTCGCCTGCTCAGGCTGCCTCACTTTTGACCGAGTGGGGCGCGGGAGCCATCGGCGTCAACTGCTCCACCGGCCCAGCCACGGCGCTGACCGCCATCGAGGCCATGCGCGCCGCCACGGCTCTGCCCCTGGCCGCCATGCCCAACGCCGGCCTGCCTCGCGCCGTCGAGGGGCGGAATATCTATCTCTGCTCGCCCGAATACATGGCCGAATTTACCCGCAAGGCCATCACTGCCGGGGTGCAGATCGTGGGCGGCTGCTGCGGCACCACGCCCAACCACATTCGCGCCATGCGCTCGGCCATGCGCGCCATCGATGCGCAGGCCCGCGTGGAAGTCACCGGCGCTGCTCCTGCCCTGATCACCGAAACCCCGCCTTCTCCGCTGGCAACGCGTTCCCGCATCGGCTCTCTGATTGCGGACGGTAGCTTTGTCACCCTGGTCGAGATCGTCCCGCCCCGCGGCATCACCTGTATCCATGAGATTGAGGGCGCGCGCGCGCTCACGCAACTGGGCGTCCACGCCATCAATGTGCCCGACTCCCCGCGAGCCTCGGCCCGCATGAGCGCGCAGAGCCTGTGCATCCAGATTCAGCAGCAAACCGGCATTGAGACGATTCTTCATTACACCTGCCGCGACCGCAACATTCTCTCCATCCAGTCCGACTTGCTGGGCGCCTCATCCATCGGCCTGCACAACATTCTCTGCCTGACCGGCGACCCGCCCAAGCTGGGCAACTATCCCGACGCCACCGCTGTTTTTGATGTGGACTCCATCGGCCTGGTCAACATCGTGTTTCGCCTGAATCACGGCCTGGACATCGGGGCTAACTCCATAGGGGCGAGTACCAACTTCACCATTGGCGTAGCCGCCAACCCAGGCGTGCCCGACATTGAGCAGGAGCTGCGCCGCTTTGCCTACAAAGTCGAGGCTGGGGCAGAGTATGCCATCACCCAGCCGGTCTTCGATCTGCGGCTTTTAGAGAGCTTCCTCAAGCGCATCGAAGGCCATCGCATTCCGGTCATCGCCGGCATCTGGCCGCTCACCAGCCTGCGCAACGCGGAGTTCATGAAGAACGACCTGCGCGTTTCCATGCCGGATGAGATCATGCAGCGCATGGCCCGCACCGGCTCGCCCGACGCCGCGCGCAAGGAAGGCATCCTCATCGCGCAGGAGATGCTGGAAGCCGTGCGCCCCATGGTTCAGGGCGTGCAGGTCAGCGCTCCCTTCGGCCGCTACGCCGCCGCCGCCGAGGTCATTGCCTCTGTGCTGCCCAAACCTGTTCCGGAGTAACCGCCATGCCCACATTTGAAGACTCGCTCAAGAAGCTGGAATCCATCGTCGATCAACTGGAAAAGGGCGACCTGGCCCTGGAGGAGTCGCTCAAGCTCTTCGAGGAGGGCGTGGGCCTTTCCGCCGCCTGCAAGGCAGAGCTCGACGCTGCCGAGGGCAAGGTGCAGATGCTGGTCAAGCAGCGCGACGGCTCGCTCAAGCCGGAGCCGTTTTTAACGGAAAAGCCGCTTTAGGGCAACGAACAGTTGATATCGAACAGCTAAGGAACCTCCGATCAAATCGCGGGGGCTGAATGATTTTTACGAACAGACTCATTGCCTGCTTCGCTGAAATGAAGTACCTTCTCTGCTAGAGGGGGCTTTTGTGACCAAGAAAATCACTATCTCTAAGAATGGTCCGTATATGGTCTCGGGCTCTGTGCCGCTTGCGATCCAAACCATTGGCGTCAATCGCAAAGGCGAGTCCACCGAGTGGATCGAGGGTAGGGCGTTTGCCTCTTCTCCAGATTATGCGCTTTGTCGTTGCGGCCAGTCGAAGACCAAGCCGTTCTGTGATGGAACACATTCCAAAGTCGGCTTCGACGGCGCCGAAACAGCGAGTCAAACTCCTGTTGCGCAGCAGGCAACCGTGCTTGATGGCCCGGCGATGCAACTCCTCGATGCGGAAGACCTATGTGCATTCGCACGCTTTTGCGATCCGCATGGTCGAGTTTGGAACCAGGTGGAAAGAACCGGCGATGAACAAACACGTGCGCATTTTATACGTCAAGTAGGAAGCTGTCCCGCTGGCCGTTTGATTGCTGTCGACAAAGAAACCGGCGAGTCAGTTGAACCAACGTTTCCGCACTCGATCGGAGTGGTGGAGGACCCTGCGCAAAATTGCAGCGGCCCGTTGTGGGTGCGCGGAGGGATAGCGCTCATTGGCGCCGATGGCCAAACCTACGAATTGCGGAATCGCATGACTCTCTGCCGTTGCGGCCGATCCGAAAACAAACCCTTCTGTAACGGGGCGCATGCTGCTGAACCCAAGTTCAATGATGATATCTAGCCCCCCTCCGCCAAGCTTTCACCGGGTTTCGCGAAGGAAAGCTGCTCAGTGGCTATTGGAAGCCATGGACAGCGCAAGCAGTACCAAGAAATGGAAGACGCGAAGCAGATCAAACGAAAGGTGAGGTTATGACCCCAGAACAAAACTTGCAATTGATGAAGACGTTGGACGATTCCTGGAACGCAAAGGAGCTTACAACGTTCCACAAGCGCCATGCAAAGGATTGCGTGGTGCGATGGCCCAACCAACCGCCAACGCATGGAATAGAAGCTCATGAGCAGGAGGCGCTTGCCTTTTTCAATACGTTTCCCGACCAACACCTCATCAACAATCCGTACAAAGTGATGATCGCGCAAGGTGATTGGACATGCACTATCGCCGAGTTTACCGGGACCATGACGGGGCCGATGACGATGGCCGACGGCACTGTGATTGCCCCGACGAACAAGCGCTTTAAGGTGGACTTCTGTACCGTGGCGCACTGGAATGAAAACGGAGAGATCGTGGAAGAAAACTTATTCTACGATCTCATGGGAATGTTGAAACAAATTGGTGTGATGTGAGCCCCTCGAAGAGCTGCGGGCGCGTGGCCCACATCTGACCCTCCATAACATTGGGTGGCCCATATCTCGATTTTGAGATGTGGGAGACGATGAGCCCCAACTGTTTTTTCGGAATTCCCGATTATTTCCCGTTCTTGGGCATTGAAAGTCAACTGACGGAAGCAATCGCGTTTCTGTGCATTCTTTAAGACAGCCGGATGAGATAAGGTCCGCCGTGTGCCTCGTTTCGATACAGACCGCATCTCCGGTCGAAGCAGAGGTGCGCCGCTCTGCTGCCAGGAGCACAGCTTGCCCCAAACTCCGTCGCTTCGCGCCGCCTACGCTCAGAGCTTTCGCTGCATTGGCTCGGATTGCGAGGACACCTGCTGCCAGGGCTGGGGCGTGCCCATCGACCAGGCGGCCTATGAAAAGTACCAGAATCTTCCCGACAGCCAGTTGCGTACGCTGATTGACGCCAGCATCCTGGCGATGCCGGAAGGTGCAAAGTCCATCAACTTCGCCAAAATCCGGATGGACGGCACGAGCCAGTGCCCACTGCTTACCACGGAACGCCTGTGTCACATTCAGCTCGAAATGGGCGCGGACTATCTCCCCCACGCCTGCGCCGCCTATCCGCGCATCGTTCATTCCGTGGGCGGTATCGAGGAGACGGCGCTCACGCTCTCTTGCCCGGAGGCCGCGCGGCTGGTTCTGCTCACGCCTGAACTGCTCACGCGGGAGCCATTGGATCGTGACCAGGAGCGTACCGCAAGGGCTGAAGCCCCGGCCGATTTGATGGTCAGCATTGCCGGGACTGAAGTGCCGGCCAATCCACTCTCGCTCCATTCGTGGTTCTGGCCTATCCGGCAGTTAGTCCTGGCGCTGGTTCGCAATCGCGCTTACCCGCTGTGGCAACGGCTGTTTCTGCTGGGCGTCTTTTGCCGGCGGCTGGACGCGATCAGCAGCGGCGAGTTGCAGCGCAGTGTTCCCGCCTTTCTTGGCGATTTTCAAGCAGCGGTTGACTCCGGAGCCTTGCGAGCGGCCATGGAAACATTGCCGCTGGATGGCGCTGCCCAGATGGACGTGGTGCTGCGGCTGGCGGGGTTGATGCTGCACCGCTCCAACGTGAGGCCGCGCTTTGTGGAGTGCGTCCAGGCCTTTACCGCGGGCATCGGCAACGGCCCCGGCGCAACCCTGGAAA
>Ga0326728_10024968_pt1 | contig 10754 bp, 11 predicted proteins | sample MB3enrmetagenome_FD_207602 | JGI IMG/M metagenome (GOLD analysis project Ga0326728, IMG submission 207602) | Lab enriched peat soil microbial communities from McLean, Ithaca, NY, United States - MB31MN | ecosystem: Environmental > Terrestrial > Soil > Wetlands > Peat | place: USA: New York...
AAAAAGGCCATTTGGTGTGCTGGCAGGCATAGCAATTCCAGAAAAGGAATTGCACAGGATTTCAATGGATATATTTCAGCTTAAGCTCAAGCATTTTGGCCATGAATTCGCCAGCGAAAAGGAAATCAAAGGGAAAGAGCTTCTAAAAAACCGGGTGTTTGAGCATTTGCGAAATGGGGATAAAAGACCAAACCTTTATTTTGCTGAGGATTTGCTACAATATATTGAATCGAAAAAACTCTTTGTGTTTGCCTGTGTCTGTTTTGAAAAGCATTTCCAGAGGTTTAGGTGCCAGGATGTTCGGTCTCTTGACATCACTTTCCGATACATCTTTGAGCGGGTTGACATGTTTATGAAAATCGAGCATCCGAATCAGCTTGCGAAACTCGTTTTCGATGATCGTGATTATGGCATCAATCAGCCAAACTCGACGGCAATAACTAATTTTTTTATTCGCAGCCCGCTTGGTTTGGCGTTGTCATCTATCCTTAAAACTCCCTTTTTCGCAATATCTCAGGCACAAAATGTAGGTTTGCAACTCGCCGATTTTGTGACTACCATAATCGGGCTGCGGTTTGAGTCATCTGTTGATGTTCAGCCATATTTTGATGCGCTTAAGCGTTCCCTTTACACTTATACAGACAACAGCGGACGCCATATACACAGCTTGAAACTTCTTCGTGGTTGGGGGGAATAATGAAACTGCGCTGGACGGCTTTCGCCCGCGGTCGGGACAATTAAGCCCAACTTCCAGCGCAAGGGGAACATACACAGGTTACATACCAAGTGTCAACATTTATTTTGCGGGTTTATTTTGTGTAAATTGTTTGTATTCAATATCTTGAATAAAGAAGGCGCAAATAATGCGTATTATTTGAATCATCCCCGTTAGTTTCACGACTTTTCAAAACGGATTTTGCTGACAGTTTGGCAAGTTTCCTTCAATTATTGAAGCCTACGGGTGTGAGAATCCCAGTTTTGAGGATTCAATCCGTTGATTCCATTAAATGGAGCCAACTCCCGGCAACAATCCTAGACGGCACACCTGTTTTGCTGTAAAAACGGCCTGCACAATCTAGGGCACCATTACCAAAATCTGGCGCGCAAGGTGCTAGCGTGGCGGCAATGTCATCGCTGGAAAATATCTATAAAAAAATGGCGGTGTCGGCCGCCAGCGCGGGTGCGCTGCACGAAACCGCCCAGAAATTTGATTCGGCACGGCACATCTCGCCTGTGGTTGCGCACGAACTAAACAATATCATTGCAATCATTCAAAGCTACGCTGACCGCCTGCGGGTCAAGCATGGTGAAAATCCCGCGCTCGAATCGCAACTCAAGCTCATCTCCGAAGCGGCCAGCCGTGCGGCAGCCATCATCCACGATGCCATGCCGCCAAGTCCAAGCCCGGCCATCCGGCCCAATCCGCCGCTGCCACAACAGCCGGCCGCGTAACGACGGTTTCTGCCTGCCGCTGAAACTGCGGCGATTCGTTTTGACGCTTTGCGTTCCATCGCGTAGCGTTTTGGTTCTATTTGCAACTGACCATTTAGGTTTACTGTGAATTTTTTGAAGTGGATTTTGGGGTCGAAAAACGACCGCGAACTGAAGAAACTTTGGCCGCTCGTCCGCCGGATCAATGAGATCGAGGCCGGACTCCAAAAACTTTCCGACGACGAACTCCGCCAGAAAACCGCCGATTGGAAGGCGCGCCTCTCGCAAATTCAGGACAAAACGGAGCTGGCCGGGAAACTCAATGAGATTCTGCCTGAAGCCTTCGCCGTGGTGAAAAACGCCTGCCGCCGGCTCACCGAACGCAAGGCGGAAATCATTGTGCGCGAGCATCCGTTGCTCTGGGAAATGATCCCGTTTGACGTGCAGCTCATCGGCGGCATCGGGTTGCATCGTGGTTTCATTGCGGAAATGGCGACCGGGGAGGGCAAAACGCTCGTCGCCACCCTGCCCGTTTATCTCAACGCGCTCACCGGACGCGGGGTCCACCTGGTGACGGTCAACGATTACCTCGCCGCGCGCGACTCGGAATGGATGGGCGCCATTTACAAATTTCTCGGCCTGACGGTCGGCTGCATTTTGCACGACCAGCCGCCCAAGGTCCGCCGCGAGCAGTATAATTGCGACATCACCTACGGCACGAACGCGGAATTCGGCTTTGATTACCTCCGCGACAACGGCATGGCTTCGCGGAAGGAGGAGCAGGTTCAGCGCGGCCACTACTATGCCATCGTGGACGAAGTGGACTCGATCCTCATTGATGAAGCCCGCACGCCGCTCATCATCAGCGGCCCGTCCATGCACACGTTCGACGAGCAATATGCCCAGTGGAAACCGCTCGTCGAGAGCCTGGTCCGCGCCCAGCAGCAGCTTTGCAACCGTTTCCTTCGCGAAGCGGAAGAACTCCTCCAAAAGCTCCGTCCCGCCGACGGTTCCCAGCCGCAGGGCGCGCCGGAACTGGAACATCAAATCGGCTTGTTGTTGTTCCGCGTCAAGACCGGCCAGCCCAAATCCGAGGGCCTGTTAAAACTGCTGGAAAATCCGGAAAACGCCGGCCTGATGAACCGCGCCGAACTGGAACTGCACAAGGACCAGAAAAAGGTGGACCTTTATCGCGAAAAAGAGGAACTGCTCTTTGCGATGGATGAGAAAAGCCACGACGCCGACCTCACCGAGAAAGGCCGCAGTTTCGTCAGCCCGCAGGACCCGGAAGCGTTCATGCTGCCCGACCTGGCCACGCTGATTCACGAGATTGACACCGGCCCGGAATCAGATCCGCGCAAGCGCCTGGAGCTGAAGGCCAAAATGCAGGCCGAATTTGAGTCCAAGGCCCAGAAAATCCACGCCATCTCCCAGTTGCTCAAGGCGTACAGCCTTTACCAGATTGATGTCGAGTATGTCGTCCAGGAAAACAAGGTCATCATCGTGGACCAACACACCGGCCGTCTCATGCCCGGCCGCCGCTGGAGCGACGGCCTGCATCAAGCCGTCGAGGCCAAGGAAAACGTCCAGATTGAACGCGAGACCCAGACGCTGGCCACCATTACGATCCAAAATTATTTCCGCCTCTACACCAAACTGGCGGGCATGACCGGCACCGCCGAAACCGAGGCCGCCGAGTTTTTTGACATTTACAAGCTGGGGGTGATGACCATTCCCACCAACCAGCCCAACATCCGCAAGGACGTGGACGATTCGGTGTACAAGACCCGGCGCGAGAAATTCAACGCCGTCGTCAAGGAAATCAGGGAGCTTCACACGCAGGGCCGACCCGTGCTGGTGGGCACCATCTCCGTAGAAACCAGTGAAATGCTGTCCCGGTTGTTGAAAAAGGAGGGCGTGATTCACTCCGTCCTCAACGCCAAGTATCACCAGCAGGAAGCCGAAATTGTGTCGCGCGCCGGTCAGCGCGGGGCCGTCACCATCGCCACCAACATGGCGGGCCGCGGTACGGACATCAAGCTGGGGCCGGGCGTCCCGGAAATTGGCGGGCTGCATGTGCTGGGCACCGAGCGCCACGAATCCCGCCGCATTGACCGCCAGTTGCGCGGCCGCTGTTCGCGCCAGGGCGACCCCGGTTCATCGCACTTTTTCATCTCGCTCGAAGACGACCTGATGCGCCTGTTCGGCAGCGACCGCATCGTCAAATTGATGGAGCGCATGGGCCTCGAAGAAGGCGAGGAATTGAAGCACGGCCTCCTGAACCGGTCCATCCAGCAGGCGCAGAAGAAGGTCGAGCAGCACAACTTCCAGATCCGCAAACGCACGCTCGAATACGACGACGTCATGAACAAGCAGCGCGAAGTCGTTTATGGCTTCCGCAACGAAATCATCGGCAGCGACGACGTCCGGGACCGCCTCATGGACATCATCGAGGAAGTCGTCGTCCTGAAGATTGAGGAATACACCTCCTCCAGCGCCGACGTGGCGGAATGGCGGGTGCGTCCGCTGGCGGACTGGGTCAATTTGAATTTCCCGCTGGGCATGCCCGAGGCCGAAATTGTCAAGGCCGCCCGCGCCGGAACGGAAAGGCCGGTCTCCGGCTCCATGTACGACGGCTTGAGCGAGGCGCAGTTTGCCGCGTGCAATTTCATCAGCGACGCCATCCGCCGCGCCTACGAAATCAAGGTCAGTTTCGACGACCCGGTGAAACTGGCCACCGTCGAGCGTTACACCATCCTGCAGGCCATTGACAAACTGTGGCAGGAACATCTGTATGAGATGGACAGCCTGCGTTACAGCATCGGCCTGCGCGCGCACGGCCAGCGCGATCCGCTCCTGGAATACAAGGCCGAGGCGTTCAAGATTTTCGACGAACTGATGGTCAACGTGAAAACCGAGATCTGCCACAACACGTTCCGCAGCGCGTCCAGCCTGATGGCGTTCGAGAACTTCCTCAACAATACGCCGAAGCAAACGCTCCATACCTCGACCAGCGCCTTTGGCGGAGCCGCGGCCGCCGGCGCGCCCGCCGCGTCCGGGACTGCCGGTCCCAACGGCAAAAAGGCCAGCGACGTGGTGAGCCAGGCGGCGGACGCGGTTGAAGCGCAGGCCAAAGCCAAGGCCCAGCCCGTCCGCACCGGCCCCAAAGTGGGCCGCAACGACCCGTGCCCTTGTGGCAGCGGCAAAAAGTACAAACAGTGCTGTGGGAAATAAGGCCCCGAGAGAGAATTTCCCTGAAAATTTCGCGCATTGAACCGCTGAACCGATTGCTATTGTTCGCCGTTGCAAACCAGCGGAGGATTCTTCTCCCTCTCCGCATTGCGAGTCGGCGAGCAATGGGGAGAGGGCCGGGGTGAGGTGCGGGTTTCTTTTCTTGCGAGGAACGAGCCTCCGATCAATCCGGTTCATGAAAAGGCCGGGAGAGCGACACTCGAAGACCGGACCCGTTCACAGCCAGCCCGAGCGGCAGGTAAAATCTTCGTTTCCGTGCTTCTTCACCGCTTCGGCCAGACGCCGGATGAGACCGCGCTGGTCGGTCTGGCGCAGTTTCTTGCTGTCCGCATAAATCACTCCGGCAAAGGTTTTACCCGCCGCGAGACGCGCCTTGCAGTGGACCGGCACGGTGTTCACGTCGCGCGTCACCAGCACCCGGCCTTCCTGATCCAGCAGTTCCAGCAGCACTTCGTCCGTCAGTGCGGCCCACTCGGTGTCGTGGATGCTTTTTACATCGAGATTGGGGAATTGCCGGCGCAGCGCCGCCGCCACTTCCGGGGAGATGTGGACATCCAGCAGCAGTTTGAGGTTCACAACTGCTCCAGCTCGGGAATTTCCTGTTTCATGCCCGCGTAATCGCGCCGGGCTGCCAGCGCCGCGCTGTCCGCAATTTCCTGCGGATAGGCGTCCGCATAGGCCAGTGCCATCCGCACGAGGGCGGCGGGTTTGCGGATGAACTTTGCGGCCTGGGCCAGGTCACCGTCCAGTTCCCGCGCCAGTTCGACTATCATCCACACCGGCCAGCGGCTGCCAACCAAGTACGCCACCCGCCCCGGCTGGCCATCCCGAAATTCAATCGCCGGAAACCGGCTGCGCCGCACCCCTTCGGCAATGTAGCCCGCCGCCGCCGTGCCGGAGGGAATTCCCTTCATACGGGCGTCGGCGTCCAAGGCGGATTTCTCGCGGGCGGTAAGCCGCACCGAGACGGTTGCTTCTTTGGTCATGGCTGTCATACAATGTAAACATTCGCATACGGGCTGCTTCCCGGCAAGCTGGTTTTATCCTGTTCATCTTGTTAATCCTGTCAATTTTGTTTTGCGCGATTGAATTTCGCCCCGTGTCGTTGCATTCTTGCCGCAACAAATCATGTATCGGATCGGCATTGACCTCGGCGGCACCAAGATTGAAGGCGTGGTTCTCGACGCCACCTGCAAGGAACTTGTTCGCAAGCGCATTCCCACCGAGCGCGAGCACGGCTACCGGCACATTCTCGACCGCCTGAAATCCATGCACGACGAGCTTGCGGCCATAGTGCCGGGGAAACCCACGACCTTCGGCATCGGCACGCCCGGCGCGGTCTCGCCGCGCACCGGCCTTCTGAAAAATTCCAACACCGTGTGCCTGAACGGCCAGCCGGTGAAGGCCGACCTGGAAAAATTGCTGGGCCGCAAAATCGAGATTCAGAACGACGCCAATTGTTTCGCAATGGCCGAGGCGCTCCTCGGAGCGGGCAGGGGAAAGAAGCTCGTTTTTGGCGTCATCATGGGCACCGGTTGCGGCGGCGGGATTGTCTATAAGGGCGAGGTTTTTACCGGCCCGCAGGCCATTGCTGGCGAATGGGGCCACATGAGCATTGATCCGCGGGGGCCGCTGTGTTACTGCGGGCAGAAAGGCTGTGTGGAGACATTCATCAGCGGCGGCGGACTCGAAAATCGCTGGGCGGAAAGATACGGCGCGACCCGTCCGCTGAAGGCGATTGAGGCGGATTATTATGCCGGGGCGCCGGAAGCCGTCGAGTTCATGCGCGAGTTTTTCAACCACTTTGGACGCGCCCTTGCCAACCTCATTGACATACTCGACCCGGACATTGTCGTGCTCGGCGGCGGCGTCTCCAATTTCAAGGCGCTTTACACCGAGGGCGTGGCCGCCGTGAGGAAATATGTATTCACGGACGAATTGGCAACGCCCATTGTCAAACACGAGCTGGGCGATTCCGCCGGTGTTCTCGGCGCGGCGCTGGTGGGGATTTGAATTCCGCAAATGGTTTTCGGATTGAATCTCCCGGCAAAGCCGGGCACTTTGCGGGCAGATGCAACTACGTCAGTATCTGTGGCTTGCCATTTGCCTTGCCGTCGTGGTCCCGACTGCCCAAGCCGAAGTGGTCAATGGCCGGTCTTACCTGTCCCTGTCCTCGTGGGCGCGCGCCAATGGTTTCGGGGGATATTCGTTGAACCGCGGCACGGAATGGATTCTCACAAACAAGACTTCGCGGCTGGTTTTCGCGCAGGATTCCGCCGATTCCACCATCAATGGCCAAGGAGTGCGCCTGTGCTTTCCGATAGCCAAAGGCGGCCTGATTTCACAGCTCGATGTGGAAAAGACCGTGCGTCCGCTGGTATTTCCACAGGCGCCGTCGTCCAAGCGGCTGCGGCTGATCTGCCTCGACCCCGGCCACGGGGGAAAGGACACCGGCAACCGCGTGGGCCGGTTCTTTCCGCGTTACGAAAAGACTTACACGCTCGCCCTCGCGCTCGAATTGCAGCGTCAATTGCGGGAGGCCGGTTTTGCCGTCATTATGACCCGGACCAACGACACTTATCCGCCGCTGCCGGTCCGGCCGGACCTGGCCAATCGCAAAGGCGCCGACCTGTTTGTCAGCCTCCACTTCAACTCCTCTCCGAACGATCCCGGCGGTGTCTCGGGTCCGGAAACCTACTGTATCACGCCGGTGGGCGCGGCCTCGTCGAACGATGCGGAGGGTGAGGGCGCCGGTTCGGGCCCCTGTCCGGCAAACCGGTGTGAAGACAAAAGCCTGCTGCTGGCCTATCAGGTGGAGCGTTCCCTGGTCAGGAGCCTGGGCATGAACGACCGCAGCGTGCGCCGCGCCCGGTTTGAGGTGTTGCGCACGACCCAGATGCCCGCAATCCTGATTGAAGGCGGATATATGTCACACCCGGAGGAGGGGAGAAAGATTTTCGATGCCGGCTGGCGGCGGCAAATGGCGGCGGCCATCGTGCGCGGCATTCAAAACTACGCGAAGCTGACCGCCCCGGCCCCGTCGCGGCATATCGCGAATGCGATTGCGTCGTCGGAGCATCAGTGAATTCGTAGCGCGGGCGTCTCGCCTGCGAGTTCGGGCGGCGTCCCGCCGCCAGAATGCAGCCGAAAGCAGGAAACTCGCAGCCGGGACGGCCGCGCTACCTGAACGCTGCGGTCTTCCTTTTTGCTTCAATCACAGGCAGCGGTGGTTCAAGCTTTGCGCATGAGCATTGCCACCAAGACGGGCGACGACGGGACGACCGGCCTCATGTATGGTCGGCGTGTGCCCAAGAATCATCCCCGGGTGGAAGCTTGCGGCACCTTGGATGAACTGAATTGTGCCCTGGGTTTGGCTCGCGCGTCCGCGACCGATCCGTTCGTGAGCGACCCGTTGCTATGGATTCAAAAGCGGCTGGTGGAGGTGATGGGCGAGGTGGGGGTGTTGCCTGAGGATTTGCCCCGTTACACGAAGGATGGATACCCTTTGGTGACTTCCGATTTTACGGCCAGGCTGGACGGGTGGGTGCGGGAGATAGAATTGCAGAACGTCTCGTTCAAGGGCTGGGCAACGCCCGGGGCCAGCCAGCCTGCGGCGGCGCTGGATTTGGCGCGGACCATTTGTCGGCGGGCGGAACGCCGCGTCTATGACCTGCAAGCCGCCGGCCAGCTTGCCAATGCCGAAATTCTGGTCTTTCTCAACCGGCTGTCCGATGTGTTATGGTTGTTTGCCCGGCGGGAGGAGAGCCGTTAACCTTTTCCCTGAACGGGCAAAACAAAGGAATACCAAGGATTCTGTGACGCCCTTTCAGGGCTTGGATCGTTACGGTCGCCTTGCCCAAGGCGTTGCCCTGGGCTTTCATGTTTCGGGCTTTCAGCCCCCTGCATTTGGTTTTTGTCCATTATAATATACATCGAAGAACCACATTTTCTTTGAACCAAAAGGGGGCGCGCAGCGTCTGTTACACAGATGGGAGTAAACATGCTTAACCAAACTATGAAATCAATTTTTGCGACACTCGCCGCCAGTTTGCTGGCCGCCACGGCTTTGGCCGTGCAGGTGGGGCAGCCCGCCCCCGACTTCACCGGCACTGATATTCAGGGCAAAACCGTCAAATTATCGGATTACAAGGGCAAGATTGTGGTCATCGAGTCGTACAACTCCGACTGCCCGTTTTGCCACAACCAGTATGCCGGCGGCGCCACCCAGGAGCTGCAAAAGCAGCTTGCCGCCAAGGGAGTGGTTTGGCTGCTGGTAAACTCGGTGAATCCGCACAATTCCAGCCACCGGACGCCCGCGGAGGCGCAGCAGGAATGGTCCAGCTTGAAAATCGCGGCGACGGCGTGGATTGACGACAGTTCCGGGACCATCGGGCACTTGTACGACATGAAAACCACGCCCGACGTTTTTGTCGTGGATAAGAATGGCGTGCTGGCCTATGAAGGCGCGATGGACGATCATCCGGACCCGTTTCATAATCCGCGCACGGCGCGAAATTATGTTCGTGAAACCGTGGATGATTTGCTGGCGGGCAAGCCGGTCACAGTGACTCACACCAAGTCCTACGGCTGCGCGGTGCATTATTGATCGTTTCTTTTTTCTATCGAAATTTCAAAATGGCGGTAGATTCAGCCGGATGGCGGCGAATCAAAACAACAACCGGCCGACTGCGCCCAGGAATGTGGCGCGCTACCTTGTGGAATTGCTCGTTTATGCCGGATTTGTCGGGGCCTACTATTTTGCCGTTCTTCATTTCTGCGGCGGTTGGTTGAAGGAATTGTTCGATCATCAGAAAGCCTGGTACGCCGTGGCGTCGCTGGGAATCATCATCGCCCAGTCGGCGTTGCTGGAATTGGTGACGGTGGTGCTTGGCCGGATCAGCGGCCGAAAGCCACGATAACCACTACCGCCATGGATTTTCCCATCTCCGGCACGCACATCCAGCCAGCGACGCTGATGGGCGCGGGATTTGTGATCGGCGTGCTGGGCGGATTTTTCGGCGTGGGCGGGAGCTTTCTGGCGGGCCCGGCGCTGTTTGCCTGCGGTGTGCCGATGAACTTTGTGGTGGGCACGGACCTCGCGCACATCGTCGGCAAATCATTTGTCGCGGCGCGAAAACACAGCCAGCTTGGGAACGTGGATTTCAAGCTGGGCGCGCTGATGGCCGTGGGCACGATTCCCGGCGTGGAGGCGGGGGCCCAGGCGGTTCAATACCTGAAACGCCATGGCAATGTTGACCTCATCCTGGGGCTGGTTTTCATCACGGTCTTGCTTTCCATTTCGTGGTTCGTGGGCTGGGAGGCCCTGCGGACGCTCAAGCTCGGACGGCGCATGTGGAGCCGGGCCAACGCCGTAGGCTCGCAAACTGCGGGCAAACGTGATGCCTCGGCCCTGGCCGGCTTCGCCAAACGAATCCATCTGCTGAATCTGCCGCCCATGTTGAGCTTGCCGCGCTGTGGCATCAAACAAGTGTCGCTCTGGGCGGTGCTGGCGGTGGGCTTTGTCGGCGGCGTATTAAGCGGATTTCTGGGCGGCGGGGCGGGCTATTTCCGGATGCCGGCGCTGGTGTACATCCTCGGCGTGCCCACCCACATGGCGGTCGGCACCGATTTGTTTGAGGTGATCATTTCCGGCGGCTACGGAACTTTTACGCACGCGTTGAAAGGCAATGTGGACATCTTAATCGCCCTCGTCATGCATACGGGCGCGGTGATTGGCGCGCAACTGGGCGCGGCTTTGACGGAATATATTCAGGGGCCGCGCATCCGGCTGGCCTTCGTGCCGCTGCCTTTGGCCGGGGCGGCGCTGCTGATCTACACCCTGATTTCCGGGCAGCATTTTCACTGAGGGCGGCTAATGGGACCAATGGGGCTAACGGGACCCATGCGACGGTTTTCCCGCGTGACAGGCGGTGTTTCCTAAGGCATTTTCCAGCAATGACAACGACCGAGGCTGCCCACCTGCTGGATCAATTTCGCGCGGGAAATGTTTCGCGCGAAAAAGTCCTGAAGGCATTCCAGGCGGCTCCCTCGGCGGACCTGGGATTTGCCCA
>Ga0326728_10024970_pt1 | contig 10753 bp, 4 predicted proteins | sample MB3enrmetagenome_FD_207602 | JGI IMG/M metagenome (GOLD analysis project Ga0326728, IMG submission 207602) | Lab enriched peat soil microbial communities from McLean, Ithaca, NY, United States - MB31MN | ecosystem: Environmental > Terrestrial > Soil > Wetlands > Peat | place: USA: New York...
GCTGCCCACGCGTTCCTCAGCGGGGGGGCGACCATCCGTCTGTTCCAGTCGCACCTTAGTGTCCGAGGGGAGCGGTTTGTGGTCGGTCATGCGCACTTCGCCCTGAATCGTGCGCGTTCCAACGGGAAGTCCGAGGTCCTCGTGGATGGCCCGGTCCGTTTGGCCAATTGCCGGCACTGAGCAGAGCGTTGTCAGGATCACAGGCAGGGCGAGTCTGGGGAAGGTCAGCCAGGGACGGTCGGAAGCTCGGTTAATCACGGCAGGATCACCTCCTGTTCCGACGGTGACGGCAACTGCGAAGAAGGGGGAAGGGGGTTTCTTCCCCCTCCGCATGGACGTAGCATAACACAACTTTGCCCGCGTCCGTTTGGGATGCCCAGTTCGCACCTTCCGTTCGCGGGCGGAGTGGAACCTGGGCATTGCACGCGGAGGCAAGCCTGAAGTCAAAGCTGCACCCTGCTCCTAGGTCTTCTCCGAACCAATCACCCGTTTCCACACCAAGCGTGAGGCGGATTGCGCCGAGTATTGTTAATTGCAGTCCCAATTTGAGCTCGGTAAAATAGATGCGCGAGGTGGAGTCTCAAATCTGCAAGACTCCTGCTCCGGCAAGACGGCATACCTGGGAGTTGTTGCCGCCGACCCGAAGGATGATCAGCAAGGGGGTATGGCACTCATGACCGCAAAGTGCTTTCCACTACTGGCGGGTTTTCTCGCCCTGTGTGTGGCCGCCCCTGCCCAAAAGCCTCGTCCAGCACCAGTCCCTTCGACAAATGCTTTCGCCGCAGCGCGGAGTTTCCTTGCACAAGGAGACCTGGCCCGTGCCAGGGAGGCGGCATTGGCCGGGCTTAAGTCGGCACCCGGGAGCGTCGAGGGCTATGATCTTCTGGGAATCATCTACATGCAGCAGCGGGATTATGATGAGGCGCTGAGAGCCTTCGAGCACGCTCTCAGTTTGAACCCCCGTTCCGCCGCCACGCACAATAACCTGGCGAATTGTTACGCCCAACAGCAGAAGATGGAATTGGCGGAGAAGGAATACAGGACCTCTCTCAAAATCGAACCCGGCAACCCAGGCGCCAACTACAATCTAGGAGTGATCCTGCTCGCCAACAATCAACCCGAGGCTGCCATCGCCTATTTGCGCAAAGTTGCCCCTCCTGATCTTCCGACTGCCGTGAACCTCATTCGCGCCTATCTGCGTGCCCACCAGACGGAGGCCGGTTTGGCATATGCCCGGCGAATTTCGGAAAAGGGAGGCGACGACGCCAGCCTGCATTATTCCCTGGGGACAGTGCTGGCGGAGGAGAACCAGTTTGAAGCCGCCGAACACGAGTTGGAGATCGCCGACGGCCTTAGGCCGAGAAACTATGACATTCTCCTCAACCAGGGGAAGGCATCTTTGCACTGCAAGCACTATGAGAAGGCAGAGGGCGCTTTGAATCGCGCCCTGCTGATCAAGCCGGACTCCGTGGAGGCGCTGGAAGGGCTGGGGCGGGCTTACTTCGAGCAGCGCCGCACCGTTGACGCTATCCAGGTGCTGGTCAAGGCGCACAAGTTGGCACCTCAGAACACTGACGTCATTTTCCTGCTGGCGCGCGTGAGCATGCTCGAATCCTACGATGAGGACGCCATCCCCCTCCTCGAGGAAGGAATCAAACTTGCCCCCCGGAATCCTGAGCTCCATGCGGCGCTCGGGGAGTGCTATTTCCAAAGCGGGAAAACCGATAAAGGGCTGGCGGAATTCGAGGTTTTGCGGCAGCTTGATCCCACCGCCAGGCCTTATGCATTCCTGAGTTTCTGCTACCGGTACCTGGGAAGGTTCGAAGAAGCTAAAAAGACCGCCCTCGAAGGTCTGAAGATCGATCCCCGCAACATGGCTTGTCTGTTCAACCTGGGCGCAGTTCTAAATGAGCAGGGAAACGCAGCCGAAGCTGAGAATTACCTTACCGCGGCCCTCAAGATCGACCCGGACTTTGACCAAGCTCTGTTGGAACTGGCGAGTTTGAAGATGGCCATGAAGAAGTACGAAGAAGCTATTCCGCTGCTCCGGCGCGCCATGGAAGCAAGTCGCGACCCTGGACCCGCGTATTACAAGCTGGCTACCGTCGAGCGCGATCTGCACCGGACCGAGGATGCCCAGAGGGATCTCAAGATCTTTCAAACGCTCTCGAAAACTCCGTCGCGCGCGGCCATTCCCTATCAGAGTATCTTCGAATTCGCCAGCCGGAGACAGAGCCTTGCCCCAGAGGCGCGTCTTGAACTCGACTTGAAAACTCTCGAAGACCAGATCAAGCGACATCCCTCAGACCCGGAAGATCTTTACATGCTGGCGGAGACGCAAATGAAGCTCGGTCATCGCGAGGAGGCGCTGGCTGCCATCGGCCAACTCGAGCAAGTCAGTGGACAGGACCTGCGGACGGAATTAGGGACCGGAGTACTTCTAGCCAAGTACAGGCTCTATCGGGACGCGCTGCCGCATTTTGAACGGGCGCTCGCGGCCGATTCCGCCTCGGACGAGGCGCGCTACGATTTGGCGGACACTTATTTTCATTTGCGGGATTATGGCCGTGCCTTTGAAGTCCTACAGCAGGTTTCTTCCGGCGCCCGCGATGACACTTACCTCTTCCTGCTGGGCGATGTGGAAGCCCGCATTGGCCGAACCGCCGAGGCTGTGGAGATTTTCCGGCACGCTGTCGAGATGAACCCGGATAGCGACCAATACTATCTCGCGTTGGCCATGACCTATCTGCGGCAGAGGAATACGGAGGAAGCAGAACGGGTGCTGCGACAAGGGCTGGCTCACGTGCCGAATTCCGCCCGTATTCACTGGGGGTTGGGTGTTATCTCGGCCCTGGAGGGTGACAATCGCGGGGCCGAGGATAATCTGGTGAAGGCTACGGATCTCATGCCGGAATGGGTGAGTGGTTTTTCGACGCTGGGATTCTTCTATTCGCAGACCGGCCAGATTTCCAAGGCCCGCGAAACCCTGGAAAGATTCAAGAGTGCGAACGCTTCCGGGGACCTCGATGCTTCCAAGATCGAGCACATGCTCGACCAGGAATCGGCGCAGAACCATGGCCCCGATAGCCCTCGACCCCTTTCGCCTGAAGGCCGTTTGCAATTCTTACAGGTGGCGCTGAGTTTGGCAGACCGTGACCTTTAAGGACAAGCCGCCCGTATCTGCAAGGTATTATTGACCTGTAGCGGCCCACCTGACGCCCTGGACGAACATTTTCCGGAAGATCGGGTCCTGGAGGTTCGGGTTCGGCTCGTTCTGCCAGGTGTGACCCAGCATGGTAACGTAGACCCTTCCCTTGCCATAGGTCCTAACCCAATCCATGGGCTCGTTTTGATGCGAGATTTCGGATTTCGCATAAGTCAGGATGGTCAGGTCCTTCGCCGGCCCATGCTGGCCGTGCGTGAGTTGCTCCGAGGGATGCAACCAGCTTGGCGGCAATCCCCGGGTGATTGGATGGTTCGGTTCAACGACGTGGATCTCGAAGTCGTGCCGAGGTCCGTGCCCAGGATCAAGTCCTGTGCCTTGGGGAATCTCGATGGTCCGCCCATCGTCGCCGACGGCCAACCCTGGCCCGAAATCCCTGTCACGCCACCCGAGTCCGATCATGTCGTTGTAGGCGGACCAGTGCAGGAACGCGTTATTGGCCGCATGGAAGATGACCACGCCGCCCCCGCGCCGGACATACTCCTCAAACCGTCGCTCAACCTCGGGCGGCCAGCGAACACCGTCATGCAAGTGTCCACCGTTGAAGTTGTTGATGACCACTTGGTACCGTGGGAAGTCAGGGCGCCACGCCGCCCAGGCCTCCGGAGGCGCGCCGGCGGGCGGTGTGGTTGATACGTCCACCGCAAAGCCACCGCTCTCGAGCAGCATGTTCGCGATCTCTCGAGTTGCGGTCTTCCAATCATGGTTGTTGATACCGTCGACGATCAGGACTTTCACCGTCGCTGCCCTGCTCGTCACCGAGGAAATAAAGAGGACAATAATCAGAACCTTGATGCTCAGGTGATTACCCAAAATATCCTCCCCTCTCCCGTCCGTAGGAAGATGTGGGGAAGGGCGGCGCTCGAGACCCACGGCTTGCGCCGTGGTCCCGCGTACGCGGGATGCCGCCCGCTCCGCGGGCTGAATTCTTCGACGAACTTTTGACTCAGGAGGCTAGCGGTTCATGGTTATGACGAACCGCTGCATTTGTTCGTGCTTCTTGTCTTTCTCCGCGATCTGTTCCTGGTGCAACCGCTGGTACAAGTCGAGCTCTTTCCGGGCCTCAACGCTTTTCCCCGTGCGGCGATAGAGCTGGCCGAGGCGATAGTGCGCATCCGCCAAGTTCGAGTCAATTCGCAGGGCCTCCCGGTACGCCGCAACGGCTTCCGGAATCTTGTTCTCCTCAGAGTATAGGTTGCCGAGCTGGAATCGTGCGTCCGCGAACTTGGGGTCCAAGGTGGCGGCCTTCTCAAGCGCTGACTCGACCTCACTGAGGTCCTTTCCCCCCGGCGCGGCTGGGGCAGCTTTCCAAAGAGCCAGGGCTTGATAATAAAAGGCCTGAGCGTTCGTGGGCTCGAGCGTGGTCAACCGTTCAAGCCGGTCCACTACTCCCGGCACAGGGATCCGGGAATCGCTATAAGTCTCCCCCAAGATCAGGTAGGGGCCAGGGTCGCGCGGAGCGAGGTCTGTGGCCCGCATGAGAGCCTCGGCGGCCTTTTCAAAAGAAGCCAACCCGTAATAAGCCAAGCCAAGCCCGAGCTCCATCTTCACCGAGGAGGGGTACTTCTGGGTTCCGAAGGTAAACACCTGGATGGCAGCTTGAAAGGTGTGGTGAAGGAGGAGCTCCGTGCCCCAATCGAGAGTATTCCCCTCACTGGGATCCATGTGGGCGGCCTTCTCAAGCTCCACGGCGGCCTCGAGGAAGTCCCCGCTCCCCTCGTCTGCTTCTCCAAGAAGGTTGTGCAACTCCGCCGTGTCCTTGTATCGAAGCAGGCTCCGCAGCAGGTTTCTGGCTTCGCGCGGTTTCTGGGTTCGAAGCTCGGCGAGGGCCAGGTCATATCCGTTATCGTATGAAGAAGGCTGGATCACCTGTGCCTTCTCGAGATAAGGGATGGCCGAGGCTAATTTGCCGATTTGCACATAGAGCTCTCCCAGATCGTGATTCGAATCGTAGTCCGAAGGTTTGAGCGCCGCCGCTCTTTGGAGTTCGGCCTCCGCCTCCGCTAACCGGCCCAGGCGCACCAGACACGCGGCGTAGGCAATATGCGCCGGCGCGGACGCCGGGCGTGCGTGGACAGCGTTTTTCAAGTACGCGAGCGCCTCGGCATCTCTGCGTTCCCCAGCCAGGACAAGGCCCATCAATTCGTTGACATCAAATGCCTGTGGCGAGCGCTTAAGAAGCGGGGACAGAATCTGTTCCGCCTCGACGAATTTCCCTGCCTCGTAATTCTTCACGGCGGATTGAAAGAGTTGGCTCGGCGATTCTGCGCCCTCGCGGTTCTGGACCGCAGCGTTCAGAAGACAGCCTCCCCCGAAGTGGGCGATGATGGCACAAACGCCAAGGGCCGCCAGAAACGCCAGCTTGTGCCGACCGCGCATGTCCATATGGCTTGTCACGCCCCCTCTGGTTCCCAAGTGCACACAGTATTATAAGCCCGATTTCCTGGCAGGGGCTGAGACGGGCAGGCCATCCGGGGTTCCCAAAAACGATTCTTGGTTCCCATGGAGCGAGGGCCTCTGGCCCGCAACCCGCCCCCTGTCGCTCGAGGCGGGCGGGACGCCCGCGCTCCCACACAAGGATGACAAGCTCAGGGAGGGGATCGCCACTTCGCCGAAAAAAAACCGGCAGAGCAGGAGGGATCCTGCCCTGCCGGTTCGAGCGCGCATTCGTCAAAACAGCTAGAAGTAGAGTTTCAGCGCAAACTGGATTTCTCGCGGGTCGTTGGCTCCGTCGACGAGACCCGTGATTTGTCCGAAGTATACGCTACCGATGCTCGTATTGCTGGGATTGGCGAACTGAGGTGTGTTAGTCAAGTTGAAGATCTCAGCTCGGAATTGCAGGTGAGTCCTCTCCGAAGTCCGGAAGTCCTTGAAAATGGAGAAGTCCAGACGGTGGAAGCCAGGACCCCGTGCTTGCATGCCCATCCCTCCCAGGGCCGCGGTTTGCCCGATAGCGGTGGCCGGGGCCGGATTAACAAAGGCCTTAGGATTGATCCATTGGTTCACGTTGTGAGGCCCGGCGTCGATGTTCTGCCCCGGCACCAAGTCCGCATTAGAATTGAGCCCATCGTTTGACCCGTGGGTCGAGGTCGAGGTACCTATGTTGAAGGGATAGCCATCCTGAAGCGTCAGGATGAAGTTGGTCTTCCACCCTGAAACCAACTGGTTTGCTACGCCCCCTGCGTTGCCCAAGAAACTATGCCCCTTTCCCATGGGCAGCTCGTATCCCCCGCTGAAGTGGAAGAGTTGCGGGATGTCATACTGGGAGCGACTATAGTCGTACTGGATTCCGAGCCCGGGAATTATAGGAGCCCTATACGGGGAGGAGCCATTATTGATGCTCTGGCCATCTGTAAAGAGCTCGGAGTAGGTATAGTTGGCATTGAAGTAAAGGCCATTGCTGAGTCTGCGCTCGAAAGTCGCTTGCAGGGAGTGATAGAAACTACTCCCTTCGCTGTATGTCATGGAGTTATTCACGAAGTCAGGCATGGGTCTGTACTGCGCGCCATTCCCGCCCGGATTGGCATTATAACTCGGGGGTAAGACGGTGACCGTGCCGTTGATATTGGGTTGAACAGTGAGGTCATGCGCCTGGTTGCCGACGTAACCGAGGCTGATCGTGTTATTGGGGGTCAGTTGGTATTGGAATGTGAGGTTGTAGGACTCCGTGTAGGTCGGCTTAAAGTTAGGATCATCCCCGTTTGGGTCTAGCGCTGCTACCTGGTTTGCGTTAAAGCTTCCCGTATTGTAGACGGGAGCGTATAACATTCCGTTCTCCAGCGTGGCGAGTTGACCGCCCCCGTATGTGAGCGAATGTACACCATCCCCGAACCAGCTAAGGGTGTTATCGAAGGGATAGGTCTCATCCTCATGGTCAAGGGGCTGCTCTGGCGGCCCGTAGTACAACCCATAACCGCCCCTCATTACGAGCTTATTACTGATGCGGTACGCCAATCCGAAGCGCGGACCGAAATCGGTCTTGGGGACGCTGATGAAACCACCAGCGGGGTTCACACACTCGGGACCACTAAAGTTGTCGTTGTGCAAGGCGGCCACGAAGGCAGGCGAGACCAAACCCGCGTTGCACCACTTGTTTGCTATCTTATATACACCCCCTCCGTTGGGGGCGAAGGAGTGGAACTGAAAGGCAGACTCGTTGCTGAAATCATCCACGCCCATGTCAAAGAACTCCCAGCGAAGCCCCAGGTTCAGGGTCAGCTTGGGTGTGACCTTCCAATCGTCCTGGAAGTAACCGGCATAGTAGTTGTGGGTGAAGTCCCGGTTAAAGATGTTGCTGGCGAACACGCCATCGGATCCCCCGGACTGTACTCCGCCCGCGACCGTCGTAGGCGCGGCCCCGAGCAACATCTGTGCCATCCCGGTTGTGCCCGTGCCGTTGTAAGGGACTTCGGTGTAACCCCCGCCGAAATTAAACTGACCTCGTGGCCAGGAGGGCTGCAAAACGGCCCACTTGATGTGCTGGATCTCCAGCCCGGCTTTAAATGTATGTCTGCCCTTCAAGAAGGTGACGTTCTCCATCAATTGGTCGGTCTGGTTCGGTTCCTCGCTGGGGAACCAAGCCGTGCTGCCGATTTGGGTCAGCCCCCCGATACCAAGTGAGGGCAGGCCGCCGTTCCGGTTCCTCTGAGGAATCCCTTGAATGCCGAACTGCGCCGGGATACCCATAGTGTCCGCGTAGGCCTGTATAGCGGTTGTTGACTGGCGGGTCACCCCTGCGCGGATTTCATTGATGACCGTCGGCGAGAAGGAGTGTGTTTCGCTGAGGACGGTATTGAGCGTCGGGTTCCATTGATGGCCACCGCCAGCGATGGCCAGCGCACCGTCGTCTGCGTAGCCTGTAAATGGCGGTGGGTTGTACATGGGGTTAACAGACCAGCTTGCCCGTGCGAACATCTGATCCTTATCACCGAAGACATGGTCCACCCGATCGTCGTTTTGGTCTGTCCTGCTTGTGAGCGGGGGGTTAACAGTTTCATTGTTGACAATGCCCGGACCAGTAGGCGCGGGATAAAGTTGGAGAAGCTTAATGGCATTTGGATCCAGGCGGCCGGCAGGTAGCTGGTTAAGCTGCGAGATGATTGCCGACGAGGTGAAATTCGTCATCCCTATCAGACTCCCAGTATAGAAGGGATCCCGAACGAAGCCGCTTGACGCCGCAACCAAATTCGTCACCGGATCGACGGCCCCTTGTGTGACAGGTCGGGTCGTGGCAGGATCAAGAACCGTTCCATTCGGGAATATCCGGCCTAAATCGTCCGTTCTGGTACACGACCCATTTCCTAGACATGCGGCATTGGTCTCGCCGTTAATGATGTCCAAAAGGTTGGTGAACCCGCTTGACGCTTCCGCCGCCGTCGGCACGGAATTCACATGGGTTTGGCCTTGGCGGAGCCGCGTCCCTTGGTAGTCGGCAAAGAAGAAGGTTTTGTTCCTGCCGTCGTAAACGTGTGGAATAACCACGGGACCGCCAATGGTTCCTCCAAATTGATTCAGGCGGTACTCACCCTTCTTGATCGGGGTTGGGGAGTTTTCAAAGAAGTTGGCGGCATCAAATTTATCGTTGCGCACGAATTCCCAAACATCCCCGTGGAGCTGGTTCGTGCCGGACCTGATCGTTCCATTCAATATCGCGCCTCCTCCTTTGCCTACATCCGCAGAGTAGTCGGCGGTCTGCAGCTTGAATTCCCCAATGGCGTCCGGCGGGGGAAGGTTGACGTAGTTCGTCCCCGCTAGAAAATCGAGTTGGTTGGTATTGTTATCCATTCCATCGAGGAGATAGTTGTTCTGTTCGGGCCGCGTGCCGTTGGCGGAAAATGACCCGGCGCCTCCAAAACCACCGCTCCAAAATCCCGACATGTGCACGCCCGCAACGGTCTGCGCCAGGAACGTGAAATTCCTGCCGTTCAGGGGCAGATCGTCGACCGCCTCGTGTCCCACCACTTGGCCCACCATGGCGTTCTGGGTTTGCAGTACAGGCGGTGCAGCGGTAACTTCCACGGTCTGCGTTACCTGCCCAGGAACCAGCGTAAGATCAACGACCAATCGTTGCTCCACGTCGACCTTGGCATTGAGCTGGACCGCTTTCTGGAAGCCAGCCAGGGTCGCCTGAACAGTATAGGTACCGATTTTGATCGGTGTAAAAATGTACGTCCCAGTATTCGAAGTTTTTGTGTTGAGGGTAAAGCCCGTATCAGGGTTGGTTAATGTTACCTGCGCCTCGGGAACCACCGCACCGCTGGAATCCTTGACCGTGCCGAGAATGGTTCCAGTGTCGACCTGAGCAAAGAGCCGGCCTCCGCTCAGCAAGACACTCACGCCCAGAACGCAGAGGACCAAGAACTTACAAAAACTCACAGCCCACTTGTCCTGCATGCAGCCTCCTTTTGTTCTCTAATCCCAAGCACCCGACGCGTACACGACTAAAGGACCGACGCAATGAGAAACAAGCAGTAGACAGACCTAAGAACCAGCCGGGGAACACGCCCGTGAGCCTGGCAGCATAACGAATGGGCGCGCAGAGCCACCCCCAATCTCTGAGAGGAGCAAAGACCCGGCGGGTTAAAAAAGAACAGCGCTGGTGCACTTTGAGACCCTACCACTCACCTGACGTAGGGTTATGAGCGCCCCGATTGTTCTTCTGGGGCGGCCAAATCTACTCCGCCGAGTATGCCGTGGAAGAAGGGCGTTTGTACCAAGATAGAGAGTCAAAGGGCTGGAAAGTACACGCGTTGGCTTCAAAGCATTGCCGGGAGGTGCCGGAGCGACGGGAGCCGAAATCGCGAGTCCAGCGATTTTGGAACCTGCTCGTGTCAACGCCGCACCGATGAACTCGCGCCGTGTACAGCCCGTATTGGGATCTTCTGCCGGGTCGACGGACCGCGGGGAAAAAACCGGCAGAGCGGGAAGGATCCTGCTCAGCCGGTTCGAGCTCGCATTCGTCAAAACAGCTAGAAGTAGAGCTTCAGCGCAAACTGGATTTCTCGCGGGTCGTTGGCTCCGTCGACGAGACCCGTGATCTGTCCGAAGAATGAGCTACCAATGTTCGTATTGCTGGGATTTGCGAACTGAGGGGTATTGGTCAAGTTGAAGAACTCAGCGCGGAATTCCAGGTGGGTCCTCTCCGAAGTCCGGAAGTCCTTGAAAATGGACAGGTCCGCCCGGTGGAAGCCAGGACCCCGTACTTGCATGCCCATCCCTCCCAGGGCCGCATTTTGCCCGATAGCGGTGGCCGGGGCCGGATTAACAAAGGCCTTAGGATTGATCCATTGGTTCACGTTGTGAGGCCCGGCGTAGATGTTCTGCCCCGGCACCAAGTCCGCATTAGAATTGAGCCCATCGTTTGACGCGTGGGTCTGTATCGTGGAACCTATGTTGAAGGGATAGCCACTCTGAAGCGTCACGATGAAGTTGGTCTTCCACCCTGATACCAATTGGTTTACTACTCGCGTCGAATTGCCCAGAAAACTATGCCCCTTTCCCATGGGCAGCTCGTATCCCCCGCTGAAGTGG
>Ga0326728_10024971_pt1 | contig 10753 bp, 4 predicted proteins | sample MB3enrmetagenome_FD_207602 | JGI IMG/M metagenome (GOLD analysis project Ga0326728, IMG submission 207602) | Lab enriched peat soil microbial communities from McLean, Ithaca, NY, United States - MB31MN | ecosystem: Environmental > Terrestrial > Soil > Wetlands > Peat | place: USA: New York...
AATTACCCGTATCCGGCGATTTTGGCGCAGCCGCAGAGCCAAACGGTGAACCTCGGAGGGACCGTGACGTTCAGTGTGTCCGCTTGCGGCACAGGGACGCTGACTTACCAGTGGCGCTTTAACGGCAACAACATTTCCGGCGCGACCGCCACGAACTACTCCATCAGCAGCGTCCAGGCAACGAATGCCGGGACTTATTCGGTGGTCGTTGCCAATGGCGCGGAAAGCGCCGCCAGTTCCGGCGCGACCCTGACCGTCAACCTGCCCTTCTTGATTACGAGCCAGCCTCTAAGTCAGGAGGTCATTGCCTGCGACAATGTGACGATGACGGTGGCGGCCACCGGCAATTCGCAGCTCAGTTACCAATGGTACTTGAATGGAACGCTTATCCCGAGCACCGTAAACCCGAGCGCCGCAAGCGCTTCATTGACCATCCAGAATGTGCAGACATCACAAGGTGGAAGTTATTCTGTACAAGTAAGTTGCGCTGGTTCCTCGTATATTGCTTCAAGCGCTACGGCCGTACTGACGGTGGATACAGATAATGGATTTGGGAGTTGGTTTGCTTCCGGGCAAGGCTACGTGGGATTTGGCTATTGCTCATATTATATCGGCCTGACTGGGCAGCGGCAGGATTACACATTTAAGAGTGACGTCACATATTATATTGATTCCACTGTGCAATTGTTCGGAACCACAACCATCGAAGGCGGAGCAGTGATTAAGTTCTATCCAAATGCGAACTCCTGCCTGCAGGTGCCGGGGACGCTTGTCTGCAAAACCTCGCCTTATCGTCCTGCGATACTGACTTCGTCCGATGACGTATCCTTGGGGGACTCGTTTTACGGGAGCGGTTCCCCGCAAACAGCCAATAACGGGGCGATTTATCTGGATTTGTCCGCCGCGGGTGATTCTTCTCTCAGCAATTTGCGGATTTGTTTTGCGGACACGGGCGTCGCTGCTCCCGCATCGGGCCGTCTGGATGTGTGGAATTGCCAGTTTTATCAATGCAATGGGGCCGTGACAGCGGGTACAGGCTCGTTGGTCAGCCTGCACAATGTCCTGGTCAGCAGCAACGTCACAGCCATAGTGGTTTCCCCGACCTGCGCGGAAATAGATGCCGAGCAGCTTACGGCTGATGTTACGACCTTTTACAGCGCAACCACGCCGCCCGGCTCCATTAACCTTACCAACAGCATAGTTCTTGGCACGATGGGCAGCGGCTCCAGCATGACGATGCAGAATGTAGCGATCAATCCATCCGGCACCATTTTCCAAGCCGGCAACGACGGCCAATATTACCTGGCGGCCAACAGCCCATATCACGCGGCGGGGACGGCCAACATTAGTTCCGCCCTGTCCCAGCAATTGCAGCAAAAGACGACTTCGCCACCGTTCGCGCTGCCTCCTAATATCGCGTTAAACTGCAATTTTAATTTGTGCCCACAGGTCAAGCGCTACAGCGGCGGCGCGCCGGACTATGGCTACTATTATGATGCGTTGGACTACACGGTGGCAGGAATTGAGCTGGCCTCTGGCAGCATTACGGTGGAACCAGGCACAGCCATCGCGGTTTGCAATGAGTTGGTTGGGGACTACGCTACGGGGTTCTATACCTGTGCCGGCTTTTTGCTGGATGACGGAACCTCTTTCATCAGCCACGGCACGCCGACCATGCCGATTACGTTCACCGCCACTAAATGTGTGCAGGAAACGCCATCCGGATACTGGCAGTGGGCGCTTTGGCAGCAAGGGGGCTCGCCAGTCTCATCTATTTACACGTTCCAGCTTAATTCCGCAGTTTTCGACACCGCCCCGGCTCCGGTGCTGGATTGCCGTTTTTGTGATTTTTATCTGCCGATCGAGGATTGCCACATTTGTTACGGTGATTATTATTATTCCAGCAGTTCGGTCGCGTTGAACCTTCAGGATTGCGCCGTGCATGGGGGCCAAATACTCATGCTGCATTTTGATTATGGTTGGTTCGCAGTTTGTTATCCTTTCGGCACAGTGACCCTGGCGAACAGTTTGTTTGATCATGTGAATATGGTGCTTGAACCAACGGATTATGACTATTGGGGCGATGGGTATCTGGACGTCGTAATGTCCTTGCAAGCCTACAACAACCTTTTCCTTGGAGACTGGATGGCGCCGTTGTGCATATATCCCACGCCACCTGCAGCCGCGGGCAACTGGACATTCTGGGATAATCTTTTTGACAGCGTGGCCTTCCAGCAGGCGTCCGGCATGCCTTTGGATTGTGCCAACAATGCTTACTGGCCGCTACAAGGAATCGAACCCAATGTTGGAGACCTCGCCACCTTGTCTCCCACAACTTCCGGCGATCAGACCCTTGCGGCGGCCCCGCCCTACCAAAGCGGGCCGTTTGGCAACTATTACCTGCCGACCACCACGCCGCTTCACCAAGCCGGAAGCGTGACGGGCGACTCGGCGGGCCTCTGCCAGTATACGACCCGCCTGGATCAGACCAAAGAGCAAATTGGCCAGACCATTGACATTGGCTTGCATTACGTCGCCGCTGGTGCGAATAATATGCCTATGGACACTGACGGTGATGGAGTCCCGGATTACGTGGAAGACAGCAGTGGCACAGGCGCTACAGGCGCCGCCGCGGTTGCCCTGGGCGAAACGGATTACACCGTCGCGATGACCGACGGTGTGACGCCGGATTCCTTGAGCACTGTGTATGCGAACGTTGACTTGGCTGGCGACGGCCTTCCCGGAGCGATGGCGCAGTGGCTGGGGACAAATCCACTTCTGCGCGACAACCCGTTCGTGTTCCCTCCTGCGGCGGGGCCTCTTTGCGTGTCGGGCGTCGTTCAATTCGACTTGAACTTCAGCCAGAATGTCGATACCAACGCGATGTCTATGACTTTTACCGTGGATGGAACCACCATGAATTCAGAGATTTATGACGCCAACGGCCAGTGGATTGCGGAGTGGGACAGCACCGAGGTCACCAACGGCGTCCATGAATTGTCGTTTGAACTCCAACCGACCGGGGCCGACCCATCCACGGTTGTCGGGTCAACGATTGTTCTCGTGCAGAACGCGATCTCCTTCCTAAACTTCATACCATTCGCTGGCAGCGCGCTGTACATTCAGCCACAAACCATATACCCGAACGGGACATGGGCCATGAATGTATATGATGACCAGGGGAATTTGTTCACGAGCCTGCAAGGGCAAATTGACGGCAACGGCTTGTGTGACGATCCAGTCACTTCTCAGCCAGGAATTTCCGTCAGCATATTGGACAATGAAGGGAATCAATTGCCATCCACGTATTATACCATGGAACTCACGACATATTCCGCGGAGGGCGGGGGCGATGGTAACCCATCAGGAGGAGGCAGTCCGTCAGCAACAGCCACAAAGGCACAATCAGCCGAGCGTCCCTGGGACTACCCGGGAGAGTGGATTGTTACATACATGCCTCCTTACGCTCCAGATTCAGTAAATGAAGATAACGTAGAGCTGATGATTAATTCGGTGATGGATCCGATCGCCGCAACACCGATATTCAGCCCCGATGGGATAATTAACTCGCCGCCTATTGCTGGTGGAGGGAATCAATTGTACCCACTGAATTCGCCGGCCAGCTGGACTGCTCTCAGAACGTATATGAGTTCGTTCACGGCGCGTAATTTGTATTTTTTCGGACACTTCGACGGGCAGAACCTTGGCGGCACCAAGAATCCTTCCTGGAGCATCAGCATGAATGATCTGCAGACTCAAATACTACTCAATGGCCCGCTGGCACCGGGCGCCAATAATAAGCCTCCATTTAACCTCCATCCTTATCGGTTCGTATTCATTGACGGCTGCTCGGGTGGCGCCAGTTGCGATTTGCCCCTTTGCTTCGGCATCCCCAAAGTCCAGACCACGACCCAAAATATGCAGGTCAATCTGGGCCTGCTTCCTCGGGCCTTTGTCGGGTGGAAAGGCAGCGTAACTCGAACATTCGGCTCTTTCAACACTCAACATGGGCTTTACATCAAACAGTTCTTTTCCCTTTGGCAGAGTGGAAATGACCCTAGAACCGGCGCTCCTTACACGCTTCTTCGAGCATTGGAGGATGCTGATTTGAACCAGGAAACTAAACAGTCCCAATCTAGTTTGCATGATTCAATTCAGGTGTGGGGATCGACAAATCTGCTGTTCAGCCAATAGGGAAGAGAAAATATGCCGATCACAAATCTTTTATCGAACATGGTGATAGTCACCCTCGGTCTGGGCATTGCGACTAACACGCCCGCCTTTAAAGACTACACCTTGCAGAAATCAATCGCCGACGCGCAGATTATGGCGGCGAATTGGCACTTGGAACAGGCAATGATTACATCCAACGGCATGACACTGGTTCGAAGCAGCGTAACCGCCCACGGCCCTTCCTCAGAGATCGTTTTCCATAGGCGATACCTTTTTCACTTTGGGTGGCAAAACCAGTGGGTTGATTTTCCTGAGTTCAACGCGTGGAGAGATGATTCGCCCATCAGGATTACGGGAGGCGTTGCACGGGATTGCATGTTTCTGTTTAAGGACCTTGCCAACTTCTATGGGGTTGTGGATCTTAAGTTTGGAACAAATGTCCCGGCTTACGACATCATGGTCCAGCGCTGGCTCAATGCGTCGAATCTCTTGACGATGGACAAAGCGGAACAGATTGCTGAGTCAAGCATCGGTTCCATTGGCGTTTCGATGGAGAATATGAAGTTCAAGGCGCCTGCCCGGAAGGAGCAAAAGATACAAATGGTCAATGGCGCTATGCACCTGCTTCCATATTACACGTTCGACTGGGATACGGACAAGGGAAAATGCTCGGTCGAGGTTTCGGGGATAAGCAGCAATATTGCCTTGTTTTATTTTGAGGGGGAATGTCCACAACTTGAATTTTCTACAAACTCCTTCGAGTTGCTTGGCTTTACCACCAACACGCTATTTGTAGTGGAGACGCGCCCTGGCAGCGACCGGGGGCCTGTTCCGCCGTACAGGCTCTTCCCGTACCCAATCCCGTTGCCGAAGAACCAGCCGCTCGTCGGATATATCCCAATGTACCTGCCAATGCCTCCAACGAATAAGTGAAAGGTGGAAGGGGTCCTAACGGCGGGAAGGAGCGCCTGCGATGGTTGCGACGGAACGACCTATTTTGTTGGACTTTTGTATGACATACAATTGTGGCAAGAGGGCGGCAGCCCCTGGTATGATAGTTCGCGGAACTGGCCGCCATTGGTGTATTACAACGTGCAAAATCCAGTAGGCAACCAATGGCATGGCGCGTGCAACCTATTTGAACGGTGCCAAACGAGCTTCACGTTACTCACCTGCCCTGCCACAATGGGGAGGAGTTTTCACTTATCATTCCGAACGTCTCAACACATCCTCCTTCGCCAAGGCTCGGCGGGACAAGAGGGCCTCCTTCACCACGTTTTACGTGGCAAGCATCCAGTGCTGTCTTGGTCAACCGACTGAGGGACAGCACGAATGCGGCCAAGCTGGCTTACAATTATGTGGAGGCGGATGGGTCGTTCAATTTGAACGGCGGGGAGGGAGCGGTGCGGTTCTGGTTCAATCCGGACTGGAACGGGGGGACGGGCACGGGCGCGCCGGGGTATTGGTTTGAGCTGGGGGATGTGTATTCGCCGGGCGGCGGGTGGGCGCTGGAGTCGGACTCATTCGGCACTGGGTTGTCGTTCGTCAGCGGGAGCAACGGGGTGCTGACGACGTATTTGACAGCGCCCATCGGGGGGTGGGTGTCCGGCCAATGGCATCAAGTTGTGCTGAGTTATTCGGCCTCGCAGACGCTGCTGTTCCTGGACGGCGCGCCGGCGGCGAGCGGGCCGGGGCTGGCGTTCGAGCCGGACTTGGGGACGCGGCTGGCGGATGGTTTCACGGTGGGGAGCGATCCGAGCGGGTGGGGCCAGGCGGGGGGCGTGTTTGACGAGTTGGCCACGTTTAATTGTCCGATGACTCAGGCGGAGGTGACGACCAATTACCCGTATCCGGCGATTTTGGCGCAGCCGCAGAGCCAAACGGTGAACCTCGGAGGGACCGTGACGTTCAGTGTGTCCGCTTGCGGCACAGGGACGCTGACTTACCAGTGGCGCTTTAACGGCACCAACATTTCCGGGGCGACTTCCAGCACCTATTCCATCAGCAGCGTCCAAACAGCAAATGCCGGGACTTATTCGGTGGTCGTTGCGAATAGCGCCGGGAGCGCCACCAGTTCCGGGGCGACCCTGACCGTCAACCTGCTCCCCTCCATTACCAGCCAGCCCGCCTCCCAAACGGTGGACGTCGGAATGGCGGCGTCCTTCAGCGTGAGCGCCACCGGCGCGGGGACCTTGACTTACCAGTGGATTCTTAATGGAACCAACATTCCCGGCGGGACCGCCAGCACCTATTCCATCGCCTGCGCGCAAGCCACCGATGCCGGGACTTATTTTGTGGTCGTTGGGAATACATACGGGAGCGCCACCAGTTCTGCCGCGACCTTGACGGTCAACCCGCCCATCCAATTTGGCATTTCGTTCACCAACCAATACGTCAACCAGGCCAATGTTCCCTTATGGCTCGACATCCAGGCCGGCACACCTTACTATTACACCGTCATGTTGGACAGCACCAGTTTCTCCACCGCCAGTTGGACGAATTACACCTCGTCCAACATCACCGTCAACCTCGGCGGGACGCCGGGCTGGCATACCGTTTGGGTCGGCCTGTGCGACATGCTGGGCGGTGTGCCAACCTGGAATTCCGTTCGCCTCGATCTCCTTTTGACGCCGCCAGCTATCATAATTACCAACCTCGCCAACAACATCACGACGGCGGTGCCCTATGTCCAGGTGCAGGGCTTTTCGCCGGAATCATTGCAAGGGGTCTCGTTTGACGTGAGCAATGCCACGGGTGTTGTCGCCAACCAACATGGTCTTCTGACCGGCCATTATCTGGACATCAATTTGGTGGCGTTGACGACCAACTATTTCCAGTGCTACGATATTCCACTGACGATCGGATTGAACACGATCACGGTTCACGCGACGGACTTGGCGGGCAACCAGTCGGCGAGCAATGTGAATATCACTTTGGATTATTCCATCACGGCCAATCCCGCAGTGAGTCTGACCTGGCCTGCGGACGGGATGCAGATTTGCGGGTCCAATTTCACCTTGCGCGGCTTGGTGGATGATCCGACGGCATCCGTTTCGGCGGTCATCACGGACACGAATGGGGATAGCACGACCGCCATTGGCGAAGTGGAGCGCACCGGAGTGCTTTGGGTGGAGAACCTCCCCTTGAATAGCGGCACAAATTGGATTACCTTGTCCGTGACGAACGCGGCTGGGCTGGGGAGCCAAACAAGTTTCAGCGTGGTTCAGAGCAGCATGACATTGGCATTGACTTCCATTTACAGCGACTTGTGGCTGCCGACGGTGAATATGAGCGGAACCATTTCCGACACCTCTTATTCCGTGTCGGTCAACGGGGTGCAGGCGACGAACAACGGGAGCGGCGTCTGGAGCGCGACCAATGTGCCGATCTCCTCCAGCGGGGTGGCGAGTTTTGACCTGGCGGCCACTCCGGCCAGCGGCGGCGGCCCTCTCGCCTATGCCAGCTTCGACACGAACAAGCCGTCGGAGATAGTGATGGAAAGCGCCTATACTTCCACCAACAACTTTTATTACGGATATAATTATACTTCGTATTCATCGCAAGTGACGTTTAATTGGGGGCTGGGCGGGGCTGAAACGATCAACCAGGTGGGCTTCCCCGACACAAACGATTTCACTCCAAAGCTGACAATATCAACCCTGTCTCCGGACGGCACGACATTCTCCTGTGTTACGACTAATTCTGGCACAGTCTCGACCAATGTTGGCTATTTCAGCATCCTCCCAGAGGCGGAAGGCGCCTTGACGGCTTGTACTCCTGATGGATTGTATGGTTGGGGCCAGACGAATGTGGAGGCGAAGTTCCTGCACATTGGTGGCCAAGGAGTGCTTGGACTCGGCTATCTTGTTCGGTTAAGCGCGACCGCGACGGTAGAGTACGTGGGACCTTTTGACTCCGAATTTGACTACATGCCGTTGGAGTCGAGTCCCATTCCATGCTCCTTAACTACCATTGACGGCAAGAGTCTGGGATCGGTCGGCTATGTGTATGCGGGATACCCAGGCAGCACGTCAGTAGAAGTGACGCCGCAGGTGGTGGGCGTGCCAACCTTTGCCTTTGCCGAAAGCGTGCAAACACCAAGCATTACAGGCTTGACGGTGGTGAGCAACGCCACGCAGATCAACGCTTCCAACTGGGTGACCATCATGACCAACGGCGGCTATGTGACTCTTCAAGCCAGCATGTCCACTACTGACACTAATGCGGCGGAATTCATAAACTGGTCGTGCGGCCAACCGGTGCCTGGCCAGCCATTTCAAAGGCAGGTCTCGACATCCACACCGACGAACTTCACAGTGACCGCGTCCGTTGGTTCGAGCAGCGCCACCGTCAATGTGTGGATAGTTTGGGGACGAATGAAAATTCTCCTAGGGGGGCCACTTCCAACAAACGCTCCGCCATTTGCAACAACTGTCAGGAATCAACAATATATGGATGGCACCAGCAACGTCTTGGGTCCCGTATATTGGGACGACACCAACGGGGCGGCTTGGAAAATATGTACGGTCGCAACCCTTTTACCGCCTGGGGTAGGAGCTTTCCTCTCAAACGGCTTTGCAACCCAACAATTTAGATGGACGCACCGATTTGAGAACGGTGTTGCTTTAAGTAATACGAACGATTGGAACACGAACTGGGTCTACGACAGCCCAATTAATACTACAAACGGCACGTCCAGCACCACAGTGCCCGACTCTTCGGGCAATTTGTACAGCATTGATGCTCCTTACGTGTATGCGATTTCAGGAAAGTGGGGCATCACCAATTCTCTGGATACTTATTCAAATTTTAAGAATTGGTTAACGCTTAATGGACTACCAGTATCAAACACCAATCTTTGGTATTATGCAGGAAAATGGACGAACAGTGGTCCACAGTTCCAGGTTCACATGAATCTTGCCAACACCAACAACATCCCGCTACCAACGTCATCTTATTATAACCCATAATGGGCAACGGAAAGCACATCATGAAAAACGCATTTCTTTTGATCGCTCTCTCGCGTAAGCCTGTGGTTTTGTTGGAGAACATCGCGCTATTCCTCCTTTTAACCATCTTTTTGGCTCCGTTCAACGTCGGGGGAGAAGGTGGGGAAAGACGCGACGATGCGACTAAGCAGCAACAGGACGAAGCGATTCAACGAGGTCTTGCCTCGGCGAATGGGGAAGGACCGGAAATCAGTGCGGCCGATGTGGTTGCGACCTGTCTGGACACCAATCGCTTCCCGTCACTCGACGGTTTGATGAATAGCGAATATTTCTATCATGCGAAACGGGAGCGACTTTGCCAAGAATTGGTGGCCATCTTCAGAGATAAACGTAGATCCGAATTTGCCCGCGGAGCCGCTGCGTACTACTTGGGCGAGATGCGCGCTCCTGAAGCGGCTGATGATTTGGCTTCGGAGATCACATTTGAGTTCGATTTGCGTAGTTACCATGGTGATCGCATTCCGAGTGAGGATTTCATGGCTCCGGTTCTCACTGCTGTTCTTAAAATTGGGTTTCCGGCCTTGCCTGCCCTTGCCAGAAACTTGGAGACCAGCGACGACACTAAAGTCAGAAGGTCATCTTTGGAGGCCATTTATGGTATCGATGGCAAGGACACAGAAATGACGCAATTTCGACTGCGACACGCCGTTGACGGCCAACAGGATTTAAAGAAGAAGGCACGGCTCCAATCTGCCCTCGAGCTTTTTCAGAGTGACCCCGAATTTAGCAAGTAGGCGCAATTTTCGCACCGTTGTCGCTAACTATTGAGCCTTCTCGTCAAATGACAGTAGGCAACCAATAGCATGGGGTGTGTCACCCATTTAAACGGTGCCAAACGAGCTTCACGTTACTAACCTGCCCTGCCGCAATGGAGAGGAGTTTGAGGCTTCCCAAGCCCGCCACGAGTTAGTGCCCCATGAGAGAGGTTCGCGTCGCGAATTGTGGTCACTTATCATTCCGAACGTCTCAACACATCCTCCTTCGTCAAAGCTACGGCGGGACAAGACGGCCACCCACATCCAGTGCTGTCCAGGTCAACCAGGGGAATTCCGGTGCTGATCACCGCCGGCTCCCCGCCACCAGTGACGACGCGGTCCTGGTCGTCAGGGACTTGGGGGAGTCGCCGCCGCCCACTCCGATTGAGTGGTTTTCTTTCCCGCCGGACTTCGAGACGGTCTTTGGCTATGCGCCCATCGCTTATACGACCAACCTCATTTCCACGCCGATGGATGTGCCGCCCTATTACGGCAACGCCCTGATCCTGGATACAACCAATCTCACCCCCGCGTTTTTGAACTACAATGTGGAAGAGACGACTCCGTGGTCGCACCGCAATATCAGTTACTCCAGCGGGACGGTGCTGCTTTACTTCGCGCCGAATTGGGCGAGCGTCAGCCAGGGTGCCGCCGGGCCTGGGGAAAGGGCTTACTTTATCGGCGGCGGGGATTGGAGCGCCAATTCACCCAATGGCTTGTTCGCCATTTATGCGGACGCGGCCGGCGCGAATCTCTTTTTCGGCGGGATGAGATCGGGAGACGCCGCCATTTACGCCAGCGCCCCCATTTCATGGA